>TARA_R110002020_G_scaffold181370_3_pt1 | contig 13918 bp, 37 predicted proteins | sample TARA_R110002020 | Tara Oceans TARA_R110002020 (sample SAMEA4396489) | marine metagenome | biome: Westerlies Biome; feature: [MES] marine water layer (ENVO:01000295) within the mesopelagic zone...; material: water (ENVO:00002006), including particulate matter (ENVO:01000060) such... | reverse complement strand
GTATTGAATGTATATCGTAATCTTTATATAAATCTTTAATATCTTCTTTATCATCATAGCTAATCATGAATTTTCCACCATTATTATGAATTATGTCTATATTCTCTTTTAGTCTAACATGGTCTTCAAATGTAAAATTAAATGTGTAATATTTTCTTTTATCTGCTACTACATATGGTGGGTCTAGATACCAAAAGTCATCTTCTTTTGGTTCATGTTTTTTTATAAGTGATTCAAAGTCTAAATTTTCAATTAGTGTATTATTTAGTTTTTCTCTTGAGAACATTAGGTCATTCCATATATCGGTATTCCAATATGCGTCTGTACTCAAGGTATTATTTACTAGTGTCTTATTAAATGTGTTTCTTATTAAATATAAGTAATCAGCTGCTCTTTTTCCATTTGGTATTATTGTATCTTGATTTTCTTTGTTAAATGTATCTCTAATAACAGTATGTAAATCACGGCTTTTAGGATACCAATAAATATGTTCTTTAAATTCCTCATCCCTTTGAAGGATACAAATATACAGATTTATTAGGTTTTTATCAACGTCATTTACAATGCTTTTTCTAGCACTTTTTTTCCTAAAGAATACTGACAATCCTCCAGCAAATACTTCTATGTATCTATCATGTTTTGGAATTAATGGAACAAGTGTCCTGCTAAAATAATATTTTCCACCTATGTAAGGTATAATAACAGGACACGAAAGCCAATCCCCTCCTCTCACGCTCTAGCCCAATTATTAACTGTCTTAAATAGACTTCCCTCAAGCTTGGTTGTTGACCATGCCTGTCTATTCATTCCATGACTTAATAACCACGTTCCAGCATTGTATAAATCCCAGAATGTTTTTGGCTTATTTGCTATTAAGTATTGAGTTAACTGCTCATTTGCTTGGGTGGGAAATATTTTAAATAATCCCTTGATATGTTTTTGAGTAGGTTTATTTGAAGACATTATATCAAATCCATTATTTAATAATTCAGTAATTCTTTTTACTGATTCATTAATCATATCTTCAATATCGTGAAGATTCTTATTCCATACAGAATGCCTATTAGATACATTGTCAAGAACTGTTCCTATTACCATCCCATTAGAACAAACCAATCTAAATGCTCCAGCCATAATAGATACTTCACATGATGCGTCATAACTATTCCTAATTAATATCTCTGGCTTATGTTTTTCTCCCTTACCTAAGTCTATAGGCTGGTTGAATCTCCACTTGTAATCAGTTTTTTTATTATTATAATTACGGGCTTCTACTAATGAACCTCCAAGTTTCTTGGAAATTTTATCAGTACTTTCAAATAGAGTTTTGTTTTCAACTAATTTATAATCATTAGTTACGCAACTAATAACCTCTCCAGTATCTTCCCTTACTATGAATTTATATCCAGTACTATCTAGATATTCTTTTTTTGTTCCTCCAATAGCAGGTACTTCTACTACAGGAAATAGAGTATCTTCTACTCTCCAATCTCTTTTTCTCATCACTTCTCCTATTTCTGAGTTCTATGCTCACGCACTTCAAACTCTTTTATTAGTTTAATTTCATCCGTATCTTTGATATGGATTTTTATAGCATCTATTAATCCTTTAATATATGCTCTCGCTTCTATGCTAGTATCAAAACTCATCATTGGAGCATCTGTTTTGTCTTTTAGCATCTTTTTCCAATATACCATAAACATTTATTTTACCTTTCTTAATGGTGGCGCACTGCCAAGACGTTTACGTTCTAACTCTTTTTGTTTATTCTTATTTAGGTGTTGATTTACTATAATTGCTTTTAAATATGCTAACCCTCTTCCGAAGTTTAAATGATTTGATTTATAAAATTGATTAATTCCTCTTCTTAACTCTCTGTTTTCTATATGATTCGTTCCTTTCATAAATGACCAAAATGATTTTAACATTCTATCTGATGGTAATACTTTAGTTATATCTCTGTGAACTTTTCTTATTAATTTTCTTGTTTTCTCATCTCTTGCCATTAACATATCTGATAAATCATCCTGTTGCTTTTTGTTTGTACCATACACATATCCACAATTAGGGCATTTCATTTAATAACCTCTACTTCCGTATCTGGAGCCCATTTAACTTTTCCAGTCCAATATGTATCAACACTTCCATCCTTATTTATAAATGATGGAGTCTTAGGAACATCCGTAACAATAACTGTAGCTGTTCCAATGCTTTTTCCTATTAAAATTCCAGTTGTATCGCTACAAGAAAGTTTAAATTTAGTACCTAAATCAAGGTCTTTCAATTTAGTCGTTACAGTTTTTACACTTTTTTTGGTCACCATAAAATTCCTCCTCTGTCATTTCTGGTTGCTGAATCTTATCAAGATTACTTTTTATTATTTCCAGGTCTTTAAGTAAAGCTTTATATGGGATTTTCCATTCTGGCTCAACTGGTAATCTCATTGTTTTTATAACTGTTAATGACCATATTAATTTTTCTATTTCTGATATAGAAAATATTATTTTAGCTGTTTTTTCATTCTGATGAGTCATAGTACTCCTTACTGATATATATTATATCTCTAAAGAAATGATGAGTTCTTTTTCCATCCATGTGCTCCACTTCTATTGAAGCATCATCATAGTCAATGCCCCTAATTATAACAGTTTCATCTTTATGTTTTTCAACTGTTACCCAATTTCCTGTTCTAGGCGTATTTGGGCTCATTGGATTGCCCAATTCATTTACCTTTATTGTTGACATATATTCCCTCTGTTATAGATTGGGGCTAGCTTTTGTGATGAGGGTTGAGGATGAGGGAAAGAAATAAGAGGAAGCCAGCCCCAATTAAAGTAAGCTTTCTTGATTAACATTCCTTGTCTCCTCAAATTTAAAGTTAAATAATCTATATTTCCTATTCTTAAATTTATCTTTATAAGATTTTTTATGAATCCAATCTGGCTCATCTAATCGTTTTAAAGATAATTCCATGATGGAATCTCCATGTTGAATTTCAAGATTTTCTTTTTTCCTTTTACATCTTTCAATTAATATTGTACTGACTGATGCAAACCCATTCCAAAGAGTTTTAGTTTTTATTAACATATTTACTCTCCATCTCTATTCCAGTCTCAGAGCCTACTTCATTTTCCCATTTTTGATTATGTTTATCTGCAGTCGTAGGTTCTCCATCATTTTCTATGATGTCCATCATTTCACAATACTCTACATAAGCTTGCCAGAATTGGTCATCTGTCATTTTTTTTCTCCTTATCTTTTTTAATTTCATCAAATGCTTTTAAAAACTCTTTACCTCCAAGAGCAGCAACTTCTTTTTTCCAACCATATGTACCAAAAAATTCTACAAGACCTTTTTCATCCTCTTCCTCTAATAAAAGAGCTAACTCTGCCATTCTGCTCATATTTCTTCCTTTCCTTTTATGTCAAGCAATTTAAACAATACCTCTAAAGTCTCTCTTCCACTACTGCTCATTCTATCCATTTCCCAACCTAAATCAACTACCAGCTCAGCAACTTCTGATTCTTCATGTTCTATTTTTTCTAAGAGTCTTTGCAAATAAACAGTCATATCCATAGACTCCTCAAGAGCCTCTTGCACCCACTGTTTAGATGTTTCATCTCTTTCAGTAATAGTATTTTTATGCTTTATATTTGAAGATATTGCTCTTTCAATATGTTTATAGACAACGTTATTAACTGTTTTATCTCCGCAATACTCATAATCAATTGTCTTTTTTAACATATTTCAAATCCTCCACTTTCAAGACAGAACTTTGCAAAGCTTTCTACATTGTCCTTATTGAAAGGATAACTGTCATCCCATGATTTATCATGAAATACGTCATTCCATTGAGTTTTGTATGGTTCGGGGTAATTAGCAGGAACTAAATCTTCTCCATGTTTTTCCCTGCATTCTTTACTAATCTTATCCATTTCTTTTTCAATAATGTCATTATGGACTTTAGCCTTTGCAGCTGCTAATTCATAGCTTCTATAAACTTCATCTACAGTTCCATCAGCTAACTTTTGAGATAACCTTTTACCTATTTTAGTAGCTTTGGTTTTAGAAATCTTTTCTCCACTATTGCTACCACCTTTGTTCATATCATTTTCTGTTAAAAAGTCATCGCAATTATTGCATACGAAAGCCCACAAAGGTCTCCACCACCATACATTATTACGAAAGTAAGAACCGACTACTTGTTTTTCGTAATCATCTATAGCACTAAAGTATTTATCTCTTTCCTCATCTGATGGTTTTTTACTCCAGTCCATCTGTTCTGGTTTAACTGCATTATTTGGATTGTTTGGATTCATTCCATAAATATCAAATCCCATGATATTTTCCCTTTCTTTTTTAGGTTCAAATAATATAAGGCTAGAGCCATAGCATATATCGCCAGCTACTTGCGTTATTGTTTAGGTACACCTTGATGGGACATACTGGCAATACCTAGCCTTACAATTATAGGGGAACATTCTTTAACTAAAGAGCCAACCTTAGTTCACTTTTTCAACTATTCTAACACATACCTTAATAAGAATGTGTCAACCTAGTTCTTTTATGCTCCCCAATAGATTAAAATGGTACGTCTTCTGTTAGCTCCTCTAAGGATAGAACAGTAGATTTTCCAAATTTCTTGCCATCCCAAGGCTTGACAGTAAAAACCTTCCAAGCTTTACGCTTTTCTTGTTCTGATTCTGGCAAATCTCTGGTTTCGTGAGTAACATATTCTTGTTGCTGAATACGAATAGTACATGGCTTACCAACAACATCTTCTTCCTCAATTAATGCTAGTTTTTTATGGATTACTCCATCAACTTCAATCTCACTTAATTCAACATCTAATGATGATAATAAGTTGAAGTATCTACCATTTTTGGAAGAACCTTCTTTTTCTGTAAAACAAAAGTATCCATTGTCTCTGAACACTCTTCCTTTAAGAAATCCAGAATCAGTCATCGCTGGTTTTCCATCACCATTTTTAATAACAATCTGACGACCATTATCATCTACTGCTATATTGTATCCATCCATTTCATATAATGTCTGTTCCATTTTAGCAACTTCTTCTGAAACTGTATATCTGAGATTAAATACTGTTGCTTTTCCTGCCTTAGTGTTTAAATCTCTTGATTCAAATGAAGTAATATGAGCTGGATATTCACCTTGTAGTATTGGCTTAAAACCTGCGTTTTCTTTTTCATTGAATGTTACGTCTAGTTCTCTCATGATTTAATTAACTCCCGTTTTTAATTGGTTTAGTGTATTTTTCTATTAATTCATTGACCTTATTTCTAAGTTCAATCTGTTTAGGTGATTCTGGATGACCGCTTCCACCTCTAAAATATAGAGTAGGACTAACTTGTGCTCCGTCAGCAGCTTCCATATACCTTTTTGGGTTTCTTCCCCTAGTGCTAACCATTCCTTTCTCTTGCATTTCCTCAAGAGATTTTTTAGTTAAAACACCACTTTCCACCAGCTCTTTGGCTGATGCATGAGTCAACTTACCCATTAAGTACCTCCGTTTTCCTTTTGATTACCAAATTCATCATAACTTCCAGATTCTAGTGTAAAAGTATGAAAACTTGGATTTATTGTTAATTGAAACTTTTCTTCTGTCATGAAAACCATTATTTGTTTTCCATTAATAAATTTATAACCTTGAAATGTGATTTTATTCCATTGAACTCCATCGCTTGTTCCAATATTATATACATGACCTTCTAAGAGCAAATTGTCATCACTTCCATGATTTACTTGTCTCATTTTTGCTCCTTAACTAGTCGTTTGACTTTTGCTAATGCTCCATTAAAATTGCTATTATTAATAACGTTAGTTGCACATTTATTCTGAATATCAACAATCGTGTTTTCATTCTCTAGCTTATTAAGCCAAGATGAAAGATTAATGTGTTGCTCTTCAGATAATGGTTCTACTTTTGGTAAGTCCTCACCTGCGAATATATATAATCCTAATCCATGAAGGGCAATTGCTTTTGCTAGACATCTTTGTATTGATGTATTAATTTGAAATGCATTTGGTTTTTCAAGAGTTTGATTTCTATTATCCAATACGGGATGTATTTGTGTACGAGCTATTCCACCTACCCAAACTGTAACTTGAACAAAATATCCAGCTTCAGTTTCCATGTATGGTCTAGAGTTTACATCATCATCTCCACCCCATTTGTGTATTTCCCAAGTTGCTTCTGGGTCTACTTTCAACAACTCTCTTACTGCCCATGCCCAACTAAGATAAGTAAACTGACCTTTTTTCTCAGTATACTCATTGACATTTATTGAATTGAGCTCTTCAAAGAATTTGCTCATTTTTTCCTCTCTTTCTTATGATTTAAAAGAATATGTCTGCATTTTCATTAATATTGTATTCTTCATCAATATTAAATATATAATATGGTTTTGTTAGTGCAAATTTGTATTTATCTCTTTTGGTTCTAACTAACGCAGGTTTATTAGTTATTCCTTTTGGTATAAACAGGAATGGTTTTCCTCTAACATCTAATCTTGGTAAAGCCATTGAAACTTTTTTGCCATTTTTATGAATAACATACTTGGGAACAAATGAAACATGCTTATAATATTCATTCTCTCCCGATTCAGCTGTTTCAACATCGTCATAATAAGTTTTATTTTTAAATATTACCCATTTTGTTCTAGGAAATACTCCTAAAATGTAATCTTTTCCTTCTTCTTCATTTTTTATTACGCGACACATTCCCGCACGGTTTAACCCGCTATCATTGATATATTGCTTTATCATATTATCCTCTATCTAAATGGAGTATCGCAAATGGGAGAAAATTGGCAATATTTGCATTCCCATTCGTATACAGGAGTGTTAGGAGCAGAACCAGCTATTAAATCATCTGGTGCTAATTTCCCCTTTTCAGTAGCTTCTAACAACTCTTCCCAATACATTTCAGCCTCATCTATCCATGTATTGCTAATTTTTATTGGCTTAATTGAACTATCATCTTTCTTATAATAGACAAGATATAAAGCAAATTCCCAATCAGAGTTTGCCTTCTTTAACGCTAATGCATATGTGCCTAGCTGTAGTTCATAATTTGTTGATGGATTTTTATCCCTATTCTTTTTGTAACCAAACTTTTTGCTCCAAGTCCAAGCCTTAGCACTTTTTAAATCAAAGATTTCAATAGTATTTATATCTGGATTCATATAGGCAACATCTAATGTTCCCTTAACTTGTAACTCTGGCATTTCAACTTGATATTCACTCATAATTGCAACATCATTATTTAATGAATGAGTGACTAATGCATCTTCAAAGTCTTTGTGGATAATTGTTCCAAGCCTAAGTAATCTTCTGCTTTTTCTTCCCATCTCTTTTGAATCAGCATCATTTAAATAATATAAATGCTTTTTAAAACAAGAACCAGCCATTGATGCTCTAAAGAATTTTTCCTTATTGGAAGATTTATATTCCTCTTTTCTTTCATCCTCAATCGTCTTTAGGTATTCATTATATATACCAATTATATCTAGCATTTTTTGTCCCTTCTGTGAGCGCAAATTTAATAATAAATGAACTTGTAAACAATTAGATTCACCAGTCCGTATCTCTTTTTTTGATTTTAGAAACAGGAAATTCTGGAATATATACAGGAGTATAATCATCTGGATGACCTAATCCCATTAGTTCAAATCTTTTTACAAGAACAACTTCTTCATTGCATTTATCACAGCACCTACCATCATTTACAGGCATAGCATTGTGTCCTATAATTCGTATTTCTTTCTTTTCTGGACTATTTAGTGATGCGTGAATTTTTGATTTAAATTTTTTACCTAAATCCTTTTTACATATACTACACTTCATCTTTTGCCTCTTTCATTTTTTTGAGCCATTCTCTTCTAAAGCTATCATTAGGAAACCACCACCATCCGTTCCCACTTTCTGCAAAGAACTCACTTCTTTCTTTTAAGTATTTTTTATTTCTTAAAAGATTTCCAGAATAAGGAAATATAGGTCCTGTTCTATTTCTCCAATCATAATCGCTACTTGGCATTATAATCTTTCAGCCATTCTGCTAATTAAATCATCGTCTGATTTATTATTAGTTAGCCACGGTAAGAATGAATTGTAATGTTTATGTATTTTATCCCACTGAGCTTCAGTTAAACTAGTTTGTGCTCTAGCTTCTGGAGTATGCATTTTATATTTTTTACTCCTCTTTACAACTTCATATTGAATAAAATCTGCTCTTGAGATTTGAATGGACATTTTTTGCCTCCTTTTATCAAACTTTGGATGTGTCTGACCTATTACTCTCCTATTTCTTTCATAAGATTTACGTTTCATCTAAAACCAAACCACTCTAGGATTCTGTATATCCTTGATTGTCTACAATAGTTTTGCCAACCACTTAATATTGCATCTGCCTTGATGACATTTTCACCATGAGGTCTATTGTGTTTTGCATAAGATTTCCAAGTCTTTTTCATCTGTCACCTCTCAATTCATCTTCGTCTGGTTCTGGTATATCAAATTGTTTTCCGCAATCTAAGCAATAGTAATCTTCTGGAACATTTGTATCTGGTTCATAAGCTTGATATTCCATATCTTTATGTTCACAATTTGCTTGGTCAATCATTTCTAGGACTTCAGATACACTTGGATAGGCGTCTGATGTCATATCGTGTATGTCGGGCATATTATATGTCCTTTCTTCTTTTATTATTGATTTAATAAGGGCTGTTAGAATTACAACAAAGGTAATTATTAATCCGAATATGTGGTTATTGCATATTTCCATAATTATTCCTCATCCATAGCTTCAATAAGCTCATTTTGATATGTATTGATTGCTATTGGAGTAACAATGCTAAGAATATTTTTAACTCCATCACCTAATGAGCTCCAAGATGGTTGTTTTATCATAAAATTTTCTTTAATAATTTTTTCATCGCGAGGTGATATCCCACCATTTTCTTTGAAAATAAATTTTACATCTTTAATAATCTTTGCAAGTATTTTATCACTCACTATTTGAGCCTTACTCTTGTTCTCATTAGATTTCATTTTTATTTTCCTCGTTTATTGACGGGTCTTTATCGGGATATTGTTCAGGATTTAAATCAAGAGTATGGTGTTTGTCTTCATATCCCAGGTCATCATAAATTGTGCGGCTACTAACCCCGACAGTTTTCACCGCACGCCTTTTCCGAAGGATTTTCTTGTTTCGTCTCTTTGATTGTGGAACGGTTAATCGCTTCCTTATCGGTCTATGAACACTTTTAATATTTTTTTTCATACTGTTCCATCCTCTTTAATTTTTTTATTTCTTGGTCTAGTTTATCATTGAGAACCAGAGCACTTTGTAGAGATAACTTATTGACATCTCTCCTTCCTGGCTCTGGCTCCCAACCCTTTTTGTCATTAGCAGCAATAGCCTTTCTGGTTTCCCTTAAATATCTATTTACTGCTTTTTGACAGGTAACTAACTCATACCAATCTAAGTTTAAGCTGATTCGTATTGACCCCATTATTTGTTGTCTCCTTGAATAAGTGATATTGTTTTATTTTATCAATTGATTTAAAGTGCTCTAGGCATTTTCTACAAGCATATATCTTATAAATATTGCCCTGTGGTAGTGGGGTTTTGATTTCACCACAAGTATAACATACTATCATACTCATGACTTCATCATACTTTGGATATCATGGTCTATTTCAGCCATTTTTGAGGCTTGGTCTTTAAATTTTTGTAATTCCGCATCTAATCTAACACTCAATTCTTCAAATGTTACTTCATCGTCTGGAAAGAATAGATTTTGTATCCGTAACATCATAACTCCAATCGCTTCAAGATTGGCTTTCATAGTTTTCATTTTTAACGTTGTATCTTGTGGACTTGTACTAGCCAATAAGTCATTTATGAAAGAATGTTCTTGGGCTGATAGCATTGTCATGAGTAATACATGAAGTTTGCACATAGTATCAACCTTAGCTTCAGTTATTGGGTCGTATTGTTTGTTATCGTTAGTCATCGCGAGGTTCTCCTTGTTTTAGGATTATTTAGGATTGTATTTGCCAACTCCATTGTATTTTGTTAGCACTTGTTGTGTTTGAATATCATTTTGTGCATTTAGAGCAATTAGTTCTTCATCGCTTATAAATGCGATATTCTCTAGTTCTTTAATTTTTTGATACAAACTACGCATTTTGTAAGAAAGTGCGATATTTAGCCAAAATGAGAAGAATAAGCATAGTGTTATGAGGAATATGATAGTCCCGATTACATCTTGTGGTACATTCATTATTATAATGCCTTCCTTTCTGCTTTACGTTTCTTTCTAGCAATCTGGGCAGGTGTTCTGCCATCTCTGTTAAGTTGTTTATTTCTTAATATCCGATTTCTTTTATTCGTCTTAGCTTGTTTATTTGGCATTATTAGTCCTCTCTGTATTGATTTGTTAATGAAACAGTTATTTTATTAGATATTTCAATTACTTCATTGTGAAAGATATTTGTATTCGCATTGTTGTTGTGCCAGTTGTCTTCAATTACTTTGCCATCGCTTTGCATATATAATTTTATTAGGTCTTTAAGAATTTCTAGTTCACTATATTTTAGATTTAAGAATGATTTCATGTTATTACCCATGTTATTGGTTATTTGATACTATTAATAGAAAGAATGAGGATAGCTGATGTATCATAGTATTGTCTTAATGAAGTACCAACTATCCCCATTTTTAGAGTAATCCCCCCCAAGAGGGGGAGATGCTACTTCGCTGGGACGTAGTCTGTACGGTCTCCACTCAACACCTTCTGTGCCTTTGCATACATCTCATCTACTTCTAACTTCGGTATGATTGCCTTACCACCACTTGCAAACTCAACCAACACATCACCTTCTAATCCCTTGATGGTATAAAGACCAATCACTTTGGATAGGAACTTCCTACCGTTGATATCCATTAATAAGAACATAGTTACCCCTTTCTAAGGTAAATGGATTCCAATTGAAATTGGGGAATCCGAAACCAATTAACCACCCATATGGGGGATGAATATATCTCCCTTTCAAAATGACACAACTTTTTTAGTAAAACGTAAAATAACTATTGACAAGTCCACTTCTTTCCGTATATTTTCTATTGTATATATATACTATATATCTTATATACGAACTATGACATTTGAGGATTTCACAAAAAAACTATCAGTAATTCAAGCAAACAGTTACCTTTCAATAGATGATACAATTGATATAAAAAGGAAGGTTGTAGGCTCAGAAAAAAAACTGTGGAAATGCACAGGTGATGAGCTCTTAAAAATAATGCAAGAATATAGGAAAGAATATAAGAAACGAAAGTTTCCTAGAAATAACGTATATTCTAAAAGGGATTATGCCAAATCAAAACATAAATACAGTTCAAGAAAAGACTGGGATTAATCCAGTTGCTATTGAAATAGATGGTGATGTATATGATGTACACCCCAAAGTATTAGAGCTAATTCAAAGCCTTTCTTTACAAGTTAAGGAAGTTATGAGCAATACATTTCAAGAAACTTGGAATGATAAAGAAAAAAATTAAAGATGTAGAGCATTGTGTTTATAGCGATGCAGAAGAATTTGAGGTTCACAATCCAAATACTACTGTCAATCCACACTGGAAGAAAGCAAGGGAAGGAGAATGGGTCATAGCAGACGATAAAGGCGTTGTCCAAATATTAAAAAAGTCTCAACTTAAGCACCCAAATGATACTAAAAATTATAAAAATGCTAATGGATATATTCGTACTGTTGTGGGCACTTTTGTTATCAAAGATAATACATTTATGGATACTGATTTCAAAAACCACCCTAACAGGTACACATTCAGCACTTCTATTAAAAATACAAATGCGAATATTAAGGATAGAAAGAGGACTACTAAGAAAGAACGGGCATTTTCAGCAAAAATTGTGGCTGGTATTGGGGTGGCTAAGTCGTACATGGATGCGTTTAGTGAAGATGATAACAAAAAAGCAAGGAGAAAAGGATTAATGCTGCTAAAACAAGACAGGGTGATTAAAGAAGTTGAAAAGGGTGCATTGGATGTTGCTAAAAGTTTAGGAATAGACCATGATTATATTCTAAGAAATTTAAAATGTTTATGCGATAACTCAGAAGATGAGAACATAAGACTACAGTCAGTAAAAGAACTGGGAAAAATTGTTGGCACAATAGGAGGAACGACTATTAAGAGTAGAGAAATGGGAGTCTTTGGAATGTTTGAAGGATTTGCTCCTGACGCTATTGAGTCAGCTAAAAGAGAAGAAATTCCAGAAAAAGCAACAAAAGGAGAGTAATGTATGATATGTCCAAGATGTTCAAGCTTGCACGTAAAAAAGGATGGCAAAAAAAGAAGTACTAAAGGAATAAGGCAAGAATATAGATGTAATTCTTGTAAAAGGTACTTCTCAATCCCACTAGATACTGAAATTAAAGATGGGTTGCAAATGATAGAGCCAGGTCAGGTTCTTGAATATAAATCAGATAAAGTAGTAAGAGTCCATGGCTTGACAGATGTTCATATTGGGGCGAATGAATTTGATTTAAAAAAGTTTAACGAAGCTGTAAAAACTATATACGAAGATGATAATGCTGTATGGTTTGGTAACGGTGATTTGCTAGAACTAATTCCACCAAATTACAAAATATCTCAAAGAGGTCAAGAGATACCCCCAGACGAACAGTACCTTACCTTTCTAGATTTAATAAGACCCATTAAAGATAAATGTTTATTTATTAGAGGTGGAAATCATGATTATCTTAGAAGTTTTAACATTCTTGATTTAGATATATGTAAAATTATTGCGAATGAAATGAATGTACCATATTTTATTATGCCAGGCTATACAAAGATTAATATTAATGGGCAACAATGGAACTTGGTTAGTGGGCATGGTAAGGGCGGAGGAAAGAACGGTGATTTAGAACTTGATAAAATGGCTGCTGTATACAGCCAAGGAGATGTATTCTTCTTAGGTCACAATCATCAATTATATTGCAAACCAATAGATTCATTAAGAATAGATGGAGATGAAGAAAGACTTCATAGGAGATGGTATATTAGAGGGGGGTCGTTCTTAAAGTACGCTGAGTACGCAAGGTACAGTTTCTACCCTATCGTAAGAACTGGGTGGACAACGATTGAATTTACTAAAGATAAAATAGAGTGTTGGACAAATTAAACAAAAAAGGAAAGTGAGTAAAAAATAATGCCTTACGGAAAAGGAACATACGGTTCAAAAAAAGGTAGACCACCTAAAAAAACAAAAGCAGCTGTTAGAAAAAAAATAAAAAGTAAAAAAATGGGTAAAAAGAAAAATAAGTAATAATGCCTAGAAAGAAAAAACGCAAAGCGAATGGATAATGTATATAAAATAAGAAAACCCGTTAGAAGCGGAATGAGTTTAGGTGAATCAATAGAAAAAATGAAAACATTAGCAAATGGAATTGATGAATATCACATTGTTAATCCTACCTCACAAGTAGTGTTTAAATTGGCAGATATAGTAAAAATACTGAAGAATCTTGAAGTCCCCACTTTAATAGGAGAAGCAAGAGATTAATATAAATACTCAAGATGTCAGCAAAGCTGAAGAAGTATTAGAATTAGCGAAAAATGACTTAATTGCATTTGGTAAACTATTTTTACCTGATGACTTTATGCGTAGCGAGACACCTCCATTTCATTATGAGATGGCTGATGCAATAGATGATAAAAACTGTAAACAGTTAGCAATCATTCTCCCAAGAGGACATGGGAAAACGGTATTGACAAAATGTTCAATAATTAAAGACTTTTGTTTTACGCCTAAAGATGATATGCACTTCTATGCATGGGTGTCCGCTACTCAAAAATTATCCACTGGT
>TARA_R110002020_G_scaffold475685_1_pt1 | contig 13921 bp, 1 predicted proteins | sample TARA_R110002020 | Tara Oceans TARA_R110002020 (sample SAMEA4396489) | marine metagenome | biome: Westerlies Biome; feature: [MES] marine water layer (ENVO:01000295) within the mesopelagic zone...; material: water (ENVO:00002006), including particulate matter (ENVO:01000060) such... | reverse complement strand
CCTATACCTCTAAATCTATTCATATACATAGGTACAAAATAACGTCTGTACATCATAAGTAATCTACCTTGTGATAATTTCATTACCTCTGGCTGTAAGTTACTGTCGTAGTTACCTAGTAACTTAAAAATCTTATGTTTAATAAGTTGCTGTACTTGAACTCTACCTCCTTTATCCCACTCAGTGACGTTAGAATGTTCACTAAATACAACATTTTCATTCATTTTCACTAGTCCATTTTTATCCCGTTCTAACATGTCTAACAAACTTGCTGCTTCTTTAATATTAGTAGTGATTTTACCTGACTTAGTTAAGTAATTTCCTTCTTTATTTAAAGCTTTTATTTCATTTAACATAGCCATAGTAATTACTGATTGAATTTGATGTTCTCCTAATGAGTTAAACATCTGTAAACTATGAATATTTGCAAAACTTTTCCAAACATTATTCTTTAAGAAGTCTGTTTTACCTATTTGAAATCCTCCAAATGTGTCAAACATTTTATTAATCTGATTAGTAAATGAATCATCAAAAGTTTTAGCAGTATCATGTAAACTTTCTAAACTGTATTTACGATACAAGCTGTTTGCCTTTTTTAAACTGTTGATAGATAAACTATCATTTGTGAGAGCTTCCATTAACATTTGAGCATAACTACCTGTTGCATTGGCTACTCCAGAATGATAATTTAAAGACATCCCTAACATACCGGTGTAAGCATTTAAAGTACCTACAGCTTTATGTTTATCTATTCCTGCAATAGACCCTTGAGCTTTTTTAGTTACGCCATATAACCCTGTTTCTAATAACCCTTCTAATCTTTTAACAGTTTTGGAATTAGCACTTTCTTCTTCAGAGGTTACTAACTCTCTATTTTTTTTAGTGTATTTACTTAAAAGTGGACTATTAGATAATCCTTTAGTTTTATAATATGTTTTACCTTTAGCTGTATCTAAAATAGCATTTAATAATATTTCTTTTTCTTTACTACGCTTAAAAGAAATAGAATTTTGAGATTCTAATGCCATCATACCAAACAAATCTAATGATTGATCTTTTTTACTGATTGCTCCTCTAAAATGAATTGGTATTTCTTTAATAGCATTTCCAGCTGCATCTGTAGCTTCATACCCTACATCATCTACTCTTACAGTAGTTAAGTCCTTAAATTTATCTTTTATAATGGATTTACCTTGTTTTTGTAGAACACGTTCTAAAGTAGTCTTAGTAATACTTGGTAATTTAAAAAATTTAATATCTCCAAAATTAGGAGTTAACGTACTAAACCCTAATGTATTTGTATGAGATAGTTCTAATAATTCTTTTAAATAAGTAATAGATTCTTGTTCTACTGCACTTAAGCTTTTAATTGGGTTTTTCCACTTTGGAGCAATAACCCTTACTTTACCTTTCCATACATAAATATCATTGTTTAGCTCCACCAGTCTATTTTGCAATTCACGTGCTTTTTCTACTAATTCATCGTCTTTTACACTTTCTGGTTTATTTTCATAATGTGATAAAGTAGATTTAGCTCTAGCAAGTTCTGCAAATTTATGGTACAACTCTGGTTTGTACTCAGTCCTAAGAAAAGCATTTCCAGCTTCATCATAATCTATCATATTTTCATACAACTTTGCAGGGTCATTCATTTTTCTAACTTTAGTCAATTTACTATGTAAATTAGCTAGTTTTTTATGAATAGGTGTGACTTCTACTATAATATTATCTCTTATTTCAGATAATATTACTTGTGTCATCTGCACAATATCAGAATTTGTTTCCAATGCAGATAAGAAATTTTGAGTAAAGTAGTTTATATCAAATGCAGGACTATCAACTAAGTCATCAATTGCTTTTTTAACTTCTACTTGTATCTCGTCTTTGGATTCTATCATTTTTTTATTAATCCACATTTTTTTCCCTGCTTTATCTTTTAGTTTAGCAGTATTGCCTTTATAAAGAGCTTGATATTCTTTTGCTAACTTTTCTCTAAATTTTACTTCTACTTTTGGAAAATATAATGGGTTGTTTAGATTCTCTTTAAAAAATAACTTAGATACTACTCCAAAAGACCTGTCTATTTGTTTATAAGAACTAGTAAGGTTTTCTAACTTAGTAAGTAACTTTTTTGAACCTAAGGTATTAGGCAATGCAGAATCTTTAATAGCTGTATCATATAATTTTTTAATATCATCAATGGCACTATAATAAGAGTGATACTTTTTGTAATTCCCTAATATATGCTCCATGTCCTCCTTAGATATATTAGGCTTACTCATTGATTTTTTAAGCATATTTAAACTAAATTCAATCTCATTCACATAATGAAGAATACCTTTAATTTTATTTACTGCTTCATTTTCTTCCATTAGATTAGTCAACTTAATATTATCTCTTTTTAAGTCTCCTAGAACTCCTTTCTTATTATATTTTACACCTCTTAATTGGTCAGACTGTGCTTTTAGACTATTTTGTAACCTATCATATAAGTTGTTTATTTTATCTTCATATGTACTTAAGTCTACCTTTTTAAATCCTTTTTCTTTAGAGTCTTTAGTCTTGGTTTCAAACATGTCCATATTAGATGCAGTAGTGTACCCTGTGTCACTTTTTATAACATCTACGATAGATTCCAAGGTTTTACTATAATTTGACCTTACATCAAAGCCTAGTACCTTTGCAATAAAGTCTACAAACTTGTTCCATAATGTTTTAGTTTTTGTAGAATCTATATCTTTTAAAGCGTTTTGAAAATCTGAAGAAGTAAATGCTTCTGCGACAAATTCCTCTAAAGATGAGAAACCATACTCACTATTTCCTTGTGCTTTGTATTCATTAAATACTTTTTCTATTCTAGATCTAAGTAACTTACCTTCTAGTGAATCACTTTGTAAGCTGCTTACTGTTACAGAGTGTGTAACTTCGTGTAAAAAAGCTTCTGCAATATGTTCAACAGTATGTCCCTCTAACCTATCTACAGCTATCTGTATTTCATTTTTAGACTTAGAGTACTGCATTAATGTATCTGCATTTACTAAGTCGCTCTCTTTTACAAATTTAACAGTAGGTTTTGCATATTTAGCAAGTAAATCAATTCTAGCTAGTACATCCTTAGCTTGTGGACTAGTACTTTGGAAATAATTAAATATATTATTTAATACATTTGCAGTAGAGGCTGATTTTATATTATTATCAAATAAAGTATTAACTACATCAAAATCTAATTCTGAAGTAGTTTTAGTATTTAATTGCTCTTTTTTATCAAATATACTTTCCTTGTTGTTATCTACAAGTGTTTCTAATAAATCTCCTACATTTTTTTTAGACTCTTTCGGACCATTTTCAGAAAATGTAAAATACCTGAATCCTTTGTTAGTAAATTTGTTTATATCTGTTTTAAATGGTACAAAAAATAATAGATCATTTAAGTCTTTTGCTCTTCCCATTGCTAATTTAGCTTCAAAAATTTGTTTCCAATCTTTAAAGTAGTTATCAAATATTTCTAAATAATTTCCTTCTACTGTACGTAAAAAGAAATCTAATACAACTTTAGCAGGTTTACCATTTTCATCCTTATTTGTAGGATGTAACACATGTCCAGTAATAGTAACACTTTCTGCATTTTTGTGATCTTTACCTATAAATGCTACATCTAATTTAAAACCAGGAAAAGTATTTAAAACGTTTTGATACCAATTTAACTGCTTTAATCTTGGTTCTATTTCTTTTTTAAATTTTGCATTATCATTATTTATGGCAAGTCCTCTACTTTTCAACCAAAAATAAAATTGCTGGGCATTTGGATCTTTTTCAAAAGTTTCTAATGGAATGACTCCATCTATGTCGTGTAAATCTTCTGCTTCTGACCTATATAATGTTCCATACTTACGAAGTACTTGTGACCCCGATAGTTTAAAATTAATAAAAGGGTTTTGACTTAATTTTTCAAATACGGAATAGGCAAATGGATCTTTTTTCCAAGTTTCATCATAATCTTTTTGTTCAAATGGTACACCATCTCTGGTAGTAATTTTTCCATCTGAATTCCTATTATATTTTCTAAAAAATTTACTAAAGTCGTCTTTATATACATCATTTACTATTTCCATAGTATCTGTAGTAAGTTGTTCAATACTTACATCGTCAAACTTTTTATTTTTTAGTATTTTTTCGTTAATCCAGTTCCATAAATTATACATTAACTTTTTAAAAGGATTTTTTTCATACTTGTCATTTTTAAATCCTCTTTTTTGAAAATAAGTTGCATCAATATCAACATTTTCAGTCTTTTGATTTACAGTGAATCCGTCATTATCAATAGCATTTTCTAATTGGTTTGCAATAAAGTTAATAATAGCTTGTCTATGTGCAAAAGAATTTTTAGAAGTATCTGCGTTGACTTCATTTTCAGTAATATTTTCAACACCTGCAAAGTCAGTTTTATTTTTGTTAAACTTATCATAAACTTCCTGATATCCTTCCCACTTATCTATATCTTTCCACAGACTTAAACTTAACTTAGACTTTCTACCCATAAATGTATACAAGACATTAGCAGTTTGTAAAGATAAATCTCTATTATTAATATTTTTACGGATTGCCATAAATTTTTGAAGTACATCAAAAGCACTCATAGCATCTGGAAAATTACTCTTATCTAAAAGATAATCAGCATCTTGTGCTACCGTTACATTTAACCCTTTTAAAATTTTAAGTAATTTTTCCCTAACTTTATCATCTAGTACTTCCTTAGTCTTAGTCTCATAGATATCATTACCTCTATTAGCTTGTTTAGTCTCCCATGCTGCATACATTGGATAATAAGCATCTATCATTCCTTCAGAAGGATTAATAGTTACATACCCAGGTAAGTCATTATCACTAGGTTTAGTATAAGTAATAATTTTAGCATTATACTTTTCATTGCCTCCTTTTATAAGCTTAGTAACAGCAGATATGTCTGCATCTTTAGTAAGCATAGCAACCCCTGTAGACAAATCTACAGAGGATACATTAGGCTTTAAACTTTTATGCACTAAATCAGTTAATGCTTTTTTTACTTTTATTCTACACATATTTTTTATTTATTACAATCTATATCGTTATCTTCAATTGAATCTCCTAATTGTTCAGCAGTAAACATATCTAATTGAGTACCTGGCTGCACAGTTGTTTGAATAGATTTAGAGATTAACCCTGTTCCTTTAGAATTTAGTTCCGTTATCAATCCGTACTTATTTTTTAGTTCGTTTTGTAACCACAATGCAAACCTATTAGGTATAGTAGCTAGAGAATTAGCAAAAGAATCTGGAAATATTTTATTAGCAAATTTATCTATTTTTTTAAACTGCTCTAAATTAACTTTTTTAAATAATTCAAAATCAGCATCTGTATCTTGAAAATCTGCATTCCATTGTTCTTTATTAGTAGAAGTTCTATTTTCCTTATAAGTATAGTACTTCTTAGTTACTACGCCAACTGCATTAGGATTATTTCGGATAACAGCTGATCCACCTCCAACTCTAGTACTACCTATTGAGTTTATATTTTCAGTAAACACATACGCTGTATTAGGGTTCTCTTTAGGAGAATCTTTACTCCATTTTTTGTTAGTTATAGTTACTTCACTATCTACATCAACTCCAGGCGGTACTTCTTCAGAAGTATCAGTAGGAATCTCTGTAAATCTTCTATCATAATACTGCTCTGCAGCTAGATTAGGTGGGTTATTCTTTAACCATTTATCTCCTTGTACCATTACTGATGGATTATTTATTGCAAAGTTACTACTTTTTGGCGACATTTCAAAATTATATTCATTAAAATTTCCATAATTATTAGATTCACCCAATTTATAAGTAAACATATAAATAGCTTGTCCAATTTCATCTGTACCAATAAATTTAGCTAACCGTTGATCTGTACCATATTTAACAAAAGGTTTATACATAGCTTCCGGTGAACTAGTTGAGAATTTAAACCCTCCTCTAATACCGCCATCTTTTATAGATAATTCCATATCTACACCTCTATTGTCACTAGTTATATGTGGCACTAATGCATTATTTTTCCAATTATGTCTAAAAAACTGTTCAGAAAAGTTAGAAAATACAGAACTACTTGTATCTATTTCATTCATATATTTATTAAACTCATTTTTTACAAAAAATTGATGTGGAATAGCTGTAAAAAATTGTGACCTATTCATATTAAATCCTGATTGTTGAAATGCATATTTAATTAATAAATCTCCGTATGTACGTAAAGTTTTACTATCACTTTCTAGTAAATCTACCCATGCATTGTATAGTTTATTTTGAACTTCATCGGCGTTTAAAGTACTATTTATTACTAAATACCTTTCTGTTTTTTCAGATTTAACTCCATTTTTTATTTCATTAATTATTTCACTTTTTATTTGAAGATTTTCTAATAAAAAATTAGGAGTTTTAATAGCCCCTGCTTTTAATTTATTTTGATATACATCTACAGCTTTGACTATTTTTTCTTTAACTCCTGCGTAAAACCCAGGTGTGTTTAAAGGTTTAAATCCAGACATCATATAAGTATAGAATTCCCCATTTAATGCATCTCCTAATTCTGGGTTAGTTAATGTTTCTTTGTATAATGTTTTTGATATATCATTAAATACTGTTTTTACCTTATTAGAACCTGTAAAAAATAAGTTTGGATTAGCGTTAATAATGTCAGAAGTTTCTTTAATAGATGTACTAAAATAGTGCCCTAATATAGTTTTTTTACCTCCTAACTCATACCTATCTTCTATATTTGCAAACTCATTAGGTTTACTTGCTTTGTCTTTTAATGTTTGAGTTAAATTTTCAATAATCATTAAACTAGTTAAGTTTTTTCCTGGTCCAGATACATCTGGTTTAGATGACTTTGCTAAATCATTCATTTTTTTAGACTTATCTAGTAAATCAAAGAAATCTTGTATAACTTCTAATTGGAAATCAGTGTCTGCATAATCATTTTCTTTACCAATAAACTCATTAAGTTTACTAACTTGATTAAAAGTTTTAGTTTCTTTAGCTCTACTGGCTGCAAGAGTAGTTGGGTTATACACTTTCCCTATTAATGTTATTTGTCCATTATATTCCTTTATAATAGAATCTGCTAGTTTTTCATCTGCCCCTAACTTAATTAAAACTTCTTTGTAATTAGGTTTTTGTTTCTTCTTTTTCTTATTATATTTTTCTTTTCTTAGTTTATTAAATAAATCTTGGTATGTATGTTCAACTTCTACTTTTGAAGTAGGGTTTTTAAGTTTTAATGTTCTTTTTTTACTAACTCTTTCTAAGTATTTTTGCATAAACTTAGTTTTAGGGTCACCTACATCTTTTCCTATCTTAGCCTCCCTTGTAGTAATATACTCAATATACTCCTTAATAATAGGTTGAGCTATAAAAGAATTAACTTTAAAAGGGTGTAAACCAGATCTAAGCATTAAAAATCCTACACTTGAAGTCTGAGTAGCCCAGTTACCTCTAGTAATAAACGGATCTTTTGCAATATCAACAAATCCATTTAGTAATGCAGATATAGCATGCGCTGTTTTTAATTTTTCAATATCTGCAACTGTGTAACCTTTAGATCCATCAGGGTCAATTATTTTTATAAATTGAGTTGCTTCATTTTCAGTTAATGTCTCAGAAAATATATTATCAAACTTAGTCTCTCCACCATGAATGGCAGGGTCACCATTAATATTAAATCCATTAATTTTTGATACATAAAATAATCCTCTAACAAAATCTACTAATGCATTTGCAGTCATACCTACACCTGCTTGACCTGCTATAAATAAATACTTTAAATCTATTTGACTTAGTAAATCAAAGTCTTCTAAATCTGCTGTTTTACCTTTAGGAAACATTGCTTGTATATGATCTTTAACAAAATCAAAATCAATAGGAGTCATTACATCTTGAACTACTTCTGGATGAGTAAAAATAGATTTATAGTACTGTATTAATTTATTCTTTAAAGCATCTTTAGGTTGTTCTTTTACTGATAACTCCTCTCCATTCTTATCTTTTTTTAACTTAGCGTACCTTAATTTATATATTTCATTTTTTTCTAAACCAAGTGCTTCGCTTAATTGCTTAGCTTCTGGAGTTTTACCTCTAGATAATGCAGATATTAATTTACTTGAAGCTTCTTTTAGTAACTCTAATTTTTGTTCTCTACTGGCTGTTTCCCTAATTGTATCTGCAGAATACATTGCTTCTACCTGCACATCTGGGTCATTTAAAGTATATATAGTATTATGCATTAGCTCTACAGTATCTGCAATAGTTTTACCTTTAAATGTACTCCTAATATGATCTAAATCTGATTTACTAAATCTGTATTGCGGATAAAAAGATGGTAGCATCATAAACATTTTATCAATATCAAAATCTGAACCTGTTTTAACTGGTATTTCTGCGTAAGCTACAACAGCATCTCCCATTCCTTCAGGTAAAAATCCTACTACTTCTAAAGCGTCATTAGAGGCTAACCCTTGATTAGGTATCCTATAACCAATAACACTACTTAAAATCTCTGGACCAATTAATTTTTTTAATTTATTTACATCCATTGTAGCCCAATTAGGTATATACTTAGCTATAGCTGACCCAGGTAATAAAATTTGACCTGGTTTTACTTTTTGCTTAATAGATTTATTACCTGCTTCATCTTGAACCTCTACATCTATTATTTGAGGAGCTTTTAATCCTTTTTCTGGATCTATTAACCATTTTACTCCTATACTGTTATAATCCAATTTACCTTCAGCATCACGTGATAGTTGACTATCTATACCAAAGTTTGACATCTGTATTAATGATCCCCCATTAGTTTTTACTTTAACTGCCCTATCTTTTACAATAGCAAAGAACATGTTTAAAAGCTTTTCTTTGGACCCTGGTATTCCATATATAGAAATGTTTTTTTGTAACGCCTGTATCAAGTTAAAGTTTTCTAACCCTTTACTTTGTGCGTCTTTTAACAATAAGTTATATAGACCATCTACATTCTTTATTTTTAAAAGGTTATCAATTCCTAATTCTTTTTTAATTTCATCTATACCTCTATTAGATAACTCACCTATAGTTTCGTTTAAGCCGTCATAGACATCTCTTCCAGAAGTCATAGTACCATTAACATCAAATGAACCATTATCAGAGTCTTCATCTAAATATTGAGCAACTCCCATTAAAGCATTCTTTTGTATCTGAGAACCCAATGAAGTATCTTTAGATGTTTTAGTAGGTAAATCCTGTTGAAGTTTCCACCCTCTATTATCAAGTTTATATGGACTTAACTCAAAGTCCTCTTTTAAATTACCATCTGTATCGTGGATAGTATTCACTCCCATAGCACCTGCTTTAACTCCATCTACACTGACTACTTCATCAATGTCTTGTTCTACCATTTTATTATAAAGTTTCTCTAAAGGACTTCCTTTAATTAACCCTGGTAATAACACTGCTTGTGAATATTTTAAATACGTAGGTCTACCTTTATTTTCAGTGTTTTCAGTATCTCTACTAAAGTATACCCCTTTTAATGGCTGTGCTACCGCTTTTCTTTCTTTTTCTGTAAAAGGTTCCGTAGATTCTCCTAATATTTTAGGCAAAGCTGAGGTATGCGCAGGAGTCCAATTACCAATAGATCTAACTAACTTTTCCCATCTAGCAGGAGTAATCCATGATTGAGCATCTGTAGTACTTATTCTACTATATTTCTCTGCAATTTTAGAACCTAATGTTTTTTCTAACTTATCCATGTATTTAGAAGACACATCTACTCCATTTATAATTGCAATATTATAGAATTGATCTGCTTTTGATTCTATTCTTGGACCTAAACCATCTGTATAAGTCGCAGGTATCCTTTTTGCATAGTCTACCATGTCTTTATAGTACGCAGGGTCACCAGAAAACATTTTAGAATACTCTAATAAGTTAATAGAAGTATTTACCATAAAATCAGCTACAAGATTATAGACTGCTAAATTATTTTCAGTTAGTGCTTCTTTACTTTTTATAGGTCTTCCAAAAGTCTCTACATATTTTGAAAAAATCTTTAAATCAACTGCCCTGTTCTTATATGCAGTTCCTAAAATTTCACCACCTACTTCAACTTCTTCTTTTTTTAATACTTCCGCTAATTCTAACCTGTTTAAAGTCTCTTTTAACCTTGTATTTAATGTAGAGTTTAAAAAAGGTTTAAAGTCCTCTCTCAAGCTCTCTAATCCAGCCATAGTTAAAGACGGGCTACCATCTTGGTTATATAACTCCATTTCAAGTGAGTAATTTCCAGGAGACAGAGACGGGTAAGTCTGAGACTTAAACGCATTACCAACTAAGCTACCATTTTTATCACGGGTTTGTCCAAATTTATTAGTATGGTAGTAAAGAACTTTTTGTACAGAATCATTATCTACTTCTTTAGCAGCTTGTATCATTCGCTTATATTCCGCTTTAAAGTAATCAAACTGAATATTTAATACATTATTAGCAAACTTATATGTCTTATTCTCTCTATCAATCGTTAAATTAGTTTCTACAAAAAAGTCATGTTCCAACATATACGCAGTAGCCTTATCTGCAGGAGTAGGAGTATAAAATAAATTTGTAGAGTAGTTACCTGTAACACTTCTAAGTCCTTGATTTACTGCATTAACTGTAGCATCATTTTTAGATAACTTTGTGTTATCTTTAGGGTCACTTTTTTTAGTCTCTGTTTTCTTATCTTGTAAAACATTAAATAAACCTATTTTAAATTTATCTAATCTATTTCTACTAACATTATCTGCATTTTCTCCCTCTAATTTGTCAGTTGCTAATAAATGATTTAAAAGTACTGAGTACTCATTACCTAAATAAGTAGTAGCTTTCTTTAGTTCATACTTACCATTACTAGCCTTCCATTTATTAACCTCATTTTGTATATGGGAAGGGTAACTAAATCCATAATAATTCTTACCCGCTGAGTTGATACTATTATCAGAAAGATTTGGTTCATAAAAAGCTTTACTTTTAGCAAGTTCTTTAAAGACAGATTGCGTATCAAATAAATTATCATTTAAACCTATTTCTCCCTCTAAGTAGTCATTAAATACTGACGTAGCTCTAAGAATGTTTTGAATAATACCTCCATAGTTTTCTGTAGCTAAATCTTGCTCAAAAAAGTCTGAAACAGTTTTAGATTTAACTGTAACTCCTAGCTTATTTAAACTTTTTTCAAATGTAGATATTGCATTTTTAATATAATCTAATTTTTGCCTTCCTGGCACTTTTGCAAAGTTTTCTAAGCTTTTTTCAGTTGTAGTTATAAACTCCTTAATTGGTGCAAAACTTTCATTATTTTGTCCTAAATTTAAAGTGTTTTTAAAGTTTTCAAACCATTCATTTTTTATACGATTAAAACTATTATTTGATTCTGTAACGTTTTTAACTTGGTAATTTATAAAAAATTCATTTTCAGCATTAATCTCTGCTACAAAAAAGTTGTTTTTAGCTTTGTAGAACGCTTGAAAAAATTGGTTTTTACTTTCTTTAGGGTAATCAGGGTCTTCTAAAACAGCTAGTAGATTATTTAAGTAAGGTTTCTTAACAGCTAATCTTTTAATCTGTCTTAACATTTCTTCAAACGGATCTACTAAATTATTTTTAGAACTTTCTACAGTAGTTATATTATGTAATGAGTCTAATAATGTATTATAAATATCTGAAAAATCTACAAAAGGAGCTTCTTCAAAGATATGATCAATACCTGTAACTTTATCTGTAGAAGTTGCATCTACATTTTCCATAACAGATAATAGAATTTTAACATTTCCCTTTAAGTCACTTTTACTATCTTTAGTATAAGAAGCTTTTCTAACTACTCCTTCTTCAGCATCCTCATCTATTTCATCTTCTATTTTATACCCTATAGATTTAAAGTAAGTTTTCATTAATTCAGCCCATTCATTAGTATAATTTAATGATAATTTTAAATCATAAGCTGTTATACTTTCTTTACCATTGTTTTTTACAAATTCTTGGTCTATTTTTTCCTGAATAATTTCTTTAATCTCATCTTCTAAGCTATTTTCTGCTAAAAAACTAATATCACTGTAATCTAAATTAAAATTACGTTTAAAAAACTTTTTTGCAATAACTTTTACAGCGTCATTAATTGTAGAATTAGTCCAATTTAAAGGGTCTATAGACCTTAAACCGTTTTGATTAGGAGGAAAAAATATTTTCTCTCCAAATATACTTTCATGGTAAAATTTACCAGACGATTTATCTTGTTTTAATAGAGGTTCTCCATTTTCATTAACAAATGATTCAGGTATTTCTACACCTTCTTTCTCCCATTCACCAAAATTACTAGTAAAATAAGGAGTTGTAAAGTACCCTAATAGGTCATCTACTACTAAATCTTGAATATCAGGAGTAATCTCTTCTACTCTCTTTATTTTAGCTTCTCTAGGTACCATAGAATTGTACTTATTCAGTACAAAACTAGGATACTTAGATGCAATAGTCTGCACTTGTTCAGTTAACAGACTACTTGCTATTGCCTTGCCTCTAGGTTTAAATATTTTTTTACATGCCATTTTTATCTTCCTTTATTTATTTTTTTCCAAAAGTTCTACCTATAGATTGTGAAGCGTTACCATCAGCTTTTAAACTAGTGTCTATACCTCCTATACTTGCACCATCTGAACCATCACATACTTCTTCAATTTCATTTGTTGGTACGTAAGTTGGAGTAGTTTTATCATCTATTGGAGTAATATCATCTGAAATAGAATCAATTTCTCCAAATAAATCATCAAAATCTAGTTCATCTTCTAGTTCTTTTGTAGTATCTTTTACTACTTCTTTTTTTACTAGGTCATTTCTTGTTTCATCAATATCCTGCAAAGATATAACATTATCATCAGAATTCCTAGTAGAATCATCATTATTTTTAGTAACAGCTCCACTTTGTTGTGCTGGTTGTTGTGCTTTACCTCCATTAAAACTATTATCTAAAACTATAAAAGAATTATCATCTCCTTTAGCCAGTAATGAAAGACTATTTACTAAACTAGGATTATTTGCCATTGTATCATATAATAACCCTGCTTTTTCTAAACCTAGTAAAATTGACATAGCTACTTTGCTCTTGGCTTGTTTATCTCCTTTAACTATACTACTTAATTCTTCAAAACTTGCTTCTGATATTTGAGCAAGTAAGTTAGTGTCAAAAACTGAAGTTACTTTATTGTAAAAATCTGTTATTTCTTTAGTAGTACCATCTCTGTATTGAAACACGTCTATTATCCCATCTGAAGCAATTACTAATTTTTCCCCAGCATTTAATTTTATCTTACCTGTTTGAAAGTCTCCTGCAATTCCTACTCCAGCTACTGCTGCATGCGTAGTATTGCCATAGTCTATTTTTCCATTTTTGTCAACTTGTGCAAATGTTTGTTTAGCTTTTCCATTTTTATCTACTACAATAACCTGACTATCTCCTAATGTGAAATAACTAAATGAACCATCTGGATTTTTCTTAGTTAATGCTAACGTAGCTGCTGCATCTTTGTATTTTTTAGAAATATCTTCTATTATGTTTTTTACAACCTCCACTTCTAGCACCGGGTCTTTTGACAATTCTTTTAATAATGCATCTGCAAATCCTTTACTATTTTTATTAGAACTTACTCCATCCGCAACCATCGCCCAACCATTCTCTATTCTTACTGAATCTTGTGAATGATCTGAATTATCATTAAAAGCCATATAACCATCTTTTTGTAGACTTCCTTGCGTACCATTTTCTACATTAAATGAAGTACTATTACTACTAGTTTGTTGTACTGGTTGTTGTGTTGGGTTTACTTCTGCTTCTTTAAAATCTAAAT
>TARA_R110002020_G_scaffold228505_2_pt1 | contig 13937 bp, 12 predicted proteins | sample TARA_R110002020 | Tara Oceans TARA_R110002020 (sample SAMEA4396489) | marine metagenome | biome: Westerlies Biome; feature: [MES] marine water layer (ENVO:01000295) within the mesopelagic zone...; material: water (ENVO:00002006), including particulate matter (ENVO:01000060) such... | reverse complement strand
CCAGTCCAACTGCAAGACCTGAAGAACCGAGGTGCTTCGCGATCAACTGACCACGGACGCGCATCTTGGCAGCACGAACATCGTACTCTCCAGACACAGTCTCGAAGTCACCCATGTCGAAGTATCCCTTCGGATCCCACAAGGTGTGGATGTCTTCCATGTTCAACATGTAGAACGACCCTTCTTGGTTAGAAACACCAGAAACGGTACCACTGTCAGGCATGTTGTACTCAACATCGATTGGCACACCGTCCCAAGTCTGGGACACGCGACCACCGTCAAGCTTGGCGGTATCGATGTAGCGCTCAGAAGCCGACAGAGCACGCTTCAGGTTCTTGAATCCACTACGGGAAGCAAGAATCACGTTGGGCGGGCCAGAAGGCGATACAGAGTTGATCTCGACCATCAGGTCGTACAGGCCAGCAAGACCGTTCGAGTTGAACGAGCCGGAACCGGTGAAGTATTGGTTGTTCCAACCAGTCTTCGATGTGTAGGTACTCTTGCTGACACCACCAGGGGTGTTGTTCTGAGTTCCGCCGAGGGGCGCACCGATCTCAAGGAATCCACCAGCAAAGCCGTCAGTAGTTGACGTGCTATCGTAGTCGATACCGTTGAGGTGGTTCCAGTCTTCCCACCCTGCTTGTCCACCAGCGACCATGTGCTTGACGTACTCACGCTTGAGAGCGTTTGCAGTCATCTTGACGCGGCTTTCGAGGATGGAGAGGATTGCTGCATCGCCTTGGTTGATAAGCTCTTCCTCAGAAGAGATTGCAACAGGGCGAACAACGTGTGCCCAGTCGAATTGAGCAGGCAAGAACACGTCTTCGACACTAAGGTCGATGCGCTCATAACCAGTCTGCATACGAGTGGTCTTCGAGTGCTCACCGAATCCAAGAGGGACAACAATCTTGCTGCCTCCTGCTTGGGTCGGGTTGCCCTGACCATTTACGCGGGTTGCTGCATCCAAGAATGCGGTGCTTTCGTGAACGTTATCTCGCCACTCCTTCATAACGATATGCATCGTCGTCGAGAGTAGTTCGTTACCGATTTCAAGGGAAGTAACTGCCATGGTTTTCTATTGCTCCAATAGATGGGGGATTAACGGAGTGATTGGGAGAGTTTTCGGGCTGCTTCGGGATTTGCTTTTAGCCAACTTGCGATTGCAAAAGCACCCTGCTTCTTGACATCGGACGGGATCTCTCCGTTGGAAGGGTTCCCACCCGAAACAGCACGACCAACACGGCGTGCAGACTGTTGGCGGGCGCGCTGCTCTTGTTGTACCCTAGCTTGTTGCTGGGACATGACGCGGCGGGCCTTCACCAATTGATATGCATCTTGAGTGGACACTGGAGTACCAGCATCAGCGCGGGTCCGAACAAGACCGGCGACTTCCTTCTTAAATCCAGAATCTTTCATTTCTGGATGAGTTGTAAGGAAATCAAGATATGAGTTTTCTCGAGACTTAATGTCAGCAGCTGCCTTCATTGGCTGAAGGACTGTCTGCATTCCTTTTGCGATACCCTGTTGGATGCGGGCCTCAATGCCCTCCTGGGTAAACACGTCTGGCAGTTCACCAGAAGGCTCTTGAAGGATTGCCTGAACTTCAGGGTTCTCTACAAGAGAAGCAAACTCAGACTGCTGCTTGGAGAAGTCACGCTCTGACTGAGCAAGACGACGCTCACGGGCCTCAATCTTGCCCATGAGGTTCTGCATCTCAGTATTGTGCGACTTCTCCTGCAGTTTCCGATCAACGCGGAAGTTGTGCAGAATGCGACGAGCAACTGGCGGAAGATCCTTGAGATGGCTCTCATCGATCTTATTGTAAAAGCCGTCGTGCTCAAGTTCTTCAATATCACTAAGCGCTAGATCTAGTGCGCTGAAACTGGCGTGAGACTCATTATCTTCAGTCTTGAATGATGGTTCAACGTCACCAGCAGGTGAGTCATCAAAAGAAGGTGGCGCATCACTTTGAACACGGTCCAAAGATTGCGTTTCATTATCTACTGCCAAGTCACCTTGATTTTCAGCAAACGATTGAGTTGCGCCAAGGGGTGCTTCGACCTCTTCAGCATTTTGATTTGTTTCATCCACAATGATCTCCAACCATCATTAATTAATACCTTATCACTCTACAATAAGTCCGTGCAACATTATGCCATATTTGCTGCAAGTGCTTGCTCATCTTCATCGAATAAACCAGGCTCAGGAGGCATTGCACCACCCTCATCCATATCAGCGCCTTCAGGGGCAATAGGCTCCTGCATTGCCTCAATAAGCTTCTTGTCCTTGCCCATCTTCTTCAGGTTTGCCGTAGCCTTTCGAAGTTCTGGATCAGACGTAAGGCCTTGCGGGTCCATTCCATATTTATCATAAAATTCGCCCGCAGCGATCATCTTTAACGATTCATCAAGGGCAACCAGCGGAACATAAACTTCTTGAGGGAGCGGTTGGTCCCAATTCTTACCACCCTCTGGGGCAGACCACTCGAGATCAGGAATATCATCGCCAGCAAATGCATCGATTGTACTGTTGAACTCATCGAGCAAAGTGCCAATAGCCTTTACAGAGTACGGCTTTTCTGGAGCAGGTGCCATCTCAGCAGTAACGTCTTGCTGCAATCCCTGTGACTCTTGCTCCATGAGCGCAAGATCATCTGGGGTCGGTGCTCCAGCATCTTCAGGCATCATCCCTTCGTCTGGGGGCAGTGCACCTGCATCTGGGGGTGCGCCCTCTTGGGCATATACGTCAGGGTTTGCCGCCATTGCGTCCTCGTACCCCGGCTCGCCTGGATACGGAAGTGGTTGACCTGTTCGTGGATCTGTGGGCATTTGCGACTCCTTTAAGCGTACTAAAATCTATTTTGATCTACTGCACGACGATATTCTTTGAACTCTGGTGCATTATCTAATCTATTAACGTAATCGTTGTATTCTTTTTCTTCACGGTCTCGTCTATTTGTTTGATCAGAAAACAACTTATCTTCATCAAAATCGCCGTCAACCGGGGTCAAGCCGCGCTCTTTGCAGATTTGTTTACGGTGTGCTTTGTTTTGAAGCATAACACCAAGACCCCGATCATAGTACGGAAACTGCTCACTCCATCTATCAATGCGAACAGACGGCTTCCAAGTGGTATCACAGGCCTTGCATTCGGGACACTCAAACATATCCTCGGCAGATTGACCAGCACCGTGGTCAACAATGTCATCAAAAATATGGTCACACTCATTGCACTTAAACTGATGCATCGAGAGGCCCCTCTTCTCCGTCGAATAAGTAGGGCTGATAAATTTAGCATCAGAGTTTTGGTGACGAGAAACACTAAATTTATACTTAGCCGCGCCTTCACATGATTCGCAAATAATCTCACTTGGTCGAGACGATACTCTAAATATCTTATCTTGCGTCCAATCACACGAATCACATATGTAATTATACAGGGGCAACTGACTCTCCTGGCGGCTGAAGCAACGATGCAATCATCTCAGATTGTTGCTCTGGTGGCAAGCGTTCCATTTCACTTAATACTTGTTGCATTTCAGGGTCGTCACCAAACATGTCACGAAGTGCGAGTATAGCTTGGTCTGGTGGTAAATCTAATAGACCCTGAAGTTGCTGTGGAATTTGGCTTGGGTCCGGTGGCGGTGGCGGCTCCACGGGGGCACCCTCGGGGGCCATAGGCATTTGACCTTCTGGAGCGCCAGTAGCCGCAACCAGGGCTTCCTCATCCTGTCCCTCTTCTGCTGCTTCCTCCTGTTCTTCTGCCATTCTTGCCTCAATCTCATCTGGATGAAGATCCTTTGGAAGATGGAACTTTTCAGCGATTGCCTTCATATATGCTCGAGCCATTGCAGACTGAGGGCCACCCTCTTGAACTGCAGCCCAGAGAGCAGAATACGGCTCCAAAAGACCAAGCAAGTTTTGCTGCTTGCTGGCCTCATCCATTGGTGCCCCGCCGCCCTCAATGAATGTGATTTCAAACTTAGCGTCTAGGTCTTCAACGGTAATCTCAACAAACTCTCGACGGTCGCGAAGTTGAAGAACTTCAGGCTCGATCTTCTCTGGCTCTTCTGCGTCCTCTGTGAACCCTTCAACGTTTTCTTCATTGATGAATGGTTCTTGCTCTGCGTCTTCCTCTTGCTCTTCCGCAACCTCTACTTGAGTATCTTCGGACTCGCCAAACTGTTCTTCTGGCTCATCCCCGAGACCCTCTTCTTCGATAGATACAGCCCCAACTTCACCGAGAGCAACGTCTTGACCCTCAAATGCGCCTGCTGAATCTCCAAGATCCTGCATCGATGCAATCAAGGCGCGAAGGATGACCCTGCATAGACTTGAGAGCCAATCATCCTTGATGGATGCATGCATACCAAAATCAGACTCTGTGTACTGCTGTACTGCCTGAACTTCAAATGCAGTTGCTTTGGTAACAATGCCTCGCGCTGACGGAGACATACCAATATTTCGCTCAAGGTCATCTTGAACAATCGCCATGTACTGATCAACATTTGCACTGATCGGAGCATTTGGCAGGCCCACAATCGCATCAGATAGCGGTCGATCATAGTCCTGGTCAAGCTGAAGAATCAAACCGTCATGACCCTCAGTAAGATCAGTCAACTCATCAGACCCAAAAGTTCCCTTGCGAGTAATGAACTGCCGGGTGTCCTTGCGGGTGGCCATCGCCATAAACGACCGATACGCATTCAACTCTTGGATTTGCGGAAGAATTCGAGCAGCGTGTGCCAGCCCTCGAAGCGGAAACTCTGGCTCATAGTTGAAAATCAACGGGACCACATGTGGCATCGGCTGACCGTCAACTTCAGCAAACGGTAGAGGCCCAATCCAGATCGGCTTGTTGGATAGTTTGCCTTGCCCCAAGACATAAATCTCAAGACGGCCTTCATAAACGATGTCTGGGTTTTCTGGGTCAACCCAAGTGTCCTTCAAATTACACAGTTCAAGAACACGAACAAAGGCAGACTCATCTGACTCGGCCTGCTTGTTCTTTCCTCGCTTCTTAGTCTTATCGTTTACGTCTTTCGTTTGACCATGAAGGAAGTCGTCACGAGAAGTGCCTGCAAGGTCTTGAATCCCATACTCTTCTTCAACTTCACTCTTCAGTCGATAGTAAAGATGGCCACGGAATCGCTCATCTTCTGCGTCTCCGACATCTGAATCCAAGACCATTTCCCACCAGGGAATGACGCGCATCCAAACACGATCAAGAGGATTGCCTCGACCAGGGTGATAACCAACCTTAGCGCCACAGCCTGGATACAAAAGAGCCTGACGAAGGCCAGTCATCACTCTCGTGTGAACGCGGTTCGAAGACAGCCAGCGATTCACAACAAGCTCTGCCTTTGGCGCATCGCCAATACCTGTTGCGTCTGGGCCAACAACTGCCCGATTTGCTCTCGGATACAGTGCCGACAGATACGACGTGATAACTCCCCAGAGTCTGTTCACCTCGATATCAATATCACTCCCACGAGAATGGTCCCGCTTGCTTGAATGATGATGCCCGCGAACGTGTTTCCAGTAGTTCGTTGTGTAGCAAGCTTTAGACAGAGACCACTGGTTTCGACCATCACGCATCCGCTTGTCATGAGCCAGCACTTGCTGCTTGACGATCTCTGGTGAAATCTCGTCTTTATCGAAATCGTAATCTTCGTACTTGGATGTGCTAGCCATTATCGGAGCCTAGATGTGGTGCTAAATGGGTTTCGATGAGCAACGTAACGCCTTCTGAAGCTTGATGGTGCAGCTTTAGCCGTAGGCATGCCTCTGCGATTCCATTCTGCAAGCATAAGCGCGTCTGCATGATCATCGTGATACCCGTCTTGGCCTTCAATCTTACCGTTTTGTTCACGAATATGCATTAACTCTTGAACAGTTGTTTGGTCATGTAATGTCAATCCATCACCGTTAACCATCTGGCGCAAGTGGGCATACGCTTCTTGTTTCGAGCCTCTGGACGTTGTCCAAAATTTTGGATTAGTAGAGGGCTTCTGGCCTGGGGCAGGGGGGCGGGTCCACATCGGGATACCGTATTTCTGCATCTCTCGGATGACAACAGTACCAGCGCCGCCGGGGTTACTCTCAACCAAAGTCTTTGCTTTATTGAAGTAGTTCGCAAGCTCAGCTGCCTTCGTCGCAAACAACAACTCGCCACCCTTATTCATAGATAAGGTCGCCACTTGCGTGCCATCAGCAGACAACACCTGTGCAACCGCATAATCGCCGCCATTGCACCAAGAAGGGTCGACACCAACGGCGTAATTATAGCCAGGTTTTGGGCGCTCATAGATCCGCAACTCACCATCTTTCGGCGCAACTGACGAAAGAACCTCGTTCAAATAGTCTTGATCAAACCAAGCACCATCAAACTCAGCAAACCCATCCTCAATGGTGAGAGGGTATTCTCTGCGAAATTGGGAGATACCAATGCCACTGATGCCGTGGATTCGATCATGACGCCAGTACATCTGCTCCATGGTGAGACCATGAACCTGAGCAAGGTCGTATTCCTCACCCGTGGGCTCCCACCCCTTCGGAACTTCTTTGCTATACGCCAAGTGGTCACACCAACGGAAGAACCTGAATCGAACAGACGAGTCGCCTTGGCGCTGGGCCGCTTGCGCGGCCAAAACCTTCTTATGGAAGAGGTTCCCTGGACCATTCGCAGTAGACAACACAATCGTCTTCAGATGAGGCCCAGCGTGCATCGTTGATGTAATCGACGCCCAGACCTCTTCCGCGTTCGGCCAGAAGGCAAGCTCGTCTGCGTGAAGACGCTGATACGTCCAACCACGACCGTGACCCCTACCGCCAGCCGTCATGCACCGAAAGCCTGCCTGAGTGTCATCGAAGATCAGTTCTTTCTTATTTGACCTGGCTATGTCTCTCTTGAGCGCTTCAGGCAAAGACCGGTAGAAGTGCTGCAGTTTCCCGAAAATGGCGTCAGTGGTCTCATAGGTATGCGCAACGACCAGTGTACGAACAGGGTCTTGAGCCCAATATGTATAGTCAAAGTTGTATGCAATCGAAACCGTTGTATCACCAATCTGGCGGGGCTTATAGTGAACGATAGTCTCGGCATCAGACATAAAGTCATTCAAGCCCAAGACCTGCTCTGGAAAAGGTGTATTGAACTTTCTCTCAATACCTTTCTCATCGATCAGTTTAAGACGAGAGATAAACTCTCGCGGATCATCCGCAAGAACATTCAGTTTTCGATCAATCAGTGACACTACGCCTCTGGAGCATTGATGTGCCAGCCAGACCCTTCGCTACCGTTGCCAAGAAAGTCTTGAAGCTCTTTGTTCTGGGTTCGATTTTGCTCAACCTGGCGAGCCTCAAAACGAACCTTGGCAAATGCCCGATATGCCCAGTCCTCGCCAGCGTCCATCGCCTCGAGCACACCCTTCCACCATTTATGTTCGATCATCTGAAGCTCTTGCTCGCTCAATGGCTCAGCCTCTGGGAAGTCCTCATAGAACCAAACCATAAAAGCTTTCTTTGCACCCCAACGGCGAAACTCACTTGGAGTCACAGGATGATCCTTAAACGCCTCTGATTCAGAGCGGGCACTGGCAGCATACCAGTCGCTCTTAATGAACTTACCACCCAAGACACAATTGCGCGCAACACGGCGGAACGCTTTCTGTCGATCCGTAGCCTTATAATCCAACAATTCGGGATCGATCCACGGCGTTAATTCATTAGCAGCGGATTTCCCATTGTAAGTATTTCTACCCATATCTGCCTCCAGCAGTCATATCTATACTTAATACTGTATATCAAGCAGTGCGCGTCTTGTTATTCATGCTACGATTTTTTTGATCGATTCTTATTTGATTTGGTTGAATTCTCGCCCTGAGAAACGATCTTTAGGTTGCTTCTTTTGTTGTTACATGGGTTTCCATCTTTATGATCAACAGTCTGGCTTGATTTAAGTGGCGGCTTTCCGCGATCTTTTAACCATGCGTTTATCATACTGCGAGCTTCTGTACGACACGCCCGCTCCTTCTTGTCTTTTTTGGGCGAATGGTCTCTTTTGTACTCTTTCTTGTAGTCTCTGGTTCGGCCACGACCATCTTTTTTAATGGTCATTTCTTAGCCCCTGGCTGCGTGACGTTCCCCAGACGCTGTGGCTGACTCATCACTTTACGAAGCTCATCGTCAAACAAGATGCCGTTAAATTGATTTACCAAGTTTCCGGCTGCATCCGTTTGCTCCAGTGCTACAGCTTTCTGTTGGAGTTGAAGTCTATCCAAGCGATCAGCCATCGAAGTGCCGCTTCTTGTTGACAATTCCATTGGGGCAAGACTTCGTCCGGTAACTCGCTGGAATGCCTTTGGAATGAGACCGTTAGACTTACCCCCTATTACAGATCCATAAAGTTTTCGGCTTCTTTCCGGCTTCAACCAACTGGTGTGATAGCCCATCTCGCCGCCAATGAAAGCAATCCCATCGTAGCCATCCCTGGCTGCAATCCTGGTTGCCTCTCTTACACCAAGAGCGGACCACTCACCTTCTTTCCTGAACGGGGCTGGCGGTATTACCGCTTCACCTTGTTTGAGGTCATTCAGCCTTTCAGACAGTACATTGACTTCATTTGTCTGATCCTTCAGCCGCACAGAGGCTTCATATATTTCATTTCTCTCATCTTGGCCGAGACCCTTGACATACTGATCAAGTTCATCGTTATGGAAGTGTCCATCAAATTCGCCTGGCTTAACATTGCGATTGACCGTGAACCCAAGACCGCCGCCTGCTGCGGGAGAAAGGTTCGGGGATGTGACTTTAGTTATATCAAAACCATGCTTGCCAAGAACTTCGTCTAATACCGTCTCCATCTGAGCTTCTATGGCGAAGCCCTTCCTCTGTTCAGTTTCGAGTTTATAAATATCGGGCTGGGACGGCCTGTATCCACCGTATTGCCCTGCCCTCTGATGCTGATCAGATTGAAGCTCTTCAACCAATAGAATCCTTTTCTTCTTCCCATCTGGTCCGATCGTATATTGTTCGGTCATCCGCAGATGCATCATGATGTTGGGGTCGCTATGATGGCTGCCCTGCAGGGCACCCCCGGTACCCTGTGTGTACAGGTTATCTTTATGGGACTGGTACCAATCGGGATATTCATCTATAGATTTAGGAAAGTCGTCTCCGTATTTTTCTACAAAGTAAGGTCGAGCCTTCTCAAAACGCGCAGCATCGTGTTCGGGGTTTCGCCCGGTGATTGAGGTCGATGGTATGCGCTGGTGACCCGGATAGCCGCCAGGTAAAATAGAATTGTCCGCTCTATACATTGTGCCGATGAGATCAAGGTTGGGCCTCTTTTCTCCAAGGATCACATCCTCCACAACTCGCAGAGATGGAGAATCAAACTGGATCAAAACTTCTCGATAGCCAGGGTTGTTTCCACCCTCTAAAGTCACATCCCCGAACCGGGTGGGTTGAACGTCCATAGCGTCAGCATATTCGTCCAAAGAACCCCGCGCTCTGGTCCATTGATCCCATTCAGGTGCTTCAGTTAATCGACGTGCATCGCGCCTCTGTACGGCGTACTCATACAAGTCATTGTACGTTCTGTTTTTACGCGCAATGGCCCGATCAGAACCCAATTGATTGGCAAGCATTTCAAGCTCATCGAACTCAACGTCCATCATTTCAGGCGATTGAGGTTTGCCGCTACCATAACGAATATTCTGCTCGTTCCAAGGGCGCAGTTCAGTACGCCTTATGTCAGCGCGCATCTGCTGATCCGCGCCCATACGACGAACCTGCGGGCTTGTAGTATCTGATGTCCACCTATCCAAGAGTTTTAGCGGATTACGTGTTTTCTCATCCCCCGTTGGACGCAAAAACACATCGTCAGGAGACGATACCTGACGCCTGTAATGCTCGAGAATATCCTCTACTTTTTTATCTAGCAATTCATCGAGTTGATTTCGTGGCGCTCCTACTCTTCCTGCTCCAGCAGCAAGGTTGGGGAACCGATCCGCATTAAACACAGGCACCAAGTCGCGAACCTCTGGATCATGTTCTAGTAACCATTTACGGACGTTCTTCTCGCTAGGTGTGCCCCCCCCGAAGGCCTCCATTTCTTGAGGGTGCCCAAGATTACGATCTTTAGCCAGTTTGTTGTAGTGGGTCTTGACCTCATAAACCTCATCTATAAGGTCTCCCTCTAAAGCCTCATCGAGTTGTTTGGCGTATTTACTTTGATTGTAATCATAATCAATGCCCCCAAAATTGCTTGGGCCAAAATTTTCTGGACTTGGAAGACTGCCATCCGGCATTAGTGAACGCTTGCCCATAAAAAACCCGCGCATCCGATTGTTCAGGGCTACTTCGCTAGGAGCACCAGAACCAGATTTTATCAACCATGCATTATCGATGGGATCAAGAACGTCTTTCCCAGAATAAGCTGCAAATGGATGATAATCGCTAGTCGCTATCTGATCCTGAACGTAGTCTACGCTTCTCATGAACTCGTCTGGATCGCCCTGAACGGTGTGCCGAAACGTATGTTGGTCAACATGGGGGGTATGTGCCCGCCTAAATTCCTCTAAAGGATCGGCCAAAACATCGAATGAATCGTCTACTTCGGTTTGAAGCTTGGTGAGTTGTTCATCACCAGCTGAACCTTTATGGATCGACCTGAAGTCGATTCGGTTTTTGTCTAGATACTCAAGCAATTCCTGTCGAGTGACATCTTTCCTCCCACCAGCCTTCAGTTCCTGCAGATACTCATAGAGACCAGTCCCGCGAATCTCGCCGGGAGATACGTCCATGGCGCTGCTAAGGGCACCCCGAAAGGTCCGCCCATCTGCTTTCAGTCCAAGGAGTTCATCAATGGGTTTCTTCTTTGGCATTGTAGATACAGCATCGATCAGACCAGAAGTCCATTGGCCGCTTGGGGCAACGTCGAAAGTAAGCTCAACTTCTTCAGCAACTTCCTCAACAGTCTCTTCAGCGCCCTCTTCGGCAGCCTCTCTCGCAGGCTTTACCTTCTTGGCCGCAGCCTGCTCGTCCATGGCCCTCTGGACCCTGCGGGCCTCAATCAGGAGGTCATCGGCCATGTCAGTGGCCTCATCAACGTTCTTGCCTGCTCCAACAAACTGATCGATCATGCCCTTTCGAGCCTGCATGATCCTTCTAGCTTTCAGCCCACCCGCAATCGCAGCACCAGCTCCAGCACCGTATAAACTCCAACGAAGAACATCAGCAGCAGTCTCAGGGTCGCCTTCAAGCCTGTACAAGCCAGCAGAAGCCAGGTCTGCTCCATAGGAAAGTGGGCTTGGGTCGAACGAAAGGGCAGCAAGTGCGCCTTGTGCTGTTCCATATGCACCGCCCGTATAGTCGATGGTGCCCTCTGGTACACCAGCAGTCTCTTCAGACTGCAAGAGCGCATATGGAGACAGTAAGCCGCTCGTCTTCTCTTGAACGTCCTTGATTCTCTCACCCAACTCTTGTTTCTCAATACCTTCCTCGGACTGAGGATAGAGGCGAGGCTCACCAGTCTCCGGGTCGAGCTTCTCAAAGACCAAACCAAGTTCAGGGTCCATACGAACAATCCCTGGATCGTAAGGAGCATACTTCTCTTGGAGTTGTTTCTCTCGATCGGCTGCAATCTCAGCGTCTAACTCAAGATCTCTTGTTGCAAGTGACTCCAAGAAACCGCCCACCAATGGAACATCACGAATCATACTCAGCGCTTTGGATCGATCCATATACTCTTGCTTGGCGGCAGCGTCTGGATCGGGAGCATCAAAATGCTCTTTGGCTGCTTCTATCTGTTGTGGCGAAGCTCGCGGAATTGGCTGATCAAAGCCGAACTGACGGGCAGCAGCCTCGGCACGCTTCAGTTCTTCCTCTGAAAGAACAGACTGCTTGGACTGTGTAGCGTCAAGCAACACGTCATCATCACTCTTCATCAAAGTAGGAGAAGTGAATAAGCTTGGGTTGCTAAAAGTGTCGCTCATTTTTTATCCTTATCACCACTTCTTACATGACCAATACTTGGCCATCAGTTTGTCGTCTTCATCTAACTTATCGCACCCGTGCCTTGCTCGAAAACTCTTGCGGGCTTTCGGGTTGCTCTTCCTGATCTTCATGTTGGCATCACCAAAACGAATGGTCTTTTCTGTGTCGCCCTTCTTGGCACGAACAACAAACTTCTTTGTTCCGTAGCCAGGCTCACCTTTTTTTATTCTACGGGGAGTATTGACCTTAGTCGGTGTTCCTTTGCGTGACACGATACCCCCTTACGCCATTGCGCTCTTCAGTAATTCTTCGTCTGTCGGAGCGCCTTTAGATCCAGGCTTACGCATTTTCTCACCAGAACCACGCTTGATCCGCTTTTTCTTGGCGTGAATGTTAGCCCACAGTCCTTTCTTGCCTTTTTTCTTATCAGGCATCAGTACGACCCTCCGACCTTGTAGTGCGGATTGCCCCCTCCCTTCATGTTTTTGGACATCTTCGCAGTAGTTTCGGCGTCTTTTCCGTGCATTTTAGATGCTTTGGCAAGCGCCTTGGACTGCTCACCATGCAGTTTAGATGCCTTCTTCAGGTTCTTAGACACCTTTTTAAGGGCTTTTTTGGCGTTTTTTCCCTTATTTGCAGGGTTATGAGCCAAAGTTTGGTCGTCTTTATCCATTTTATGTCCCATTCTATTCACCCATCCTAAATGGTCCGAGATACCGCTCAGGCGAACCCTCCTGGCCAATCTCAGTCTGCTCGACAATATGCTCCCTGATGGCGGTCTGAAGGATGGCTCTGTGTAAATCAGTAGATAAAACGCCCGCTTGATTCAACTTGTCTGACATACCAATGTCCTTTACCAACTCAGCGTAAGTCGCATCCGTCAAGTCGCCCTCGTCCAAAGGGCCACCCTTCAAGTCATACGACATATACGCAAGCGTAGCGTCCAGTTTGCCGTGGTTCGCCATCTGCTTCATAGCCATGAATGTAGGCATAAACGCAGCCGCACCAACACCACCGGCAATACCAGCGGCCTTCAGTGCCTTACCACCCACCCCTTTAGCAACCTTCCAAGCTTTATTGGCATTATGGGCCGCCTCAGCTGCCTGCGCACTGGCCACCACAGCACGACGCTTGACTACCTCTCTGCCCCAATGCCCGCGCTCCTGAGTTTTCTCTCGGATAAACACCTCGACAGCATTCCTGATGGCGTCATCTACAAAGCCCGGATCGCCTCTCATTTGGCTTCCCATGGCCGCAGTCCAACGAGGCACTCCCTCGTCAAGAACCTTCTCCATAGCCCAGTACAGGTTTCCCTTTCTTGTCGGACGATGAAATCCAGGTGGCTTTTTAGAGAGAGCGCCTTCAATCATTTCTTCTTGGAAAAACTGTTTTCTTCCCAAGGCCTGTTGCGTCGTGTTTACTGACTTGTTTCCAGGTGTTGGGAAATTCTTAAAAAAATCGCTGGATTGTTTAAGATTGACTAGAGGATGATTAGTTGGGGCCTCTACGCCAACGCCCCTCAATGCCTTGTTTCGACGATTCAATGCGCCAGTAGCACCCCTGCGACTCGCCTCTGCACTTCGAACTGCAGCAGAGAGTGGCTCGCCTGCAACCTCATGTGCCCTCTCAGCCGCCCTCCATGGCGCAGGAGAAGTAGCCACGGCACCACCAACTCCACCAGCCAAAGCAAACGAAAGCGGATCGGTAGCATCCAACGCATCCCAGAACTCTTGACTCGTCGATGCGTCACGACCAGCAGACCAACGGCCAAAGTCTTCAGTGTCACTAGACTGCTGCTCTTCAAATTCTGCCTGAGCGCGAGCTTGAATTTCCGCTGGATCCTCCATCGTGAATCCAACATCGTAAGAGCGAGCCAGTTCTTCGTCGTCACCGTTCATTTTGAACTCCCTGTACGTTTCTCATAAGCGGAAACAAGATCTG
>TARA_R110002020_G_scaffold13283_6_pt1 | contig 13950 bp, 22 predicted proteins | sample TARA_R110002020 | Tara Oceans TARA_R110002020 (sample SAMEA4396489) | marine metagenome | biome: Westerlies Biome; feature: [MES] marine water layer (ENVO:01000295) within the mesopelagic zone...; material: water (ENVO:00002006), including particulate matter (ENVO:01000060) such... | reverse complement strand
AGATGATATAGTTTTATTATGACAACTTTTACAAGAAAAAAGCTAGAAGAATATGGCTAAACTTACAAGAAAATTAAAAAAAATTTTTAGTAGTAACTCACCTTCAGACATAGGTGTGTGGGGTTCAATTAATGCTACTACTTCTACTGACCCAGATGTATTGCAAGGCACAGGTTATGAAACTGGCGTTAGTTCTGCCGAGGTATCAGGTAAAAAGTTATTGCCTCGGAAAGACTTTAACGGTTTAAAATATGAAACTGACTATCATTTATCTTATCTATACCAGTCTGGCATACCAGAATATGATGCTAGCACTGAATATCACATAGGCAGTATTGTTAAAGATATAGATAGTGCTATTATATATAAATCTATCACCGCAGATAATGTGAGTAATCCATTAACAGATAGTGAAAATTGGGGTTTATGCGGAGATTTAGGACACCTGCAGCTTGCCAATAATAGAAACTCTATTATTAATGGTGATTTTAGTGTTGCACAACGTGGTACAGTTTTTGATAGCACGACAACACCAGCCAATAATGATGATACCTATTTATTAGACCGTTGGTTGTTGTTGTCTGATGGCAATGATGCCTGTGATGTCAGCCAAGAATCTAGTCTTGTGCCAACAGGTGCTAGAAATGCGATTAAATTAGAAGCTAAAACAGCAGATAAGCAATTTGGGATATGCCAAATTATAGAAGCTTCGGAGGTTAAGCGATATGTAGGTGGCAATGCCTCTTTATCTTTTAAAGCCCGTACTACCAGTAGTGGTATAGCTAATATTCAAGCAGCAGTAGTAGCTTGGGATGGTACAGCCGATAGTGTTACTTCTGATGTCATTGCTACATGGGCGTCAACACCAACCTTTGCTGCCAATTGGACAGCAGAAAATACACCATCAGATTTAGCTTTAACAAATAGCTACCAAACTTTCAAGATTGAAAATATCTCTATAGATACCTCTAGTCTAGCTAATTTAGCTGTATTTATCTGGGTGGCAGATACGACTATTACAGTGGGTGATTTACTTTATGTCGGTGAAGCTCAATTAGAAAAATCTAGTGTTGCTACAGATTTTGAACATACATTGTTTGGTCAGCATTTACGCGACTGTCAAAGACGGTTTTGCAAATCTTACGTATATGCTGCACGCCTAAAACAAACTAGTTTTAGTAATCCTATTAGGGGTGATTCATTAGTTTCAGGCGGTGGTGATTCTATTACTGGAGCTATGTTCCCTGTAACGATGGCGGGAGTACCAACTGTAACTATATACAACCCTAGTACTGGCTCAATAAATTCAGTGTACCGAGTTTTAACTGCAGGAGCAAATAGTGTTACTAACGCTTCTGGTGTTGGAGATAGTGGATTTAGAAATATTGCAGCTTCGGGTTCATCTTTATCTGCTGGAGAACAATATGATTACCATTATTCTGCTGATGCAGAACTATAGGAGAGCATGATGAGAAAGCATTATATAGAAATAGATAACGATAATTACATAACCAAAGCCTTTAGTGATGCTTTTGAGCAGCCAACAGATACTAGTATTTGTGTTAATGAAAAAGGTAGTAGGCATTTTCATTTAGAGTTGATAAATAATCGCGGAGAATTTAAATACAAATACTTAAATAATGAATTTGTTGAGCAAACAGAGCAATCACAAGCATTTATTAAAAGCAAATTATTAGCAGATTTAAAAGCCTATTATCAAGAGTGTAAAAATATTAATATAACTATTGACAATAAAACTATCACACACCTATTTAATAGCAAGTGGCGTAACTTATTGCACACTAAGATTAGTAGTTTATTAATAGCACGCAAGCAGGGTAGCCCAGATACTTTTACTTGGGCAGCAGGTGATAATTCTGTAACTTTGACTGTTGAACAATTAGAGCAGTTATTATATGAAATTGAAGAAAATATAATGCAAACAAACTACAACAACTTGGAAAAAGAAACGGCTTACATTGAAAAGAATGATGTAACGCTAGATTACGATTACAAGAAAAACTTTTTGCATAATCAAGTAATAAATTTATAATGATAGTATTATGAGTAAATATCACACACTTACACAATCTGAGCCTGTCGTTTATTTACCAATGAAAGCAGGATTTAATGGCAAGCAGATAGAAATTGCTGTTTTAGAATCTAGCATTTTAAATGGTGCTAGTGTGAAATTTGATAGAGTGTACCCAATTGCAAGTAATAATGATGCAGTTGCTAACTATACTGCAAATCATTATGCCCCTATTATAATATCTTTGGAGCAATCCCAAGATATAGAAATATCATCACCCTCCGCAGGATTAGGACAATTTGGATTAGCTGGTGATGGCTGGCTAAGAGCTTATATGTTAAACGGTGATGCAAACACAGTTGTGCAAATTTACATATCATTAAATTAAAGTGGCTACTACAACATCTAGCGTTGCAACATCTAAAATTACTAGTACCAATACAAGCATATCTACAAGTGATTCAACGCCAGATATAGACACAGGCAACTTGCTATATCAGGACAATGCTGGATTAGTAAACGCTTTATATCACGATAACGATGGAATAGGTGAAGCACTTTTTGAAGAGGCAATTTAGAAATGGCAGATAAAAAATTACAAGATTTAAATAATACACGTACAAGCGTAGTAGCAGGAGACCAGTTCGCTATAGGTGGCACAGATGGCTTTACATACAGAGCAGCATTAACTGTCTTGCAAAGTTTTTTACTAGATAGCAGCCTAACAACAAGCACTATAAAAGCTCCACAATCAGCCGTAGTTAAAACTGCAATAGATGAGATTAACACAATATTAACAACTGATAATGCTAACTTTGATGACTTTCAAAAAATCACAGATGCTATAGAAGCTATACAAGATACTTTAACTGTAGATGGCGGTGGCGGAGGTGAAGCAGTAGCAGCACTATTTAGCAATTCAGGACAACTTGGTACTTGCTCGCTAATGCACGGCGGTCGTGTCGTAAAAAGAGGATATGGTGGTGATTTTAACAACGGCAATGGCACAACTATAAGTTTAGATTATGCGAATGTAGCATTGCCAGCACAATTTGCAAACGAGAGCATTACACAAATTATTGGTTCGCAGGAATCTAACTACTTAGTGACAAATTCAGGGCAAGTTTGGTTTTGGGGTTACAACGCCAATGGGCAAGGTGGTCAGGGCAACACGACAGCATTAAAGAAACCAGCTAAAATCCAATACTTTGAAGATAATGCTATAAGTATAGATCAAGTTACAGTAAGTAAAGGTGTAGATAATCGGTTTGGCGGGAATTATGAAAATTGGAAATTGATTACAGCATATTTTTTATCGAATACAGGCAAACTTTATGGCTGTGGCTATAACGGGTATGGACAGCTTGCACAAAGTAATACTACGCAGCAAACAACTCCAGTAGAAATAGAGCCTACAAAAACTTTTACAAAAATTGCAGTTAGCAGCAATCAATTCACTTCTTTGTTTGCGATCGACGACGCAGGGAATTTGTGGTCATGTGGCAAAAATGATAATGGCGTTTTAGGCCTCGGCAACACATCTACTACAACGAGTTTGACGCAAGTTACATTGCCAGAAGCTGCAAATGATGTGATTGTCACCTCTGGCAAAATTGAATCAACTAGTGCTGCAAGAGGCGCTTTTGCGATTGTAAAAGGCGTCAGTGGAGCAATTTATACGTGCGGTTTCAATTTAAAAGGCCAGTTATGTGATGGCACAACAACTCAACGAACATCATTCGCACAAATATTCGCATTAGGCACAGATAACGCTAGTATTTTTACAAATAATGGAGGTTATTACGGCAATGGTGGAGTTATTAAAACCGATGGTTCTGTCTTAATTTGGGGTGATAACACTTACGGCCAGCTAGGAAATGGAACAACAACATATTCAAGTTTAGCGGTGAGTATCACTTTCAACAACGCAACATCGACAGTTAGCAAAGTCGTTGCTGCTGGAACAAGAATATTTACAACTTTTGCCTTTTTGTTTGCCGACGGCACTGTGGAAACCACTGGCGCTTCCAGCATGGGAGCGAGAGGAAATGGGGATAGTGCTTCAAACAGTTTACCGACAGAAGTATTATTGAGTGGCGAAAATATCACAGACATACAATCATATGGGTTTGGAGATGAAGCAGGATTTGTTGCTGTGAACGACAAAGGAAGTGAGTATTTATGGGGATATTCTAGTGGTTATTACATCGCGGGCAACACAATCAACTTAAACCATATTGCGCCGATATTGATAAGGCATTAACAGTTTTAACTATAAAAATTATGCAAGTAGGACTGGAATTAAATGAAGATTTACAAGTTGTAAATTATTGTGCAGAAGAGCATTACACGCAAGAATTGCCAGAAATCCGAGATAGAGAGTATCCTTTAGGACTCGTAGAAATTGGCGAGGAAGACCCTGAAAGTCTGCTTGGTCAATATTATATTGACAGCATTTTTTATGAAAAATCGTTGAAAGATGTTAAACAAGAAAAAATAGATGCTTTAAATGATGATTTTAACACAGCTAAAAAAATTACCATCCAGAATGGAAAAACTTTAGTTATTAAGCATGACACGCCAGAGCGTCATATCTTTTTAAAATTGATTGAAGACGTAAGTAATTTAAGCTCAACGCAAGGTGCTGTTTTTATCTACGAACAACAAACTGATGCAGGCAAATTAGCTTTGCGTATATTGCCAGAAATAGCTGCTTATATTTTTAAGGATGTATTTATAGCAACTCTTGCAAACGCACAACAAACTAAAGTTAATTCTAGGATTCACAATAAAACCACAGTATATAATTTAGCTTTAGAAAATATCAATAACGCTACTACACAAGCAGAATTAGATGCTGTCACGTGGTCTTTTTTAAATCCGCACGGCATAGTTATAGATGTAAACGCTAAAGCAGCTGAGATGCTTGCAGACCCTATTGTTGGCGACTTTGCAAAAGCAGCTATAAATGTAGCTAAAGACGCTATTACAAATGAAATACATTTAATTAAAACTCTTGCAGAGTTAGCAGCAGATAGCTAATAATATGTGATGCTAAAAGATTGTTTAATACTGTTGCACGTAAAAAGAACAGATACAGCAATTATACCACGTATTATTCAATTCGGCTCTTGGCTACAAATTTTTAGCGAGCATGTAAAAATTGTCGGTATTAAACAAGCATATAGAGATGGTAAAAACTATAATGTAAATCATACAGCACTTGTTTATTGCGAGAATGGCGTATACAAGGTATTTCAAGCAAATAAAGATAATAATGTGCATACATTACTTTTAAGCGATTATTTGGCAAATACGAAAGCCCAAATATACGCATCTATACATTATGATGCGACATACACAAAAGAGAGTAAAGAGGTGTTGTTAAAATGGATAAATATTTATTGTAAAAAAGTTAAGTATAATATTTGGCTAGCTTTTTTGGCGTGGCGACCAGTACGCAAATTATTCCCTATATTTTTTAAAAACAAGCGACTAGATCGCCATACGCTATGCAGCGACATAGTAATCAGGCTGTTTGAGAAAGTATTTCTAAAAGATATAAAAGATTTTTTAGCTACAACGCAAATTAGTTTTTTCAAAGAAAATCACCGCAACGCACCTTGGCGTATATTCTTTGCCACATGCAGAAAAGAATATCACGATTCACGCCAAAATTTGACAAATACGCAAATTATTGATAATAAAGAGGATATCATAAACTTTTTATTAAAATAATTATGTTCGGATGGTTGAGTAAACTTGCGGGTAAAAGTGATTTATTGGATAAAGCCGCAGCAGGTATAGATGCTCTTGTGTTGACTGATGAGGAGCGGATTAAGTATAATTTAAAAAAACAAGAGTTATATTTAGAGCTAGAAAAAGAAGTAAACAAACAATGTTTACCACGGGCGTTGACACGTAGATACATTGCCTTGCTGGTAACTATACCCTACATAGTTATAGTTGTTATTAAATGCCTTATAGAATTTGCTGGTGCTTTTGGAATTATAAATCCTGTAGATTTAAGTAGTGTAAATATTACTCTAGAAGCTCTTACAATGCCCTTCACAAGCATAATTATATTTTATTACGGTACGCATGTTTTAAGTGCTATTAAAAAATAATGGAAATCAAAACAGCCACAGTTGCAGCATTGTCAGCAAGCAGCCTTACAGCTTGGCTACATGATAACTTAAACAGCGAGGGTGCTTTTGCTGTGGTTGGCATTAGTACAATTCTAGGTTTAATCTTTGCTATTATATATTACCACAATAGACACTCTACACTGATTGCGAGCGTTGGATTAATAGTAGCTATGTTTGCATTTTTGCCGAACTACACGCATATTTCAAAATATTTAGCAACAACAACAGCATTTTTTACAAGTTTGTTTATTGCATTCATAACACCTTTTATGCTTGTTTATTTTGTAAATTCAAGTATCATTAAAAAAATAGGTTTGCTCATAGAAGAAGCTATATTACAAAGGATTAAAAAAATATTGCAAATTAAATGATGGAATTATATTACTGTTTGATGGCTATATGTTGCCTGATTTGGATTTATTTGAATAGCGATACTTTAACTTTGCAGTGGCATAATAAGCAAAGAGGAGTTAATTTTTGGTTAAACGTCGCATTAATGATTAATGCGTCTATTTTAGCTTTTATGCTTGTGACTGAGGTTATGTATAATGTTGTATTTTTGCAGAGCCATTTTGTGATTATAGTTGCAAACCTATTCATGCTGTACACTATACGCAAAATATTAAGACGTATGCAATTAAAAAGGTGTGGCAAGGATTTTCATAAAACGCAATGTAATTTGCAAGCAATTGCTTTTAGCAAAAGTGGTATGTTATTAAAAATTTTTAACAGCTAGCAGTATTTGAAACGCTGCAAACAAGGCGCATTATTAAAATTCTTTTTACTGCTGCAATACTCTAAAATATCTATTGATCCGTTCACATAGCTTGAGCAGCCTGTATTAGCATAATAATGATCTATTGAGTGTCCGTTTTGACACTCTTTGTACTCAATCCGTGGATTATGCGTATGTCCACAAATTAAGTTAATACTTAACGCCTCCTGCGCTGCTTGTAAGTTGTAGCAATGCTTTTTTGATACATCGTTAGCAGCTCTTGGCAACTCTCTAAAAAACCCTTTTCTGTGCAGCCATGATAACCCACGCACGGCATATATAGAAATGTTGTTTAACCACGATATATACTCTGTCAGCTCTCCTACGTTGCCATGCGTTATTAAAGTATTGTTACACTTAATAGATTTAGCTACAATCAGCTTGTCACTGCAATATTTTTTTAATATTTTATATTTAATGCGATCATGATTTCCTGTTATCAACACGATAAGCATACTATATATAATATTAAGCAACTTTTGATTGTGCTTAGCATTTATTATATTTTTTTCGCTTGCTATCCAAATGTCGAAAAAATCGCCCAGAATTACAAGCTTATATCCCTCCTGCTTATATCTCTCAAGCTCTCTTATCAAAGTATTAATACATTTATGATAACGTGATATGTGCGCCACGAGGTGCACGTCAGATATAATTATTGTTTTATTGGGCAAGCTAACTTTGATAGCTTTTTTAAGCTCTTTTTTTATCGCTCTTTTAACTAAAAATTTAATTGATATTGCCATTTTGCAAATTTAAATAATTATCGTATATATTGTTAGATGTATGCATATCGCACGAAACGCATACAGTAATCACGATTGCAGATATTATTAAAATAGATTGTACGCTCATTTTACATATTGTTTAGCAAGACCAAGCTCAAGCATTAGCAAATTGATATTAACTTTATCAGCAAACAGCACAGCCAACAATCTGCCAAAATTATCCATCGGCTTATTTTCGTTAATCTCAATTCTTAATTTTTTATTATGCAAATGATAAAGCAATGCATCTCTTGCTTTTATAGCTGCAAGTTTTGCAGCGCCGCGCATCTCAGGTGTATCAATTCCAAGCAGTCTTATTTTACGTTCGTATCCCCAAACTTTATCAACTCCGATTAGATTTACTGTGCATGTATCGCCATCGTAACAAGATACAAGTTCCGCATTATAGCTTTTAATTGCTGCACAAGTATTATATGAAGCTCCTAGCAGCAGTAATATAGCTATTAATTTAAGCATAATTCTTTAATTGTTAAAGTTACTTCATCATCATCTAATATCGCGTCTCTCACAAGCGGATATATGCGTTTGTATGCGTCTGTAGAGTTGCTAATGAACCCGTTTTTAAACTGATTGTTATTAACAGTATCACCTAGCAATATACACCCTGCCGTATCGTCGTCATCGTTACCTATATGCATCAAAATATGATCAAATCCTGGCACGTCTTCCAATTCTAGCATACCTTTATGCCAATGCTCGCCAAATTTTGCAGTATATTTATTGTGAAATCCGCCTTCTATTTTTAACTTTATAGTATATCTGCCACCTGGTATCCTTGTCTCGCCTTTTATTTTCATGTAGCGCAATTCATCTTCCAAAGTGTAACAGATAAATAGATCATTTATATATAAACATCCTAAAGTTGACTCGCTGCTCGAGCTATATCTTACAAGCGTAATATTCATAATTTATTTGATTTATTATAAGCTGCTATAATTTTAGCATCCTTATATATCTTATCATACTTCGCTTTATTCGCTTTATTTTTATTCCTGTATTCCTGCTGATACGCAGCCATCTTTTTATCCCTCTCATCTAAGATGAGCTGATAAGCTAACTTTTTTCATTATTATAATCTTCCATTTTATGCAGTTAAAATTAAAACTAATGCGCAAAGACTGATGCATTCTAGCGCAGTAATAATATACATGACTTTTAGTTTATTTTGCTTAGTCATAGTGTAACTCCTGTTTTTAATGAGGATAAAGTATATATTCTCCTTCAAACAAAGAGTGATCAATATGTTCAGGAATTTCTCCAAAGTCCTCTAGCTCATTTACTTCGAGCGTATATTCTTTATCCATTATTTATCTCAGTTTGTATGAAATTTATAATTACTTATGCACACTATAATATATTAATAAAATTAAATGTCAACTATTAAATCATAAATACTTGCACATTTAATAATATTGACATCTGCTTTTGATAGCATATTATATAGCTGCACTACTACCCTTGCAACGATTCTTTGCTCTCCGTTTTGAATCGTTGCAGGTTTTTTTGAATAACAATTTCTGAAAATGAGTAAGCAGAGTTTTTATTACCCAGAGCAAAAAACAGAGCTAAAAAACTTTATTGAAGGGCATGTTAAAACAACAATAGCACTCAATCCCAACTGCAATTTTGAGATCACTATTGCAGAAAAAAAACAGAGTAAAACTTGGAAGCAATGCAAAGGTTGGCATCGCATTTTAAGTGTTATAGCTGCACATTTAAACAAGCATAATTTTGACAGTAAGGTATGGAGCGTTGAGCATGTTAAATTCTTTGTAAAACACATAGCGCAATATGGAGAGCTAAGCGAAGAGAAATATGGAGAGCAACGAGTAAAGTTGTTTATGCCAAAAAGTTTTGCATCTGCTACAAAAGAAGAAGCAATAGATTTAATACAAAAGACTCAAGATATTGCAGTAGATGAGTTTAGTATGAATTTAGACGACGTGCAGTTGTTAAATAATGAGCTACGCGACTTAGAAGACTATTATGCACATTGTCAAGATTAAGCCTTTAAGCGTAAATGAGGCGTGGCGTGGGCGCAGGTTTAAAACTCCAAAATACAAACAGTATCAGCAAGCACTTAACATATTGCTGCCTAAAATTATACTGCCAGCAGCTCCTTACAGCATCATTTATCATGTTTACTACTCAAGCAGAGCTAGCGACATCGATAATTTTTTAAAGCAGTTTAACGACTGTTTACAGAAGAAATATTATTTTGATGATAAACATATTTATCATATTGAAGTTTTTAAGCACATTGTCAAAAAAGGGCAAGAAAAAATAGAGTTTGATATTAAACATTATGCTCTCTAATTTTGAGAAAGCCTACAAAGCTTATTTAGACGATGAAATAGACCAAGGTAACATAATCACCTACACACAACAAAAAGCGATTCATTTAGTAGTCTACAACTCGCAGAAAGAGCCTCTACACTTCAAAGACTACAAGATTGATTTTGTTGTAGATACTGTAGATTGCATAAATTGGGTAGAAGTAAAAGGCTTTCAAACTAACGACTGGCTGAATAAATGGCAGTTAGCGCAGCACTTATTTTATGATTATATTGATATGTGCAAGAATGCTAATTTAGTGCTTGTAACGGGCAGCGCTGAAAATATGCACAGCAAGATTGTTAAAAGCTACTATTGTTAAATTGTTAAATATTGTTTATAATATACTCACATTATGTGCACAAGCAGTATTGCTAATTTGGTTAACTCCATTCCCAGATTTAGCAATGTTGCTTGTTTTTTTTGCGCTTATAAAAAACCCCGTCAATGCTAAGCATTCACAGGGTTAGATGGTTTGAGAAGAATTAACTAATCAAATCCGAGACGACTCTTATATTAATTTAAGAGGCGGAAATTAGCAAATTTTTTTATCTCTAAAAATATATCAATCAAAACTTAACAACAATTCTAGGAGAGTGGTATGTTCCATTTTAGAACTACCCACATAACATGTTTCACCCTAACTTTTGCCAACCACTCTTTTTTTTCTCAACCATAAAGATCTTTTCAATTCTACTGGATACAGATTATATTGCTCCAGACTGACATTAATATAAAAAGGATCATCAATTTTAACACTATGTAAATGTCCATGAATATTATATTTATATCTAGATTTTTGTGATTCATGGACAGGGATGTGGGTTAACAAACAATCTTTATATTCAACTGCACCATAAACTTTACTAAAATACTTTAGATAATTTTCTGTAGCAAGGCGATCATGGTTGCCGAGAACCAACTTTTTAAAGCCGTTCATTGCACCTAGCAGCTCTAATTTTTCTTTTTTAAAGCACACATCACCCAGCACCCAGACCGTGTCTTTTTTATTAACAACACTATTCCAATTGTTTAATATTTGTTGGTCGTGCTCTTCGATGCTTGAGAAATGTTGCCTTTCTGGTTCAAATTCTATTATTTTTGAATGCCCGAGGTGTAAATCTGCTGTAAAAAAAGTTTTATGATTTTGCATCACGCACACTCGCATCGAAACTATCCAATGCTTCAATCTCCCACCTATGCATTTTTGCAGTAAATTTTAGCGGTTCAGGAAAGTTACCCTCTCTCACGGCTTTACGGACCCAGTCTACGCTTGTATTATAACGCTCTGCAACTTGCGTAATTGTCAACATATCTGTATTGTTTTGTTTTAATTTATCATAAATTGCTTGAGAAAATTTTGCATACATATCACGTCCTGCATTACTAGCACGTTCTAGTTCTGTTATATTCACTTCATTGTATAAATATTTATACCATTCTTTCAAATTCATTTTGTTATCTCCATTTTTATTAATAGCAGTTATAAAATTCAGATATTATATTTCTCTCTGCTCGAATAAATGAGCATGTTTGTTTAGCTATATTTAACTCTAAACCAGAATCTAAGCATCGCTGCAATAAAATTTTAGAATGTTTCACTAAGTTTTCTTTTTTATTTTTTGCAGCTTCAAGTATCTCATCTTGAAGCTTTTGCTCTTTTAACTTCTGTTGCTCTAGACGCTTAAGCTCTTGCTGCTCTAACTGTTTTACACGCTCAACCGCTGCTTGTTTCTCCTGCTCTAGTTTGAGCTGCTTTTGCTTTTCAATCTGAATTAATTTTTGTTTATCGTTTTCCGCTCTAATTTTAGCAAGCTCTAGCTCTTCTTTTGCACGCCTTGCTTGATCTGCTTTTTCTTGCTCCATCCTTTTTCTTTGAAGCTCTAACTCATCAAGCCTAGATTTTTCTTGTTCTAGTTGTGCGCGCTCTGCTGCAATCGCTTGCTTTTCTATCTCTAGTTTTTCAGCTTCAACTCTGCGCTCTGCTGCAAGTTTTTCTTGCTCTGCACGCTTAGACACTATTATCTGTTCAACTTTAGCAACAGCGGTACTTAATAATAAAGTTATTTCTTTAGTCGATATTACAACATCTGCAAGAGAGATATTTAAAAGTGTCTCTAACCTTGCGCTCAGATCTTCTACGTTTAACTGCTCAAGATCATCGATTAAAGCATTAATATTATTAGTTATATTAGACTCTCTAACCTCTATCTTAGTCAACGGTTCTCTAACCTCACGTTTAAGATTATCTAAAAAATCACGCATTGATTTTCTCGACTCATCTACTAATTTTGGCTGTCTCTTTAGCTCTGCAACTAAATTTTTACCTACACTATCTAAATATGATTTAGATTTAGCGACGTTATGCGCCATAGATGCAATCTCATCCCTGCCTTTTTTTGTAGTTGTGTCCGCATTAAATAAGTTAACCTCGTCTTGTATTTTTTGCAGGATAGGATCTAAACCTCCTTTCTTGATAAAAACATCTAACGCTTTGTCAGATGGAATTGTTAAAGCTTGTAAGTTTTTCATATTTCTCTCCTTTATTAACTAAAAATAACTTGCAATATCATTCAGCAAATATATGGTCAGTAATCTGCGTTAAATCTTCCACAGTATGATCTATCGTTTCTGATTCATACGTTGTGGTATCCTCACCTAGTTTATCTCTTATTAGCTTTGCTTGTTCTTCGTATGCAACACATGTCAATTTGGCTATCTCGTCCATTAGCTCCGCAGATACATCTATTGCATTGTTCTTTAACATAGTCTCCAATGTTGCCCTGTCATTACAGCTATATACATGGACAGCTGCCTCTTTGAAACCACCACTACTACTACCCCAAGCTGCGTACGCATCTTTTAAGTAGCACTCTTGTTCTTCTAATGTCATATTTTTCTCCGCTTGAGTGGCATGTTCCATTTTGGAACTAACCACATTTATATAAAGTATGCACATATAATAGCACAATATAATACAATATCAAGTATTAATTAATAATTAATAATATAACGCTTAACGGCGTTGAACGGTCGTTGAACCATGTTGAGCATCGTTTAACCTAAAGAGAAGGATAAGGATAAGGATAAAGTAGAGGCATAAGATATAAATAAATAATTCTAGGGGTGTAGCTAGGGGGTAGCCTAGGGGGTGTAGCTAGGGGGTGTAGCTAATATATAAAGAACAATATTAACTTAACAATAAGCTTAGGTTATTTAATCATAAACCTAAACATAAACCTGGGTTATTTTTAAATAAACCTTAATATAGATAAAGATATAGATATAGATAAAGATAAAGATACAGATACAGATAAAAACGATTAGAAAAATCTCTTGCCTTTATAACTTTAATGTTTTAACATGTCTTGTATTGAATATTAATTAATTAATTAAAAATTATGCGTTTATCTCAAGAGGTTTTACAGGACTTATATTTTAATGAAACGATAAAATCTTGTTTAGCGTATGTTAAACAAACAACAGGCAAGAGCATGAGTATTCCTACTTTATATGCTTTATTTGATAAACTAGGAATTGAGCGCAAAAGCATGCGATGGCAGCAATGTGAAATTGTGTAGCAAATAAAATAGCCCTCTGCACGAGGGCTAGATAACAATAACAATAACAATAACAATATATGAAAAACGCAACAAACACAAGGCATGGAGTAGTATTTTTACCGAGCTATATAGAGGGCATTAGAGAGTTAACAGATGATCCAGTTATCCGCTGTGAATTTTATGAAGCTATTTTTGATTACGCACAAACTCATACAATACCTATATTCAAAAATAAAATAGCTAAAGCTGGCTTCCAGTTTATTGTAGACAGCTTAGATGCAACGCTGCGAAGATATGACGCTTCTATAAA
>TARA_R110002020_G_scaffold98621_1_pt1 | contig 13985 bp, 15 predicted proteins | sample TARA_R110002020 | Tara Oceans TARA_R110002020 (sample SAMEA4396489) | marine metagenome | biome: Westerlies Biome; feature: [MES] marine water layer (ENVO:01000295) within the mesopelagic zone...; material: water (ENVO:00002006), including particulate matter (ENVO:01000060) such... | reverse complement strand
GCGCACGGCCGGTGCCAAGCGCACCAAGGCCGAAATCAAGCGCGATTATGAATACCTGCAACGCATGTGGGAGCAGATCCGCGAGCTGACGTTGAAGTCCATCGCACCCGCGAAGATCTACGAGGAAGGCGACCTGATCAAACGGTCGATCCGCGATCTGTATAACCGCGATATCGACGAGGTTTTCGTGGAGGGTGAGCGCGGCTATCGCATCGCCAAGGACTTCATGAAGATGATCATGCCGTCCCATGCGAAAAACGTGAAGCGGTACGAGGAAAACCTGCCGCTGTTCGCGCGCTATCAGGTCGAATCCTACCTGTCGGGCATGTTCAATCCGACTGTGCAGCTGCCATCGGGTGGCTACATCGTGATCGGCGTGACAGAGGCGCTTGTGGCGGTGGACGTGAACTCGGGCCGTGCGACCAAAGAAGGCAGCATCGAGCAGACCGCGCTCAAGACCAACCTTGAGGCGGCAGCGGAAGTTGCGCGCCAACTGCGTCTGCGCGACCTTGCGGGCCTGATCGTGATCGACTTCATCGACATGGACGAGCGTAAGAACAACGCCGCCGTCGAAAAGATGATGAAGGACAAGCTCAAGACCGACCGTGCGCGCATCCAGATCGGGCGCATCTCGGGCTTCGGTCTGATGGAGATGAGCCGCCAGCGCCTGCGCCCGGGTATGATCGAGGCAACAACTCAGCCGTGCCATGCCTGCCACGGCACCGGCCTGATCCGCTCGGATGACAACCTGGCGCTGGCGATCCTGCGCACCATCGAAGAGGAAGGCACACGCCGCCGCTCGCGCGAGGTGCTGATCAAGGCACCTGTGGGCATCTCCAACTTCCTGATGAACCAGAAGCGTGAACATATCGCCAGCATTGAGGCCCGTTATGGCCTCAGCGTGCGGATCGAAGGCGATCCTCATCTGGTAAGTCCTGATTTCTCCATGGAGAAATTCAAGACTGCCACACGCGTTGTTCAGCAGATATCCAACGCAGTGTCATCTGACACGACGCTGATGGACCAGATCGACGAGGCGGATGCCGCCGCTGCCGAAGCCGCAGAAGCAGCCGCCGAGGCGGAAGAAGCACAGGCATCCAACACAGCGCAGGTCCGTACCGAGGCACCTGCACAGGAAGATGGCGAGGAGAAGCCCAAGCGCAAGCGCCGTCGGCGTCGGCGCAGCCGCGGGGGCCGTTCGAATTCGGACGACCAGCAGAACGACGAGAACGGTACGGACGAGGCAGAGGATGACACCGATGCAGCTGCCGGGGCAGAAGCAGAAGTAAAGGCCGATGTGGCGGAAGAGGCAGTGACGGCAGAGGACGAGGCACCCAAGCCCAAGTCTCGCAGCCGGTCGCGCAGCCGCACGCCGAAGGCTACCGACGTAACGGCCGAGGCGGTTTCCGAAGAGGCGGCACCCGAAGCTGAGGAAAAGCCCAAGCCCAAGCGGACCCGTGCGCCACGCAAGCCCAAGGTGGATGCCGAAGCGCCTGTGGCGGAAGCCGCTGCAGAAGCTGCCCCCGACGCGGCGACCACTGCAAAACCCAAGGCGCCACGCAAGCGAGCCCCTCGTAAAAAAGCGCCGGAGCCAGAGGCAGTGGAGCAAACGCCGGAGCCTCAGGTGGCTTCGGAGCCTGTGGCAGAAGAGACACTGGTGCCGGAGGTCAAGGCCGAGCCAGTGGCAGAGCCGACACCAGAGCCTGTCGCAGAAGCCACGCCCGAGCTAACAGCAGAGCCGGCGCCGGAGGCTGTTGCAGAAGCAGCGCCCGAGCCTGCGCCTGAAACTGTTGCAGAGGCAGAAGACGAGCCTGCCAAACCGCGCCGCAAGGGCTGGTGGTCACTGGGAAGCCGCTAAGTCTTTACAGAAAAAAGAAAAAGGCAGGCTGCAAGGTCTGCCTTTTTTCATTTACAGCGGGTTTCAGCCCGCTTTTTCAATAATATACACCTGCACATCGCCGTCTTGGCTTGCTTCGATCAATGTGTGACCTGCCTGCGTGCAGAAATGCGGCACGTCGATTACGGCGGCCGGATCATCGGCACGCATGCGCAACCGCTCTCCCGGCGTCAATGCGGTTAGGCGCTTGCGGGCTTTGAGAACGGGCAGGGGGCAGAGCAGCCCTGTGGCGTCAAGTTCATGCATCATGAGGTACGATTTAGGCTGCATGTTACATTCTGTCCACAGCCTTGTGACAATGTCGCAGGTGACGGCGGCGGTACTTGGGTATAGCTGTAGCGCATGTTTGGAATCGAGCTCATTGACGCAAGTCTGATCCCCGCGATGACAGTGGCCCTTGCCGCCGGTGTCATCAGCTTTCTGTCGCCCTGTGTGCTGCCCATCGTACCGCCCTATCTGGCCTACATGAGCGGTGTGAGCCTGAATGACATGAGCTCGGTCTCTGCCGCGCGGCGTCGTGCGATCGTGGCGGCGCTCTTCTTTGTGATGGGGCTCAGCACGGTGTTCTTGCTGCTGGGCTTTACCGCTTCGGCCTTTGGCGCGTTTTTTCTGCAAAACCAGATCCTCTTCAGCCAGATTTCGGGCGTTGTAGTGATCGTCTTCGGCATCCATTTTCTGGGCATCTTCCGCATTCCTTTTCTGGACCGCGAGGCGCGGATGGATGCGGGTGACAAGGGTGGATCGAGCTTTGGTGCCTACCTGCTGGGGCTGGCCTTTGCCTTCGGTTGGACGCCGTGTATCGGCCCGCAGCTGGGGGCGATCCTGTCACTGGCCGCGAGCGAGGCTTCCGTGTCGCGTGGTACGCTGCTGCTAGGGGTCTACGCGTTGGGGCTGGGGATCCCGTTCTTGCTGGCTGCTATGTTCATGACCCGTGCTATGGGCGTGATGAACCGGCTCAAGAAACACATGAAAACCATCGAGCGTGTGATGGGGCTGCTGCTATTGGTGGTCGGGATCGCGATGCTGACTGGCGCATTTTCCACCTTCAGCTTCTGGTTGCTGGAGACCTTTCCCGTGTTGGGTAGTCTGGGCTAGTCCACGCCTTACTTTGGCCGGAAATGCGCGCTAGGGTAGCCGAAACCATAACGAGGCCCCGAGCACCCATGGCTGCCCCTGCACAAGCGACCGTCAGACATCGGGCGGTTTTCTACATTCCGGGCTATGATCCCATCCATCCGCGCCGCTACCGCGAGCTTTACCGCGCTGAATCTGCCGCGCAGGCGGAGATTTCTGGCTACGGGATAACCCTGAACGCGCGCAAGGGCGGTGCGCGATATGGGTGGAATGTCAAAGGCTTGATCGACGAAACGCATGTGGATGTTTCGGTGGATGTGTTGGTCTGGTCCGATATCGTGCGGGACAGCATGAAGACCTCCATTCCGGCGACTTATGCGCAACTGATACAGACCGCATGGGTCTATATAACCACGGGCGCCCTGTGGCGGTTAATGCGGCTGCGCAAGGGACCGGTGCTGGCCGCACTCTATCCTGTCGGCATGCTACTGGGGCAGCTGGCGTTGGCGGTCGGACTGGCTGTGTTGCTCTATTCACTCGGCACTTTGATGGGGGATCATTGGGCGCTGCGCCTGTGCTGGGGCGTCCTCGCCGGGTTGGCCGGCTGGGAGCTGCTCAAGTGGTTCAAGCGCAAGGATGGCAAGTTCTTCGCCTATTATCTGATGCATGATTACGCCTACGGTGCGTCCACACGTGGTGCCAACACACCGCAGCTGGAGGCGCGGTTGGCGGAGTTCGGTGACGCAATCGCGCAGGCGCTGTCCAGTGATGTGGATGAAGTGCTGATTGTTGGCCATTCCTCCGGCGCGCATCTGGGCGTTTCAGTGCTGGCTGATCTGATCCGTGCGGGCCGTGTGCCTGAGGATGGGCCTGCGCTGGCATTCCTAAGTCTGGGGCAGGTGGTGCCGATGGTATCGTTCCTGCCCGCGGCCTACCGGCTGCGCGCGGATCTCTCTTATCTCGGTGCCTCGGATGCGCTGACCTGGGTTGATGTGACTGCGCCCGGTGATGGCTGCGCCTTTGCCCTGTGTGACCCGGTCGCGGTCAGCGGTGTGGCTGCGCCGGGCAAACGCTGGCCGCTGGTGTTCTCGGCAGCCTTCACCGAGAGCCTTACACCGGAACGCTGGAAAGCGCTGCGCTGGCGTTTCTTCCGGCTGCATTTCCAGTATTTATGCGCCTTCGATGCGCCGCGCGATTATGATTATTTTCAGATTACCGCAGGGCCTCTGACGCTGTCCGAACGATATCGCAACCGCCCGCCATCCAGATCGCGGATCGAGACGCCGGTCAATAAATTCACCAGCACCGCCCCATGATCCAGCCGCCCAAACCTCCCGCCAGACCGGACAAAGTATCGCTCTGGCGATACGCCAAGCTGTTCCGCGCGGATCTGCTCTCGGCGCAGCCTGCGCGTCTATACCGCGCATGGATGGCCGAATTCCGCACACCGTTCTTCCGCAGCTACCTCATCAACCAACCCGAGCTGGTGGCACGCGTGTTGAAAGAGCGGCCCGATGATTTCCCCAAATCAACCCGCGTGAACGAAGGTTTGCGCCCCTTGCTGGGCAACTCTGTCTTCGTGACCAACGGCGAGACGTGGAAGCGCCAGCGGCGTATCATCGACCCTGCCTTCGAGGGCGGGCGTCTGCGCATGACCTTTCCTGCCATGTGGGATGCGGCAGAGGCGGCAGCGGCGCGGCTGGCCCACCGTCTGGACCGCGAAATCGAGATCGAGGAAGAATGCAGCCATGTTGCGGCAGATGTGATCTTTCGCACGCTATTTTCCCTGCCGATCGAACATCATCTGGCCCGCGATGTCTTTGAGGAGTTCAAGGCCTACCAGCGCAGCCAGCCCATTCTGAACCTCGCGGCACTCGTGCCGCTGCCGCGCTGGATGCCACGGCTGTTCAGCCGTGATACGCGCCGCAGTGCCGCGCGTATCCGCGCGCTGATCACGCAACTGACGCAAGAGCGCGCGGCGCAGATTGCCGCTGGTACAGCCCCCGACGATCTGGCGACCAAGATCATGACCACCGCTGATCCCGTGACGGGGGAGACCTTCACCACGGATGAAATGGTGGATCAGGTTGCGATATTTTTCCTTGCGGGGCATGAGACCAGCGCCTCGACTCTGGCATGGGCGCTTTATCTCATGGCGCTTTATCCTGAGTGGCAGGAGCGTCTGGCGGCTGAGGCCCATGTGCTGGAGACTTGTGATTTTGCCGTAATGTCCAAATTGCGACTTAGCCGTGATGTGTTCCGCGAGACGCTGCGCCTTTATCCACCTGTGCCGATGATGGTACGCGAGGCAGCTTGCCCTGAAGTGATGCGCGAGCGGTCGGTGCGCCAGGGATCGCAGTTGGTGATCAGCCCGTGGCACCTGCACCGCCACACGCGGCTGTGGGACGACCCCGACGGGTTTGACCCGGGCCGCTGGCAGACCGATAACGGAAAGCAATGCCAGCGCGAGGCGTTTATCCCGTTTAGCGCTGGTGCGCGGGTCTGCCCCGGTGCAGGTTTTGCGATGATCGAAGGGCCGCTGATCCTAAGCCGCATTCTGCGTGATTACCGCGTGGTGGCGGGACCGGTGCCAGTGCCGGTGGCGCACCTGACAGTGCGCGCGCGCGACGGCATCCACCTGACACTCGCGCGGCGTGAGCGTTAACAGTGCCAAAACGACTGGCGTAGAAGTGTTGGGTCCAGTAGAACATAGAAAAACTCCGTTTCAGAACACAAAGGCAGTATTTATGTCCGTAAAAGACGCACAACGCACCCGCATGGCCACCGCTTCGGGCTTTATCGCAGCCCTCGACCAGTCGGGCGGCTCCACGCCAAAAGCGCTGGCGCAATACGGCGTTGAGCCGTCGGACTACGATGGCGATGTCGAGATGTATGCCGCCGTGCACGCCATGCGCAGCCGCATCATTCTGGCGGATGACTTCACCTCTGACAAAGTTCTTGGCGCGATCCTGTTTGAACGCACGATGGACAGCGAGATCAACGGCAAGCCCACAGCGCAGCTGCTCTGGGAAGATCGTGGCGTGGTTCCGTTCCTCAAGATCGACAAGGGGCTGGCGGATGAGGCGGACGGTGTTCAGATGCTCAAACCTATGCCGGATCTGGACGCGTTGCTGGCCAAGGCAAATGCAGCGGGAATTTTTGGTACCAAGGAACGCTCGTTGATCCTGGAGGCGAATGCCAAAGGCATCGCGGATGTGGTCGCCCAGCAGTTCGAGATTGCCCGTCAGGTGGCTGCAGCCGGTTTGGTGCCGATTGTAGAGCCGGAAGTACACATTGACAGTGCGACCAAGGCCGAAGCAGAGGCGATGCTGAGTGATGAAATTATGAAACATCTTAACGGCTTGCCGGAAGATGTTGATGTGATCCTTAAGTTGACGATCCCAAGCGAAGCAGGACTTTATGATGCCGCAGCGGATCATCCACGGGTGCTGCGGGTGGTGGCTCTGTCGGGTGGCTATTCCACCGAGAAAGCTTGTGATCTGCTGAGCCAGAACCACAAAATGATCGCGAGTTTCAGCCGTGCTTTGGCCGAGGGTTTGAATGTGAAGATGTCCGAGGCGGAGTTCAACATCGCTCTGAGCAAAAATATCACTCGGATTTATGACGCCTCTGTAGCGTGAGGCAGGAGCCGGAATTTTCAAAAATTCCGGTCCGATTTTTTCGAAAAAATCGGGTCACAAAATCACACGAATGGGTTCCTGATTGCAGAAGATCACGATCTGGCCCGCATTCTCGACGGCGTGAAAACCGCGCCGTCGTAATTCCTCTTCGAATCTGGCGCGACCGACATAGCGTTCGACATCACGCAAATTGCGCCGAATGACGGCGCCTTGTCGCGCGGCCTTGGCTGTAAACAGATGTGTAACCCATGCTTCGGGTGAGAGTGGCGCTGGAATCGTCATTCATTAGTTTGATCAGATCGGGGTAAACGATCCCTTAACGCTTCCAGAACATAGACGCGGATGGCCGAAGCCAATCCGCTGTCCATGCCGCGTGCCGCATCGATTTCGGCCACCAATGCATTGATTGGCATTGATTTTTCTTGTGCGATCCGGCGCAGTTCTGTCCAGAACGACGCCTCGAGCGAGATAGAGGTGCGGTGCCCGTGCAATGTAACCGAGTGTTTGACGGGCCGCGCGCTCATGTCTCCCGCTTGTGGCCGTCCAGATTGCGCGCAATCTGTTGCGCTCGCGCTTTGAGCGCTTCTTTTTGGGCCTTGCTCTGCCCGAATTTCACCGTGTTGCCGTCCGCCTGCGATTTGCGGGCGGAACGGTCGCGGTCTTTGCGGGCCTTGTTGAGGTTGATGGGGGCGGTCATTTTGGTCCGATCATGTTCTCCGGCCGCACCACGCGGTCGAATGTATCTGCATCAACAAAGCCCAGCGCAATCGCCTCTTCCTTGAGGGTCGTGCCGTTTTTATGGGCGGTCTTGGCTACTTTGGTGGCATTGTCATAGCCGATTTCGGGCGCAAGCGCTGTCACCAGCATCAGCGATTCACGCATCAGTTTTTCGATCCGAACGGCGTCTGCTTTCAGATCCACCACCAGATTATCGGTGAAGGCCGAGGCCGCATCGCCCAGAAGCTGCATGGATTGCAACACGTTATAGGCCATCATCGGCTTGTAGACGTTCAACTCGAAGTGACCTTGCGAACCGGCAAAACCTACGGCGGCGTCATTGCCGAACACATGGGCGCAAACCTGCGTCAGCGCCTCACACTGCGTAGGGTTTACCTTGCCCGGCATGATCGAGGAGCCGGGCTCGTTCTCGGGCAGGATCAGCTCGCCCAGACCGCAGCGGGGGCCGGAGCCCAGCAGGCGAATGTCGTTGGCGATCTTGAAAAGGCTCGCGGCAACGGTTTTCAGATGGCCGGAGACTTCGACCATCGCGTCATGGGCGGCCAGTGCTTCGAACTTGTTGGGGGCCGTCACAAAGGGCAGGCCGGAGATGCGTGCCATATTGGCGGCCACGGTTTCTGCCCAGCCTTTTTTGGTGTTCAGGCCCGTACCCACGGCAGTGCCGCCCTGTGCCAGCTCGTAAATCCGGCCAAGGCCGTCTTCCACGCGGCGGATGCCCATAGCAACCTGATGGGTGTAGCCCGAGAACTCCTGCGACAGGGTCAGGGGAGTCGCGTCCTGCGTGTGGGTGCGGCCAATCTTGATAATTCCGTCGAATTCCTCGACCTTCTTTTGCAGCGCAGCGTGCAGTTTGCGCAGTCCGGGCAGCAGCACGTCGTGCGCGGTGCGCGCAGTGGCGATGTGCATCGCGGTCGGGAAGGTATCGTTGGAGGATTGGCCCATGTTGCAGTGGTCATTCGGGTGAACCGGATCTTTAGACCCGATCACACCACCCATGATCTCGATCGCACGGTTTGCGATAACCTCGTTGGCGTTCATGTTGGATTGTGTGCCGGAGCCGGTCTGCCAGACCACCAGCGGGAAGTTATCGTCGAACTTGCCGTCTACAACTTCCGACGCCGCCTGGATGATCGCCTCGCCGCGCGCTTCGTCCAGCGCGCCAGACGCCATGTTTGCTTCGGCGCAGGCCTGCTTGATCACGCCCAATGCGCGCACAATCGCGATCGGCTGTTTTTCCCAGCCGATGGGGAAGTTCAGGATCGAGCGTTGGGTTTGCGCGCCCCAATATTTCTCGGACGGGACTTCTAATGGGCCAAAGCTGTCGGTTTCGGTACGGGTATCGGCCATGGGGCGCTCCTGAAGTTCACTGTTCAGGGGCTTTTTAGCGACTGCTGCGCGCCCGCGCTAGGTCATGTTTTGCGAAAACTGTCGAGAGAGACAATTTCTGCGGCCTTTGCCGGCGTTTCCTTGCTGTCCTTTTCGCCCTTGTCGGTTTGGGCGGTGCGGTCGGCTTTCAAGGTTTGTCTCGGACCGGAGGCTTTCGTCGGAGCCTTGTCCGTCGTATCCTCTTCCTGCTGTTCGAACCGCAGACCGAATTCTACGGACGGGTCCACAAATGTTCGGATGGCGTCATAGGGAATATAGAGCGGTTCGGGCGCATCTCCGAAGTTCAGCGTGATCGAGAAGCCGTCATTGGTGACTTCAAGCCCGTCATACCAATGCTGCATCACCACGGTCATCTCGTCCGGATAGCGATCCGACAGCCAGTCTGCCAGCTCGGCATCGGGGTGCGAGGTGTCAAAGGTGATGAAAAAATGGTGCGCGCCGGGCAAGCCATTGTCCGCTACGTCTTGCAGGACATTACGGATCAGGCTGCGCATGGCATCATGCATGAGGTTGCCGTAGTCGATGGTGCGGCTCATGTCATGTCCCCCGTGTCTGAGCTTATGAGGGTATCATAGGTGATTCCGGGCAGGATGAAAGGGGCAGCGCCTAGATCATGCCAAGGCCAAGCCCACAAAGCGCGAGGATCGCCATTGCGGCGACAAAGCCCATGCGCGACCCCAACATCAGCACAGCAGCAAGCAGTGTCAGACCGGCTGCGGAGGGATCAAAACTGGCAGGCTCGGGCAGGGGGAGGGCAAGCGGTGCCGCCGTGCCGACGCGTGCAAAGAGCACATGCACCGCGAACCATAAAGTGAGGTTCGCGATCACACCAACCACCGCCGCTGTGATGGCCTGAAGCCCTGCAGCAAGGCGCGGCTGGCTGCCCAGACGCTCCAGATAGGGACCGGCGAGGAATATCCACAGGAAACATGGCGTGAATGTCACCCAGAGGGCCAGCGCGCCTGCGGCCAGCGCACCAGTGATGCCAGATTGCGCAAAGCCCGCAAGGAGCGCCACAAACTCGGTCACGAGGATCAGTGGGCCGGGCGTGGTTTCTGCCAGCCCCAGCGCGTCGATCATCTGCGTTGTCGTGATCCAGCCCAGATCGCTGACCACTGTCTGTGTCATGTACCCCAGCACGGCATAGGCACCGCCAAATGTCACAACCGCGAGCTTGGAGAAAAACAGGCCCAATTGCAGCAGGAACGCATCATCGAGTGCCCAGACCAGAACCAAGGGTGCCGCCCACAGGGCCACCCAGAGCATGATCACGCGCGCAGGTCGCGCGGTTACCTGCACGGGGCGCGCCGACGGCGCGGGCCGCGCGCGCCAGATGCCCCACAGCCCTGCGGCAAGGATAATGACGGGAAAGGGCACACCGAAGACGAACAGGGCGGCAAATGACAGCAACGCCAGCGTCCAGCCCTGCGCGCCATGCAGCGCTTTGCCTGCTACCTTTTGCAGCGCCTGCAGCACGACGACAATCACCGCCGCCTTGATGCCCAGAAACGCGGCCTGCACCAGCGGCAACTGGCCGTAAGAGGCATAGAGCAAGGCGAGCAGCGCAATCACCAATGCGCCTGGCACCACAAACAGCAGCCCTGCCAGCAGCCCGCCCGCGGTCCCGCGCAACCGCCAGCCTGCATAGGTCGCCAGCTGCATCGCCTCGGGGCCGGGCAGCAGCATGCACAGGCTCAGCGCGCGCAGATAGGTCTGCTCGTCCAGCCAGCTGTGCTTGACCACGAGTTCCTCGTGCATCAGTGCGATTTGCGCCGCGGGGCCACCAAAGGACAGCACACCGATACGGCCGAACACGCGGGTCATTTCGGGCCATGCGGGTGCTGGGGGAGGGTGGGACGCTTCGTTCATAATGACTTATCAACTGCCAGTGTAACAGGCGCACGACAAGCCGCAAAATCGAGGGGGGAGGAAAGTGCAGGTTTCTGCCTATTCAGCACTTTACCCCAAAAAATCAAACCGATGCGATTTACAGCCGTGTTCTGACAGAACGTGAACAAGCGCAGAACGCCACGGGAACTTGTAAAACAAAAGAAGTCGATCTGCCAAAAGAAAACGCCGCAGCGGATGGTCCCCGCAACGGCGTTAATACTCATAAGAAACGCGACATTTCTTGCGCTAAATCTACCCCGAAACGGGGCGCAAATGCAATGTCTTTGTACGCCGATGATAACCACAAGCGGGCTGCGAAATCGCTGGGCTATGTCCTGACGGCTGGCACGTCTGATGCTTGGGAGGACTTCGTGCTGATCCTCAAGGCGCGATTGACCAAAGGCGAGCGGCAGGCGCTGGCAATGGCCGCTCTGGTCACGCTGGACGACGATACCGCCTATCTTACCGCGTCTATGGCACTCTTTGGGGTGCTGGACGGGGAGGTGCTGGCATGACGTTCCATACCCGCCAGCCTATCGAGCGCGCGGCAACGCCTGCTGAGATTGAACGCCTGCTGCATCACATGCCTGTGGTCGCACAGATGGCACAGAACACATGGGCAAAGGACTTCGCACAGTCTGTCACCAAACAGTCTCGCCGCAAGAACTGGAACCCGTCCCTGAAACAACTGTCTGTAATGCGCGGGCTGGTCACTGACCTGTTCACCCGTGCCAGCGATGACATGGAGGACTTTGACCCTATCGAAAGCTAACCGCCTGCGGTGCTGCTGTTGAGCGGCATCGGCATCGCAGGTGAAGCAACGGTCCGCGTTCATAGTGAGCATATCCTGAGAAGGGGCATATCACAGAACGCGGGCCTACGCTCTGGCTTTTGACCGTTGAGCGAGATCAACGGGGATGATCTGGGAACTACCCCACTCCGTGCCGGACCCGGTGCCTACTAGGCCAGCACAGAAGCGCGACACAGAACCCACACCTGCACCGTCAGGGGGCCATACCGGAGCAAGACTGCAAAGGATGGTGCTGGAGCATACCCAGCGGGACAGCGGCTGGCCCCCGATACAGGGCATCGCGTGGATACAGGTCAGGAAGAGTAGGACTGTCAACCGAGCAAGGCACTAGTCTTTGTGTAGTGGGGGACAGTAGCGGGGGCGGACTACGCCTAAATGAAAAGGTGTTACAATGTAACGCTAAATGATGTATGATGAACTGATCGTCGTGATGACTGATCAACATCCCTTTGAAGGAACGGCCCCTGTGAACAAGGCTCTACATTTGGTCCCAATGCCCCCGATTACTTTAGGGGGTGGCACCGTTGATTGGGGTTATGCGTTCGCGCTGTGCCGTTCTTACCGCAACGGTTTGAAGCAACTACCATTAAATATCGCGGCTCCGCTCATATTTGGAAAACCCGCTAATATCATTTCACCTGTCTTCTCATTTAGTGAGATGACTTGGACGTCACCTTTATCGGGCTCATATTGCGGAAGTCTAACTGCTACGATCCAATCTCTTGTCTCTGCTGAGACTTTGAACGCCCGACCTCCGAAGTATATTAACTTTTCATCTAGTTGCAGAATTATTTCGAAGGTCCTGTCTTCGTCATCGAACCTGCAATTCAGGATCAATTCAGGATTACTGGCACTTGCAGCTTGCGCGCCAAACATAACTAAAAGCATTGCTGTTAGATTTTTCACTGTTTTCTCCGACTTGGTTAGAGGGAACAAATCGCATGCATAATTCTGAAAAAGCAATCCGTTTCCTCGAAACGCTGGCAATACCTGAGGGTCCGAAGGCTGGCGAACTGATCAAGCTGGCACCGTTCCAAAAGAAGTTTGTACGTGGTGCGTTGGCGGATGGGGTGAACGTGGCGGTTCTGTCGATCGGGCGCGGCAACGCTAAGACGGCGCTGTCTGCTGGCATCGCTCTTGGTTCTGTCATGGGCAAATGGGACGGACAGCCACGGCGCGAGATCCTCATTGCAGCCCGGACGCGGGATCAAGCACGGATTGCGTTCGACTTCGTGGTCGGCTTCATGCGGTCATTGCCTGAGGATGAACAGGCGCTGTTCACTGTCCGGCGTTCCCCACGTCTTGAGATTGAATATGACGGCGATGGCGGCGGGCATTTCATCCGGGCGATTGCTGCGGACGGCAAGTCTGCGCTTGGGTCTGCCCCTACGCTGATCCTGATGGACGAACGCGGGCATTGGGCGGCTGATCAAGGTGACGCTCTGGAACATGCGCTGTTGTCCGGTATGGGCAAACGGGGCGGGCGGGCGCTGATCATATCCACCTCGGCGGCTGATGATGCGCACCCGTTTTCTGTGTGGCTTGATGAGGACGCCCCCGGCATCTATCGGCAAGAGCATCGCCCGACACCGGGCTTGCCTGCTGACGATCTGGAAAGCCTGAAAGAAGCGAACCCGGGCGCGGCGGCTGGCATCGGTTCTTCTCTGGAATGGTTGCAAGGTCAGGCACGGCGGGCAATTGCACGGGGCGGTTCTACACTGACCACGTTCCGGCTCTATAACCGCAATGAGCGTGTGAGCGGAGAAACCCGTGACGTTCTACTGACCGTAGATGAATGGCTTGCCTGCGAGGTGTCGGACGTTCCACCCCGGCAGGGGCAAGTTGTGATCGGCATCGACATGGGCGGATCCGCTTCTATGTCTGCGGCGGCGTTCTACTGGCCGGAAACGGGGCGTCTGGAAGCCTTAGGCACCTTCCCAAGTAAACCAAACCTTGCGGATCGTGGGGCCAGTGACGGGGTGCAGGGGCGCTATGTCGAGATGAACCAGCGCGGCGAGTTGTCCACCCTTGGCGACCAGACCGTCCCGATTGCGCCGTGGCTATTGCAAGTGGTGGAGCATGTAGAAGGTGAGGCAATCGCGGCGATTGTGCTGGACCGCTACAAACAAGCCGAAGTCGGAGAGGCGATAGACCGGGCGGGCATCCGTGCGCCTGTGATCTGGCGCGGGTTCGGGTTCAAAGACGGGAATGAAGATTGCGAACGGTTCCGGCGCGCGGCGTTCGACGGCAAGGTCCAGACTTCCCCGTCCTTGCTGCTGCGGTCTGCGTTCGCTGATGCTGTCACCCTGCGCGACCCTTCCAACAATCTGAAACTCGCCAAGGCGCGGTCTATGGGCCGGATCGACGCGGCATCGGCAACGGTGATTGCAGTGGCGGAGGGCGCGCGGATGATGGGCCGGCCTATGAGTAAGGGCGGGCGCATAGCATGGGGCTGAGGCAAGACTACAAGCGCCATAGCGCCAAGGTGACACGCGGGCCGCGCTGGAAGGCGCTGCGGATGCAAGCCTTGGACCGTGACGGCTGGCAA
>TARA_R110002020_G_scaffold10589_1_pt1 | contig 13993 bp, 19 predicted proteins | sample TARA_R110002020 | Tara Oceans TARA_R110002020 (sample SAMEA4396489) | marine metagenome | biome: Westerlies Biome; feature: [MES] marine water layer (ENVO:01000295) within the mesopelagic zone...; material: water (ENVO:00002006), including particulate matter (ENVO:01000060) such... | reverse complement strand
AGGGAGGTCAGGGGGTAAGGCGCGAAGGTTTGCGATACGAATCCGGGAGGTGTCCGCGAGTAATCCCGCCGCGTCCCCGTGGTAGGGGAAGGGAGGAGAGTCCGAAGAAACGTTGAGATAGTGATCGTGACAGACCGAGAGATGCGCAGAGCCTACGTCGGATGAGCAGAGAGGGCAGCTCTCTAAGCCCTCCTCCCGAGCCCACGCGAGGAGATGAAGCCCCGCGGAGAAGGGCTGGTCGATGTGCCCGGCAGGGGAGAGCGCCTTGGCTATGGCGCGGAGAGAATCTGCCTCCGCGGGAGAGCCCGCGAGGAGGATGAGGATGGGCTGGTCTTGCATGCAGGTAAGGTACCATATGTAGGGGCAGAGTGCAAGGAAAAGTTGACCGGGCAGCGAAAGCCCAGGTAGAAGCCCGCCTATGGGAGAAGCGCTGTGCTGCTCTGCTGGGCAGCGGATACCCAGGTTAAACCTGGCTTGTGGAGGAGGCTGCCCACCTTGCCCGGCACTTTTGCTCCAACTTCTATATATAAGGACCGGAGTAAATAAAACAAATATTAGTAGCCCTCCCCCCTATTTATTTACTCCGATGAGATAGAATAGATGGTAGAAAAGTGCTGGGCAAGGTGGGCAGCCTCTCTCACTTCCGGGCTTCTACCTGGGCTTTCGCTGCCCACCTACCCTGAATGAACAGGTGTTCAGTAATGGCCACTGTCTTTCACAGTTGGGCTTGTACCTATCTTTTCGCTGCCCGGCACTGATTTTTTGTGCCGGGCAGATTCATGCCTCTGATACAGATGTAGAGTTGACACCGTTGACACGTCAAATATTTTAGAGGATTCGGGCTTTTAGAGGCCATGTCTTGCTCATCACTATTTTTTAGCTCATCACTATTTTACACTACATATGGGGAAAAGGTTTACTTGTCAACCCTGTCAACTCTACATCTGGATCAGAGGGGCAAATCTGCCCGGCACAAGTCCTTGACGATACAATAGCTATGTCAGCCACATGTCAGGGAATCACACTATATGTATGTAAAATTACCCTACAGCGAAGTTATCCATAACCTTATGGGTACCCATCTGAGTACCTTTTCCACTACATATAGGGAAATAACTCTTGCGCGGTCAGGGTGTTTCCGATAGTCTGCGAAGACACGACCGACCTATCGTCAGGGGAGACCCTGGGGGGAAGGGAGCGATGTGTAGGGTTGCCAGGGGGCAGAGGTGTCCCCTGGCTTTATCCCTCGCTTGCTCACCGTGTGCCCTACACAACTACCTCCTCTTCCAACCCCCCTCCCCGCGGTCCCACCATGCAATACCCACATCTCCCTCCCGCAGACGAAGGGACGGAGTACGCCCCTCGCTCTCACAACGGCGAGGCATATATAACGACGGGCCTCTTCCCCGTTGGCTCCTCTACGCATACGAAAGAAGACTTGGTTCGTTGCCCTGTCCTTGCCCTGGACTTCGATGCCGCAGACTATCTGCACAGGCAGCTCGGGGAGTCTTCCCCTGGAGCAAGCGAGCTTAAGAATATCTTGGTTGAGTCTTGCCGAGAGGAAGTCGAAGAGGTTCTTGAGGAGCACTGGCAAGAGCTACTGGTTGTCCTCTCCCGCGCAGAGCTCTCTCCAACAAAGGTTGTGATGAGCGGGTATGGATACCACGTATACTTCTGGACGGAGTGCGGAGGCACCGACCTCCCCCGCATGGACTTGGCTACGCGGTGGCTAATCCACACCGTGAATACCGCGGCAGGATACGCCATCGCAGACACGGCAGCAGCCGACGCGGGTACTCGTCTTCTTCGTGCGCCTGGTACCTTCAACAATAAGGGAGAACCTGTCGAGGTTCGTCTCTCTTTCGATACCGGCCCTTCCTATCGTGTGCCCGAAGACATCCCCGCCGTTGTCTTCGACAGGCGCACGGGCTCTTCCGCCGCAGGGCCAGTCCCTCGGCTTGATCCCAATCGCCCCTTCGCAGGCATCAATACAGCAGGCCCCGCCCGACGCCCTAACTTCTCCGAGGTTACCCTCCTCGGTAGCTGGACTGAGAACGGATACTTCACCCTCCGAGAACTGGTCGACGCTGAGCTGCAAGGCGACGGACATCGCGTTCGTCTCCAGTGCCCCTTCCATGCGGGCTCGAACACAGACTCTGCCTTCCTCTCTCGCAACGATTCGGGTCAGCCCTACCTTGTCTGCACCTCCGCGCAGGATGGGCACACCTACTGGGACGGAGAGTTCGTTCCTCCCCGGCAGCAAGTCGACGTAGTTAATGTGCTCCAGACCAACCGCGACGGGAACTTCCGCAACAACCTGTTCAACACCTACCACATCCTCACGATGGACACTCGCTGGCAAGGACGCTTCTGGTTTAACGAGCGGTCCTTCGTGAACATGCGGGATGACCGTGTCTATCGAGACGAGGATACCTTCGAACTCAGAAAGTGGATTGGTTCTCACTACACCTTCGAGCCCAACAGGCAGATGATGTTCGACGTCATCGAGCTAATCTGCTCTGAGAATAGGAGGAACCCGCTCGTTGAGTGGCTTGATTCCCTGGAGTGGGACGGCATCAACAGAGCCAGCACCTGGATGGAGAAGGCCATTAGCTGCGAGGAGTCAGAGTACTACCGGGACATCGCTCGTAAGTTCCTCATCTCCTGCGTTGCCCGAGCCTATAGCCCTGGCTGCAAGGTCGACACAGTTCTCATGCTTGTGGGAAGGCAGGGCTTAGGCAAGTCGACTATTCTCCGAGAGCTTGCAGGTCCTGGCTGGTTCGATGACACAGAGCTAAACCTTAATAACAAAGATGCGTTTATGGGTCTGGCCCGTGCTTGGATCTACGAAGTCGCAGAGCTCGCCTCCTTCAAAAAATCTTACGCCGAGAAGGTAAAGGGTTTTATCTCATCGCCGGTTGACCTATACCGTCCACCATATAAGCGGACAGTTCAGCAGTTCCCCAGGCACACCGTCATCGTGGCGACATCCAACGAGGACCGTCCCTTGACAGACCCGTCGGGCTCTCGTCGCTACTGGCCCGTCGAGGTCACCGAGTACACTAACCTTGAGTGGTTGAAGAGAAACCGCTCGCAGCTATGGGCTGAGGCAGTCGAAGCTTTCCAGGCAGGAGAGCAGTGGCACCAGACGCGAGCCATGGAAGCAGAGCAGCGGAAGATCGCGGAGGATAGGTTCACTAACGAGGACCCTTACTTGAGCGTCCTGGCCACATGGCTGGGGCGCAGGGGGGACGAGGTCTTCACTATCTCCGACGCTTGTACGAAGGCGCTTGGAAGTCTGACGGTCTCGACTAACCGAGTCAGTAGACTCCTCGTTCAGTGCGGAGCAGCCCCTCTTAATAGGCGGCAGCAAGGAGGCCTCCGTATCAGAGAGTGGATTAAACCTGGCGCACAGCTACCGGAGGGCCGTTCTTACGAGGATGCAGAGAGCGGTAGTGCTCATGTGGGTACATTAAATAAGGTACTCCCCCTTGACAGGAGCCGCTCGTCGGATTAAACTACTCACATGAGTACCCCTTCCCCTAAGATTAAGCACGTCAGCGCCTCGCAGTTCAAGACCTACAGCCTCTGTCAGAGGAAGTGGTACATCGAGAAGTGCACGGACGCTCCCAGGCCAGAGCCCTCGGCAGCTATGCTGCTGGGCACAGCCGTCCATGCCATCCTCGAAGACTATGTCTCCGAGGGTACGGACATCCCAGACACACGGGAAGGTCGCATAGCTCGCACGGCGCTCAAGTACATCCCAACATCTACAGACCTTCATGTCGAGCTCTCGCTTCGCATGGAGTCTATCGACCCGCCGCTGGTTGGGTTCATAGACTTGTACGACACCATGGACCCCAGCTGCCCCGTAGTCATCGACTACAAGACCACCTCCTCCTGGAAGTGGGCGAGGAAAGAAGAGCAGCTGTTGGCAGATCCTCAGATGATTGCCTACGCTCAGTACGCTTTAGAGCAGCACCCATCAGCTAACGAGGTCATCGTCGCGCACATCCAGTTGAAGACCAAAGGCGCTCCCGAGGGTCGCCTGGTTTCTGTCGAGCTGACTCGGGAACACGTAGCAGAACAGTGGGCAAAGCTGGTAGAGCTTGCCGCTGAGATGAAGCAGACGTCCTATCTGGACTCAGTGGAGGAGGTTCCCCCGACCCTCTCTGCTTGCGGAGCTTTCGGGGGGTGCCCATTTGCAGACACCTGCGCTGCTTTGAGCCCAGTGACAAATCCATTCGCAGGCATATCTGAAGTCGGAAATAAGAACAAGGAAGAGAAAATGAGTAGATTGCAAGAACTTAGAGATCGAAAGAAGAAGGCGTCCCTTCCTCCCTCGCCTCCCGTGAACGGAACCCCGCGCCCTACGGGAGTGCTGTCTTCGGACGCTGCCTCTCGTGTGGTCGAGGTCGAAGCCGTCGAGGCTGAGGAGGTTGAGGAAGTTGCGGCACCCACAGAACTCGTCTTCACAGAGCCTGTCCCCGCCAAGGACAACTACTCGGATGAGCAGTACGATGAAGCTGCTAAGGCTTTGTTGGCTCACATGAGAGACCGAAGCGTGCCTCGCGTTGGAAAGGTTGCAGCAAAGACCATCGTGGGCAAGGTCCTCGACCTTCGCCGTGTGCGTCTGTACTATGTGGAGAAGGCTTGCCTTTTCTCCGAGGGCACCCTTGACTACACCGAAGGCACAGTCCTTCGGGCATCTGCGCTCCCTACCCACCGAGGGTCTTACGACCACGAGACAGGAGAGAGCTTCCCTTCAGAAGACTCTGTTGCTCAGAAGAAGAAAGAGGAGAAGGCCGAGAAGAAGAAGGCACCTGCTCCCGAGCCCGTCATCATCGAGGAGGCTCCTGTCCAGGAGGCTGCTGCTGGTCTGACGGTCTACATTGACTGTCTTCCCGTAAAGGGAATCACAGGTGCCGTGTCTTTCGAGGACCTCATCTTCCCCCTGGTGACCAAGGTGGCGGAGAACAACAAGGTGGCAACACCTCTCCAGATGCAGTATGGGGAAGGGAAGAATCACGTTGCTGGCCTCCTTCGGGTCAGCGACCTGAAGGGCTCAGTGTTGGTGAGCTCCGACAACCCCTACTGGGCGGCCTGCAAGACTGTACTTGTCCAAGCAGCCGACGCCGTGATTCAGGGTATTAGGTAGACGCTCTACCTGACAGCCCGCCCTCTCCTCTCTCCTCCGAGGGGAGGGGGCTCTCCCCTGGAGGTTCAATGCCTATCTACGAATATCATTGTACGGGTTGCGATCTACTCCGAGAGGAGATGCGGAAGGTAGAGAAGAGAGACGCTGACCCGCCGTGCAGCAAGTGCGGCGGTAGAACTAAGCGCGTAGTGTCTCGGACATCCTTCGCCCTGAAAGGAGGGGGCTGGTACGCAGACAGCTATAGCAATGACAAGAAGGTTTGAGACGATGACACGCGCTGAGATCATAAGAGAATACCTCTCCGAGTACTCCCCCGACGCTCTCCTATGCGATGGCTTAGACGCTGCCCTGGTAGGTACGACGAGTACCTGGCCCTCGCACGACATCGTCGCTGTCTACGATCGCGATGCCTGTGTCCGTGTCTTCATGGATACTGGACTGGACTGGACCGCTGCTGAGGAGCATATGTGCTTCAACGTCGAGGGCGCTTACGTCGGCAAGCATACACCCATGTTTGTTTCGTTCCACGGGGAACTGGTGTGAGCACCCTCGAACGTCTCCTTAGAACAAGGCCATTAACCAAAGCCGAGTCTATGCAGTGCATTAAGGAAGCTCGCGCTCATGTTTCTCGACAGGAGCACGCAGGTAAGCACGAGCAGGACAGACTCGATGCCGTCGAGTGGATCAAGAAGTGGGGGGACCGTGTCAAGCACTATTGAAAGCCTTCGCCAGAGCAGGGTTCCGTCAGCATACATGCCCGGCATTCATCGAGTCCTTGCGCTACCGACACGACAAGGAAACGCGCCAGACCAGACCAGCCGTTACTCCCTACCAGGCGGTAGGCACACCCTTCGACCCGTCCAGAGCAATGCTCTGTATGAGCTGCAACAATGCAACGGTCTTGTCGCACCCATCGGCGTAGGCCACGGGAAGTTCCTCATCAGCGCTCTTGCCCCTACCGCTCTGGGCTCTGAGCGTCCCTTGCTCTTGGTCCCTCCTGCCCTGGTCAACCAGACCAAGAAAGAGATTGCCAAGTTTAGAGAGCACTTCCGCATACACCCGGACCTGCGAGTGCTGAGCTACGGGAAGCTGTCCGTAGCCGCGGGAGCTCGATTGCTCTCGGACTACAGGCCTGACCTCATCATTGCCGACGAGTGCCACCATCTCAGGCACCGCACTGCGGCTCGAACCAAGCGTGTCATCCGCTACTTCCAAGACAACCCGTCGACTAAGTTCGTCGGTCTAAGCGGAACCTTCACCTCTCATGGTCTTGTGGACTACGCGCATCTTGTCGAGCTTGCTCTGCGCGAGGGGTCTCCTGTGCCCCTGGACTTCTGGGAGCTGCAGATATGGGCTGCTAACCTCGACGTTGGAGGAGAGCCTGACCTCTACGAGCGGCAGCAGTTCTGTCCACTGACGGTTCAATACGGAGGGACACCACGACAAGCGTTCTTCAGCAGGTTCGAGTCATGCCCCGGAGTCACACTAACGCGGGACGTCTCATCGGGGGCTTCCATCTACATGCAGCGAGAGGACATCGACCTGCCCGAGGAGGTAGACCAGGCCCTCAGAGAGTTGGATAGAACGTGGTGCACACCTGGGGGAGAGGAGATCGAGGACGCTCTGACCATGGCACGCTACCGGAGACAGCTGCTCTGCGGCTTCTACTACGAGTGGGTCTGGCCTAACGACGCTCCTGATTATCGCTGGTTAGAAGCGAGAGCTCACTGGCACCAGCAGGTGAGGAGAGTCCTCAAGCGTTCCAAGGAAGGGAGGGACAGTCCCCTCCTTGTAGCCATCTGGGCGCAGAGGGATGACTGCTCGGACTATACCCTTGTCCGTGCCTGGCGAGCTTGGGACGAAGTGCGACACAGGCCGCTGCCCCCCGTTCGTACAGTGTGGATAAGCGACTATCTTATTCACAGGGTTATGCGCTTTCTCCGTGCGGCAGCGCACCCCACTATCGTGTGGTGTGAGCACCGTGCCCTGTTGGAAGCCTTCGAGGCAGAAGGCCTTCCCACCTACGGCGCAGGGTCGGAGATACCTGACACACAGCAGAGTCATTGCGCCATGTCCATCAAGGCTCATGGGACAGGCAAGAACCTGCAGCGATGGTCGCACAACCTGCTCACTGCTTTCCTACCTAACGGATCTACTCTGGAGCAACTCATCGGACGCACGCACCGACAGGGTCAGCAGGCTGACGAGGTGTATGTTCATTACTTTGAGCAGCACCCCAGCGTTCTCGTTGACATCGAGAAAGCCAGGGAGATAGCACGTTATATTCAAGACACTCAAGGCAACCGTATGAAAATATTGGCTGCCACATGGATTTAGCCCTTGCGCGATTCTGCACTCGGGCTATACTCAGAGGGTACCCAGGTGGGTACCCCAGAAACATAGAAAGCGACCTGAAAAAAGAACAGGCAATGGAGATAGAAATGGGAGTATTTGGTGGAATCGGCGGCGTAAAGACCGCAGAGCAAAAGGGAGTCTTCCTGCCCGCAGGAAACCACGAGCTTGTAGTTGAGCGTTGCAAGATCGCAAACTCGAAGGTCGGCAACAAGACCTTCTTCATCGTGGAATCCACGGTCACAGAGACCAGCTCTGACAGCATCCGCCCAGGTGCTCGTGCGAGTTGGGTTGTTCGCCTCGGCGGTGACTATCCTGAGATGGCGCTAAGCGACATCAAGGCTTTCGCTGTTGCCGCATCTGGCGCAGACGAGGGAGAGGTGGACGAGTCCTTCATGGAAGAAATGGTGGATGGTGCTGGTGACTTGATCTCAGGTCGTAAGGTATCATGCACTGTGGAGGAAGTAGCGACCAAGAGGGGAGGTGTCTTCAGCAAGCACTATTGGTCGACTATGGAAGAGAACTAAGGGAAGTGGGTAACCCTGCCTCCGGTGAGGAAACTTGCCGGGGGCTTTTCTTTTCCCGGAGAAACCATGAAGACGGTTGCATTCGATACTGAAACTCACCTCATCAAGCCCGGCTGTATAGCTCCTCGCCTTGTCTGTCTCACGCACTATGACGGGGTAGACGAAGACATCTTGCTTCGAGAAGAGGCCATCGAGTGGGCACGCGCTGCTCTTTCGGACGAAGAGATCACCTTAGTCGGGCATAACGTCAGCTATGACTTGGGTGTCTTAGTGGCGGAAGACGCCTCTCTCCTCCCTTTGGTCTTCGCTGCCATCGAGGCGGGGAGAGTCAAGGACACGCGGATAAGGGAGCAGCTTCTCTTCCTCGCCCAGGGCAGGCTCACCTTCGACTACGTGACGCGCAAGCCCGCCAAGTTCAATCTGGCGCAGATCTGTTTCAACCGCTTCAAGGTAGACCTCAGCAGCGCGAAGGATGGAGAGGACGTCTGGCGTCTCAGGTACCACGAACTTGACTCCGTGCCCTTAGATGAGTGGCCGGAAGAAGCAGTCCTCTACGCTCTGGACGATGCTCGGTGGACATACCGAATCTATCAAGACCAGGCCAAGCCCTTCGATTGGGAGGGGGTTCTCTACGCAGGCCCCGGTGGTGTGACCAACGAGGACGCACAAATGCGAGCAGCATGGGGCCTCCACCTCATCACTCTGTGGGGCATCCGCACAGACGGGGAGCAAGTATCTCATCTGGAAGAAGAGCTCAAGCCCCGCGTAGAGAAGCTGCAGAAGATGCTCCTTGACGAGGGCCTGATGAAGGAGCGCAAGGTTAAAGGAGAGACCAAGCGCTCCAAGAACATGGCTGCTCTACGAGAGCGAGTGGTCGAAGCATATAGCGCCATTGGTTTAGACCCTCCGCTCACCGAGAAGGGATCTGTGTCTACCGCTCGGCAGGTCTTAAAGGACAGTGGAGACGCTCTCCTTGCTGAGCTGGGCTCCGAAACAAACGCAGAGAAGCTCCTCACTACTTACATTCCCGTCCTACAAGCAGGCACAGAAGTGCCCTTAAACCCTTCCTACGCACTCTTGAAAGAGTCAGGCAGGACCAGTAGCTTCAAGCCCAACATCCAGAACGTGCCTCGTGCCGGGGGTATCCGAGAAGCCTACGTGCCCCGAGAGGGAACTGTCTTTGTTGCCTGCGACTACTCGACGCTGGAGCTGTGTGCTCTGGCTCAAGTGTGCCTCGACCTCTTCGGAGACTCGGAGATGGCAAGAGCGATCAACGAAGGACGAGACCTCCACCTCGGGGTGGCTGCTCGGATGGCAGGGCTGTCGTACCGAGGAGCCCTCGACTTGTTAAGAGACGGGGACAAGAAGATCAAAGAGCTCAGGCAGCTCGCAAAGGCTCTGAACTTCGGGTTCCCTGGAGGGATGGGGGCAGCGAGCTTCGTAGCCTTCGCTCGAAACTACGGAGTAGATATCGAGGAGACTGACGCAGCGGGGCTGAAGACGGAGTGGCTGGATACCTGGCCCGAGATGCGGCGCTTCTTCCGCCATGTAGGAAACCTGAGCTTGCTCGGAAATGACTTCACTGTGCGGCAGCTTCGCTCTGGCAGGCTCCGCGGCGGAACTAACTATTGTGCAGGTTGTAACACTTATTTCCAGGGGCTTGCAGCAGATGGAGCAAAGAACGCTATCTGGGAGGTTGCCAAGGAGTGCTATGTGTCTGAGGACAGTCCTCTGTTTGGCTGTCGCCCTGTTGCTTTTATCCACGACGAGTTGCTTGTCGAAGTGCCTACGGACATTGAAGCACGCACCGCAGCAGCGGACAGGCTTGCGGAGGTGATGGTCTCAGCTATGGAGAAGTGGATACCCGATGTGAAGATAGCTGCTGAGCCCGCTGCGATGACGCGCTGGCTTAAAGGAGCAGAGGAAGTACGCGATGAGCAAGGGAGGCTGGTGTGCTGGGAACCGTCCTGAGCATTGACCCCGGACTACGCAAGTGCGGTTGTGCGCTCTGGTCTCCTAAAGGGACCCTCCTGCGGGCATGGACCGCTCGTGCCCGAGGGAGTGGTCGAGGTCCTGCCATGTGGGTCAAGATGGTCAACGCAATCAAGCTATCCCCTGATATCTCCGTGCTGGTTATTGAGCAGATGCAGGTCTACAAGGACCGGAAGACAAACGCAGATGACCTCCTGGAGCTAACCGGAGTTCTGGGTGCGCTGTCCTGGCGCTTCAAGGGAGCAAAGCTCATCGGGTACAAGCCCTCTGAGTGGAAGAAGCAGGCCCCGAAGAAGGTGGTACATGCGAGACTCAAGGCCCGTCTGTCCCCCGAGGAGATGAAATGCGTTGAGAAGAAGGCAACGCACGATGCGTGGGACGCGATAGGCATCGGCGCTTATTATTTCAGGAAGCAGGAGATAGAGAGATGGCAGCTGCAAAAGTGACAGCAAAAGAGATAGTGCAGCGTCTACGCGACAGCGGGTATAGCGACGGGCAGATCGCCTATGAGATGCAGAGGTTTCTACCAGGAGGGTCGATCCCTTCCTTGAACAGCATCCGTCGCTGGAGGTACGGCAAAGCCGAGCCCTCTAATACCTACGCAGTGGTCCTGGAGATGCTCTACCTGGATGTCTCCTCTCGGGGGTTGTTGGAATGAAAGAATCTTTTGTGAGCTTCTTAGAGAGGCACATGGCAGCGAGAAGCTGGAATATGACAGAGCTGGCTAGACGCGCAGGCGTGACACTGCCTGAGCTCAGTAGGGTCTTGGCGGAGGTCCGACCGCCCTCTATGCGACAGGTCATCTCCCTGGCAAAGGCCTTCTCCAGCTCTGCCCCTCGCGAAAGCGATGGAGATCTCCAAGGCTTCGATGCCTGGGCTGGTGCGTTAGTTCGCCTGGCAGGGGAAGCAAGAGGACACAAATCGCTTGATTAGCGTTAAGAGCTCTCCATGAACAAGTACGATGCTGCTCTTGAGGAAGCCTACGACGAGGCGCAGAGTTTAATGCGAGCTATGGAGACGTGTGGTTTCGACGGTTGCCATCTCTCCTGGACACAGGGCTACTGGGTCTTGTTCGTAGAAGGCGTGATCACGCTTGCCTACCAAGACGAGTGCCCCCTCGAAGCGATAGAAGGTCTCCATGAAAGGATCGTAGACACTTTCTATGTCAGGCCGATCTTAGCTTAGCCTATTGTTAGCCGCACAAGGACATCGCTGGATGGAGGGGTGTTCCCGTCTGTGCCAGGAGAGGTCACAGTAGCAAACGAAAGCGCCGTGACATACGCAATCCCAGTGGGGAAGTCAAACTGCTTAGTGGTAGAAGCAGGGCAAGGAAAGATGAAGCTGGGGGACGTGCTTCCCGAAGTAGAGATAGTTACAGATCCCTTCGCCGCTTCGTAGAGCTTGACGTACACCAGCCCGCTGTTGCCTGTGTTGTCAATATAGACCTGATACAGCGTGCCCCCGGAAGCATCCGCGTCTTCAGGGGTGTGGTTCGAGGAAGTATCTTCGATGATGTCGGTGCCGATATAACTACCGGCTACGGTTCCAGTGCTGAGAGCCATGGTAGTTCCTTAGCTTGTGATGATGGTCGCGGTCACGGTTGCGCCAGAAGGCCCGGTAGTTCCCGCGGTTCCTCCCGCGGTGACAGTAGCGAAGCTGAGGGCTGTTGTAAAAGGCATGCCCCCGGAGATGACGCACTCTTTCGTGGTCGAGGCAGGCACCTTGATCTGGAAGATGGGGTCAGAGGTTCCTACAACCACACCGTTCGTATCGTAGATCTTGAAGTAGTTAACAGCGGATGTCCCTCCTGCTGAGATCTGCACATAGTACACAGACCCTGAAGCCCCTGTAATATCTACAGTAGCCGTCTCGTCCGTGTCTGTGTCCTTGATAGTCTTGTTCGTAAAACGATTGTCCAAGACGGTGGTTGAGATAGCCATGCGGACCTCTAATGCAGATTGACCCAGGAACCACCTGCGTAGCCCTGGAACTTGGAATCAGTTGTGTTGTAGACTATCATGCCGTTGGCTGCAGTCAAAGCATTGCGCTGGGTAGTTGTCAACCGAGGCAGCAAAACAGCGCCCGTCGTTGTTGTGACGGACACATTTCCTGTAGCTGCGATGTCTTCACATGCCAGGCTTCCCTGCACACTAAACCCGAACGGGGCATTCGTTGCGGTGCCGAAGGCTCCAGGATGACGAATCTCGGTAGCCTTGCTTTGAACAGCCGATACAGATGCTTCGACCTCTATGACGGAGCTATATCTCTTTCGTCTGCTCGGCATCTTACCTACCTGCCTGAGGGGCGCGAGATGAAACGGACCACGTCTTCTACGCGGTTAGAGAGGGCCTTCATCTCCTCTATGATCTTATCCCCTTGAGCTGCCTTCTGGGACTCCAGCTTCTCTACAATGGCTGACCATCGATTTCGAATCTCGTTCTCACGAAACTCTTGCTTCTCGACCATCGCATCAAGCTGCTTCTGCCAGCCCCGAGCCATCGCTTCAAAGCGTTGCTCTGACTCCTTGCGCTGCTCTTCGAGCTTGTCTTCTTGACGGTCTTGTCGAGACTCGCTTTTGATGTGCATCCAGAGCAAGACAGGGACTAAGCCCAAGGTCGATAGTTCTCCTGCTAACGACAGAGGGTCCACTTCTACTCCTCGTCAGCCGCTTCAAGCGCCTCGTCCAGCCCTGCGGGCACCCACTCATCGTCTTCGTCAAGCTCCAGAGCTTCTTCTCCCGGCGCGGGATCTGTACTCTCTGGCTCAACAGGAGGCTCAGCGGGCTCTGCTATCGCCTCTTCAGGCTCAGCTGGAAGCTCAGTAATAAGCTCAGGATGCAGGGCTTCCAGAGCATCGACCCGCTCTCCCATAGAGAGAACTTCCGCGCCCCCCGTAAGAGCGGCGAGCATAGCTGCGGCGATGAGCCCCAGCGATTTCTTGTCCATCTTCATCGTCTTAGTCCACCAGGTCTTCAATTAATTCAATGAGCTCACCGAGCATCTTCTTCTCAGCCTTCTCGCTTAACAGGGGGATATCGATCGCGCCTGCCACTGTTTCAACCAGCCATTTGTGCCGCTCTGTTTCGTCGTGAGGAAAGAGCTCGTGAGCCAACCGAATAGCAGCTCCCAGAACTCTCTTGCGTCGTTCTCTTCTTTGGGCACGAGTCTTCATAGCATTCTCCTTAGGCGGGGATCAAGAACTGTGTGATGGTCTGGAGGATATAGCCGGCAGCTACGGTAGCGCCGATCCAAAGGTAGATCTTGTGCTGGAGCTTCTCAATGCTAAGCGCGTTCGCAGAGACCTGGGCATCCCGAATGGCACCCCGCTCTTCCATGCGGGCAACAGCTATCTTGATCTCCCCCACATCTGTGCGGATCCCATTCGTAACTTTCCACAGGTCATTGATCTGCTCTTGTGCCATCAACCATTCTCGAAAGCGGTAACGGCAGCGTCGATCTTCTCACTAACCTCTGCCCGCATGTCTGTGTTTCGATCGATATCGTCGCGCCGCGCATCAGGAATGAACACCTCGACCACCACCCCGCGCTCGTGCTCTATGCCATTACCGTCCTCGTCATAAGAGCTGTACTCTGTTCTGCGCACGGTGCTGGTGTAGCAAATCTCAAGTGCCATCAGGAAAACTCCTCTACGACAAGTCGCGTCCAAGTAACCGCCTGACTGGCGTTGCTTCCGTTCTTCATGGCAAGGTACGCATAAGGACCGTCAAAACTGTTGGCTCCAGCATCTGCCCTGTACCAACTACTGGATGCGTCGTTGTCAGAATGCACTACTCCACAGCCCGTCACCCAGGCCTTGTAGGGCTCTTGCCCCGGAGCTGCAATAATGGCATCGTCCACATGGCCTCGCGCATGCCAGACCCCTGCCCCTGCTTCGAAGCAACTGAGGACACCGTTATCCTCGTCAGCCCCATCGACAATAGGGCTGGCTTCATCGCTTCCCGCGT
>TARA_R110002020_G_scaffold160008_3_pt1 | contig 13996 bp, 17 predicted proteins | sample TARA_R110002020 | Tara Oceans TARA_R110002020 (sample SAMEA4396489) | marine metagenome | biome: Westerlies Biome; feature: [MES] marine water layer (ENVO:01000295) within the mesopelagic zone...; material: water (ENVO:00002006), including particulate matter (ENVO:01000060) such... | reverse complement strand
GTGAAAAGGGGTCCCGCGCGGGATATGGAACGAGTTTCGATGCGTGATAATTGCGGCCCGCGCTGGGGGCGAAGGGCTTAGTGACTCATACGGTATAACCATCCCCTACGTCTGAGGCTAGTTTTCATTTTCATTACCCGAAAAACCTAGTGTTTATGCGGGCTACACGGGGGAGTTATTCTCCATTTGATTTCAGATTGCCCAAGGTATAGGGGGTGTTCAGCCCCAATTTGTCCATTGGACACAAAATGGGAATCTCGCGTGTACTTTAAGGGCGAATCTATTTGTTACTTTCTCAGGAAGTACCCCCTGAGAGCCTTAAAAGGGGGGTCCATACCGGATAAACTGCTTACAACCATAGTGGGGGTAGGGGGAGACATACTCGACCGCTATAGTCCCATGAAAAAGCGGGTACTGAATTAGTTGTACCGGGTTTATGGACAATCCATAAGCCCAAATACTTCACTCCTTTCTTATATAAAACTCCGTATCAGGGTAATGCAGGAGGAGGCGAATATAATTTCCGCCCCTATGTATGTTTATAAGAGGGGATGTGTTCACCATGAATGGAAGTGTAATTGCAGGACTCGATATGCCAGTAAAAAAAGTTAGTAAGGGGTATAAATGGGGGGCCAGAGGAAAGACCTACCCATCGAAGAAGCAGGCCACGAAACAGGCAAAAGCCGCTTATGCCAGCGGATACAAGAAAAAGTCAAAAAAGGGTTCCTATTGACCTATAACGTAATTAAGGATACTCCGCATGGATATATCCTTTACAACCGACATGATGAGTATGTTGGTAAATCCATTGAGAAATACGCGGATTACCAAGCAGAAGAGACTAAATTGTTCAATAATTACGTCTCTAAGGGCGATACAGTACTTGATATAGGGGCAAATATCGGTACACACACCCTTTGGTTCGCGAATAAGGTGGGTAAGCAGGGTAAAGTGATCGCTTTTGAGCCTCAAAGGCTCGTTTTCCAGACATTATGCGCCAATATGGCCATCAATTCGATCCAGAATACAGATTGTAAAAATCTTGGAGTAGGCTCCAGCCAGATGTTGATCGATGTCCCCGTGCTTGATCCGGAGGTACCTACCAATTTTGGCGGACTATCCATCAGGGGCCACATGCAGGGGGAAAAGGTCGCTGTATGCAAGATTGATGATATTGGCCTTACCCGGTGTGACTTTATAAAGATCGATGTTGAGGGGATGGAGCCGGATGTGCTGATGGGCGGCTTGAATACCATCGCAAAATTGCGCCCGTTTATGTATATCGAGATAGACAGGCAAGAGAACAACCCAGTAATTCTTGAGATTCTTGAAGAACTTCAATACAGCGTGACTTCACATAACCCACCGCTGTACTCAGAAGATTACGAGGGGGAGAACATATTTGGAAACATAGTTTCCATCAATGCCATGTGTATTCCGGCAGAAATAAAAAAGGAAATGCTGAATGGCGGGTCTGATCCGAGCAAGAAAAGCAAGTGAGTACAAAACAGGCGGGGGCGCTCCACGCAATTACAAGCGGGAATATAAAAAATTCCACTCTTCTACCAAAGCAGTTGCTGAGAGGAGTTCAAGAAATAAGGCCCGCCGTAAATTAACCAAAGCGGGAAGAGTCAGTAAAGGTGATGGGAAAGATATTCATCATGCAAATAAAAACCCAAAAGATAATCGTTCAGCGAATCTCCGGGTTATGTCGAAATCAAGAAATAGGTCGATGAAGTAATGGCGATAAATTTAGCACCCAAAGGCAATAACGTAGGGTACAAGGGAAAGGCAAAGAAGGCCGAGCCGGTTGGTTTGGTTACTGGACAGACCCAAACTGGCGAAGCACTTGTCGGTGGGCGCCCCCCTCCTCCACAAAACGCGGGCGAGTCGGAGTTCGATCCTGCCACCCAAGCACTGCTGGGTGTTATCAGGGTTGGTTCCAAAATGGAAGACTCTACAGAGAAAGCCATCAACAGCATCCAAGAGAGTTGGGATGAAACGCTGGCCAAGGCAGACGCGGGGCCACCGCAATGATTTCTGTAGACTTTCTTAACCGCATTGCAAAGATGCGTCAGGAATCTAGGAATCGCCGACTTGCCGCGACTGCATCAGGTTTGACGACTTCAAGCCCCATTATAAAAAAGACGGTTGGTACAAGGCCGGGTGCGTATGCTCGATCCACCCCTACTGATATCAACGTCGTTGTATACGACCCCAATACCGGCAAAGCCTACCCGAATCCTGCCGCCGCACGAACTGCTGGCGTGATGCGATTCACTTTTAATATGCCACCGGGAATGAAGATAGATTGGTCGTACTGGGATCGATTCAAGCAACCAGAGCCAGAGCCGGTCAAGACGGATGACATTACGCCGAGTGACGTGACACTTCCCTTTGAGCCGACCAAGGTCGAACCATTGGAATATCCGGGTGGAACTGGAGGGGTAACTCCAGCCGGTGATGATGATGACGGACCACCGGGAATCGACTACACCAACACAGACCCTGCGTACTGGAAAGATATTGCGGCTAACCGCGCCGATGAAGTATGGATACCCAACCTTGAAAAAACAGGTCTCGCCCAGACGGTAGGTAAAGTAGCCAAGGCGGCAGGCGTCCGTGCTGTTGAAGGAAGCAACTTCGCATCCAATGATCCAAGCAAGACACGTAAAAACATCGTGGTCGCCAGAAGGGATCGCATGGGTGTATTGCCGGGTAAACCGGGGTATGACCCCAATACCTTTGAAAGTGACAGATAATGGCTTTTTCAGAAAAATTCAAACAAAAATACTCCTCCCTGTCAAAGAGAGGGGCTTCATCCCTTACAGTGGCCCCAAACGCGGCGAAGGAGCCGACACAAGGTAAATCTGGGACAAGGTACTCCAGTAAATTCTCTCCCGCTGACTACCAGACGTGGAGCAGAAAAGGTAAGAGGAAAGTTGCCGGTAAAGGCTAAGTTAAGTCGCGATCAGTTTATTGATCGCTCTAAGGATTACCTTCCGAAAGCAACACTTGAACAGGCTGGTACATTTTACAAAAACCTTCTTGAGAAGAATTACGATACGGACCTGTTGAGGGAACTGGCCAAGTCCGACCGATGGTTTCTCTTAATTGTTCTACTTAACAGGAAGGATGCTGTAAACCCATGGCTTTATGAGCGGTGCAGGGAAGTCGAAAGGGAGCCGGATGGTGTCCTTGATTTATGGGCTAGGGGGCATTACAAGTCCACGCTAATTACTTATGCGGGTACGATTCAGGAAATACTCCGCAATCCTAATATAACAATAGGTATTTTCTCTCACACTCGCCCTATTGCGAAAGGCTTTCTCAAGCAGATTAAACGCGAGTTTGAAATAAACGACTTTCTGAGAGAGTTGTTTCCTGACATTTGCTACAAAAACCCACGACAGGATTCCCCACAGTGGAGTGAGGATTCTGGAATCATAGTTCAGCGCTCCTCCAACCCGAAGGAGGCAACTGTGGAAGCGTGGGGGTTAGTGGATGGGCAACCTATATCCCGCCACTATGATTTACGAATTTACGATGATGTTGTTACAAGAGACTCCGTTAATACGCCTGACCAGATCGCTAAGACGACAGAAGCATTAGACCTGTCGCAGAACCTTTCTGGCGGCCAGAACAGGGAGTGGTATATCGGAACGCGATATCACTACGCGGACACTTATCGTGAATTGATTGAAAGGGGGACTGAAACCCGCATTTACCCTGCGACGGATTCAGGCGCCCCCGACGGAAAACCCGTTCTTCTTTCTGAAGATGAATGGGAAAAGAAAAAATCCTCGATGGGGCAGTACGTTCTGGCCTGTCAAATGCTACAAAACCCGATAGCGGGTTCCGAACAGGTTTTCGATCCTGAATGGATTAGACGTATAGAGATAAGACCGAGAGTACTGAATATATACATATTGTGTGATCCGGCGCATTCCAAAAAACAGTCTTCGGATAGAACGGCCATAGCCGTTATTGGCGTTGACCACGCTTACAACAAGTATCTACTAGATGGCCTTTGCCATCGAATGAACTTGCGTGAGAGGTGGAGCGTTTTAACGAAGATACGAAACAAATGGTTGCGCCAACCGGGTGTGCAAGTTGTAAAGGTCGGCTATGAGCGTTACGGAAAGGATTCGGATATAGAGCATTTCAAGGAAATGATGCGCATTGAGAACAATTATTTCCCTATCGAGGAACTAGCATGGCCAAGAGAAGGGCCGGGTTCTAAACGGGATCGCGTGCAAAGACTACAGCCCGACTTTGAGAACTGGCGCTTCTTCTTGGCCCCTTCTTCAGACCAACTCACTTCACGCCAGAGAAAGGCGTTTGAGATGGGAGATGCAACCCTTATCGTTAGACCATTAAAACAAAAGGATGAGGGCGGCAGGCTTTATGACGTAACTCAAAGGATGATTGACAATGAGTACAACCTTTTCCCTGCTGTTCATGTTGACATGATGGATGCAATGTCCCGCATCTACGATATTCAGGCGGCACCGCCGCAAACAATATTTGGTGACGATCTTGAGCCGGAAGCAATGCCGTCTTATTGAGTTGGAGGACTTAAACATGAACCATAGCCCGGAGCAGGTCGCACTTATGTTTTTGTCTAACTACACGAATGTCCCAAAAGATGAGTTGGCTCGATTGGATATTACACATGCGTTAACGGACCTACTGTGCAGGGTCGTTCAAGATACGGTAGATGCAATGCACAACAAGGAAGAGAGGGTTATTCATTGAAAGAAGACTGGAAATATTTCCCATGGTAAAACGAGTGCAAGAAAGAAAGTACTCTTGGAAAGAGATGGTTGACAAGCAGGCTGGCCCTGAACAGCCGGTACTCGCCTACAACTTCAAGAAGAGAAAACTTTACGAGAATCCCAATAGGCCGTATGGCCCTAAGAGGTAAGCATGGATCGAATTGTTGAGTGGGTAAAAAGGAATTGGATTTTTAGTGGAATTGCCGCAGTAATAATCGTCATTGCGCTAATTCAGAATTTTGCATGAAGGTTATTGTTGACAGCCATAAGCGGGGGATGCTTAAAGAAGCATCGATAACAACGCTGGTAAAAAATGTTGCTGACACCTTGTACAAGCATTACCCCGGACATTTGTGGGCGGTTGGCCCAAGCAATGATTACTCCATGCTTGCTATATGGAATGAAGGTCTTTCCTTAAAATACGGTATGTGGATCAGAGTCACGGACATTGATCCAGAGTACAAAAACGTTATGCGTTGGGCTGGCGAGTTGCTTGAGCGAGCCAAAATAAAAAGAGGAAGGGCGAACGAAGAAGAACTGGAATCTCTGGAAAGAGATGTCATGGGTGAAGTGAAATTCGATGAATGAAGAAGCCCCCCTAAATAAAGAGACAGGAAAGTCTCCTTGGTTGAGACTGGCAAGTGATGCCTATAAGTCATCGACCTCCTATCTTGACTCTAATTATAGGAAGCAATGGGAGAGGAATATTTCCTTGTTTCAATCAGAGCATCCTTCGGGGTCTAAGTACCACACGCAACAGTATGCTCACCGCTCACGCCTATTCCGGCCTAAAACAAAATCCGCTATACGGACCAATGAAGCCGCAGTAGCCTCTGCGTTTTTTGCGACAGAGGATGTTGTTTCTGTTTATCCGGTTAATGATTCCGACCCGGCCCAGAGAGCGTCCGCCAACATACTGAAGTACCTTATTCAGTATCGACTGACCAAAACCATTCCGTGGTTCCAGACGTTGGTTGCCGCTTATCAGGAAGCGCTGGTTTTTGGAACTGTTGTATCTCACCAAAGTTGGGAATACAAAGAGGAAAAGTTAAAGGTAAAAGAGCCTTTGTTTGATGACAACGGGAACGTTGTTCTGAACGAAGACGGCAGTGAGGCGCAAAATTCTAGGGACGAGAAGACAGTTGTTAAGGACAAGCCGGATATCCGCTTGGTTGCATCAGAGAACTTTCGTATAGACGCCGCCGCAGACTGGAGTGATCCGGTAGGGTCGTCTCCGTTTGTCATTGAAGTAATACCTATGTACATCGGTGACGTATTGGAGCGCATGTCTGATATCGACCCAAAGACGGAGGAGCCAAAGTGGAAAACCCTGAAGATAGGTGAACTTCTGGAGGCGTCGAAGAAAAGTGAATTCGACTCGACCAGACAAACCCGTCAGGGCAAGCGACAAGACCCGTTGGCGGACAGGGTAAACGATGTCTCCGAATACACCACCGTCTTTATACACAAAAACATTATTCGCAAAGGCGGAAAGGATTGGTTGTATTACACTGCTGGCACGTTGCATATGCTTACTGATCCAAAGCCATTGCAGGATGTGTATCCGCATCTGAGGGATGGAGAGCGGCCTTATGTGATGGGAACCACGAACATAGAGGCGCATAAGTGTTACCCAACTTCTCTGGTAGAAATGACTCAGGACTTGCAGACTGCGGCTAACGATATTGCCAACCAACGGTCTGACAATGTTCAGTTAGTGCTGAACAAACGCTACCACATCAGAAGAAGTTCCAACATCGACATTCACGCGCTCAAGCGCAGTGTTCCCGGCGGCTCTGTGATGATGGATGATCCCATGACGGACGTTCAGATCGTCAACACGCCTGACGTAACTGCTTCATCTTATGAGGAGCAGGATCGATTGAATGTTGATTTCGACGACATTGCTGGAAACTTCTCTCAAGGAACCGTTCAAACCAATCGCATGATGAACGAAACGGTCGGCGGGATGGAGATGCTGTCCGGTCAGGCCAACGCACAGATGGAGTATATGGTTAGGGTGTTTGCCGAAACTTGGATAGAGCCGGTATTAATGCAATTGGTTAGGCTGGAGCAATACTACGAGACAGACGACATTATTCTTAATGTTGCTACCAACAAGGCAGAGGAGGATGCTAATCAGCAGGGGACAAATTTTCAAAGGTTTGGCGCAGAGGAGATGGACGAACTGCTTCGCCATGAAATGACGGTGGGCGTTAACGTTGGGATCGGCGCTACCGACCCAATCAGGAAGATAGAGAGATTGCTTCTTGGTATAAGAACAATGGGTGAGATCAATCCCGACATCATTAGTTTGATAAATCAGGAGGAGGTGACCAAGGAGGTATTTGGCGCACTTGGGTATAAAGACTCCAAACGATTCATTGCGTCTCAACCGCAGGCGCGAATGGAAGAGATGTCCGCTCAACTTGAGGAATTGGGCGGTGCAGTACAGCAACTTATGGAGCAGGGTTCCAATAAGGAACTTGATATCCAAGGCAAGATTGTTGCCGCTCAAATCAAGGGTCAATCTGATATTGCCGCCGCCGAAGCAAAGGCGCTTGGTGAAATGAAGACTGCCCAGTTGCAAGTTGATGGACAAAATGAGCGTGATGCTGTCAAGGCCCAACTTCATATGATCGATTCCAGAATCAAGGCTGAGAAGAATGACATCGCAAGAGGTGAACTGCTACTTCAGAAAGAAGCGCTGGTTCACAAGATGCTGATGGATCAACCCGATATTGGAATTGACCCAGAGGGGAAAAAGATGAGTGAGGTCTTGCTAAATGATGAATACGGAAGTGTTCAAGGAGCGGAAGGTTGAGCCATCTAAAAGACGAAGGTATAGGTTATTTTCAGCATTGGGCTAAGTCCATGAAATATAGCGGGAAGTTTTTCACCCTGTGGATAACTTCTTGTATTCATGCCTTTCTCCCAAACATCTTCAAGAGAAGGGCCACAAAAACTATTGTCGCGATGCACGAAGAACTACCCGGCACAGGCGACAGCCTTTATAACAACTAAATAAAGAGTGGAAGAACAAGAATTATTGATTGCGGAGGCCAGACTTGGCCTCCAGACACGGGAATTTCTGAAGACCGAAGTGGGGCGGTATTTAATCGGTCGCGCGAACAAGGCCAAAGAAGAGTCTTTTGAGGCTTGGTCTATCGTCGATCCGAATGATACCGAAACAATTCGTGAACTTCAGTTCCGGGCTAGGTTGCCCTCACTGGTCATTACATGGCTGGAGGAGGCTATCAACCAAGCGAAACACGCAGAGGATTCTCTGCAAGAGATAATAGGGAATTAGTTATGGCAGAAGACGCTATCCAAGAGGACGTATCGGAAACCAGAGAAGAAGTTCTTACCACTCACCAATCTGAATTGGAACGAATAGCCGCCAAGGTTGAAGGTAGTGAACACTTTGGCGAATTTGAAGAAGAAGTGGTAGAGGAGGAGGTCGCACCAGAGTCTCGATCCCCAATGCAACGAAAAGGCGATGAGTGGTACGTCACCGCTAAAGTTGACGGGGAACAGGTTGATGTGGCCTACGATGATCTGTTAGCGCAGTATCAGAAGAATTCCTCTGCCGACAAACGCCTTCAGGATGCCGCAGACCGACAACGTGAGTTGGAGGATTACGAGCGGAAACTGAATGCTTACCGGGACTCATTAGAGACCCAAGCAAGCCAGCCATCTACGGACGTTGGTGAAAGTGTATCGCCATCCACTACGGACGCGACTACGGATGTCCTTTATGGACAGTACCACGATGCCCTCTTTAACGGCGATGAAGCCAAAGCAAATGACTTGCTTAGACAGATTCGTTCCGCAGAGCGGCCAGCGGAGCAATCGATTGATGTTAAATCAATTATCGAGCGCACCAAGGCTGAGATGCGGGAAGAGGAGAAAGCGGCTCGCGAGAGAGGCTATGAGGCACGACGACAGGAGGCCGTCAAGTTGTTCCATGACGAGTTTCCAGAAGTTGTTAGTGATCCTTCATTGCTTGCTGTTGCTGACCGCCGTTCTGCGGAACTTTATCAAGAAGACCCTACCCGTGACCCTTGGGACATTATGAAGGAATGCGGCGACTACGCCAAAGACTGGTTATTCAAATATGTCGAGGAATTGGGCGGTAAATCTGGAGAAAGTAGACAACAGAGAAAGCAGAACATGGATGACGTTGCTCCAGTGAATGCTCGCGCACACATAGGCGAGGATGCAAGTGAGCCAAGTTATTCAGACATCATAAGCGAGATGCGGAAAGAACGCGGTCAGTTCGCCTAATCTCTAATTTTCATTTTCTGATAAAAGGAAACAATACTCATGGCTGGACAAGTATGGGGGACCAGTAGCCTAGGTGGCTTCATGTATTCCCTAAATCTTAGCAAGGAGTTGCGTGTTTCTCTTCGTCCGATTGTGAAATTCCGTCAGTTTGCCGATGTAAAGGATGCGGCCCATCAAGGGCTAAATCGCGGCGATACATTCCACTGGAATGTTTATTCGACTGTTGCCACTGGTGGCGCGGCGCTGACTGAAGGTACGGCTATTGCCGAGACCAATTTCACGATCACGCAGGGAACCATGACAATTACCGAACACGGTAATTCAATTCCATTCTCCTCCAAACTGGATGACCTTAGTGAACATCCGGTGAAAGAGATAATTCACAAAGTCCTTAAAGTGGACGCCGCGCAAGTCTTGGACGATTTGGTCGCCGATCAGATCGATACTGCGAAATTGCGTGTTGTTCCAACTGCCGGTACAGCCACTGATTCGGTTGTGCTAACGACTAATGGTACTGCAACACTTACCAATACTGTCGCGTTGGGCAAAGACCACATCAAGGCAGTTGTAGACGTAATGAAAGAGCGTAATATTCCCGCTTACGAAGGGGATGATTACTTCTGCATTGCGTGGCCCACAACTTTCCGTACTCTGAAGAACAACTTGGAATCGATTTCTCAGTATGTCGAAACCGGGTTCCAGATGATCCGTAATGGTGAAACTGGTCGTTACGAAGGCGTGCGTTTTGTCGAGCAGACTTACCGTTCCAAAGGCGGAGCGGCGGCTGGCATGGGTACTGCGGCTGGTGCGTGGTCTCAGGCGAAGTCTGATTGGGCTATATTTATGGGCGCCGATACCGTCGCAGAAGCTGTCGCCATCCCTGAAGAGGTGCGTGGAAAAATTCCCACGGATTTCGGAAGATCGAGGGGGATAGCGTGGTATTATTTGGGTGGTGCTGGCCTCGTTCATTCAACTGCCGCAGAGTCCCGCGTTGTTATGTGGGATTCAGCCGTCTAGGGGAGATAGTCATGGCACAATCAACTCAAGGCGTTGGGGTTAAAAGCGGTCTTTCTGACCAACAGAAGATCAGCGACTCCAAGGAATCTTTGGGCCTCGGCTCTAAAGGCAAAGATCAAAAGCCGCAAGGCGTTGGTCCTGCCCAGAGCGTAGGAGGCGGATACAAAATCCGTTAGGTCCATTAACCCAAGTGGGGGGGAGGGCGAAAGCCCTCCCCTTTTTTTATGGATTACTTGTGGAAAGAATTTTTCCGCTCCGCTGGAGCCGGTTATATGAAAGACAACAAATATTGGAAAAAAGAGAAGGACATGGATAAGTCATCCGTTGTATGTCGTGATCCAGAGATGGGTCCGCATATGGTCGATGATTTTGAGAAAGGCGAAGTCTATCGCGAGGAGATGTATCCCGTGCCGAAGATTTGGTCTTTTTCTTTCGCGCCATTCCGTAGACAACGACCGCTGAATAAATAGTCATGGCTACAAACGACGGTGGTCAAGACTCCGCAGGCGCGAGTGAAGCAGATGTTGCTGACGCCACTGAAAGTGATGGCCCAGTAGGTACTACAGCAAGTGGTATTGGGCATGATATGGGAGAGTTGTCCGATGACGACAACGATACGCAAGATTCCGTATCGTTTGCCGACGTACCAACAGGTCAGGAAGATGAAGAGGGTACTGATGTTGACGTTAACTTCGTTGATCCGTTGGATGTCAGTCATAACCCGCATCTGGAGGTTGACTACACTGCCTATGAGGATACTGACCTTAAGGATATGCACAGCCAATCTCACGCTGTGCAGATGGATAAGGATTTCAAAACTCTTGTGGCTACGGTCGATAAGAAAAACAAGCATAACCCCAAAAACAAAAGCCTTGTGCAAGACTTTAAGGATAAATGGGGAAAAACCATAAACCAGATGTCCAAAACTAATACGCAGGTTGAGCAGGACAAGGCAAGGTCGAAGGGTCTTCTAAGCAACCTGACCAGTGCGGCGCCGACAAACGCACTGGAAGCAATGGTTAGCGCTATTGCCCCTATGGGGATTGGCATTATTGGTAAGGCGATGTCTGCCACGCTTACGTCGTGGGGGCTTTCGTATAGTCCGGTAGCGATTGAGACTGATCTCGATCAACTTGAGCAGGAGTTGGGTCTTAAAGAGACTGATGCTCAATCCAATGTTGCCGACCCAACTGTTGAGCGCCTAAAAGCGGAATGCGAGGGTCGGGAAGGGTATAGGTGGGATGATGCAATGGCGTCATGCGTAATTGATACAACAAAGAAGCAAACGATTGATGTAGTCAACCCGTATTAGGAGCATAAATACGAGTGAAGGTTTTTAATTTACCGACTTCCTCTAAAGTTGGTACGAGCAGGTGGCAGGACTTATCCGACGAAGAACTTGGTGGGAGTCGTGAAAACACTGCGTGCCTTGTTCGCTATGGCGGTTATGGTGACCAGTTACAGATAAGTTCCATTTTCCCACTCCTAAAGGATCAAGGTTACAACGTTTGCGTCAATGTAACTGAAACTGGCGCAACGATTTTAAGAAATGATCCCAATGTGGATGAATTGTTTATCCAGAAAACAAATCAGGTTCCTAATGATGAACTTGGGCTTTATTGGGATAGATTGAAACCTCTGTTTTCCAAGTTTACTAATCTCGGCCACGTTATTGAGCATAACCTGCTGTGCGTCCCTCAACAGCCAATATATAACTGGGACACAGGAAAGAGGCATAAAAAACTTAATAAAAACTATGGGGAAGCATTGCATGATGCGGCAGAGGTAGAACATAGTTTTTGCAACAAGTTTTTCAGGACCCATTCGGAGAGGAAATGGGTTGCAAGGCAAAAAAGGGATATGCGCATAGGCTTGCACCACTACGTCATTATGATTGCTTTGTCTGGATCGTCGGTCCATAAAGCGTACCCACATCTTGACGCGGTGATGGCAAGAGTTCTTATCGAGTGGCCCAATGTTCGTATCGTTATGGTTGGGGACGAGGTTTGCAGGATACTTGAGCGAGGATGGGAAAAAGAGGGTCGCGTCTTCCGAAGGAGCGGAACGTGGGAGATAAGAAAAACTTTAGCGTTTGCACAGCAATGCGACTTAATCCTTGGCCCGGAGACGGGCGTATTGAATGCCGTTAGTTCCGATGATGTAGCAAAGGTTTGCTTGTTGAGTCACTCTTCAGAAGAGAACTTAACTAAACACTGGGTTAATGCAACCGCTATATATCCGGAGGGCGTTCACTGCTACCCATGTCACAAGATGCACTGGGGATTCAATCACTGCAACAGGGATGTTAAAACGGGGGGCGCAATGTGCGCCGCGAAGATCGATCCAGAAACGGTTTTTAATGCAATCGAATATCACAGAAATATGAAATATGACGTTCTTAGAACTTTGTCAAACAGTTAGGCTCGAAGTCGGAGTATCAGGCACCGGGCCAAGTACGGTTGTGGGTCAAGAAGGCCAGTTGAAATCAATAATTGATTATGTGGCTGAAGCGGATCACCAAATTCAGGGTCTGTGGAAGGATTGGAACTTTCTATGGGGGCAGTATTCATCCACCTTGTCAACCGGCACATCCGCTCCTGCGCTCAACAAACCAACTGACCTTGGAACGTGGGATATGCGTTCATTTTTTCTTGACTACACTGCTGACGATTACACAAATTTGACCCCACTGTCTTACGTTGATTACAGGTCTTCGCAAAGGCAGGGGACGCAAACAGATTCGACGCCAACATATGTAATTGTCCAGCCGGATGAATCGATTATTGTTTATCCTAATCCGGAAAAAACATACACAATCACCGCCGACTATTGGAAGACTCCCACAAGAATGTCTGCCAATGCCGATGTGTCATCGATACCAACTCAGTACCATAGGATTATCGTCTGCCGCGCTAAAGCATTTTGGGCGGAGCGTGAGGAAGCGCCGGAAATCCTCTTGTCTTCATCTGCCGAATATTCCGACTTGCTTGATAAGTTAGAAGCGCAATCCTTGCCAGACCAGAGATTGAGACGACTTAGCAGTGTTGATACGAATGAGGTTATTCAGGTCATATAATGCCGAACATTTATTCTGACACGATTCAACGGAGTAATTTCCCCGCGTCGTCGATGCGGGCTAAATACTTTGCTTTTGAAGGCGGGGAGATTCTGACTGACCCGGCCTTGTCGGCCCCACCCGGCAGTCTTTTGTATGGAAAGAACTACGAGGTTTATCCAGAGGGTGGCTATCGCCGAATCGATGGATTTGAGAGGTACGATGGGAGAATAAAGCCATCAGAAAGCATCTACTGGATACTTGAATTTCAAACAGGAACGGTTGCCGCTGTAGATACCAACATCATCACTGGGGCGACATCTGGGGCAACCGCAGAACTTATCGCTGACGCTGTTGTAGAAAGCGGCTCTTACGGCGGTAGCGATGCAGTTGGGTACATGGCTGTCGCCTTACTTACAGGAACGTTTCAAGTAGGTGAGAATATTCAAGTTAGTGCATCAACTGTTGCGGTAGTTAAGACTGTAGAAAAATCCCTTGCGGCGTCAACAGATGCTTTGGACAGTACATATTCTCAAGGCTCCATAGAGAGGGCGCGGTCAAAGATAGTTATCGTTCCGGGTTCTGGGGCTATTCGTGGAGTATGGGTGTACAACGGAGTTACTTACGCCTTCAGGAATAATGCTGGCGGCACAGCGTGCGTAATGCACAAGTCTTCCGCTACCGGGTGGTCCGAGGTTGACCTTGGATCATATATAAAGTTTGATCGAGGCAGTGAGGCCTTTTCGGAAGGCGACACGATAAAACAAAATGGAACAAATACCACAGCCATTGTCAGGCGTATAGTTTTAAGGGCTGGAACTTACGCGATTGTTGATGCGGAGGGTTTATTTGCTCTTTC
>TARA_R110002020_G_scaffold190644_1_pt1 | contig 14010 bp, 17 predicted proteins | sample TARA_R110002020 | Tara Oceans TARA_R110002020 (sample SAMEA4396489) | marine metagenome | biome: Westerlies Biome; feature: [MES] marine water layer (ENVO:01000295) within the mesopelagic zone...; material: water (ENVO:00002006), including particulate matter (ENVO:01000060) such... | reverse complement strand
TTCATCTAAACCATTATTATCTAGTTTAGTAAAGCCATTTACTAATTCTCTCATAAGTTCAGTTCTTTTTTCTTTTACAAATTTTATTTTTCTTTCTAGTACAAATGCAATAGTTTTATCAGTTTCACCATCCATATGTTGTTCTAATAAAGTATTTAACTCTTTTTTTGTCCAATGTTTTTTGTGTCTAGTGTATTTTTTTGTTTGTGACATTTTTTATAAATTTAATTTGTTTATAAATAAATTATGTTTATATTTGATTATTAGTCAAGACATTCTTATTTCTCATAGTATGTTTAAGGTATAAAAAAAGGGAGCATTTGCTCCCTTTTTTGTTTTAGAATTCAAAATCTGGCAAATTCAATTTACCTTCATCTGAATTTTCTTCTTTTACATTGATATCAGATTCAACTTTTTCATCAAAATCTTCTTGAGATCCATTTTTAAGTTCAGATTCTATATCATTAAGTTCAGATAAGTCAGTTTCTTCATTAACTTCATTAACTTCAAATCCAGGATAATCATCAAAAGATACTTCATCACTTGGTTCTTCTATTACTTCAGCTTCAGTTAAAACATCTTCCTCTTCTCTTTCTTCAATGATCTCTTCTTTTTCAATCATATCAGCTTCTTCATTAGCAGCATTTTCTAAACCTCCAGTGTTATCAACACCATATAGTTGAGATGCTAAATCATCTTCATTTAATTCATCAACAGTTAATCCACCTTTATGATCAAAACCTTCTTCAATTCTAGTTTGTTGATCCCATTCTTCTTGTTGTGGACAAGAATTCATGTCATCTTCACCTAATGGATTTGGAGTTTCTTCCATAGCAGAAATAACCATTTGATTTGGGTCAACTTGAACTTGTTTTGGTATATAATTATCTGTAGTGAATTTATGAAGCTTTGCTTGTTGATCCATCCAATTCTTTGGATGAGATGTTTTTAAAGCACATGTCACATGATTATATACTGACCATAAAGAATTAGAATCTACATTATAATCATAAGTAGGTTTATCATATTCTTTTTTAGAAATACTCAATTGATTTAGAGTAATTATATCTTCTGTAAAGAATAAGCATCCCATAAATTCAGCTATTTCTTTTTGAGATAAACAAACTTGTTTCATAGCTTCTTTATCTTTTTGAATCATATTGTAATAATTATTAGCAGAAGATATTTGTTGTTCTATATGATCTTTAACTAATGTTTGAACTTTAGTAGAATCACCATAATGTTTCTTATGATAATTGGCCATATCTCCTATCATTACTCCATTTCCACATACAAATACATAACCTCCTACTGCACATTTAAATCTAGTTGATTTATCATATGAGTTGCACCATGCAAACATGAGACCTAATTCAGGATCATTTCCATGGTTAATATGATAAACACCTTGTGCCACTTCACCATTATGAGTACATCTATACTCTTCTTTATTAATAGTATATCCTTTATTTTCTAATTCTTCTTTTACATTATCAATTATGTATCCGTGTGATACAACAGCATATTGCTTACTATGTCCAGTTGGAAGTGGAACTTGTTTAAGTCCCATTTCACTTATATTTCCTATTGTTTTTGGCATTTTAAAATAATTTTAATTGTTTAAGTTTTGGGCCTGCTACATTTTCTATTTCTTTATATACAGCATTCAGATAATAACTTTCATTAATGTTATAATCTTCCCATTCTTTATCTACATATTGATTAAATATAGTAACTAACCATTTTCCACTTTCAGGTTGTATTTCACGACCATCATTGTTATTTACTTTTATCAATTTAGCACCTTGATTGCTTATAAAGTATCTTATTGTTTTTTGTAAAGATTCTTCTTCATAATTTCCTTTGACTACAGATCTAGATTTAAAAGACCAATTTCCTTTAATTTTAACACCTAGACAATAATCAAATATATTCTTATTTTCAGAAATATATTTTTCAGGAGATATATTATGAATGAAATAATAAAACAATGCTTTAGTTGATATTAAATTGCTTTTGTTCTTGTGTAAAGGAAGATCATTAAATACAAAACGTCCTTTACATTTTACACCAGCATGATAATATTTACCATTTTCTATTTTAAATAATTCATAATCCTTTTCTTTTTTTAATTTAAAATATTGTTCTTTTTCTACTTCTTTATAGGCATTTACTGCTATATAACTGTTTACATCAGCCAGGACGATCTTTTGATATTGATCATGTTCCAAGTTTAAACTAGTTATTTCTTCCCATTCTTTACAAATTTTGAGATAATCATCTTTCTTATCTTTAGGTATCATTGTTTCTATACCATCTGTATTTTGCATTATAGGAATAGCACCTGGTATATTTTCCATAATCATTTCATATAACATCATTAGTGTCAACTGACCATTGATAGTTATTTGCATAGTAAATTGTGGATCATATAAGAAACTAAATTTATCATTACTTAGTCCATATGTAGAATTAAGAATAATCTTATATGTATAGTTTGTTGGATCTGATTTAGGAATTTTTTTCCTTTCATCAAAGAACCATTCATACTGTTCACAAAATTCTTCTTTTGGTAAATGAGCTGGAGCCCATTTATTTCTAATAGCTAAGTTAGGATAAAAGCTAGTTACATCTGATGTCATGATAATCATATCATCATTAGATTCATAAATACCACTTTTATTAGCACCATGAACACCACCTAAACCAAAATGTGTCTTAACACCTTGATAAGATATTGATGTTTTAAATCCACCTTTAGTGTGTTCAGGATAAATAATCTTTTCTTTAAATTGTTTATGTAAATCTTTAAAGATTGGATGTTTAAAATCTAAATAAGGCAATAATATATCTTTTACAATTATTTGATCTCTAATTGTGCTAGAATACTTAATATCTTGTTTCTTTATTTTTGACTTTTTACTTAAAAAATGTAAAAATAATTCTTTAGATATTTTAGTTTCAGATGCACTGTATAATTTAATTTTATATTTTTCTGTTAAATCTTTTCTTAGTGTTATATCTTTTGTGCATTTGTATAAAATTTGTTTTGTTGATTTTACATCATTTATACAATAATTAACAATCATGTCTACATCTTCTTGTGAATATATAGAAGTATCATGTTTTATTGGCATATCTTTTAAGTTATACCAATCCATAGAAAATTGTATCCACTTTAAACTAGATCTTTTAGCAGCATTATCCCAATGATTAAGTTTATAAAGATCTAATTGAGGTATTGTCATATTATATTCATAATAATCTAAAAAATCTCTATTATTAGATTTATCAATTACATGTTGAGCATATTTATAAAGCTCATAAGCTAAATCTGTAGCACTTAAGGTAGATAAAGTAAATTCATTATCTAATATATATTCACTTATTTGTGCATCAAATCCTAAACCATTAAAAGATATGTGTCTTTCTTCATAATCTTTATTATGATTTAAAAATTTTACTAATTCATCAAAATCATTTTGCAATTCATGTATAATAAAGATTTTTGTTTCATTAGTTTTATAATGCTCAAATACACCACAAAAGAAATTGATCATTGTTTCATAATCCATTACCCAATGGTTCATATTATTATTTTAGTTTAGTGCAAAAAAAAGCACGGTCTTTCCGTGCTTTTGACAAAATAAGAAGAAAATCTTATTTTACATTAATTAATTCTACAGGTTCAGGAGGTGTAGTTCCTAAAATATTAGGTGTCTCCATAGTTTTTAAATCTAAGTATTTCTTGTAATCAAATGTTTTAAAATTTACAGTTACATTTTTAAGAAAGTCTTCTATTTCATCTCTTTCTGTAATATAATATTCACTGTAACTTTCCACTGAAACTCTTTGTTTTTGAATAGGTTCATCTTTATTTGGTTTACCTTTTCTCATTCTTGGGTCTCCATTTTCATCTAATCTTTCAACCATATGAAAAACATCTTTTTTCTTTGTTCCAATGATAGCTAATACTTTTGCCATTGGATTAAATATTGCTTCAATATACGGACATTCTTCATTAATTGGCATCAATTTAAATGATACAGTAGGGCCCCAATTTCCTGTAACCATAAGCATAGATGGTTCAGCCCAGTTTTTGTTTTTTTCAGACATATTTTTTTGGATTAAAGGTTTAATATAACAAATCTAATTATAAATCAGTAATATTACTAATTTTTATATCATTTTTAACTTCTTGTGTAAATAATTCTTTTTCTAAATCAGGTTTACTACATAGTTCACCAACATCTTTTAACAGTTCAGTGTTGACTCCTAATAGATCTGAATAATCATCAAAATATTTATCAGGATATAAGTAACTATGTATCAATTTATAATTTGCACTTTTTTCACCATAGAATTTTTTGATTTTTGATTTTAATGTTGGAGATAATTTAGAATATTCTCCTCTATTAAAGTGATACCAATCATGTCTATAATCATCAAATGTAAATACATAAATTGCTTTTTTATTAGATAATTCAAAATAATCACAGAAAAGATCATTGTTTAAGAGTTTGTGTTCCTCAAATCTTAAAAATTCAGGATCATCTCTTAAATGATATTGACAAAGCAACATCCTGTCAGATTTATCTATTTTATCTTTCCAGGATGTGTATGTCTGAATAGGTGTTATACTTGTGCCTCTTTTTATATCCAAGGCAGGATACAAGAATACTCTTGACTTTTGAAAGTAACTGTCATATAATTTTTTAATTTTATACTTTCCCATTATACATTATAAGTTTTTATAAAACTACATCACCATTTGCAAATTCATAAGGTAACTTGTATTCTTTATTCTTATAATGATATTCTGCTTTATTTATTACTTCTTCCATATCAAGTTTCCACTGACGTAGTTTTTTAATTGTAACTGGAAAAGGATATACATTATTGTTTTTATCAATTACAATAAAATGAAATTCAATTTTGTAATCCTTTTCATTATCTCTTAAGTTTCCTTTTATCAATTCAATATAGATAGAAGCTTGTAGCCAATATTTATAATATTCAACTGAGTCAGGAAAGTCAGAAAGTGTTTTGTGAGTGGTTTTTATGTCGTTTATATAAACGGTCTTTGTTGTATGATCTATAACAAAGTTATCAATAATACCCTTTAATCCAAATTTTTTGTCTTTAAATTTTTCAATGCTTAAAGGTTTTTCATTAAAAACTTCAATTAATTCAAAACTTTGATCACCTAATTTTAAAAGTTCAGAAGATTTTTGACAAGATTTAACACAAGATACTTTTTCTTTCATGTTAATGTATATTTCTTCATCAATTAGATCTTTATCTTTTATATCACATAAAAATTGAAAATATCTTATGTTATCTTCTGTTTTAATTTTAGCTAATCTTTTTTCATCAGTACTTAATGATTGATGTAATTGTGCAAAATGTAACCATTTTATAATTTCATCATCATAGTCAGATAAATCATTAGATTTTTTGTCATTGTATAATTTATACATTGCTTCTATAATCTTTTTATTATTGCTAGAAGGGAGTTTAAAATCAATAACTTTAAATTTATCTTTAAATTTATCTTCTTCAACAAGAAGACAGTGCAGCACCTTTCCTTCTAAAAGGTGCTTATCTGTTCTATCTTCTTTTTGATTTAATACATACCAGTCATAAAATAACTTTGGAGAGTATAAAATTTTATTTAAGCTTGAGTAACTAAAATAAAATTTCTTTTTATAAAAATCATTTAATTTTTCATTCATTTTCTTCTAATTGTTTTAATTCTTCTTTACTTAATTCTACATCAACACCAAAATATCTTTTTACTTCATTAGATACTGTAATAGTATTGATTTTAAAAATATTACGAAAATCATTTTGTTCTAATATTTCTTTTTTAACTAAAGGCATTATTTCTTCTAATATTTCTTTAGTTAAATATTTTTTATCCATTAAAGAACTAATTATACTATCAAATTCAGGATTTGACCAATCATTAAGATCAATAAATTTTATTAAACTTTTAAAATTAACATGATTCTTTTCAGGTCTGTTATAAACTTTCCATCCTACTTCTTTAAATAATAATAATACTTTATATAAAGATGTTCTATAATTACAATTAGCAATTATCTCCATAGCTATAATATGGTTTTTCTTATCATCACTATCAAGCATTGTATATAATTGTTTGTACATTTCATCATCAATAGTTATTGCACTTTCGTTTACATAATCAATTAGATCTGTATCAAAAATTGTAACATTAGAATCATTTAAATCAAATAATTTATTTAAATTTTTAATTTTTTGTTCTGATTGATCAATTAATCTAAAATCTTCATTATCTGATTTAAATTCTGATTCACCAAATAAATCAACATAAGTACTAACAATTTCATTCTCATATTTAAATGCATCAGTCATAGGTTTAGATTCACCAGACCATCTATTATAATTATAACCAGTCATATTACTACTATTATATTTTGATATTATAACTTTATCAAAAGATGTAGATTTTATTTCTGTAATAAGTTCATCTAAAAATTCTTTATCACTATAGTTAATTTCTAAAAAATCTATAAAATTTTGCTTATCAAGCATACAATCATAATATTGAGAATGATAGTCAGATAAATTTCTCAGCCATTTTAATGAAATTATATTTACATTAGCCTTTTCAGGTTTTGTTGTAATGGATATTTTTTTATCTTTCCCCCATTCTCTTACTTTTGTTCTTGGTATAGTACATCCTGCAGAAAAAAATAATTTATCATTTTCTTGTGGATTATATTTTCCATAATTAAATAAATTATCATAATCTGTACATACAAGTCTTTTTGTATATGATACATATTTATATGATATATTTGATCTAGTACTATAATCCCATTCATTTATTTCTGGATGTTCTGCACCAGGTGGTTTCATAGCCTTAATTCTTATTATTGTTTGAAATTTATCTTTATTCATCTTTTTTATTTTTATCTAATAAATATTCATTTTCTTTTTCATTTTCATCTAAAGAATATTTTAACCATTCATCTTTCCATTGAATTTTAAAATCAAATAAATTATGAAATTTGTTACAACTTAAATCTTTTAAACATTCTTCTATAAAATCAGATATATATTGTTGAAATATTTTAGTATCTAATTTATCATTTTCATGCATATATTCAATAAACTTAAAATCATCCATATGTGTATACATATGAAAATTAGATTCACTACAAAAATAATCTCTGTTTTTATCTCTGGTACTTGAATAATTTAGTCCACTTTCATATTGAGATAACCAATATATTTCATGTTCACAATTTTTAAAATCTGAATTAAATATCATTTGTTTAGCCAATTCTCTATCTTCTGTTGTCCCATTTAACATCATTTTAATACTTTCAAATATTTCTGGATCATTTAATTTTAAACCTGAATTTGCAACAGCACATAATTCATCTTCAAATAATACAGGTATTTTTTTACTAAGTATTTCATATATTAATTTCATTGCTATTGGATAAAGAAAATATTCATAATCTTCATCTAATAATTCACTTCTTCTTCTTAAAGTAGATGTCCAGGGTGTTTGATCTATTGTTTTTGAACTAAATAATATATTTTCTATAGGACCTTTATCATAAATTCTACTTTCAGATAAATGCATTTCATCTATATGATGTTCACAATATTCATATTCATTGTCATAATTTTCATCTATTGTATGATCAAAAGGTTTAAAAGAAAACATACCTGCATCTTCAAAAAATATTTTTGATATTCTTGCTTGTTTATTTTCTCTATAACCATTATCAACTATTTCACACATATCATCAGTAGAAATAATAATGGTAGCTTTTTCAATATCTCTTGTTAAGGTAGCACCTATTTTTTTAAGATATTCTTTAATTCTAAATTGAGGTAATTTACAACCAGGACAAATAAATACTTTATCTTTTTTTCCTATTGTATTATTATTATCCCCATTAAATAATTGTCTAATTTTTTTATATACATCTTTTTTAACACTATAAAGTGTTCCATATTGTTTTCCATATTCATCTGAATAATAAATATAAGGATGAGTAGTATATTCAAAACCAAGTTTTGATATATCATTCTCATCCAATTCTATAAAAGGATTGAATGCCATTTGTTAAGTTTTAATTAAATTCCTAATTCTTCTTTTGCTAGATAACGCATATGAAGTGCATCTGCCTCATTATCATCATTTCCTAAATAATGATATTTATGTTTAGCAGCATCTATCATTTGTTTTTTGTTTGCATTTCCTTTACCTGTTGCAAACTTTTTTATTTCAGATGCAGAATAAGATTTGTATTCTACATTATTTTCTTCACAAAATTTTTCAAGTATAGCTATTAATTTAGCTTGATGTATAATAGCATGAGCATGCCTACCTGCAGGACGTTCATATACTACTATATCAAATTTTTCTAAATTATATACTTCATTTAATTTTGCTTTAAATCTTATGAGTTTCATACCCATAGATTCATCTTTTCTGGTTTTAAGATCCCAGGTTCCATATAAGTGTTTATCTAAACACCATCCAGTTGTACTGGCAATATCTAAGCTTAATATTTTCATCCACTACATGCTATACAATCATCAGGATCAGGTGGAATAACATTCTCAATACCTAATTCTAACAATTCAAGTTTGTGTTTTAATTCAGCCTCTAATATGTTTTTCATAAAAGGGCTGTTTTCATTTTCAATTAAATTTTGATATTGTACTTTTAAAATTTCTTTACTCATGTTTAAGGTATTAAAGGGTTAATATAATTTTTTACTTTTGATGCTGTAAAATCTTTAATAGAATCTGATATATCTTTAGATAAATTAATATGTATTGATGGTATACCATACATATTTTTGTATTTATCAGAAGCTCTATAACCTGCTTCATCATTATCAAATAAAGTATATATATTATCATACTTTAATATAAGTGATGAAATTTGGTTTTTTGGTATCATAGTATTCTCACTACTTGGAGCAATTGATTCTACATTAAAATTTAAAGATTCTAATGACATCATATCTTTCAATGATGAACATATAATCAATGTTTTAGATTTATATTCAAGCTGTTCAGTTCCTTGTATATAAGAAGATACTTTAAAAAAAGGATTCTTAGAATTGGGTTGATATATTTTATATATACTTCCATCATTTTTAAAATAACCATATATATAACCTTTTTCCTTTTTAAATTCATTTATTTTTCCATCTATGTTCTTACTTAATGTAAATGATTTTAATGGAAAAACATTATATTTTTCTAATATATCTGAATCAATGTTATACTTTAACCAATATTTGGCATCTTTAACATTCCACTTTCTCTTTTCATGAGATGTAACTTTATATTTTTCTACAGTTCTTATTTCAGATATATTAATATTTTCTTTTGATCTATAATCATCAAATATTTTAATTATTGCTTCTTTTCTTGTTAAATTAAAAAGTGACATTACTAATTTAATTCCACTTCCTGATGTTCCTGAAGAAAAATCTTTAAATAAATATTTATTATCATCATTTGGTACATAAATTACCATAGATGGGACAGTGTCTTTATGATTAAACATTGATAATATTTTAACACTTTGTCCGTATAATTTTTCATTTAAGTTGCAATAATTTTCAAAAATCCAATTAGATGGGATATCATCAATGTTAAAAATTGTTCTTATCATAGTCTAAGGTAAAAAGAGAGGGCATAAAAACCCTCTCTGTTATATAATTTACGAATTATAATTCAAAATCTGAATTAACTTCTTCATTTTTTTCTTCATTACTGAAAGAATCTACTTCTTTTGCTTTCTTCATTTTTTTAATATGAGCATCAGCATTGAAAGTATATACATTTGATACTTCAGATTCTTCATCTAATTTTTCAAATGGAAATCCTTGTTTAGTGAATTTAGGTAAAAATAAATCATAGTTTAAATAACCACTTTTATTCATATATTCTTTACCACATAAACAAGTATATAAGAATACATTGTCAAAAGGAGTATCAACATTAAATTGATGTACCAATTCTTCAATAGTCTCAAATTTATTGTCTTGTTCTTCCAACCAGGAAGTACCAATAGCATCACATAAATTTTTAACAAACTTTAGGATCTCATCATCTCTGACAATTTTATTTCCATTTTCCAATGTAAAATCATTATAAGGCCATTCAGATGATTTAACTCTACCTACTTGACCTTCATATCTACCTTTTGAGTGATCATTTATATCTCTATAAAATCCTTCAAAATTCTCACCAAGAGCAATACCTTCACATTGCATTACTAAATTATAGGTATCTTTATTATACCCTTCTTCTAGTGATACTGAATTAATTTTAATTGTTTTGTTGCCTGGTTCTAATACTTTAGAAAGTGATGCACCTCCTGTATTGATGTTTTTTGTACTTATCATTTTTTATTTATTTTTCAAATTCAACAATTGCTTCTTTGACTAATTGCAAGTCATTAACTATATAATCTTCATTAAACATTCCCATTGGTGTTTTACATGTATCAGCACCATCACTGAAAGTTTGAAAAACATATTGTCTTTCTCCCTGCTCATTAACAATGATTTTACCATATAAAACAATAGAAAATAAACCTTCTAAAGTCAGTTTTTCATCTACCATTTTACCAATAGTTTTTGCTTTTTGTTTTCTTTTACCTTTGTAATCTGTTGCTTCTTCTGAATGTGTCATGAAGAATACATATAGATCATCTCTTAATGATATTGGTTTTTTAGCAACTTTAGCTAACCATTTACCAATATCAGTAAATTTTGCATATCCTACTTCATCAGCTCTATCAAAATATTCAAATGCTGACATATACTGCCAATCATCTATAATTAAATTTTTGATTTCTGGTCTACTCTCACTAACATATTCCATAGCTTTGATTATACCAGCAGGTGTAGCAACAGCAGACAAGTTACCTTCAGGATTTTCCTTACTTAACTTTGTATACTTCTTTTTCCAACCTTTAAACGGTAAAGGTTTGTTTGCAACATTGATCCAAAAAGTTTCCTTTGGATCTAAGTTTCTACCAGATGTGGATTTACCACCACCTGATTCTGCAATTATTAAAACACTTTGTGCCATATTACTTATTATTTATTGATTTCTAATTATATCATTTAACCATTTCTTTTTACTTACTGGCTTTTTTAACAATAAAGCAGCAATATCTCTCATTGTCATTTGATCCATAGGCATATCCTCATCTGGATCAATTAGGTTAAATTCTTTAACTTCTGGTTTTTGAACTTTTTCCATTTCACTTAAAGGAATGTAATATCTTACATTTCCTGTAATTTCATTTGGTGGACTAGTTGCATATTCATCTTTATAAAATGGATTATGCAATACTTTATAAAGTGTTCTGGATGCATCTTCTGATTCCATGCTCATACTTACTTTTTCAGTATATAAATCACCTTGTAAAAGTTCATTTTCAAAAAATCCCATACAAACTTCATCTAATTCTTTTGGTACATAAGCCATTTTAGGTATAAATGGTGCTTCAGGTATACCAAGTGCATCAAATGTTGGTTGATGTTTTTTTCTTAGTTCAGCAGTTATGTCTTTCCTCTCTTGAGGAGTTGGTTTTTTCTTAACTGTTTTCATATTATATTATATTATTTGAACGTCTTTCCATTTTTGGAGGTGTATTGATTTCTTCAATTGACATTTTTTCAAATGCTGCATTAAAGAAACTCATTCTAACATCTCCATTTCTGCATTTAAGAAAATGCATTACTAAAACTTTATCATTTTCAATTATATATCTATCAGGTCCATAAAATCTTATTTTTTGTTTACCTGGTCTATTTAATCCTACAACTAAATCTGCATGTTGTAATAATGCATCTGCACCAAATATATCTGATTCAAGTATATAATTTCCATATTTACCATCTTCATTTCTTTCTGGTTTATCTATTCCTCTGTTTAATTGTGATAATATAATAAAAGCTATTGGATACTCTTTTTTCAAAGAAGTTAATGCTTCTCCTAATTCATATAAAGTATCTTGTTTACTTTTATGATGCTTAGAAGATTTAATTAAAATAGAATGATCTAAAGTAATTATAGTCTTAGTATATTCTTTAACTTTTACTAATTCATTTCCATTTTTAACTTTTTGAATAGTTTTAGAGTATGTATTCATATACTCTTTTATTATTTCTTTTAACTCTTCAACAGTTGGAGGAGTTTCTACAATATCAATTGGATATTTAACTCTTTTTTTTGCGTATTCAAAACATTTTTGTAAATGATCATCAGATAATGTTCCTTCTGCACTACATAAATATTTATATGTTAAACCTAATTCACTTGAATAAGCTCTAATTGCAGAAGTTCTTGCAAGCATTTCTAATTGAAACTCTAAAACCCTAAAATTTTCAGCAGGATTTAAAGGAAATGCTTCTTTTATCAATTGATCTTTCATCAATGTTTTACCACTACCTGGCCTTCCACCTATTACAGTCATGGAATGCCATTCTATACCATCAGTAGTAGCATCATTAAATTTAGACCAAGGAGTTTTGATGCTTTTAATAAGCCCATCTTTTCTTCCTTTTAAATAAATTAATGATTCTTCAAAGCCTGACTTTTGTTTTTTCCAGGGAAAATTACTCATAAAAAATTAAGGTATTTATTGGTTTATTAGTCTATGCTAAGATAAAGCATAATACTTAAAAAACAAACTAATCATACTACATTTTCTGAAAAATGATTACCTTGTGAAGTATCATTACCAGATAGTACTATCTCACAATAATCAGATAATGTTGAATTCCAACTTTTATCTGCAGCTTGTTTTCTAATAAAATATTGTGAAGTTTGCATGTATAAATAATTGGATGTTTCATATTCATCTACATACATTGCTGTTGCTTTAATAACAGTTTCCCAATTATAGTCAAAGTTTTTAAAAAACCATCTGAATGCAACTTCTAAATTTTTAGGAGAACTTCTTGCAGGTTTTTTACTTGGTAGTCTACCTACAGGAAATAATTCTCTATAAATAAGTATATTCTCATGAAAATTATCTCCTAATATTATTTTACTAGTTTTTTCTTTATTTACTTCATAATAGGATCTTATATCTTTTAATAATTTTTCTGCTTTATTTTTAAGTTTATTATTACCATCTATAAATCCCTTTTTCCTTAAATTTCTTAATTCAAGAGATACATTTATTAAAGGTGAAGAAATGTTTTCTTTTATACAATCTAACAAATACACCTGATTAGGTGAAATTTCATTCTTCAGCATTATTTGATATATCTCCTTCATAAGTATGTATTAGTTTAATATAAGTAATTATTTCATTATATATTCTAGTAAAATCTACATCTTTATAAGATAATAAATTTATACATTTATTTTTACCATTTATAACAGTAGCATGATTTTGACCAAAATATCTTCCTGCTTCTACACAGCTATATCCCATATCAACTGCTAATTTATAAAATATATGTTTATATTTTACAAAATCCCATTTTCTGGTGTTTCCTGTTATTTTAATTTGGTCTTTTAATCCCAAATTATTCTCTTTTTGTGCAAATTTATTTATGATCTTTTCAAGATCTTCTAATAATAATATAGGTAATTCTTCAACTGTAAAGTCTGAATTGAATGTATATTTTATAATAATATTTGCTCTTATTTCTTGTTTAAAGTTTTTTTTGAAATTATCTATCAATTCTTCAGCTTGTTTCATTTTTTCTTCTTTTAGTTTCATAATTTTTATATATTTGATTAAATTATAAACAATATATTATGGAAAATTTTTTCAAATTTTTAGGAGGTAGAAAGATGTTTTTTGCTCTTGTGTTAATGGCAATTGTAAGTGTTTTTCTATTCACAGATAGATGTGATTTCCCTCAATGGTCTAATTTTGTAGTATGGGTGTTTGGTACATATGCCATAGGTAATATGGGTGAACACATTGCAAATGGACTCAAAAAATAG
>TARA_R110002020_G_scaffold103567_4_pt1 | contig 14013 bp, 22 predicted proteins | sample TARA_R110002020 | Tara Oceans TARA_R110002020 (sample SAMEA4396489) | marine metagenome | biome: Westerlies Biome; feature: [MES] marine water layer (ENVO:01000295) within the mesopelagic zone...; material: water (ENVO:00002006), including particulate matter (ENVO:01000060) such... | reverse complement strand
GAATTCTTCAAGTGGCTTATTCTTTCCACAGTCTTTACACGTTTTCATATTTTTCTCCAGTTAAAATATAATGTGACGGATCATAACCTACACAAAATGACGAGACTCTATGTAATGTAGGTTATGTTGACGATGCCGTCACTCACCGTTAGGAGCTACACAGAGCCGAAAAAAATGTGGTAGTTCTAGGTACACGCAAAGGAGGATTGAACTGGAAAGAAACGCGTACCTAGTATTGATGCTACCACTCACCATTATACCATCCTCCCAGTCCTAGATCATGGCACTAAGTTCTATGATCACAAAAACAGTTGCGACGGTGAAGAGAACTATAAGCACAATACAGCTACCAAATATAAAGTTATCTTTTTTGTTCATATTATCTCCTTGAAACGTGTCAAATTTTTGACAGGTTATTAATTTGACAGGTCATTAATGATGGCTTGTCGTTCAGAAAAGTATTCGTCATGAGCACCAGATACATCATAATCTTCATACGCTGATTGATCTTGGTCTATTTCAATTTGCATAGCACTATATCCCTGTTCATAAAGAAATTGTGAAACAAGTCTGGGATCATAAGCACATAGCTGATACAAAGCGTACCAACTATAATCATTTTGATAATCAACATTTAGAGGATGATACCTTTCCTTTTCGGGTTCATATCCGTATGCTTTGAGACTGCCCCAATCAGCACCTAACACACTGGCTTCAATCTTTGACACGTCATTGATAATTACATGTTCATCTTTGGAATGTTGATTAAAGTATCCAACACTCACATTGGTACACTCTTTTATAATTTGAGTGTAGTTAGCTGTGTCCGTGAACGATCCGATTTCATCGCCTCCGTCCATGCCTAAAAGGTTAGCTAGTTCTCCTGCGAATTGTTCACTACAACATCTTTCGCAATTTTGATACTGAATAATATCTTGGGTTCCTTTCCTGTCGAATGCGACTGCCATTTCAATATCTTTTACTAGCTTTGGAGTTTCTTCCGCTATAAAACCGGAACCTATTCCCCCGCGCTCTTCTCCGCGATGGAATATGTACATGCCCTCGATCTTTTTCTCCATCATGCCGAGCATGAGATAATTTCCAACAGTATCGTCACCGCCTAGACAGGTGGAGTCACTGAAAAGTCTACCCTCTTGGTCGAGCATTAACGTTTGTTTTCCATCGTGCCTATGAACGGTATCGGTGTGAGAAGAGAAAAGTATATTGGGATTATTTCCGATGATACGGATATGATTACCTTCTTCGTCTACCCAATCGCAATTGGGCTTTATAAATTTTTCCAAATATTCGCATTCAGATTCGCCCCCATGTGGGCGAGTGTATTCCATCATTGATATAAAACGTTCTTGGTTTACGAGTGTTGTCATTGCTGTTCTCCTTGTTGATTGGACATACTCATGTTGCTAATATCTAAAATATTAAGTGCGATAGGATCTACTGTATAAAACAGTGAGGGTTCTGCTTTGTTAGCTATGATAAAATGCTTTGGACGCATACTAGATCTAAACAACCTTCGATATATTGCAAACCCATCTGAATCGTCCCAACCATTTTCGGAATAAGAGACATCGCTAACGCTGTCATCGGACACCATAACGACAGCACTGTCTACTGCCTTTTCATGCAATTTAAGTAAGCCGTCAGTCGAGGATGTGCCGTAGGTTGTACTGCCGGATAAAGTTAACTCTAAACATTGCATATAGTCTCTGTATATGGTGGAAGCTGACTCACGATCAGGCACAACAAGCAAGCCCTCTTTCGGTAAATACTCTTGGTCGCTTGCACTTTCAGCAGTGATATAAGCACAATCGGCTTTGTTGTACACGATGTCATCAATAATGTTTAGATCATCTGTCTCTAAGATGGCTTCTTCTGTCCATAGATCACCATCCCATTCATAACAGTAATCCGACGTCCACTCATGATCTCCGTTTTCTGTAATGGCATAATTATAACCGGCATTTGATGCACAGTCCTCACTACACATCAGGGTTTCGTCTACTGTATAAAAACTGAAGTCGGAGTCGCTATCTATGCCATCTTCACATGTGTAACAATACTGATCGTACTCACGAACAACTGATAAAGTATCCATGTCGAACGCACCTACTCTGTGCAATTCGTCATGCTGGGTATTGATTGCGCTCTCACTAGAAGAAGTTACGAGCAGAGCCATAGGTTTTTGTGGATGCTTTGCTTCGCGACGATGAATGGTATATTGTATACAGTCGTCGTGCAAATAAAGTGGGGCTACATGGGTTGCGTCACCATCCAGATAGGGGCATACAGCATGTTCATGGTCACGGGCTGATCTAATAAAATTTAGATGCGCCCCCTCTAAACTGCCTCGGCCTGATGCTATACCTTTGGAAGCAAGAACGAGTCTAATTTCATCGCGCAGACCTTCGTTGTTACTGGGGTAAATGTTAATGTACCGTCCTTCATAAATTAAAGTTCTGCCGACCTGCTCCTCCGTTTCAGAGTTAGTAACTATTGCAAGGCTAACGCCGGATGTTCCTCCGTAGCACATTGTTGGGTGTATATCTCCAGTTAGATATTCACTCTCGCGATAAGACATGCAAGAATTTAGTTTAGTTCCATCAAAGGACATATATTTCGTTGCTATATCATCGCTTCGATGATAAACATCAACCGTATACTTATTGAAGTCACTTGAGACCTCTCTTATACAGCTTGCCCATTGGGAAGAGAATTCTTTGCACATAGATGCAAATATTATACTGCTGTCTCCCTTTCCTTCATCTGAGTGCATATTTTTCAGATGTTTCAATAGAAATCTTCCGGCTTTAGACTTGACTCTATTCTGTTCATAGCTTGACATTCGAGCAAGTCTATGGATAAGAGGTGAAGTGTTATATGATATAAGCCACGTTCCGTCTACGTCTGGGGCTAAATAGTATGATAATATGTCATCGACTGAAAACCATTCGAGCCAGAACATCACCATACGCATGGTTGTTTTACGGCGGATGAGAAAATTGATATAGTTGTTAACATGATAACTCACGTCCTCATCGTCCCAAGTAGAATAACCCTGCCCTACAGATACTTGCGCTGTGTAGTTCTTGCTTATAACATTGGCACAAAAAGTTATGTGCAATGAGTTAATTTCTTCATCGTTCATGATTATCTCCTTTATTTAATCATGTTGTGGAAATTCCCGGGAAAAATAATTCCAATATAATTATGGTATAAATCCCAACCAAAATCAAGGTTGCAAGTAACCTCATCTTACACACACTAGATGAGGCACTCTAATGGTGTGTGGATCACGACCTGCATCGACACGAAAACTTTGGTCGTTACACCAACACTCGGGATCTTTGCATGGTTGATTGATTGTTTCTTCCTTAATTATTTCATTTGTTAGTTTGTCATTCATATCAGTCATTACTCTGCTCCTTATTAGCATGTGTCAAAATTTTGACAGGTTATGGGTGCTCCGTTTCCGTCCGGCAAGGCGCACGGAGCAACACGCCTTTATTCAGATGTCACGCATGTTGTTCTCCAAGTTATATATTTGTGCTCCGTTTCGGGGAAAGAATTTGATCCCCACATTTTGAGACCCACGGAGCAACAGGTCTTTAATAGAATAAAAGGCAGATTGCTAACAGCACTGCATCAGTACCAGCCAGTATAGCGAAGAATTGGTTGGTGCTCATCGTCCATCTCCATGCTCTCGCAATATTTCCCACTCGTCGGGCATAATGCCCGTCATTATAAACTCCCTATACGGTGGAGGTAGGTGTGGAAAAGCATCTTGAATGAGGACGCCAGATTCCCACGCTGCTAACTGGGACTCAGTAACAGGTAGGTCTAGGGTATGTGTAACACCGCTTATCGCTGACTTTCGTGTGACTTGCATAGTGATACCTCTCTATTGGTTTGTGAACTGGGTTGGTTTGAACTGACTCCCCTCTTCTTTTACTACTATCAACATTTTATGTTGGATGGTAAGTAACATGCAAGAAGGAAAATAAGTAAATAAATAATGGGGGATCTGTAGATCCTTCAAAACCTGTCAAAATTTTGACAGGATTGAGAGATCCTGCTCGGATTGTAGGATCTGAATAAAACAAAGGGCGCTTGCGCGCCCAGTGTTTAGTTAGGTTAAAAGATACGCACATAGCGCCGACATGAGAACCAACAGAATTGCAACGAAGGAATAAGATATAAAATCTTTCACGCTGCTTTATCCGCGATTAATGCTTTTCCCTTGTCGGTTATATATTCGGGATTGAATTCATTTATAACCTTGAGATAATTAGCAATAATTACATCACGCTCATCTTTCCCAGCCTTTGATAATGTCTTATCTTTTTTCTGAGCGAATAGGGGCGCGTCGTCGGCAATATCGGGTTGTTTGCTTTGATGGATAAACTCGCCAACACTCGCAATTGTCTTGATAAGATTCTCTCTAGCTTTTTGAGCATCCGGCTTTACCTTAGCATTGGGCGTGCTAGCCTTGACTCGAAACGTTAATCGCTCCGATATTTTGCCAGTAGTCGCCATCGATAAAGCTTTGCTAAACGTTACCTTCACGCGTTTTATTCCTACTTCGTCCTCTTCAACAGTCCAAAATTGGGATGCGTCGGCGTGATTTTGAATAGCTTGATAAACGCCACTAACAAGAGAGCGCGAGAATGGCTTTTCAGTCTCACGTTGTTTGCCAGCGATATCGCACAATTGTTCAATAACCTTAGCCTTGAGAGATTCGTGAGGTTCCTTATTATTATTCGAGGATTTGCCATAAAATGCAAGCGGGATAAATCCTTTATCGTCGGCGTTTTCTTGTAACATCGATAAGAGTGCAAGGCCTAGACCAGTTTGGGTGGATTGTAGTCCAACGTTTTCTCCATCTACAGCGAGGCCAATGGTTCGTTGGGATATGGCAACTTTGATTGTATTGTTTGCAGTCATTTGAATTAGCTCCTTTTGCTATTCGGTGAAAGCCATGCACTACACCAATAAAAACCTGTCAAAATTTTGACACGTTACGGGGCGCAAGGCCATTGAGTCGGGTAGGCATTGGTGTTACAGTGCCACCCTTCAACAATGGTTCTGGCAATCAGGGAGGAGGCCGAAAAAGGAGGCTCCAAGCGCGAAATCCAATCGACGCTTTAGTGGAACGATCCACCCGCCCTTTTCCCGTTCCGGATAGCACGTCGACACACACAGCCTATGATGGCAATATGTTACTTTTTTGGAATTTTTTTGGAAATACGTAAAATCAATGACTTATATTAAGGAGATTACAGCATGGCTGAATTAGTTTTAGCAGGTGGTTTAGTGGTATGGATGGTAGGCAGAGGATTCGGTTTCTGGTAGGGGTTATATTACTTTTAACTTAAAATCCCGTCACCGGGCTTACACAGCGTCTAAGAGGATTTATGGCTAAGAAAGACAAGAAAACCAAAAGAAGCGAAAAGACTATTCCGAAGAGGAATTATGCCTAGAGATGTAATGCCTGTATGGAATACTCCATTTACTAGAAGGCGTGGAGGCAAGCCAAGGAATCCACCTGCAAGGTATACACCACCGGCTCCCAAGATTGATCAATTTTCTTTTGAAGATAAAAAATCAAAGGCTATTGCGGCTCCTGTGGCTCCTAAACCTCCCGCTGCTGTCACAACCCCCAAACCAGAACTCGGGGGGAAGGGGCTTATAAGTTCGGTAGATAACAGATCGAGGAACCCCCACACAGATCGTACAACTGTTGATTCAGGGGAAGCTTTGAAGGGGGTCATTCCTTCAGCAATCCCAGAGTCAGATATGGATCGAGATGTAGCTGCTGAACCTCCGAATTACAAGTTAACTCCATCTGAGGCGGTCAGTCGTCCTAGACAGCCTAGAGGAGATTGGTTTTTAAATAGATGGAGGCAGAAAGGCGATGATCTATATCCCGAGCATAGACTTCCATACAAAATTAAAAAACAGCAAGAAGATCTAAGGACTAAGTTTGACGAGAATTTTGCTAATATGCCAAAGTTTTTTTCTAAAGGTCGAGCGCAGTATGGGTATCATGGCAAAGATAGATTCCATCAAATGCTGCCTGCTGATTGGTTGGATCAAGCTCAATTGAACGAAGTATATGGCAGTCGTCTTGGCGCGTTCCATATGCCTTTTAATGCTGGGCCTTTCTCTGCCGATAGAGTGAGTGATGTGATTCCGGGTACTGTATTAGATGGTGGTGGTGGCATACAAAGGGGGCATAGTTATGCATCGCCAGCAGTAACAACTGGGGGATTTGATGCTGATTGGGGTTCAGTCATTAGGCATGAAACGGTGCATGGGGTTAATACCAAGATAGATTCAGTATTAGCAGACGTAAGAGAAAAAGTTGCAACTGGTGAAGCAAGCGCACATGCTCGGCATCCGTGGGGAGAGGTAGAAAAAACTATTGTTGATCTTTTTCCTGATGATCTGATGAAAGAAGTAGAGGGTTTAAAACCTTACGAGGGATCAAATTTTAGTGATCGATATGGACACCCAATGGATCTAGAGGAATTAGTCACTCGGTATGAGGATTCAATGGTTGGTGAAGAATCCATGAAAAAAATTGCTAGAAAAACGTTAGATAATCAATTAGAAATGACGAAACGGGATCAACAGTTAGTGGAAGACAACATAGATACCCTTGAGGAGGAGATTAAAAACTTTTATAATCCCCCTAAAGAAGGAAGGGGGACGCCGAGGACTGTGGATCTTGCTGGATGGTATGATAAAGATGGAAAAAAGATCTCCATAAGCACCAACTTTATTGGTCAATTAGAGTACGCTCTTGAATATGAGAAAAATAGGTTGACTGGTTTGGATGCCCGGGTAAAGGGTTTTGATCATCTTGGAGAATATTGGAAAGCCGGTAATGAAGCTCTAAAGGCTTACCATGAGGCGGGAGGCAACTTAGAAGATCGCCTCTCAAGTTATGAACAGATAAGACTGCCCGGAACCTATGATGAATCATGGCAACCGGGGTGGCCGAGGAAAGAATAATGCCAGTTAAAAAAGTAAAAGGGGGATACAAAGTTAAGTATCCCGGCTCTAAACCTGTAGTTAGAAAAACTAAAGCCGGTGCTAAATCTGTTCAGCGCAAGCAGAAAGCCAAGGGAGCGTATTGATTGTGAAATCTAAAAGAGCCGGAAAGAAGCCAAAAAAATCTGGAGAGCATATTGGAGCCAGACCTACTAGGGGATCGCCTAGATTTACAGAGTCTGCTTCAAAGAAAAAAAATGGTAAAGCCAAGAGAGGCGGCTAATGTCTATTAAAAATTATTCGTGGGGGAAGGCCTCTCAAAATGGTAAGTCTAGAAATTCATCGGGTCTTGACAAGCCTGCTAAAAGATCAAAATCTAAAGCAGCTTCAGCCGGTGTAAAAAGAACAAAAAAGATAAAAACAAACTAATGAAAAAATTGCTGTTTGTTTTGATTTTTATGTCTATGCCTTTATCGGCAGAAATGAAGGCAATTGACGTTTCTGTGAAAGTGGTCTGTTGGGACTCCTTAACAGAGGCTCTTGATTTTCATGCAGGTAAGTTTGGTGAGTTTCCTATAGTAAAACTCTACGCAGGTAGCGATGGGGGCGGGATACTACTGGTAAAACCAGACAAAACAAAATGGACATTTCTTGCATTTAAACAAGATAAGCCAAACAATAGAACAATTGTATGCGCTTTCTTTGAAGGATCTGCATGGGATATAGTTAATATACCAGCAGTAGATCCAGAAAAGGATATTGAATTATGACAAACGGAACCCAAGTAAGCATGACTCGCAGTTTGAGCATAGGACATGTGATAACTACGATTGGTTTGGTTGTTGGTGGGTTTGCATTTATATATGATCTTAGAGAAAGTGTAGCAATACAGGCTTTCAAATTGGGGAGTATAGAAGAAAGGCTCGAAAGAGTTGCGGAAAGAACGGATGACCAGTTTGGTGATATAATGGATCATTTAATAAGAATAGAGGAAAGGTTAGATGCAATTGTTTTTCCAAGTGGTTCAGCGTCCAATAGCTATAGGCGAACGCCTTGAGTGGAAAAAATTGGGATTAAGAATTTATTTAGCATGGTCAATCTGTGTCGACATAGCTGCCTTTTGTGGATTGTTATGGTATTTACTAAAATAATCCACACTGATCATCTTAAAAAGGTGAAGGAGAGTTATGTTGTCCATCTGGGATTTGCTTTACGAGTTTGTTTTGGTTTATTATTTCTTTCTGTTATTTCTTTGATCCATGGATTGTTTCCTTTTATTTTCGCTTATACAGTTTCAAAACAAGTGAAAAAATTAAGCAGTATTTTAGAAGAAAGGTAATTTAATGAAGATTGACGCTAAATTTTTCGGGGCTATTTTATTTCTTGTGGCTCAAACTTCGGGCGCTATATGGTGGGCTTCCTCTCTGTCTTCAGAGGTGAGTAGGCTTGCAGGTATACAGGGTATATCTATCCCCGCATTGGAAGCCGAAGCAAACAAGTGTGGTATTGCTATACATAATAATGAAGCTGCCATTAAAGAACTTCAGGAACATGATGAAGCTATATCTGGGCTGGATGTATTAGGTTTCAGAATAGATAGTCTGTCCGAAGAGATATCAAAACTCAGAGAGGAAGATGTTTCTCAAAGAGAGGTGATGTCAAGTATCATGTCACAACATGAAAGCATCTTTGAAATGATGCAGGGTAATAATATGATACAGCAGAAAGGTGGAAGTTATGGCGGTTATGGCGGCTAATGGATAATAAATTTATTATCACAGTAGGCGTGGCTTTGTTAGTACAGGCTGCTGGTATAGTTTGGTGGGCATCAAGCCTACAGAGTTCAGTACAACATAATGACTTTCAAATACAAATGATGAGTAAGGATGTTGATAAAAACTCTTCCTTTGTAGAACTTTGGCCTGCGGGAAAGTGGGGATCTGGATCCCTTCCCAGCGACGTAAAACAGGACTTGAAGATTGAAAGATTGGAAATGCAAGTAAATAAACTCACTGATAAAATGTATGGAAATGGAGACTAAAAATGGCTGGAAAAATGAAGCAGGGATATAAAGCTAGACAGGACGAATCACTAGGTGCTCGTAGAGGCGCTCGAAGCGGATTGAAAAATAAAGTGAGCGCATCTGGCCGCAGAAAAATGGCATCTGCCCCTCGTAAAGCGGCTGGTGGAAGAAAGTACGGCCTCAAGAAGTGATTGTAACTGAAGCTGCCCAAAACAAAGTCAACCAAGTTCTTAATGGAGAAGGTTTTCTTGAGATTTGTTTGGAAGGTGGGGGGTGTTCCGGTTATCAGATAAAGTTGAAAGGAAGTTCGGATATTCCCACGGATGCACAGATGATTACTGAGACGATATTCTCAGATTCTGCCTCTTTACAATTGTTGGGAGATGCTGAGATGGATTGGAGTAATGATCCATTCAAGCCTTCATTTAAATTTACACCGCCTTCGGGATCACATTCTTGTGGGTGCGGATCGAGTTTTCAACTAGACTAATGGAGAAAATTAATGGACGGATTAAAGAAGCTGGTAGAAGAAGTACGAAGCAAGCCTTGGATATGGGGCGTATTAATTCTAATCGTTGCACTTGGCATTTTTGGTTAATACCGTTATGTTTATTGAGTCTAACGGGATGCGGGAGCCTGAAGAGCAGCCTGATAACTGGCGCGGCAACGAGCGCGGTTGTGGGTGCAACGAGTGTCTTAGTGCCGGGTGCGATTGTACCAGCGGTAGCCGGGGGAGTAACGGCTGTGACTGCCTCTGCTTTGAGTGCGGAGCCGAGCGTTAAAGGAGAACCTATTTCAGTTACTGCTGATACAGTGGTTAACAATGCGCCTGATAATTTTTGGACTCTTCTAGGTAAATTGATAAGTATGGGCGGTTGGGCATTGATATTAATAGTGATTGTTCCTATGCTGTTCTCTTGGTTGCTTCCGGGGCCAATACAGTTTAAAGGCAAGAAGAAAAGATGACTATTGCATCTAAAAGAAATTATCGAAAAGAATATGATAATTACCATAAAAAACCTAAACAGAGAAGCAGAAGGGCTGGTCGTGTTCAAGCTGTTAGGGAAATGAAAAAATCAGGAAGGTGGACGAAAGGTAAAGATGTTCACCACAATGATGGAAACCCAAGAAATAATTCTTCTAAAAATTTAAGAATGAAATCTATTTCAAAAAATAGGAGCAGACGTGGCTAAGAGTAAATTTTTATCTGTGTGGGATCTACGCATGTCCAGAAGGGTGGAAGCCCTATTTGATCAGGGCGGTTCCATTGCTGAAGCTTGTCGAGAAATGGGTATAAGCAGATCTACGTTTGCTGCTTGGTCTAAAAGTACAGACGCTCAAAAGTCTGCTTTCAGAGATACTGTAAAGATGGGCAAGGAGGCTTCAGAAGCATGGTGGATAAGGCAGGGTCGTGAGAACCTTGATACAAGAGGATTTAATCATGGCCTTTGGCTTTTGAATATGGTAAATCGTTTTGGATGGAATTCCAACAGAAGAGAAGAAAAGAAAGAAATTGAACACAAAGGCACTGTTGAAGTTAAAAAGAAAGTGGATGTAGAAGCTATTCTTGATAAAGCTGTTAACAGGGGCATTGAGGATGTTACAAAAAGCATCCATTAGGGATATATATTATGGCAGGACGACAATTACAAGCACAACAAAGGCTAGCAGAAGCACGCGCAGCAGCTGATGTATTGGAAGTTCCCGCTATAGGAGCAGGAAGACGTGGAATAAAGGCGCAGCCTAAAATAGAGGCGCAGCCTGAAGAGTCTATTTGGAATAGATTTACTGATTTTGTTAATAAGCCATATACAAAGAGTGGTGTTATTGAAGACACTTGGTCTTCTCCACCCACTACTTATAGCCAAGCATTTTTAGACAGAGCCGCTTATGGTTCAGACGCCATGAGGGAAGCTGATCGATTTATTGAAATGTCTAATACGCCGACAACACCTTGGGGAAGTCCTGTTAGTATTGAAAGTCAAACTCCAGATTTTCTTTCGGCGCCAGATATGGGTATGCCTAATAGAATAGTGGATATGCCCCCTGATGATTGGTCTAGATGGCGTACATGGCCTCCTATGGGTGTGGAATCTATTGAATCACCTCCATATAGATCTCCTCACGGTAGAGAAGGTGTAGATTTCTTTACTTCTGAGCAAGGAGAACCTTTATATGCGGTAGGAACATATAATTTAGGCGATACAACCAAAAAGAATCTAGGCGGAGAGCCGGGTTATGGTGATACCGCTTTACTTACTTATGGGGCTGCACAGTCTTATGAGCGATTACAAGAGGCTTTTCAAAGAAAATTTAATAAGCCATTTAAAATAGAAAGTGCATTCAGAGATCATGATCATAATGCAGCTGTAAAGGGTTCGTCTGAGACCTCTAAACATATGGAAGGAAATTCCATTGATATTAAGTTTAGTGAGCTTAATAGCACCCAAGTAAAATGGTTAAAAGATAATGCCTATAAGTACGGTCTTGGATACCATAAATATTCTAAAGACAAACAAGGTACTGAAACTGAAAGTCAACATTTTGATTTTGTTCCTTCAGAAATTAGGGATAGGTTAGAAGATGGTCAATTTGGTGATGCTGTCAAATCTATGGAGGTTCCGAGATTTTTAGATGCATACCCCCATGTTCTTCCCGAGGTTGAAGAAGAGCCTATTGGTTTAATTGAGGCGGGTACTTCTTCAATACCAATATCAACTGTTGAAGATCAGTTAGCATTAGCAGATCAATGGCCTCCTATAGATGTTCCAGAAGCATCGCTGTCAGAGGTAGTTGGAGAATTACCGCTTGGTCAACAGGACTATTTAGGTTCTGAAAGACAGATAGATTCTACTGCACACTGGCGCAAAATGGCGGCAGATAAAGAATTGCGCGAAAGCATTGAAGGAACCACATTTCCGGGTCAAGGTACTATGTTTCCCAGAACCGAAGATCCTACAGCTCTTCAAGCTGAAGAGTTTGCGGATGTTTCACCAATACCTACAAACGAACAAATTAATGCCCAAATGATATCAAGGCTTCAGGATCAGGGTATATATGAAGCGCGAGTATCACCTTCTGATATAGATCCGGCGGCTGCTGTTGGAGAAATTGCTGCTGATGAAGTGCCATCAGATCTAATTCCTGACTTTTATGGAAATAGATTCCATGTTCCTTCCATGGTTCAGGATTTGCAGGCTGAAGTTAGCACACAAGGAGATGCTCCATTTTACAGAGATGAGATCGCAGGAGCACCTAACTGGTCAGATATGATTTCTTTGCCAGATAGCCCGACTGATGAAGCTGTTGCAGCTGTTAGCGCCAAAAATATTAGAGAAGCTGAAGAAAGGCTTGCCCAAGAATTAGAATTAGCTGGCGCACCCGAGGCGGCGGAAGCAGTTTTGCAATCTCAAAAAACTGAAGAAGCGGAAATGAAAAAGCTTTTTTATTTTCCAGAGGATGTAGAGACAGATCCAGATATGGCGAAACTGGCGGAAGAGATAGGGGGAATACAAGGCGTAGGGCTTCCAGAAAGAATAGGTGATTGGATTGAATCGGCAAAAGATGCAGTTAGCCCAGTTATAGAGGACGTTTTAGCTAAGGGCGCGAGTGCAGCAGACGCAACGGGAGAATGGTTGTCTGGAATTACAGGCCCGTATGTCGAAGATATAATGAGAGATCAAGGTCAATATATAGATCCGTCAGAGGTTATTGGAGAAACTGATATACCTGATGTTCCCATGGGAACCACTGCGGAAGGGCCAACGACTTTGGATCAACCAGCAGTCGAAGGGCCAATACCATTGGATCCTCCAACTGTAACTACTACGGACTCAGCGGATCTTGCGAGTCCCCAAGTCCTTACTCCACCTACGATTGAAACCGCAGACAATATACAAGATTATGCGGCAGCATTATATGGTGAACCTCCGGGTGTTCCGCAATTTCCTGTAGTACCTCAACCTGGTACTCCGGAATTAACTAAGATGGGATTCTTTGCTAAAAACTATAAGCAGTCTGATCTGGTTAATCCTCCGTCTGAGATGATTAGAAACGCTTTTCCATGGGCGGCTAATCTTCCTACTGAGGTATTAGAAAGAGCGGCTAGAAACCCAGATTTTTTTAGAGAACTGATGGATAAGTACGGAAGACCGGAAGGTAGCATGAGTTGGAGTAATCCTGATCTTGCGGCTACCGATCCAGTAGTGGAGCCTTCTCCTCAGATGGTTGGTGGCCAAGCTACAGCAGAACTTGAACGGGCGCCAGTTGAAGCTATGGTGGCAGATACTCCTGCACAAGATGCTCAGGTTCAATCTGATGCGAGAGCTTCATTGAATGAGTTAATTGGCCAGTTGAGCTGGGTGCAGAGAATGGCTATACAAGGATATGGTATTGATCTTGATAAATTTAGTAGTTTTTTCACGAAGAATGATATAGCAGAGTTATATCAGTTTATGCTTCAGAATAAAGATAGAGTCGGCCCTGAGATTTGGTCTCAGATTGAAGCTATTAATAATGTATTAGGATAATAAAATGCCGATAAAACGATGTGCTCTTCCCAATGGGAAGAAAGGGTGGAAATGGGGTAATAAGGGGAAATGTTACCCAAGCAAAAAGCAGGCCGAGAAACAGGCTGGGGCTGCTTATGCGTCTGGATACAAAGAAAAGTAGGGTGCTGTTGTGTTACCCATTATAGCGAAAAGCGTCGAATATAATAATAATAATGCAGACGCAGCAAAACAATTTGCGAAGTGGGTTCACACAGCCCCTTTTAATCAGGCTGTTGAAGCCTTTGCTGATTGCCATCGTGATCCTAATATTGATGATTCTTTCATTAGGACTCTTGGGCAGTTGGATCGCTATTACCTTGGTGTGTTTTTGTGCAACCGTCATGATATGCTACATCCGTGGATTTACGATAGATGTAGAGAGGTAGAGTCCGATAGGGATTCTAGGCTTGATTTATGGGCTAGGTT
>TARA_R110002020_G_scaffold90061_2_pt1 | contig 14027 bp, 9 predicted proteins | sample TARA_R110002020 | Tara Oceans TARA_R110002020 (sample SAMEA4396489) | marine metagenome | biome: Westerlies Biome; feature: [MES] marine water layer (ENVO:01000295) within the mesopelagic zone...; material: water (ENVO:00002006), including particulate matter (ENVO:01000060) such... | reverse complement strand
GACTACAAAAGGAGTTACAGCAATTATTATTCCACAAGTAGTTGTTAATAAAAAAGGTAGCACGTTGGATTTAAGCATAAGATTAAACGATGGTTCTGTTTACGCAACATCATTAGCATTGACAAGGTTAAAATAATGCCTGAAAACGCTAAAATACTAACTAATGTTAGTTCTTTTCAAGATGTTCAAAAATCTTTACAAGAAGTTGAAAAAAAATTAAATGAATTATCTAAATCTGTTAATTCAGAAGCTGAAACAGAAGTTAGTGATAAAGATGGAAAAACAGGTGATATTAAAACTACTAGAAACGAAGACGGTACTTATACATTTGAAATAAAAACTAAAGAAGGTTGGAAAACACCTGCTTTAGGAGCTAGTCTTATTAAGTTTAAAGATAAGCTTTCTTCCTTAAGACAAATAACAACCAAGAGTATAGATGAGATAGAAGTAAACGATAGTAGTACAGGTGATAGCACAGCTAATTTAACTACCTTTGACGAAAAAAACAACAAGTTTATTTTACCTAGGTCAGATTATGACAGTGGATGGATTGACATTGATAGAACTGACTCAAATAAAAAAGCACATACTTTAACTCATAATCTAGGTACATCAGATATATTAAATATATCAGTATTAGTAAAGGATTCTTATGGTGAACAAGATGGAACTGCTGCTACAAACGCTATTATGGAGTATATTAATTTTAAAGATTATGACTCAATAAGTTGGATTGGAATGAGATGGGAATTATCTGATACTCAGGTGCAAATAATATCTGATAATAACCATCATCTACACCATGCTTATGACGATACTAATTTGCATAGGTACTGGGATAGAATAGATGTTCGTATAAGAATATGGAAATAACTTGTTTTAATAATAGAGTATGTGTAAATTATAACGATGAATTTTAGGGAGATTATATAATATGGGATTTTTTGCAGGATTACTAAGTACTTTAGGCGGTGCAGCTAAATTAGCAGCACCTTCTTTAATTGGCGCAGCTGCAGGTAAATTAGGTGGCACGGGAAGTAGTAGTGCTATAGATATAAATCAAATAAAAGAATCTCAAGAAAGAACTCAAGGTTTAGTAGATGAGCAATTAGGTTTATCAAGACAACTAATGGACCCTCAATCGGCTATAAACTTGCAAATGCAAAATATGTTATCTCAAAACGCCTCTCAGCAAGGAGCTCAAGTAGGTACTCAAATGGAAAAATTAGGTGCTATGAGAAATATGTCTCCTGCTCAAATAATGATGCAATCTAGAATGGGCATGAATCAGTCTATGGGTGGTGTTAATCAACATTGGCTAAAATCACTCACTGATAGATTTGACAAGGGTACTGGTATAATGGGAAGAATGACTACTACTCAAAGAGGTTTAGATGAAAACCTTGGTAATGCGTATTTATCTAATCTAAATATGGCAAATAAAGATAAAGCTGATTCTAGTAGTGGAATGCTGGGTGGATTATTAGAGGGAGTTGGTGGTGAAGGATTAGAAGGACTTCTAAGTAAGTATCTTGGCGGATAAATTAAAAATTAAAGGTATATAAAATGGCATTAAATTTTCAACAGTTTAACACAGCAGGCCCTAACAATAAGGTGTCTGATATTATAAAAGGCATTGCATCAGGTAGGCCTACTAATCAAGAATATGCTTATTTAAAAGCAGAAAATGAAATTAAAACTTCTCTTGCTACTTTATATGATTTAAGTAACACTTCTTTTGAAAAAGATGAAGACGGTAATTATACAAAAATACTAAGTGCCGAAAGAGCTCTTAAAAAACAGAATATACCAAATGCTTTTGAATCTTGGGCGGCATTGACAGGAGAAATGTCAAATAGAGATAAAGTAGCTCTTAAAAGAAGTGGAATGAATGCTGTTGAATACGCTAAATTATACAATGGTTACAAGAACGCTTATATGGACCGTATAGAAAGAAATATTTTAAATACAAAAGAAATGGGTAAACTTTCAGGAAGTGATATGAGAGGCATATTTGAAAATGCACCTACACTTAGAAGTTTTATAAATATGAATTCAGTTAACCCTAATGTTAAATCTTTTGTTAGTCCTAAACGTACTGCATTTGACCAGATTTCAGATTTTGGTGGTATGTTAATGCCTAAAGCAGATGATACTTTAGGAGAGTTAGCAACGAGTGTTCCTGGTATGATAGCAGGATATGGTTTAGGAAGAGGGGCATATAATAAATTTAAAACAGGTTCATTTTTTGGAGGCGGAGCAGCATCTGGTAGTGCTGGAGCAGGAACTGGGGCAGGAGGAGCAGCTTCTCCTATTTTAGGTCCTGATGGTAACCCGTTGACAAAATCTTCTCAATCAAGCCTTAGAAAAGGAATAGCAAATTTATTTTCTAAAGCTAAAGGTAAAGCGCCATCTATGAAGTCAGCTACATCTTTATTAACCAAGCATTTAGGAAAAGCTCGTGGACTATCAATGTTAGCTAGATTTGGCCCATATGGAGCACTTGCTGCTCTTATAGGAGGAGCAGGTTTAGCATTGTATAATAGTAGAGATAGTTACCAAAGTGGAATTGATAAACGAATGCAAGATACATACGGTGGTGGACCAGTTGATACATCTGGTGCAGCAGGTATAGAAGCAGCAAGACAAAAAATGGCTGATTATAATGCTAAATATGGTAGATAAAGGCCTTGATGGTTCAAGGGCAACAAACAGCTGAGCAACAACCTCAGCAGCAATTTCAACCTCAATTTGACAAAAAGCAAACTAGAGACTATATAAATCTATATGGCAAGTCTCCACATTCGTTTAATCCAGAATTATTAAACTCAGTTAGACAGCATGCTCAGCATCATAATGTCCCTTTCTATGAAGGGGATTTTTCTATTATGGAGGCTATTAAACATGCAGGTTCTGGTTTTATAGAAGGGTTTACTACTTTAAATCTTTATAAAGAGCAACCAGATAATCAATGGGAAGCTATAGCTAAGAATATAGGCCATTTAGTTGGATTTGCCCCAGGTATAATAGCTAGTCCTCTTAATAAACTTGGTATACTAACACAGTCAAGTAAATTACTTGGTGTTGCTGCAGCTATACCTAAAAGAGGTATTCCTTTAGCTATGGCTGAAGATTTAGTAAAACCTCAAGCAAAGAAAATTGTAAAAAGCATTATGGGAAAGAATCCTTTTCCTAAAAATCAAGCGTTAAATACAGCTACTGATTTCTTAAAGACAAACTTAGCTAAAGATGTTATGAGCGGAGCTTTTACATTAGGTACTGCTAGTGCTATATCTACTTGGCAACATGGAACAGATGCTATGATGGATAGCTTTTTTCATGGAGCAATTGCAGGTGGTGGTTTTAAAGTTATTGGTAATAAGATAAAATTAAAAGATGAAACAGCTACTACCTTTGCAAGAGGTTTATCTGGTTCTTTATTTTTAGGATTACCTTCTACTATTAGAGGAGCTACAACTCCAGAACAGATATACGAGTATTTATTAGGAGCTTATTTTGGTGGTAAAGAATTAAGTTGGTCTCAAACTAAAGCTAGAGAAATTCATTATAAAGAAAATATACCATTTGCTAAACAATCACAAAGTGCAAGACTAGATACAACTATGGACCCTACTGCTATGCCTTCTTGGAAAGGGCAACCAAGGGAAGTTAAAAACGAACTTCTTAAACTTGCAGAAAAAGAAACAGGATTAGCGAGAGGTCAAGACCCTAGGGAATTAGAATATGCTTTAAAAGAAGAGTTTTCAGAGTTTCAAGAAGCTTTAGATAAAAAGACAAATATTTCAAAAGGTACTAAAAATAACATAAAAAAAGAAATAAAAGAAGAAGTTAAAGAAGAAGTTAAAGCAGAAGAAGTTCCTGTAGAAACTAAAATAAGTAAAAATTCTGGAGTTTCAGTAATGAGAGATAGTAAATATGGAAATCCTTTTGTTTGGATTAAAAGACAACAACCTTGGCATAAAGGAGCAGGGTTTACTATCGTTAATACAAGAAAAGAAGCTATAGATAAATATGAATCTTGGCTAAAAGGAACAACAGATAAAGGTTATTTACCTGAAAAAAGAACTTCTATATTAAAAGATATTCAATCAGGGAAGCTTAAAGGAAAAACTTTAAAATACTTTGCTCCTAAAGAAGTAGATAGTCATGCTGTGAGGCTTAAAAATCTTATAGATATTGCACCCTCAGTTAAAGCTAAAAAAATAACTACTAAAAAAGTTGCTAAAAAACCTATAGTTAAAAATAAAGACAAATTTATATTAACATCTGGTAGTAGAGGGTTTGACTCTATATTATCAGAAAAAGCAGCTCAAGAAGGTATTAATACTTTTCAAATAAAAATGCCTAACCAAAGAGGTGGTAAAGTTGGTAAAGGTGATGAAGTTGTTATTACTCCTAGAAACTTAGACAAACAAGACAAGTATGTTTCTAGTGCTATTCAAGATTACAACAGAAGAGCAGAAATATCAAGAAAAACTGGAGCAGATGTAAGGGACTTTGACGTAAATTCTCTTAGATATGGAACAACTGGAAATGCTTACAGAGCTTTAAGAAGAGATGCATATAGGATGAGATTAGCAGACTCTATAGTTATAGCTGACGCTAAAGTAAATAGCTCTTTAGATGGCTTAGCTTTATTGCAAAAAATTAATGGTCAATTAGCTATGAATACAGGAAAACCATTATATGTTATAAATAAAGAATTAGGAATTCTTAAATGGAATCCAGCTAAAGAAAATCCACTTACAAAAGAATTCGGAACATTTGAGATAATGGACACAATACCCGAATTAGGCGATAAAATAGCCTTTATAACGCCAAACACTGTAAACAATAAGGTAATGGCCATTGCGCATAATATGATTGAAAAACAGTCATTTGCAGCGAATAACAAAGGTCAGAACATTGAGACTATAAAAAAAGAAAACAACCTTGATGTTGATTTGTCTAATTTTGAAACTGGTTCTACTATTGAATTTGAACTTAACTCAGACTTAAAAAACAGACTTATATACGGCTTACTAAATGATAAGAAATTTGTTGCAGATTTTCCAGAAAATATTGCTAGACAAAATAAATTAAACGAAATATCTGATGTAGCTACTGCTATATCTGAGCAGTATATTAAGAAAAGTAAACAGGACTTAGAAATGAATGAGAAAGGAATATTTGAAACTCGTTCTACTGATTTTATAAATGAAATTCAAGCAAAGTCAAAATATAAAACTCTTCCAGAAGAATTAAAAGGAAGTCTACGTCAATGGCTTGTTGCTAAAAAATATGGAAAACCTATTAGTGAGATTAGTACTGATGGACAAATTGGTTCTATTAAACTGTCATCTGATTTAGGTAAAAAAGGACAAAACGCTCCTGAAAGTCCATTAGAAAAAGAATTTAATAGATATGGTAAAAAAGGAGACGACCCTGTACATACTTATCTACAAAGAGTTGATGGTATAGAACTTACTAGATATGAAAGTACTATGGCAAATAGGCTTATTGCTGAAGTTGATGGTTTAGGAAATTATAAATATAAAACATACGAAGATGCATTTGCAGAAGCAAGTTTACGTAAAAGAAACGCTATTATTAATACTGTAAAAGAAATGAAAGAAAAACATGATATGCATATTTGGGGAGGAGAAGGCGACAAAGATAAAATAGTATTTGTCAAACATCACCCTGATTTAAAGAAAGTTAAAATACCTCAAGAAGTAAAAACTAAATTATCTGAAATAAATACTAAAGATGCATTAGAATCTTTATATGAAACAACGTTTGCAGAAGAAATAAGAGGAATGCAATCAAACATTGCTTATCATGCTGCTATAAATAATATTCCCTTATCAGAAGCTAGTTTATTTATTGGTAAAGATGGATACATTAATAATACTGTAAAATTAAACAAAAGATTACCCGTATTAATGAACACTGGATGGAGAGGTGATAAAATGTTTATTAATAATCCTAAAGAAGTAGGCAATCTTAATTTAAGCGAACAAGGTAATTATAAAGCTGTTATAGTTAGAGATTCTAATAAACTTGTTGAGTTAGTAGGGGCTAAAAATGCTGAACTTTTACAATCTACTGACGGAGCTATATTAGGAGAAAACAAAACTATAAATGCTCAGCAAAGAGATAGAGGTGGAAACTATCAAGGAGCGGAAAAATCTGTATTTTTTCAAGATGGTATTATAGCTAAATATATGTCTCATAAAGTTTTGCCTAATATGGCTAAAATGATGAGAGAGTTTAAAACAAATAATCCTAAACTTAAAGATGGTATTAATTTTATAATATACGAAAGTTCTGCTAAGCAATTAGGTAAATATAAATCTGGTAATTATGAAATAAAAAATGGAAAATTAGAATTAACCGAAGGAGCTGAGGTAATAGAAATAGACCCAGGTTCGTTTAAATACAATTATGGAGTATATGATTCTGTAAGTAGTCTTGGAATAAAAAATGGTAAACATGTAGGTATACCTACTCCAAAACAGTTAAATATAATGCCACATGAACATATGTTAAAAGCAGCCAATTCATCTGTATTAAATAATTGGAAAAAAGATTTGGCTGAATCTGCTTTTAATGGTCAAGAATCTTCAAACATAGAGTTATCTAAAATTTTAAAAGAAAAAGCAACCATACCAGGCACTGAAGAAGCTTTTATAAGAGAGCATTTTGATACTTTAGGAATAAGACAAATAGAAAAAGTATTGACGACTCCTGGGAATGAATCACTTGCTAACAAAATGATATTAGAAATGATAAATTCTTCAGCTAAATCTATTTCAAATCTTAGAATGGAAGCTGAGTTAGGTAATTTAGAAGGGCAAATGAATAACATTGCTGACTTTAGAACTGCTGCAGATAATATTATACAACATGCTGCTTCTTTAGGTGAAAATCAATTTCCTTTATATCACGGAAAATACACAAGAGGAGTTGTTCAGTCTGCTATTAATAAATTTATAGCTGATAAAGTGTTTAAACCTAAGTTAAAAAATTCATTAAAAGGTAGAATGAGACCTTATGATAAAGCTTTACAAGAAAAGTTTCCTGAAATCAATAATAATGATTTGTCTATGAAAATGCATGGAGTTCCTTCTCATGAACTATTAGTTTTAGGAAATCTATATAAAAAATTACCATTTTACGATTCTGTTAAAAGAAAAGAATCAACATTAGAAGATACATTAAAAGCATCTCAGACAGAAAAAAACGCAGTTAAAAAAGCTCAATACGAAGAATTGCTAACAGGATTAACAGTTAGGGTTCCTCAAGATGCAGCATCTGGTGCTCAAGCGTTAAAATTGATAGGATTTAGCGGTATAAATGATTATGGTACACTTTTACATGGAAGAGCTATGGAAATGCTAGGAGGTGCTGATTTAGACGCTGATTCTGATTTTATATTCTTTGGAGGTAGACATTCAGATGGCACTGGTCAAGGTATTAGACCTGAACATATGAGAATGTATAAAAACCAATCTGAAGAGTTTATACATCCAGAAACAGGTAAGTTTGTAGATGTTAAAGATATGTTTAAAAAAGATATAGTTTTAGATGTACAAAAAATGGTAGAACAAGAAGCAGCAAAACCACAGAATAAAAACTTAGGGCTAAGTAAATTAGAAAATAGAATGCAACTTTTATTTGATATGTCACAAAATGAAGCCAATACACATCCTTATATGCAATTTTCTCCATCAATTAGAGGTATGGTCGGTCAAAAAACTGCTGACTCTAGACAACTTATGCCTTCTGCAGTATCTTTAGTGCAAAATGCTAGAATAGCTTGGAGCTCAGTTCTTGGCAGCGGTGGTGAAGATGTTGTTGAAACTGGAACTATGACTCATAAAGATGTAAATGGTAAAAAAGTTAAATTACCTAATCCAGTTGCTTATAGAGTAGTTAGAGAAGCTAAAGGAAGCGAAGTTGACAAAAGAAAGCAAATATGGTTATCTTCTGCTCTTGTTAGGTATACAGCAGACCCTGCAAATGTTCTTGGTTTAATAGACTATAATGCAATGCAAGTTTTACTAAATAAAGCTTATTATGGAAAGAAAAAAACTTATGTAATGGAAATGAATAAGGGTAAAACTGAGTTTGAAGAAGGTATAGTTCCTGATTCTCCTCTTTATACTAAGATGACATTAGGTATGAAAAGAAACTACGCTCCAAATGTGTCAAAAGAAAGTAGATATGATTTAATATCTAATTTAAATAGTGCTTTTTTTGGTTGGGATTATAAAAACAATAGAAATTGGAGTTTTGATGAAGTTCAAGGATTATTAAAAAATTTAGAACGTATCCCAGAAGAAGGACGAACATCTTTACTTCCTCATATTGCTAATATGTTAAAGCCTGTAGACACTAGAGTTACAACATTTGACAGATTAGATAAGGCTAAATTTGACAAATTAATTAGTACTCATAACAAAGTAGTTGGTAATCTAGGAAATCAAAATAGATGGAAAAAACTATTAGATGCTACTACTTTAAAACAACCTACTATACAAAAACAAATAAATTTTGTTTATGCAAATCAATTAAACAATAGATGGAAAAGAGAACAACTTTCTGAACAACCTCCTAAATCTATTATAAAAATGTTTCGTAAAGCTAAAATAGAAGACTATTGGCATGGCATTAAAGAAAAAGATACTCAACCAGAAGTGCTTGCAAAATTAGAAAATTCTTTGCGTACAGCTGAAGAATATCTTGACAATTCTGTAACAGAAAGTGCTTCTTTAAATGTTATACTTAAACAATATCAAAAATCTGTTAAAAACAATAAGAGAATACAAGCAGATGAAATGAGAAAAATACAAGATTTTACTGAATTTCTTAAAAATAATGATAGAAAAAAACAAAAACAAAGAAGCAGTGAAGAGCCTATACATTTAACAGTAGATGAAAATAATCTAACATTTGGAAAATCAGAAATTCCAGAAGTTAATGAAATGATTTCTAAACTACAACAAGGTAAGCCTGCAGAAGCTAAAAAAGCAGACTTAACTAAGACTAAAGGAACAAGTATATTAGACCAGATTCAGACAGATATGTTAATAAGACAATTTAAAGAGTCTTTATCTTCAGATTATGCTAGAGATATGCTTGATTTTTATATGTTAGGTTCATTAAGAAGTAAGCGTACTAATGAAAGACAACAAAAGTTTTTTAGATTACCTAAAAAAGATAGTTTAAAACAACCAGCATTAAAAGCTTTATACAAACAAGGCGCTAGAGCAAATACTACATTAACTGCTTTTAATTCTAAAGAAATAAGTAGTAAAAATGTAATAGAATTCCTTAAAGAGCAAGGAAGATTGTATACAAATCCTACTATAATAACGACAAATAAAAACATACCTTCTAAAGTAAAGAATCATGTTAAAAAGTACAAAGAAAGCAAAGTACTTAAGTCAATGGATTTTAGTGAAAAAATAAAAGAAGTAAAACTATCTAATGCGGTTTCAGATATAAAAGAAAATTTAAAAGATTTAAGAAAAGGTAATGTAAGTCAAGAGCAAAGACAAGTAGTATCTGAGCTTGCAAATCTAATAAAAAACGATTCTAGTTTTGATATGAATAAATTTGACAAAACAATAGAAATGCTTTATTCTTACATAGACCCTATGGACCCTGTAATGAAACCTATTTCTCAGTTAAATTTAAAAGATTATAAAAATATAATAGCTACTTATAAACAATTAAAAGAAGGAAGTATGCATAAGCGTTGGGAGAAAAAACTTCCTTTATTAAAAAGATTATCTTTAAAAGCAAGAAATCAAATGCAATTTCCTTTAATGGTAAGTAACGAGCAATTAGCAGAAGCTGTAGTAAAAGTTCACAAAAAGAAATATCAAAAATCTTGGGATAAAGGAGAACCAAAAGAGGTAGATGTTTTATATCCAACTTCTCATGGCGAAATAATGCAAGGTCAAATACATAGAGTTTCAAGTATGCAAGAAGCTCATTCTAATAGGCTAGTAAATGATTTGACTAAAAAAGTAAGATTTTTAAGCCAATTGCCAGGTAATGAAGGAATTGACCTTCATAATATAGCTTTAGCTACAAGAGAAAGTAGAGTAAGTTATGAAACTCCTGAAATACAACAAATATATAAAGATAACCTTAAAAGAATTCAAGATGGTTTATCTTGGAATGTTTTAAAAAATAAAAAGTATGTTTTAGATTTAGGTGAAAAAACTAGAAAAACATACAATGGTAAAGAAGTTGTTAAGATGGTAGAAAATATAATGGAAAATCATTATAATGGTATGGACCAACTTAATAGAGGAGTTTTCCAAACTATATCTAATGCAGAATATTCTAAAATACCTAAAAATGAAAAATATTTATGGGAAAAATCTGGTTCTAATAATTGGAAAAAACATCCTTTAGCAGAGTATACTCTTGGTTTTTATGATATGGACCCTGGGGGAACAACTTATAAAACTCATAGAATATTAAATATAAATAGATTTATGACTGATTTATCTAAAGCTTATTATAAAGGTCCTGACAAAGCATTAGAGTTTGCTATTCATGCAGGTGCTGATGGTATGAGACAACTAATGAATTCTATGGCTATTGAATTAATGCCTATTACTCAATATGTAAAAAGAGTTTATAATCCATCAACTAAAGAAACTATTGAAAAAACTATTAGTATATCTAAATATAAAGAATTAAAAAACAAAAAAGGTTGGTTACCCGATAAAGACGTTAATATAAAAAAATTAGAAAAAGTTATTGTTCCTTTAACAGGCAAAAGAAAAGGATACGTTCCTCATTATTGGCCTGATAATACTGGAATGAAAGAAAATTTAAATAAAGAATTGGCTGAAGTATCTAAAAAATATAATGATTTACTTAAGAACACAAAAGAAAATACTAAAGAATATACAAATGGTCTTAATGATTACATTACTGAGTATAAATCATTAGTAAATAGATATAAGTTTCAAACTGGAGATTATGAAATAGGTCAGCAAGTTGATTTTCAAACTGCATTAGACGCAGCTATGTTTCCTGCTATGAAAGACCAATTAGTCGCTTCAGAACAATCAAGATTAAATATTCAAAATTTACCTAGTATTACAAGTAGAGCTGGAAGTTCTAAAAAAAGAGAATACCATAAAACTAAATGGTTAATGGACCCAGCTATACATTCTATGTATATACAAAACACAACTAGAGACCTGTATGGTGGTTTGACAAATCTATTGACTAGATGGACTTTAAACTCAATGAATAAAACTAATTATAAAAACATTGTAGAAAATCCTAAATGGTATAATAGGTCTACAAAAACAGCTAAAAAAGGTAAAGAAGCTGATTTTAACGAAGCTAAAGAAGTAGTTAAAAATTGGAATTATTTTTGGTCTGATTATGTCAAACAAGCACAAGGTATGCCTACAGTAGTTTCTGAAGCTGCTTGGAATAACCCTGGTTTGCATCTTTCTACAACTCCAGCTGGTTGGTTTGCTGATAATATAGCAGCTAATAATATTAATAAAATGGGAAAAGCATTAGGTTTAATTAAAGATGGCAAATTACCTAAAGAATTGCAAGGACTTAATAATTATGATGTTCAAAAGTTATCTAACATTGAGGCTAGATTTCAATTAGCTACTTTAATGACTCATCCTAAAACTCCTATAAATAATGTGTTTGGTGGTAGTATGCATACTTGGCAATCTGTAGGAACTGATGCTATAAGAAAAGTGTATGATTACGATTATTTACAAACATTAAATCCTAAACTTAAAACAAAAGAAGATGTTTTTAAATTCTTAGATGAACACGGTGTTCAATTAGAAATGGCTAAATCAGAATTAGGATTAGACAAAAGTATTCGTGCTCTTAAAAATCAAGATTTTGTTAATGAACTTGCTTCTAAAGCTAAAGGTAATAAAGAAGTAACTAAAGAAGATTTGTCTTATTTAAAGAAAAAATACAAACTAACAGATAAAATAGTTAATATTGCTGGTCAATTTATGACTATTCCAGAAAGACATATAAGAAAAGATGCTTGGATGTCTCATTATATTAAAGCTTATGAGAGATTAGGTGGTGCAATTACAGACCCTAATAGCCCTATACTAGTAGAAATAGCTAACAGGGGTGTAAAAGCTACTCAATTCTTGTATTCAGCTCCATTTAGACCTGGTTTTGCTCGTTCAGGTGTTGGTAAAGTAATGTCTCGTTTCCAATTATGGGCTTGGAATGCTGTAAGATTTAGAAACGATGTAAGAAAACAAGCTAAAAGATATGGTTATAAAGAAGGTAGTCCTGGAATGAACAAATTAAAAAGAATGATGACTGCTGATATTATGGTAATGGCATTAGGTTCAGCATTTATGTATTCAATGTTTGAACAAACTATACCAGCTCCTTATTCTTGGTTCCAAGATACAGCTGATTGGTTCTTTGGTGATGAAAAAACTAGAGAAAGAGCATTCTTTGGAACTTATCCTGGAGCATTAGCCCCTCTTCAAATGATAACTCCTCCTGTAGCAAGGTTCCCTATATCTATTGTAAGAGAACTTGCTGAAGATGATTATACTAAATTAGCTGACTATTATATGTGGACTATGTTTCCGTTTGGAAGAATGGGTAGAGATTTATTTCATCCTGAACAAAATATATTTAAGAATCCAATGAGAATTCCTGAAAAAGTGTTTGGTTTTCCAATGTCAGGGATAGCAAAAGAATCAAGCTCACAGCTTAATTCTCAAAGCCCTCCTACACCTGGTAGTGCTTTTGACTTGTTTTAGTTATTTTTTATTGCGTTTTCGATAGCATAAAAAGGGTCATAGACGTGATTATAACATTCCATATGAATCACAACTGACTCATCTTCATGAAATGTTCCATCTTCGCCTAAAAACCCTCTAGATGCTTTATATACAGGAGCTGAAAGCCCTATAATCTTACCGCATTGACTGCATTTAATCATTTTCTATCTCTTTTAAGTATTTAGCGTTTCTTGATTGGTTCTCTGTATCTTCAACCATACCCCACAATAGACAAAGATAAACAATCGAATCTGTTATTCGACCTCTTACATCTTCCCTTTGTGATTTATGACCATTGACATATGAACTTATTCCATCTATATGTTTCAATAGATACACCATTAATACTTTTTCTCTCGATGAATCAATATGGTCTGCGACTCTTTCAAAGTTAGCAAATGCATTACTTGTTTTCCTTGCGTACTCTTTTTGACCCGCTTCCCTCATTTTTTGAATTTGGCTGAATATTTTTTTCATCAGCTCTTTCATTTGTTTTCTGCTCATTTTTCATCGCCTCCTTTTTCTTGTCCATTTCTTTTACTATATAATCGTTAAACTTTTCTAAATCACCTTTCATTTTTATGTATAATCCTATAACATTATCTAGGTTACTTAGTATAGTTCCTTGTTGTTGCACTACATTTGCAACTTCCATTAATGTAGGTTTTTTTCTAGCCATCTAGGCTCCTTTCTTTCATTTTCTTATTACGATTTTTACTACCATAACATTCTCTATAAACACATTTTCTACATGTAGGTTCAAGCACAGGTGGGTCCCATTCAGGTATCATCTGTGCGTGTTTAAACCTATATACTGCTTGTACTTTGTATGTGCCACAAACTGTGCACTTTGCTAATTTATTCTCATCCAGTAATTGAACAACTCTCTTTTTTAAGGTCTTCATTTAATTTCTTTGTATACCTTTTCATTGCTGCATCTGCTGCTATTTTATGTGATTTAATACTACTTCCATTCAGGTTACTTATGTTACCTTCACTTCGTATTAATTCAATCGATTGGTCTCTTTTGTCAAAATAAAACTTAATTCCTTGTAATAATTTAACACAAGTTATTGTATCTTTTCCTATAACTTCTTCAATTATTTTTGAGACTTCTTCATAGTCGCTTCGTTGCATAACTCTAACTCCCTTCTTAATAAGCTCATTTCTTCATGCGCTGCACTTAAAGCTAAT
>TARA_R110002020_G_scaffold86363_36_pt1 | contig 14029 bp, 14 predicted proteins | sample TARA_R110002020 | Tara Oceans TARA_R110002020 (sample SAMEA4396489) | marine metagenome | biome: Westerlies Biome; feature: [MES] marine water layer (ENVO:01000295) within the mesopelagic zone...; material: water (ENVO:00002006), including particulate matter (ENVO:01000060) such... | reverse complement strand
CCTGGTCAACCTGGTCGTCGCCGAGGCGCTGTACGAACGCTGGCCCAAGGCCGACGAAGGCACCCTGACCCGCGCCCGCGCCAGCCTGGTCCGCGAATCCTCGCTGGCCGAACTGGCCCGCCGGCTGCAGCTGGGCGACCGGCTCGAGCTGGGCCCCGGCGAAATGAAGAGCGGCGGCCACCGCCGCGACTCGATCCTGGCCGACGCCGTCGAGGCGATCATCGGCGCCGTGCACCTCGACGCCGGCTTCGAAGCCTGTCGGGCGGTGGTGCTGGCCTGGTTCGAAACCTCGCTCGACGACCTGCCCACCGGCAAGGCCGAAAAGGACCCCAAGACCCGGCTGCAGGAATGGCTGCAGGGCCGCCAGCTGCCGCGCCCGAACTACCGCCTCGTCGCCACCACCGGCGACGACCACGCCCGCGTCTTCCACGTCGCCTGCGAAACCACCGATCCCCCGCTCGAGGAGCAGGCCGAAGCCAGCTCCCTGCGCGCCGCCGAACAACTCGCCGCCGAACGCGTGCTGGCGAGGCTGGAGAAGAAGTGAGCCCCCCCGAGTCCCCGCAGTCCGCCTACCGCGCCGGCACCGTCGCCGTGCTGGGCCGTCCCAATGTCGGCAAGTCCACCCTGGTCAACGCCCTGGTCGGCGCCAAGGTCAGCATCGTCTCGCCGCGCCCGCAGACCACGCGCCACCGCCTGCTGGGCATCGCCAGCTTCGAGAACGGCCAGCTGCTGCTGGTGGACACCCCGGGCATCCACCGCGAACAGAAGCGGGCCATGAACCGCATGATGAACCGCGCCGCGCGCGGCGCCGTCGAAGGCGTGGACGCCGCGGCGCTGGTCATCGAGGCCGGCCGCTGGACCGAAGAGGACGCGCTGGCCTACGGCGCCCTGCACGCCGCTGGCGTGCCGGTGGCGCTGGTGGTGAACAAGGTCGACAAGATGCCGGACAAGACGGCGCTGCTGCCTTTCATCGCCGAAGTGACGCGCGAGCGCCTGTTCGCCTCGGTGCACCTGGTGTCGGCGCTCAAGTCCAAGGGCCTCGATGTGCTGGTCAAGGACCTGCTTTACCTGATGCCCGAGTCGGCGCCGCTGTACGGCGAAGACGAAATCACCGACCGCAGCGAACGTTTCCTGGCCGGCGAGCTGGTGCGTGAACAGCTGATGCTGCGCCTGGGCGAGGAGCTGCCGTATTCGACCACGGTCGAGATCGAACGTTTCGAGGAAGACGGCGAGATGCTGCGCATCGCCGCCATCGTCTGGGTCGAACGCGAAGGCCAGAAGCCCATCGTCATCGGCAAGGGCGGCGAACGCATGAAGGCCATCAGCACCGGCGCCCGCATGGGCATGGAGCGCCTGTTCGGCCGCAAGGTCTTCCTGGAAACCTGGTGCCGCGTGCGCGAGGGCTGGTCGGACGACGAGGCCGCGCTGCGGCGCTTCGGCTATTCGGACTGAACCATGCGCGTGCTCGCGCAGCCGGCCTTCGTGCTGCACGCGCGCCCCTGGCGCGAAACCAGCCTTATCGTTGAACTGCTGACCCGCGACCATGGCCGGGTCGGCGTGGTCGCGCGCGGCGTGCAGGGCGCCAAACGCCATCCGCTGCGGGCGGCGCTGCAGCCGCTGCAGCGCCTGCGCGCCGACTTCCTGCCGCGCGGCGAGCTGGCCCGGCTGCTGCAGGCCGAAGCCGCGGACGCGGCGCCGCGCCTGGCCGGCGAGGCGCTGATGGCGGCCTTCTACGTCAACGAGCTGGTGCTGCGGCTGCTGCCGCGCAACGACCCGGCGCCCGAACTTTTCGAACGCTACGGCGAACTGCGCTCGCAGCTGGGCGACGGCCCGGGCCTGGCCTGGCAGCTGCGGCGCTTCGAGCGCGACCTGCTCGAGTTGCTGGGCTATGGCCTGTCCTTCGACGAAGGCGAAGACGGCGAGCCGATCGACCCGGCGGCCCGCTACCTGCTCGACGCCGAACGCGGCGCGCTCCGGGACCGCAGCCATGCCCCGGGTTCGACCTCGGGGGCGGCGCTGCTGGCCCTGGCCCAGGATCGCCAGCCGCCGCCCGAACAGCTGCAGGAACTGCGCGGCGCACTTCGCGGCGTGCTGGCCACCCACCTGGGCCCGACCGGACTCAAATCCTGGGGCCTGCTGTCCGAACTGGCGCGCCTGGGCCGCGGTTAGCCGGCCCCGGCGTCCGCCAGCAGGCGCGCGGAACATTCATCGAATCGTCGCAGCGCGGCGGCATCATCCGGCGCCGCGTGCAGGGCGCGGACCGCGGCCAGCAGGGGCAGGGCACCGACGAAGCCGCAGCCGGCCTTGAGCCGGTGCAGTTCCGCGCGGGCCAGGGCCTGGTCGCCGGCACGGCAGGCGGCCAGCACCTGCTGCCGTTGATCCGGCAGTTCATCCAGGAACAGCTGGCGCAGCGTCTGCAGCGCCGCTGCCTGGCCGGCCACCGCGGCCATGCCGGCGACGTCGTCCCAGGGCGGCAGCAGCTCCGGCGGCAGTACGGCCGCCACCGCCGCGCGAAGGTCGGCCAGGGCCAGGGGCTTGCCCAGCACGCGCAGGAAACCGCCGGCGGCCACGTCGGGGTCGGCGCTCAGGGCCAGGGCCGGAGTGTGCAGGCCGGCGGCGCGCAGCCGGGCCAGCAATTCGTCGCCGCGGCCATCGGGCAGCTGCAGGTCGAACAGCCACAGGGCATGGTCGCCAGCGGCCGCCAGTTCCGCCGCCCCGGCGATGCTGGCCGCGTGGTCCACCCGCGCCGGCAAGGACTCCAGCCCGGCCCGCAGCGCCGCCGCGCTGGTGGGGTCGTCTTCGAGCAGCAGCAGGCGCGGGATCAAAGGCACTATGCTGGCCAGCATGCGGCGAACAAACCGACCCGGCAAGTTGCTCTGCGGCGCCCTGCTGGCGCTGGCGATGCTGCCCGCGGCAGCGCGCGAACTGCAGCTGGAGGTCGACGCCGTGCGCAACGACGTGGCGAGCCTCGAAGACGTGCGGGTCAGCCTGGACTGGCCCGAGGGCGCCGCCGCCGGCGAACTTTCGCTCCAGGCCGCGCGCCTTCAGGTGCCGGCCATGGGCCAGGACCTGCAGGCGGTGCGCTGGCGCTGCCCGCTGTCGCGGGATCCCGAAGGCCAGTGGCAGTGCGAAGGCGCCGTCGCATCGAAGCAGGGCAGCGGCTCGCTGGCCGTTTCGCTGTCCGCCGCCAGCATCGACGCGATGCTCGCCACGCGCGGCAGCGGCCTGGCCTACGCCTGGCGCGCCGGCGCGCCCGATCGCCACCAGGTCCAGCTTCGCGCCGTTCCCGTGGCCTGGTTGCGTGCCTTCCTGGCGACGCTGTGGGAGGACGGGCAGTGGACCGGTGGCCGCATGTCGGGCGATGTCTCGCTGCGCACGGGCGAGGTGCTGGCCGTGCAGACCGACCTGGCGCTGTCGGACGTGGGCCTGGAGACGCCGGATGGCTGGCTGGCCGCCGCCGGCATGCAGGGACGTCTGCGGGTGGACTACCTGGACGACGCCCGGCGTCCGCGCACGGCGGTGCGCTATACCGCGCGCGGCGGCGAATTCCTGGTCGGCAGCCTCTACGTGCCGCTGCCCTCAAGCCCGGTGCAGGTGGAGGCCGAGGTGTTTCCGCGCGAAGGCGGCGGCTGGGACCTGCCCTCGTTTTCCTGGCGCGACGGCGAGGTGCTGCAGGCCAGCGGTTCCGCGCGGCTGGACGCGGACAATCTGCCTTCCGACCTGCAGCTGGGCATTTCCCTGGCCGACATGGCGTCGGCCCGCGACCGTTATCTGAGCGGTTTCCTGGCTCCGGCCAGCTTCGGCGACCTGGTGCTGACCGGCGGCGTGCAGGCCCGACTGCGCCTGGTTGACGGACAGTGGCGGTCGATGTCGCTGGGCCTGGAACGCCTGAACGCCATCGACCCGCGCCAGCGCTTCACCCTGGCCGGGCTGCACGGCAACCTGCGCTGGAACGCCGGCGGCGCCCCGGAAACAGGCGAGCTGGCCTGGGACAGCGCGGCGTTGTTCGGCATCGGCCTGGGCCACGCGCGGCTGGGCTTCACCAGCGCCGACGGCCAGCTGCAGCTGGCTGAACCGGTGCCGGTTCCGGCGCTCGACGGGCAGGTGCGGCTGGGCCACCTGCGCTGGCAGCCGCCCGGCGACGGCATGGGCACGCGCTTCGCGCTCGGCGTGACGCTGCAGGACCTGGACCTGGGCAGCCTGTCGCAGCGCCTGGGCTGGCCGGCCTTCGAGGGCAGCATCAGCGGCCGCATCCCGGCGGCGCGTTACCAGGACAACCGCCTGGTGCTCGACGGCGGCCTGGTGATGCAGCTCTTCGGCGGCTCGGTGGCGCTGTCGAGCCTGGAAATGGAGCGGCCCTTCGGCGTGGCACCGACGCTTTCGGCGGACGTGGAGATCCAGGATATCGACCTTGAACCCCTGACCGCGGCCTTCGGCTTCGGTTCGATCACCGGCCGGCTCGACGGCCGCATCGGCGACCTGCGCATGGTGGACTGGTCGCCGGTGGCCTTCGATGCGCGCCTGCAGTCCGATCCCGCCTGGAAAGGCCGGCGCCGGATCAGCCAGCGCGCGGTCGAGGACATTTCCAAGGTCGGCGGCGGCGGCGGGCTGATGGGCGGGCTGCAGGCGCAGGCGCTGCGGCTGTTCGACGACTTCCGCTATTCGCAGCTGGGCCTGGCCTGCCGGCTGCGCGACAACGTCTGCCTGATGGACGGGGTGGATTCAGCGGGGGATGGCTATACCATCGTGCAGGGAGCGGGGCTGCCGCGCATCCAGGTGGTGGGTTTCCGCCGCCGCGTCGACTGGCCCACGCTGGTGGCCCGCCTGAAGGCGGCCACCGAAGGGCAAACCCCGGTCATCCAATAGAGGGCAAGACAATGGGCAAAAAAATCAAGCGGCTGCTGCTGGCCCCCGTGGCGGCGCTGGCGGTCTTCGCGCTCGGCGCCTGCGTCACCATCAACGTCTACTTCCCGGCAGCCGAGGCCCAGGCGGCGGCGGAGGAATTCGTCGAGAAGGTGCTGGATGACGACTCTGATGCACCGGCGGCCGAGGGCGAGCCCCAGGCATGGGTGCCCGTTCGCCAGCCGCGCTGGAGCCCGATGTCGCTGCTGATTTCCCAGGCCCATGCCCAGGAAGTCGACATCACCATCCGCACGCCGGCGATCCAGGCCATCCAGGACCGCATGGCGGCGCGCTTCCAGTCCGGCCTGCGGCCGCACTTCGACTCCGGCGCCCTGGGTTTCGGCAATGACGGCCTGGTGGTGCTGCGCGATCCCAGCAAGGTTTCGCTGAAGGACCGCGTGGCGGTGAACCAGCTGGTGGCGGAGGACAACCGCGACCGCAACGCCGTTTACCGCGAGATCGCCGTGGCCAACAACCACCCCGAGTGGGAAAACCAGATCCGCCAGACCTTCTCCCGCCAGTGGATCGCCAGCGCCCGCGCCGGCTGGTGGTACCAGGCCGCCGACGGCTCCTGGAAGCAGAAGTAGCGCCGGCCCGCGGCAAGCACCCGGGGCGCGGATTTGCGACAATCCGCGCCCCTTTGTTTTCGGCATCACCCGTGGCCCGTACCCGTTTCAAGCAGCGTCCCCCCTTCGACCTGGAAATCACCGACCTGAGCCACGACGGCCGCGGCGTCGGCCACCGCGAGGGCAAGGCGATCTTCGTCACCGGCGCGCTTCCCGGCGAAACCGTGCGGGTCGAGCAGACCGGCCGCAACCGCCATTTCGACGAGGGCCGCACGCTCGAGGTGCTGGTCGCCTCGCCCGACCGCATCGAGCCGCGCTGCCCGCATTTCGGCACCTGCGCCGGCTGCGTGCTCCAGCACCTGGCCGAGTCGCGCCAGATCGCCGCCAAACACGGCGTGCTGATGGACAACCTGCAGCGCATCGGCCACGTCGCCCCCGACCAGGTGCTCGAACCACTGGTCGATGCCGCCTGGGGTTACCGGCGCAAGGGCCGCTTCTCGGTGCGCTTCGTCGAAAAGAAGGGCAAGACGGTGGTGGGCTTCCGGGAGACCAACCCGCGTTTCGTCGCCGACCTGTCGGTCTGCCACACCGTCATCCCGGAGATCGGCGAACGCCTGCCGGCGCTGTCGGCCCTGGTCGACAGCCTGGACGGCAAGCGCACGCTGCCGCAGATCGAATTCATCGCCGGCGAGCAGGGCGTGGCGCTGGTGTTCAGGCATCTCGAGCCGCTGTCGGCCGACGACCAGGCGCGGCTGGTGGCCTTCGCGAAGGAAACCGGCTTCGCGGTGCTGCTGCAGCCGGGCGGCATCGACACGGTGAAGCCGCTGTGGCCGGAGCAGCTGGACCTTTCCTTCGCGCTGCCCGACTTCGACCTGCACCTGGCCTTCCGGCCGCTGGATTTCATCCAGGTCAACGCCGGCCTCAACGACAAGATGATCCGGCGCGCGCTGGAGCTGCTCGACCCGCAGCCCGAAGACCGGGTGCTCGACCTGTTCTGCGGCCTGGGTAATTTCACCCTGCCGCTGGCGCGGCGCGCCGGCCACGTGGTGGGCGTCGAAGGTGACGCCGGCCTGGTGGCGCGCGCGCGCGAAAACGCCGCCCGCAACCAGGTCGCCAACGTCGAATTCCACGCCGCCGACCTCGCCAAGGACCTGGCCGGCGAGCCGTGGATGAAGGCCGGCTTCGACAAGCTGCTGCTTGACCCGCCGCGCGCCGGCGCCGCCGAGGTGCTGGCGCAGCTGCCGCTCAAGGGCATCCGCCGCATCGTCTACGTGTCCTGCCATCCGGGCTCGCTGGCGCGCGACGCCGGCTTCCTGGTGCGTGAGCGTGGCTACAAGCTCGTGGCGGCGGGCGCGATGGACATGTTCCCGCAGACCGCGCACGTTGAATCGATCGCGCTGTTCGAGAAGTAGGGCATGGGCATCGAAATCGAACGCAAGTTCCTGGTCACCGACGATCGCTGGCGCGAAGGCGCCTCGCGCTCGGTGCGCATGGCCCAGGGCTACATCAACGACATGGCCGCGCTGCGCGACGCCCGGCAGAACGCCTCGGTGCGCGTGCGCATCGCCGGCGACGCCGCCTACCTCAACCTCAAGTCGCGCGAACCGGGCCACACCCGGCAGGAGTTCGACTACGCCATCCCGGTGGCCGACGCCGAGGCGCTGCTGGCGCTTTGCGTGGGCGGCCGCATCGACAAGGTGCGCCACTACGTCGTGCACGCCGGCCACACCTGGGAAGTGGACGAGTTCGCCGGCGACAACGCCGGCCTGGTGGTGGCCGAGCTGGAGCTGGCCTCCGCCGATGAAAGCTTTGAACGCCCCGCCTGGCTGGGCCGGGAAGTCACCGACGAAACCCGTTGGTACAACCTGGCGCTGGCCGAGCGCCCGTATTCGCGCTGGAGCGCGCAGGAGAAAACCTGATGCTGGTGATCGGAGTCGGCGGCCTGGAGCTGTCGGGTGAGGAACGTGGCTGGCTGCAGGACCCGCGGGTTTCCGGGGTGATCCTGTTCAAGCGCAACTTCGCCTCGCGCGCCCAGGCCGGTGAACTGTGCCAGGCCATCCGCGAGGCCGCGCCGCGCCCGCAGCTGCTGTGCGTCGACCAGGAAGGCGGGCGCGTGCAGCGTTTCCGCGAGGGGTATTCCGAACTGCCGGCGCTGGAAGGTTTCGGCCACCTGTACGCAACGGACCGCCAAGCCGCGCTGGCCCTGGCCCGCGAACACGCCTGGCTGATGGCCAGCGAGATCCTGGCCACCGGCCTGGACCTGAGCTTCGCACCGGTGGTGGACCTGGGCCGCGGCAACCTGGCGATCGGCAACCGCGCCTTCCACGCCGAGCCGGGCATCGTCGCCGACTTCTGCCGCGCTTATGTCGCGGGCCTGCACGAAGCCGGCATGGCCGCGACCATCAAACACTTCCCGGGCCACGGCTCGGTGCTCGAGGACACGCACTTCGACGACGCCGTCGATCCGCGCCCGCTGGCCGACCTGCAGGCGCTGGACCTCGTGCCCTTCGCCGCCGGCATCGGGGCCGGTGCCGAGGCGGTGATGATGGCGCACGTGAAATACCCGGCGGTCGCGCCCGAGCCGGCGGGTTATTCGCCGCGCTGGATCCGCGACATCCTGCGCCGCGACATGGGCTTCGCTGGCATCGTCTTCAGCGACGACATCGGCATGGCCGCCGCCGAATCCGCCGGTGGCGTGAAAGCACGCATCGACGCCCACCTCGACGCCGGCTGCGACGCCGTGCTGGTCTGCGCTCCGGCGCTGGTGGCCGATTCGCTGCGTGCAGTCGCCGATCGCGATCCCGCGCCGGCCGGCCTGCTGGCACCGCTGTTCGCGCGCCGGTCGCCGGACTGGGACACGCTGCTGGCGAACGCGCGTTACGATGGAGCCCGCGAAGCGCTGCGGCGCCTCGACCATGGAGTTGCCTGACATGTCCCACGACCTCGGGGCCGCCCTGGCCCGGTCCGACCTGCTGTTCGACCGCGAAACCCTGGAAGCCGGCATCGGCCGCATCGCCGCCGAGATCGACCAGGCCTACGCCGGCAGCCCCGGCGAACGCCCGCTGCTGCTGACCGTCATGCACGGCGGCCTGCCGTTCGCCGCCCGGCTGGCCATGGCCATGAAAACCGACCTGCAATTCGACTATCTGCACGCCACCCGCTACCGCGGCGCCACCCAGGGCAGCGGGCTGGAATGGCGGCATCGCCCGGCGACGCCGCTGCAGGGCCGGCGGGTGCTGGTGGCCGACGACATCCTCGACGAAGGCCATACGCTCAAGGCCATCCTGGGTTGGTGCGAAGAGCAGGGCGCCGCCGAAACCCGCGTCGCGGTGATGGCGCTCAAGCGTCACGACCGCCGCGTCGCCGGCGTCGAGGCCCAGCACATCGCCGTCGAAGTGCCCGACCGCTACGTGTTCGGCTACGGCATGGATTATTACGAGCAGGGTCGCAACCTGCCGGGCATCTACGCGCTCAAGGACTGATCATGGCCATCGACCTTGCCGTGATCGGCGGCACCGGCCTCTACCGCCTGGCGGCGCTGTCCGGCGTGCAGGCCGTCGAGGGCGACACGCCCTACGGCGCCCCCTCCGGCCCGGTGCGCGTGGGTGAACTGGCCGGCCGCCGCGTCGCTTTCCTGGCCCGCCACGGTGAAGGCCATTCGCTGCCGCCGCACCGGGTGAACTACCGCGCCAACCTATGGCGACTGAAGGACCTGGGCGCGCGCCGCGTGCTGGCCGTGAACACCGTCGGTGGCATCACCGACGGCTACGGACCGCAGGTGCTGGGCCTGCCCGACCAACTGATCGACTACACCTGGGGTCGCACCTCCAGCTTCTGGGACGGCGAGGGCAGCGAGGTGCTGCACGTGGACTTCGGCGACCCGTACACGCCGTCGCTGCGCGCCGACGTGCTGGCCGCGGCGGAAAAGGCCGGCGTCGCGCTGGTGGACGGCGGCTGTTACGGCGCCACCCAGGGCCCGCGCCTGGAAACCCGCGCCGAAATCGCCCGCATGCGTCGCGACGGCTGCGACCTGGTCGGCATGACCGGCATGCCCGAAGCCGGCCTGGCGCGCGAGCTGGGCCTGGACTACGCCTGCCTGGCCATCGTGGCGAACTGGGCGGCCGGCTGCGGCGACGCCGCCGAAATCACGCTCGAAGAGGTGCTGGCCAACGTCGAAGCCGCCAGCGCCGGCCTGCCCGGCCTGCTTGAAGCCCTGCTGGGGTAATTGTCAGCCGTTTTGCCCTTGTTCATAATCGGGCCGTGCACGGGACCGAAACATCGGCACGCGGCGCACGACAGTTCCTACAGCATGTGAGGGCAAGACATGAGTTTCGGTACCGTGAAGTGGTTCAACGACGCCAAGGGTTTTGGGTTCATCGCCCCGGAAGACGGCAGCGCCGACGTGTTCGTGCACTATTCGGCCATCAGCTCGCAGGGGTTCCGTTCCCTGCAGGAAGGGCAGCGGGTCAGCTTCGAGGTGGTGCAGGGCCCGAAGGGCTCGCAGGCCGCCAACGTGTCGCCGGTCTGAACCACGCCAGTTCCAAACCCACGAAGCCCCGCCCCGTGCGGGGCTTCGTTTTTTGAAGGATCGCCATGCAAGCGCTCGACATCGCCATCGTGGGTTATGGCAGCGGCGGCCAGGCCGCGGCCCTGGCGCTGTCGCGCGACGGTCACCGGGTGCAGGTGTTCGAACAGGCACCGGCGCTGCGGCCGGTCGGCGCCGGCTTCCTGCTCCAGCCCACCGGGCTGTCGGCGCTGTGGGAACTGGGCCTGCTGGCGCCGGCGCTGGCCCTGGGTCGCCGGGTGGACCGCCTGTACGGCGAAAACGAGGCCGGTCGCGCGGTCATGGACATGGCCTATGCCGGTCTCGACCCGCGCCTGTTCGGCCTGGGCCTGCAGCGCAACGCGCTGTTCGAACTGCTGCGCGACGCCTGGCCCGGCGCCGCCGGCGTGCGCACCGGCGTGCGCATCCGCGCCCTGGCCCCGGGCGGCCGTGAACTGCTCGACGACGCCGGCGGCCGCCACGGACCCTTCGACCTGGTGATTGCCGCCGATGGCGCCGCGTCCTGCCTGCGCAGCGCGGTCGGCGCGCCGCGGCTGGACCGGCCTTATCCCTGGGGCGCGCTCTGGTGCCTGCTGCCCGAAGGAGACTGGCCCTGGCGCGGCGAACTGCGCCAGCGCTATCGCCGGGCCCGCGAAATGGCCGGCATGCTGCCGGTGGGCGCACGCCCGGGCGACACCACGCCGCGCCTGAGCTTTTTCTGGAGCTTGCCGGCGGCAGCGCTGCCGGACTGGTCGCGCGAAGGGCTGCCGGCCTGGAAAAACCGCGCCACCGCGCTGTGGCCGGCGCTGGCCCCGATGCTCGCCACCATCGAAGACCCGGGCCAGCTGGCGCAGGCGCGCTACCGCGATGCGATTCCCGGCGCCTGGTCACGCGGCCGCCTGGCCCTGCTCGGCGACGCCGCGCATGCGATGAGCCCGCAGCTGGGGCAGGGCGTGAACATGGCCCTGCTCGATGCGCTGGCCCTGCGCGACGCGCTGCGCGAGGCCGCGAATGTCGAAGCCGCGCTGGCCGCCTACGGCGCCGGCCGGCGCCGGCACGTGGCGATCTACCAGTTCTGGAGCCGCTGGCTGACGCCGGTGTTCCAGTCCGAGGCCGACACCCTGGCCTGGCTGCGCGACCGCCTGTTCCTGCCGATGGGTCGCCTGCCGGGAGGGCGTGGGCAAATGCTGCGCGTGCTTACCGGCACCCAGCGCGGCTGGCTGGGGCGCTACGGATTGCCGCCGGGTTTCCTGGACGCGCTGGGCTGAACTCAGCCGGCCGCGGGGCCGTGGTCAAACTGCAGGCGCGCCAGGTCGGCGTACAGGCCGCCACGCGCCAGCAGTTCGGCGTGGGTGCCCTGGGCGACGATGCGGCCCTGGTCCATCACCACGATGCGGTCGGCCTTGAGTACCGTCGCCAGGCGGTGCGCGATGACCAGGGTGGTGCGACCGCGCATCAGGCGTTCGAGCGCCTGCTGCACGGCGCGTTCGCTTTGGGCGTCGAGCGCGCTGGTGGCTTCGTCGAGCAGCAGCACCGGCGCGTCCTTGAGCAGGGCGCGGGCGATCGCCAGGCGCTGCTGCTGGCCGCCGGACAGGCGGGCACCGCGTTCACCCAGCTCGCTGTCGTAACCCTGCGGCAGCGCCGACAGGAACTCGTGCGCCTCGGCGCTGCGGGCGGCGGCTTCGATCTGTTCGTCGGTGGCGTCCAGGCGGCCGTAGCGGATGTTCTCGCGGGCGGTGGTGCCGAAGATCACCGGGTCCTGCGGCACCAGCGCGATCTGCGCGCGCAGCTGCACCGGCGGAATGTTCTTCAGGTCGTGGCCGTCGAGCGTGATGGTGCCGGCCTCGGGGTCGTGGAAACGCAGCAGAAGCTGCAGCACGGTGCTCTTGCCGGCGCCGGAGGGGCCGACCAGGGCCACGGTTTCGCCGGGCTGCAGCTCCAGGTCGAAATCGTCCAGCGCGGGCGCATCCGGGCGCGTCGGGTAGTGGAAACGCACGCCGCGCAGCGACAGCCGGCCCTGCACCGGCGTCGGCAGCGGTTCGGCGCGTTCGGGCACCGGCAGCAGGGAGCGTTCGTGCAGCAGTTCGGAAATGCGCGCCATGCCGCCGGCGGCGCGCTGCACTTCGGTCCACACTTCCGCCAGCGCGCCGACCGAACCGGCGCCGATCAGCGCATAGAGAACGAACTGGCCCAGGGTGCCGGCGGTCATTTCGCCGGCGATGACGTCGCGGGCGCCGACCCACAGCACCGCCGTGATCGAACCGAACACCAGCACGATGACGATGGCGGTCAGCGCCGCCTGCAGGCGGATGCGCTTGCGCGCCACGCCCAGGGCAAGGGTGACGGCCTGGTCGAAGCGGCCGGCCTCCCAGGACTCGCGGGCGTAACTTTGCACGGTGTGCATGGCGCCCAGGGTTTCGCCGGCGCGGGCATTGGCGTCGGCGACGCGGTCCTGCGCGGCCTTGGCGACGCTGCGCACGCGCCGGCCGGAAAACGCCATCGGCAGCACGATCAGCGGGATGCCCAGCAGCACGAACAGCGCCAGCCGCGGGCTGGTGACCGCCAGCATCACCGCGCTGCCCAGCACCGTGATGCCGCTGCGCAGCGCCACCGACATGCTTGAACCGACCACGCTGCGCAGCAGTTCGGCGTCGGCCGACAGCCGCGAAAGCAGTTCACCGGCCCGGGTGCGTTCGAAAAACGCCTGGTCGAGCGACAGCAGGTGCGCGTACAGCGCCCGGCGCAGGTCGGCGACCACGCGTTCGCCCAGCAGGGTGACGAAATAGAAGCGCGCCGCCGTCGCCAGGCCCAGCGCCACCGCCACGCCGAACAGCAGCATGAACCAGCGGTCGATCTCGCCGCCGGCGGTGAAGCCCTGGTCGATCATGTATTTCACCGCCACCGGCAGGGCCAGCGTGGCGCTGGAGGACAAGGCCAGCGCGCCCATCCAGGCCGCCACCAGGCCGCGGTGCGGCCGCACGAAGGGCAGCAGCTCGCGCAGCGAATTGACGGGCGGCTTTTCGGCCGGGGTGGCGGTCATGCGGGCGGGGTCTCGTCGGGGCGCAGGCTGGCGGCACCGCGACTGATGTCGCGCAGGCGCCGGGCCAGGGGATCGATAGTGTAGTCGGGCAGGCGCACCCGCAGGCGCAGGCCGGCCTCGTCGAAGGCCTCGTCGAGTTTTTCGCCGCCGAATTCGGCCAGCAGGCCGTGCACGGCATTGGCCAGTTCGAAGCCGCAGGCCAGGTCGGCTTCGACCCAGGGCACCAGCTCGCGGCGCGCGGCCGTGCGCAGGCATTCGGCGGCGGCGCCGCCGTAGGCACGCACCAGGCCGCCCACGCCCAGGTTGGTGCCGCCATACCAGCGCGTGACCACCACCATCACCTGGTCCACGCCCTGGCCCTCGATGGCGGCCAGGATCGGGCGGCCGGCGCTGCCGCCGGGTTCGCCGTCGTCGGAGGACCGGTAGTCGGCGCCGATGCGGTAGGCCCAGCAGTTGTGCGTGGCCTGCGGGTCGGCGACCTCGTGCAGGAAGGCCAGCGCGGCTTCCGGTGACTCCACCGGGGCGGCGCGGGCCAGGAAACGGCTGCGTTTGGCCTCCAGCTCGAAGGAGGCCGGGCCGGCAAGCGTGTGTGCCACGGTCACGGCCGGAACGCGGCCAGGTCGGGCGGCAGCGGGATGTCGGGGTGGGCGCGCTGGAAACGCTGCAGGCTGGCACCGGCGCCGGCGCGGTCGCCCTGGCGGATGCGGTCGCGGATGCGCTCGAGCCAGTCGTCGGCGGCCAGGCGCGTGTCTTCGTCCACCGGCGGCAGCACGTCGTCGGCGCTGAAGGCCGAAGGCGCCGGCGCGCCGGCGGCGTCGGCGGCCTGCTGCACGGGCGCGGATTCCGCCACGGGCACGGGCGCACGGCGGGCTTCGGATTGGCGTGCTTCTGCGCGCGTGCGTTCGGCTGGCGCGTATTGTTCCAGGGATTGCGCCTCATCGGCCAGGGATTGCGCCGCGGCGGCTTCGGCTTCGCGAA
>TARA_R110002020_G_scaffold140319_2_pt1 | contig 14029 bp, 21 predicted proteins | sample TARA_R110002020 | Tara Oceans TARA_R110002020 (sample SAMEA4396489) | marine metagenome | biome: Westerlies Biome; feature: [MES] marine water layer (ENVO:01000295) within the mesopelagic zone...; material: water (ENVO:00002006), including particulate matter (ENVO:01000060) such... | reverse complement strand
CATGTATTTTAGTGAACATTTATTACCTTTATTAATTAATAGTTCAAAACAAATAGATACTAAATATTTTATATTAACCCCAGAAATATATAAAATGTGGGATAATACTTGGGATGAAATTACTAATCAAGATTATCTTAATGTGCCATATAATGATTGGAATAAAGGAGATATTTTTGATATTAGATCTAACATGAAAAATTCTAATAAAGACATAATATTAGAAACTACTATGAAAAGTAAATGGGCTGGTTGGTTTGATTTATTTAATAAAGAAATGTATGAAAATTTAGTTCCAATACAAAAAAATTGGAAGGGTTATGGTCCATGGGATTGGTTTTCTTTAATGGTAACTGAATATGCTAAGTCTAAAGGTGCGGATTTTCAGCAATACATACTTCGTGGTCAAACCATATTTGAATACCCAGTAGGTCCTTTATTAGATGGTGGTTTTACTAAAATGTATAAAGATTTACTTCATATAAATGATGTACCTAATCAAAGACAAGTATTTGAAAGTAAAATGGAAAGTTATATTAATAAAGGTATACAATCATTACATGATAAAAAAATATTATGAAACATTTAGTATTAGGTTCTAGTGGTCAAATAGGAGCTCATCTTGTTAATTATTTACAAAGTAATGGTGAACAAGTTATAGAATATGATGTTGAATATAAAGAATGGCAAGATTTAAGAGAGGCTTATAATCCTACTTTAGAATCTTATATTGATGTTTGTGATATAGTTCATTTTTTAGCATTTGATGTAGGAGGTGCTAAATACCTAGAAGAAAACCAAGATAAACATCATTTTATTGAAAATAATATGCGTATTATGACTAATACGTTTAGTTTATTAAAAAACTACAATAAACCTTTTATATTTGCCTCATCTCAAATGGCTGAAATGGGATATTCGAGTTATGGAATGTTAAAAGCATTAGGTGAAAAAATAACTCATGATTTAGGTGGTTTAGTAGTTAAGTTTTGGAATGTGTATGGTTATGAAACAGACCCTAAAAAATCTCATGTTATAACGGATTTTATTAAAATGGCTAAGTATGACGGTGTCATTAAAATGAGAACTGATGGTACTGAATCAAGACAATTTTTATATGCTGATGATGCTTGCGAAGCATTATTTACATTAGCTAAAAAATATAAAACTTTAGATAAGAAAAAAGAATATTGTATTACTAGTTTTGAATGGAACAAAGTATATGAAATAGCAGAAATATTAGATGTATTATCAAGTTGCAAAACAATTCCATCAGATAGAAAAGATAAAACACAGCGTAATGCTATGAACGAACCAGATCCCTATATAGAAAAATATTGGCAACCAAAAACTAGTTTAAAAGAAGGTATAATAAAATTATATAATTTATTTTAATGAAACAAGGTATTGTAATACAAGGGCCTACTGATTTTTATAAGGAAATAACTGATCATTATTCACAATATGATAAGGTAGTTTGGGCTACCTGGAATGATGAATCATCTGTTAGACTGGATTATATAAAATCTAAGGGTATAGATGTGGTATTAGTGGAAAAACCCACAGTTTTAGGTTACATGAATGTTAATATGCAACTAAAATCTACTTATACTGGATTAGAATTTTTAAATGAAAGAAATTGTTGTGTTCCTTATGCTGAAAAAATAAATGAAGTATTAAAGGTTAGGAGTGATACTATTATAACTAATTTAGATAAATTATTACCTAGATTAAAAGGTAACCATATGTCATTTATGGCTACTTGCAAAACCGGAGTTAGAAAAGATTTAGCTTATGATTTAGTTTATTATCATGATAGTCATGATTACCCAGCAGATAATGTTGTTTATGGTAAATTAGGAGATATGATTACAATGTTTGATTTTCAAATAGATGAATTAATCCCTATTCCTCCAGAAGCTTTAATTGCTTATAATTATATGGCTAATAAAAATATAAGATTTTATTTAGGTTATGACTATATGATAAAAGAAGGCATTACTTTCTTTTTAAAAGATTGCTTAAAAGAAAATGTTGAGGTAAACTGGTTGAAACGTAAAGTAAATTTAGTAGATTGGTATAAAGATAAAACAGTATATGACTACTAAACTTGTAATATTTGATTTAGATGGTGTTTTAGTTGAAGCTAAAAATATCCATTATGAGGCACTTAATAAAGCCTTAGGTGAATACGCTATTAGTTGGAATGAACATTTATCAACTTATGATGGGTTAAAAACATCTCAAAAGTTAAATATGTTAACTACAGAAAAAGATTTACCTATAGAAGACCATAAGCGTATTTGGAATGATAAACAAAAATTTACTTTAGAAGCATTATCTAATTTAGAAATTGATTCTAATTTACTAAGTACTATAGCTCGTTTATCAAGTGAAGGATATAAAATAGCTTGTTGTTCAAATTCAATACGTAAAACTGTATTAACAGTATTAGCTAAACTAGGATTAATTGAGTTTATGGATTTAATTATATCAAATGAAGATGTATTAAACTCAAAACCACACCCAGAGATGTATTGGCAGGCTATATCTAAAATGGGGTGTTTACCTGAAGAAACACTTATAATAGAAGATTCTCCATATGGTTTACTTGCAGCAGCAAGAAGTAAGTCGTATATTCTACGTGTTAAAAATCCACAAGAGGTAACTTACAATAATATATCTAATAAATTAAACGAAATTAAAATGGGAGATAAACAAAATATACCTGCATGGCGTGATGAAACGTTAAATATATTAATACCAATGGCTGGAGCAGGTTCACGTTTTGAGAAAGCAGGTTATACATTTCCAAAACCACTTATTGAGGTAAGAAATAAACCAATGATACAAGTGGTAGTTGAAAACTTAAATATAAAGGCAAATTATATTTATGTTGTACAAAAATCACATCGCGAACAATATAATTTAGATGCTTTATTATCATTAATTACACCTGGTTGTAAAATAGTAGAAACAGAAGGCATGACTGAAGGAGCAGCTTGTACTGCCTTATTAGCTAAAGAACATATTAATTCAGATGCACCTTTATTTTTTGCTAATTCAGACCAGTTTGTAGAATGGGATTCAAATGAATTTATGTATAAAATGAATGAAACAGATGCCGATGGTGGTATTGTATCATTTACAGCTACACATCCAAAATGGAGTTTTGCTAAAATAGATGAACAAGGTTTAGTAACTGAAGTGGCAGAGAAAAAACCTATATCAAATATAGCTACTGTAGGTTATTATTATTGGAAACAGGGTAGTGATTTTGTTAAGTATGCAGAACAAATGATAGATAAAGATGTTCGCGTAAATGGTGAATTTTATGTATGTCCCGTATTTAATGAAGCTATTGAAGATGGGAAAGCGATAAGAACTTTTAATGTAAATGGAATGTGGGGATTAGGTACACCTGAAGATTTAGATTATTATCTTAAAAACTATAAATGATTCTAATATCACATAGAGGAAATATTTCAAGACCAATCCCAGAAAGAGAAAATGATCCTAAATATATTAATGAGGCTTTAGCCTCGGGTTATAATGTAGAAATTGATGTTTGGTTTATAAATGGTAAATTTAAATTAGGGCATAATAATCCTCAATATGATTTTCCATATGAATTAATTAAACATCAGTCAAATAAATTATGGCTTCATTGTAAAAATTTGGAAGCCATATCTCAATTTACTATATTAGATTCAACTGGTACATATTTTAATTATTTTTGGCACCAAGAAGATGATGTTACTTTAACATCAAAAGGATATATTTGGGCTTATCCTGGTAAACAACCCATTAAAAATAGTATAGCAGTAATGCCTGAATTAAATAAAGACGATTTAACCCAAGCTATAGGTATCTGTAGCGATTATATAGAAGATTATAAATGAAATTAAGCGCGGTTGTAGTCACGAGAAATGACAATTATGGAGGAAATTTAAATGATAGAGCAACTTATTGTCTCAATTCACTAGTAAATACTTTTGATGAGGTAATACTTGTTGATTGGAATTCACCTGATAGTAAACCTCAACTATGGGATATCCAAGATAGAATAGATTTTAAAGGTAATTTAAAACATATAGTAATTACACCTGAAATAGCATCCATGTTAACTAATAATGATCCACATGCTCAAGTATGTTGTGAGACATTAGCTCGTAATATTGGTATTAGACGAGCTACAGGTGATTATATTGTATCAACTAATATTGATGTAATTGCACCTCGTAGAGATAAATTAGAAGATACTATTAAAAACGAATTAAATGATAATACCTTTTATACTATATCTCGTAGATATACTGATTGGAAACAAATAGAAGAATTTCATGGTGGGGAAAGAAAATATAGTGACTGGGAAGCATTACGTGAATATCTAATCGAAAACAGTGAAGAACGAACTACGGGTGAATCAGTAGTTGAAGGTGATAACTATAGTATTATTAACTGTTGTGGTGATTTTCAATTAGCACATAGGGATGTTTGGAATGAAATACGTGGATTTGAGGAAGAACTTATTTATGTCTTATATAGTGATACAAATGTTCAAAAGAAAGCTATTAAACATGGTTTTGATCTTAAAGCAATTTACTCACCAGCTCTATTTCATATATTCCATGGTAAAGGTGGAGGTGGGTTTTTAGATGGTATCAATAGAAAAGTAAATGATATGTACAGAGCAGTTACAGCCCAGGAAAAAACCGAAAATGCTGATACATGGGGATTTGAGCCGATTGAAATGGAATATGAATTACTTTAATATTTATAACAAAATACTCTAATGGACAAATTACAACTTACAGATATCTTAGAAGGTGATTATTCAAAAGACATCCATGTTACGAATGATACAGCTATGTATGATCCTTTAAATGAAGATGGTGAAAACCAAGATGGTACCTTAAAATATACTACTGAAATAGATGGTAGAAAATATAAGATTACTTTTGATGTAAATAAAAATCCAACTAAAAAGGGTATTAAAGTTAAATTCTTCCCATTGGATGAATCAGGTGCAGAGATTCCAAATCCAAGTGAAGAACAATTAGCTCAACTACAAAATGATGTAGCAACACGTTTAGCACCTAAATTTAATGAGTTTAAATTAGAATTTGATGAAGATGAAGATGCACCCGAAAAAAATGTAGCTGCATTTCAAGTACCATTATCTTCGTTTGTATCATTTGTTGCGAACGTAGTATTTAAAAAATAATGGCTAAAAGAAAATTATTAAACTTAAGGGTTATAGGTAATTCAAAAGAATTACTTAATCAATTTATTGATAATAATAAAGAGTATATTTTTAAAGAAACATATGCAGGTATAAAACATGCTATTAGACAAAATAAATCAATAGCTGAAATTTGTAATGTAAATACTAATAGTGCTATAGCAATAATATCTAAGGATGGATGGGAAAGTGCCCTTAGTTCTTCTCTCGGATACTTTGAATCAGTTGATAAATTTGAAATGTGTAGAGATATAAACACTACACTTAAAACGTTACGAAATGTCAAAAGACCCACTAAGCTCTCTAAAACAATCTCTGGATCAGTTGTTACAAGCTGATACTTCGATTAAGAGAAAAAACAAAAAATCATACGATAAAAAACGGGATTTATTTATTAATATAATAAATCAATTCGAAGCGGCTATTACTAAATCTTATTTGTTAGAAAAAGATTTTAAAATAGATATGTCTAAGTATGAAGAAAATTTTTATCAAATAATAGATTCACTTATATTATTATCCTTTGGTAAAGATGTATATGAGTTATTATCATTTTATTTTTATGAACGTTATAACCCAGATGGAAGTGAAAATGGGTTAATCATAGAAGAAACTGGTGAAGAAGTATTTATTAAAGATGCTTTAGAACTTTGGGATTTAATTATTAAAGTACAACCTAATATATTCGATGGCAAAATTAGGTAGAACTCCCAAACCCATAACTAGAGAGCAATTACTAGCTGCTATGAAAATGACTAAGTCAAATATGGCGTGTGCTCGTTATTTAGGTATTAGTTACATGCATTATAGTCGTTATGCTAAAAGTTATATTGATGATGAAACTGGTAAAACATTATTTGATTTACATAAAAACCAATCAGGTAAAGGCATTAGAAAATTTTTAGGTGGTAAAGATCCTGATTTAAAAGCTTTAATGGATGGAGAACTATATGTTAAATCATATAATTTAAATCGTTATAAAGATAGACTAATACAAGAAGGTTATATAGAAGAATGTTGTAATAGTTGTGGGTTTAATGAACAAAGAGTAAATGATTATAAAGCCCCTTTACTAATTCATTTTAAAGATAAAAATAAAATGAATTGGAAAATAGAAAATCTAGAATTATTATGTTATAATTGTTATTTTCTTCATATTGGTGATGTTTTTAATGAAAAACAAGTTAAAAACATTGAGGAAGATGCACCTGTTAAAAAAGACGATCAAGTAGACTGGGAAATGGATGATAATATGTTAGAACATTTTAAAGATATTGGTTTGGTTGAAGATGATGAAGAAGATTACATAGCTCGTCTTTAGGTCTTTTTATTATATTTATGATTGGATATCCTTCAAGTCAAGACAGTTTTCTTTTGTCTAACTAAACCCCAATTAACATGGATTTATTGAAAAAAATTAGCTCTTGGGCTAATGGACTAACAGAACTAGGTGTAACAGTAATTGCACTTGGCGTTGTACTTGAAGTATTGTTTAAAGGAGCCAACATACCATTTTGGCCTGAAGTATCTGTAGTGGATAACATTATGGGTATTTTAACTAATTTAAGTGGTGCTGGCCTTCTTGGGCTTGTAGGTGCATTTGTATTGTACCACATTCTTAAGAATAAGAACGTGTAATATCTTTTTGACATAGATTTTACAAAGAAAAGGGCGCGAAAGCGTCCTTTTTCTATATTTATCTCCGAAGCGAGAAATATGTTAAAATCAATAGTTACATTATTGTTAATGTTGTTATCGTCTATGGCGATTAGCCAAGATACAATTCAAATTGGAAATGTAAACAACAAAATTCAGCTAGGTCCTTTTGCGGGTAGTAGGGACTTAGCTTTTGGTGTTCAATCTATTTTAGAAGAGGTTATACAAGATAAAGGATACAACTTATCCTATAATGCCGAAACCCAAATTCAAGTCGATTTATTATTTTTTGATGTACAAAAAACTAAAGTACAAGTTGCTATTTACAGTAAAAATACTGATGAATATCAAATTATAGCACGTGCATCATTAATTAAAAATGGTAAAAAGAAAAAACAAGTAACAGCTAAAGGTACTGCTAAAGAAATTTCCACAGCAACTCTTATCATAGATAAAGGTGGTCAGTTTTCACAAACAAATGTTTCAACCGCTTTGAAAAAGGTTTGTGTTCAACTAATTAATAAACTTAAACTATGAAAAAATTATTACTATTATTAACTTTACTTCCTAGTATAGTACTAGGTCAGCTTACCTCCTCTGTAGATGGTATAGATATAGACCTAGTATATTCTGGTACTACAGTAGATGCTAATAAAGCATTATCTAAAGTACAAGTAAATGATACTATAGTAGTTAAACTTAATCTAAGTAATTTAAGTTCTAACACTATAACTTATGTACATGTAGATGTACAGTATAATGTAAATGCTTATGCTAGAGTAGCTTACTCATTTGATGTTCCTAATAATGCACAAACATCTAATGGAAACTGGAGCGGCAATGGAATGAAATGGACAGTCAATCCTAACTATGATGCTAACGATTTATGGGCTCAATGGTCTACCCAAGGAGGTTCCTATAACGAAGTAGCAGGATGGGAAGTAGATCACGTTGAAGCAGTATCACTTTCAGGTATATCTGGTAATTATGCTACACTACATTTTAAAGTTAAAGATGCAGGGGATACTCACAGTTATACAGATAATATAGTAATAACAATGGCAAGAGTAACTGATAATACAGGTACTTCTGAATATGTTTTCCCAGTTGGTAAAGTAAGAGGGTATGATACTATGGCTATTACTCATATACCTTTAGAAGACTTAGATTCAAACATTTATATAAAAGCTGATACCAATAGTAATTTCGATGTAACTAAAGTAGGAGTTGTAGTACAAAAAAATGGATCACCAGTTAGTAATAATCTTTACTTTGATTCTGGTGGACAAATAAACGTAACAGAGTATATTACTACAAGTACAGATAGTTATACTCTAGACTTTGTAACTTCGTATAATGCTACAGAATGGGAAGCTTTACTTGATAATATTATTACTATATCAGATGTTACTTTAACATTAAATGAGTTAGGTAAATATGGACATGGAAATGTAGGTACAGTATTTACTACTGGTATTCAATATAGTGCAGTAGATTCAGATAATAATAGAGATTTAACACCTCAAGATGCTTATAATTTATTAGGGCATGTAATGGGTTCAGTAGATATTATTCCTGATGATGGAACTGGTATATTTAACAATTCTTTTAAACCTATTAAAAAAACTGATTATAATAGTTGGTCAATTTATAAGTTTAAAAACAATGTTACTGAACCTAATCATTCAGTAGTTCATCCTATAACAGTTGATTTTAACCAATCATCTTATACAGAGGATTTTAAATTTGGATTTATAGGAGATGCTAATGGATCTCATTCATCACCAATTGATGGTAATGATGCTAGTTCATTAACAGCTAGATCAAATACTAATTATACTATATCATCAGCCCCAGCAATGTCATATGGACAACAAGTATTAGCTGATGGAATAATACAAGGTGAATGGTCAACAGCAATAGAAGATGGAAGAGTAGTTGCTACCTTAAGACTTTTATCTACAGAAGTAACGGCATTACAGTTAAAAGTAGACTACGATAATACAATACTAACCTTTGATGAAGCAGTATTTAATACGGGTAATACCGTAACTAACTTTGCCTCTGAAACTAACGGAAGAGTTAACTTAGGTAGTATCGAACAAAATGGAGGTGAAATAGATACAGGAGATGTATTTAAAATATACTTTGCTGGTAATGTAACCTCACCTGTTGGGCTAGTATCAATATTCAATACTGATGCAGCTAACACAGATGGATATAGATTAATTTTAAACTTACAATAATGAAAAAAATACTACTTATTTTATTAATAATTATAGGTTGTGTTAAAGATGAATACTCAGATTTTCAAACACTTTATCCCAAATTAACTGATAATATGTCAATAGATGGATTAACAGGACTAAAATTTCAAGGATCAAATATAACAGATAAAAGTAAGTTTAATTTAAAAGTATTAGAAGCTGGAGAATATTCTATTGAAGTAAGAGATTATTTCAAAAACCTAACTTCTAAGAGTATAATAGATGTTAAAAGTGGAGATAATGTGTTAAAGTTTTATACACGAGCATTCCAAGATGGTGATTATACCATTTCTATCGGTAAGGATGGAAAAGAAATACATAATGTTAAATTAGTAATAAAATGAAAAAATTAATATTAATAATAGTTACAATATTTGGTTTTCTAAGTTGTGAAAACCCTTCAGTTGAAGATGGGTTAGCTAGTTTAGAAGAATCTTTAGCCGAATTACAGGCAGCAATGGCTGGTGTAGACGTTGACCAAATGTTAACGGATGTATCTAGCATGCAAACTCAAGTAGAAACAATGCAAATTGATATAGATGCTTATAATGAAGAAGCAGCTGGATGGTTAGTTCAAATAGAAGATATTTTAAGTGATTTAGCTGGTCTTCAAGTAATAATTGATAATGCTGCTACAACAGAACAAACTGATGCTTTATTAGCAGATGTACAAGAAATATCAGCAATGATTGATCAATTAGTATTAATAGCTGATTATGATGCTGATGGAGTAATTAATGGTTTAGATCAATGCCCAGAAACAATATTAGGTGCTACAGTTAATAATTCTGGATGTTCAGTAGCTCAGTTAGAAGCAATTGCTTCAGGTACTGCTAGTTCAACTACTACTTCAAGTACAACTACATCATCAACAACTGGAGGATAGTTATGGAAGACATTAAAAAAGCTATTATCGGAGTAATTACTCTTGCTATTACAACAGCAGGAGGATTAATGATTAATAAACTTCTAAAAGGAGAAGATAAAAAGTCTGCTAAGACAGAAGCAATAACCCCTGTAACTCAACCTAATGTCATCATTAACATCCCAGAACAAAAAAAAGATACAGTTGTAAAAAAAGTATATGTTAAACCAGTGGTTAAGGAAACTAAAACGGAAAAACGTAAAAAAGAAATAGATTGGTAATTGCATATATTTATATCAAAATATAACTAAATGAACGCAAAGACAAACGCACATCGTAACCGATTTGTAATTACAACAGTAATATTAGCAACCTTTTTTCTTATTATGATGGGAATAGGAGGAGCTATTTTAGGTAATGGTGAAACACCTTCTATTGAACAAGAATGGAAAGAAATATTGTTATTAGTATTAGGTGCATTTTTAGGTTCTTACTCTAGAGTAGTAGATTTTTGGTTTAATGGAAATGACACAGATATGGATGGTCAACCAGATGTTGTTGCTACCCCACCACCTGTAGATGATGGTAATCCAAAATTTTGTGATAACTGTGGTGATCAAATAGATTACGATAATTTTTAAAATATGCCTATACAACCTAAAGGAATTATTCTACATTCAATGTCCGAATATCTAGTATATGAAGGGCAAAAATTGTATGCTAAAGATTTTTTAAAAAAATTAGGATTATCTGTACATGGTTTTATCAAACCTGATGGGACATATGATAAAATGATCGAAACTCCAAATAAAGCATTTCATGCAGGTAAATCACTACATGAAGGAATATCAGGATTAAACTCACATTATTTAGGTGTAGAAATACTAGTCCCCGGAGTTAATGACTATGGTTCATTTAGTAAAAAAATTAAAACATCTGGAACTTATAATGAAGCTCAATTTAATCAAACATTAAAAGTATTTAAGTTTTGGATGAACAAATATAAAATCCCTGCTAATCGAGTAGTACGTCATTCAGATGTATCAGGAGACCATGTTAGGGGTAAAGGTAAAGGAAAAATAGATCCTGGATCAGCATTTGATTGGGATAATTTCCAAAAACAATTAGTTACATAATTATTTAATCTCAAAAACCAGTGAAGCGGAATGAAAAATTTTATTACAAACTACAAAACACTCATGAGTGGGTGTGAATCACCATTAGACTATGGTGTTGCAATTTTTATAAATTTATTAGCAGCTATTGTTGTAGTAGGTTTAGGTAGAATAGCTTTTGAAGTTATTACTAATCCATCAACATTTAGTAACGCAACTTGGGGCATCTTCGATACCCTTGGTTAAAAAGTTATTTGTACTTGCTTTATTAGCTTGTACAAATATCTACGGACAAGTTGTTGGTAAGACAGTTACTGAAGACTACCAAGCGGAATTTGAAAGACAAGCCTCTGTCTATGAAATCCCTGAATATTTTGGTGAACCAGTACCTGTAGCTATACTCAGCATAGGTGTTAATGAACAAGTATTAGAACAATATCCTGAATTAGGAGACTATCGTGTTGGATTAGGATTATCTAACATTACAGTTGCATTCATGGATGAAACCTTCAGATTTGAATTCGTTGAAACAAGAGATGAAATCAAAGATCGAATGGTTACTCAATACAAAGCATCTCAAAAAGGATTTACTGCAAATAAAATCGATATAATGGGTAAAATTGCCTTAGCCAAATATTTTGGTTATATCGAAGTTTATGATTTTAGTATTAGTGAAGACGAAACTATTAATCTAAAAGATGGTGTTAAAAATAAACTAGTAACACGTTTAGGTTTACAAGTCCGTTTAGTTGATGCTGAATCAGGTCTATACATGACCGGTTCGGGATTAGGTAAAGCAACTACTACTAGAGAAGTAACTTTATTAAGCGATGAAAACTTAGAAGAAGTAGCATTTAATCAATCATCAATTGGCATTGCTACTAGAAAAGCACTTAATACAGCTGTATATAAAATAGTGCGTCGAATGAGACAAAAGAAAATCTTTGATCATTAGACTATGGATGAATTTATATTATTTGTAGTTTTTTTATTAGTTGTAGGACTTATAGGCCCTAAAGAAGAATGTAAAAATACACCTTGTAAATGTAGAAAATGTAAATCTACATGAAACATTTATTCTTCTTATTGTTTTTAATAAGTTGTAGCTCACTTTACTCCCAAAACCTAATCCAGACCTATATAGATAGATGTACTGGAGAAGTAAAGGTAATGAGTGTACCTATGAATGGTTCGACTGTAGTAGCATACTATAATCGTTCAAGGGTATTTACTGCATCTGATTTTCAAAATGGAACTCTCCAGTCTTGGTTAGAGGAAACATATTTATGGTGGTCAAGCTTGAATCCGTGTTCAACAAATCAAGCACAAACGACTACCGTTCAAACAACGGTTCAACAGACAACAACACAGGCTACCCAAGCTGCAACTCAAGCTGCAGTACCTGTTGCAACACCAATAGTTGCCCCTACTACAACAGTAGCACCTCAATCAACACCAGCTGTAAATGCATCACCTCCTCCTACTAGTACTGCCCCAACTCAAAGTGCACCTCAAACTAATAATGCACCTGTGGACAATTCGAGTACAAATACTACTGCTCCAACTACAGATAGCGGATCACAAGTTAGTACTAATGAATCTACGTCTCAAACGGACACCAGTGGAACAACTGAGGCTAGCACTGGAGAAACTGGGACAACAGAAAGTACAACTGAAGCGACAACGACAGAGACTAGCGAATCACAAACAGAAACTCAACAAACAGAATCTACAACAGACGATTCAGGAGGAAATGATACATCAAACAGCGAAACAGAAGATACATCAACGACGCAGGATGAAAGTGGATCAGATAGTGAAACAACAACTGAAGAGTCTACTGAGGAAACAACAACTGAAAGTGAATCCAACGAATCAGAAGAAACAGTAGATGAATCCTCATCTGAGGAATCATCAGAAGAAACAACAGAAGAAAGTACAGAAGAATCAAGTGAAGAATCATCTGAGGAAAGCTCAGAAGAGGAAACCACTGAAGAAGAAACTACAGAAGAGGAATCCAGTGAGGAGGAATCATCTGAAGAAGAATCCGAATCTGAAGAATCTGAAGACGAAGAATCGTCTGAGGAAGAATCAGAAGAAGAAAGCGAAGATGAATCTGATGAATCCTCATCTGAAGATGAAGAGGAAGAAGAAGAAGAAGAGAAGAAAAAAACATTCGCCCCACCCATCATCTCCGCTAATGTTGCATCTATGCAAAACATAGATGGCACCTTTAATCAAACTATGACTATAGGTGTATCCCGAAGCTCACTTTTAGGAACTGAAACTTATGCTATTAATGCTATGGTATGGGATAACTTACAACAATTTATGTTGAATGGAAGTTATTCTAAAGTTCATATTAATGACGAAGGTCGCGTCAACAGAGTGTATTCCGCTTCAATAGGTGGGGCTCGAATGTTTACTACAACTATGGGTAATTTAGGCCAGAGTTTAACCTATTTAGGTAAAAAGGGTTCAGTTAAAGGAGTAGCATTTTCCACTTCACTTATATCCATTGGGTTTCAAGTAGTTGAAGGACAAATATTACAAGATGCTGTTTTACTAGCCCCAGCACTTACTGGATTTTGGACTAAATCTTTTATTTATAGCCCTAAATTAACAGCATCACCTATGATAGCTATATCATCACCATTTTTATTACACGATTGGTTTAATAATGAATCAACTTGGAATAAAGACGTAATGGCAATTATAGGTTCTAGTTTTGATATTAGTTTAACTCAACGTTTTAAATTTAATGTAGGTGTAAATACAATCCATAATACCAATCCTAATATCCCAATGACTTGGAACTTTACTATAGGTTCTCGTTTTTCTCTTTAAAGTAATGCATAGGAAACTTGGCTACCCAGGAGAT
>TARA_R110002020_G_scaffold14062_11_pt1 | contig 14035 bp, 12 predicted proteins | sample TARA_R110002020 | Tara Oceans TARA_R110002020 (sample SAMEA4396489) | marine metagenome | biome: Westerlies Biome; feature: [MES] marine water layer (ENVO:01000295) within the mesopelagic zone...; material: water (ENVO:00002006), including particulate matter (ENVO:01000060) such... | reverse complement strand
CCTTCGGGCCACCTTCTCCCCTCAGGGGAGAAGGGTGAGCCGCGCGCCTGCCTCAATAGACAGACTTCACATACATTTCCGGCGGCACCGGGCCGCGCGCATAGTCAGGATGGCGGATACGCTCGGGCAGCACGATTTCCGGCTTGGGCACGTCGGCATAGGGAATGGCCGAGAGCAGATGGGCAATGGTGTTGAGCCGGGCCCGTTTCTTGTCATCGGCATCGACGATCCACCAGGGCGATTCGGTGGTATGCGTGCGCGCCAGCATGTCTTCCTTGGCCTTGGTATAATCTTCCCAGTGGCGGCGCGATTCCATGTCCATCGGCGACAGCTTCCACTGCTTGAGCGGATCGTCGATGCGCATGCGGAAGCGGAATTCCTGCTCTTCATTGCTGATCGAGAACCAGAACTTGATCAGGATAATACCCGAGCCGATCAGCATTTTTTCAAATTCCGGCACGGTGCGGAAGAACTCTTCGAGCTCGGCCGGGGTGCAGAAGCCCATTACCCGTTCCACGCCCGCCCTATTGTACCAGGAGCGGTCGAACAGCACCATTTCGCCCGCTGCCGGCAGATGGGGCACATAGCGCTGGAAATACCACTGCGTCTTTTCCCGGTCGCTCGGCGCCGGCAGCGCCACGACGCGGCAGACGCGCGGATTGAGCCGCTGGGTGATGCGCTTGATGGCGCCGCCCTTGCCGGCCGAGTCGCGCCCCTCAAAGATCACCGCCACCTTGAGCCGGTGATGGGCGATCCAGTCCTGCAGCCGCACCAATTCGTGCTGCATGCGGAACAGTTCGCGGAAATAAATGCGTCGATCCAGCGTCTTGCCGCCCGGACGCTCCTCGCCCCCGGCCAGCGCCTCGAGCTGATCGTCCTCAAATTGCAGCTCGAGCTCTTCGTCAAAGCTGTCGGTAATTTCCGCGCGAATGCGGTCGAGATCATTCTGATTGGCAAAGTCGGTCATCGCTGCCTCCCGGTTTGTCGCCACTACGCATGCCCAGACGACAGTTTTGTGACTCTTCGAGGCGGCCCCGCAGTCGCACGATCGCGCCGGTCGAGCAATTTTAGCCGAGAAGGCGATGAGCGCTAGGCGTGAATGGCAGGATGCACCCAAAGGGGCCGGTCCACCCCCCTCGCCCCCGCGAAATCCGCTCCCTGGCGGCGCAATACCGGCCTCTGGCTTGAAAGCGCGTGTGGACATGACCATGTTCCTGACCACACCGGCTTGACCGCAGGGCACCAGCCGGGCAATTTGAGGCGCTTTCCCCTAAAACTATCGTGACGCGTAGGCCGAACGGATTTTGGCTGGGGTTGGCTATTGACTGACGTCTGATTTGACTGACGTGCCGATTGGAGGCGACGAAATGGAAAAGATCCCGATGACAGTGGGCGGTCAAAAGGCCCTTGCTGCCGAATATGAGCTCCGTACTGCCACTGAGCGCCGCCGCATTGTCGAGGCGATCTCGGAAGCGCGTGCTCACGGCGATCTGTCGGAAAACGCCGAATATCACGCCGCCAAGGAACAGCAGAGCCTCAATGAGGGCCGCATCAAGGAACTCGAGACCATTCTGGCGCTGGCCGACGTCATCGACGTCACCAAGCTGAGCGGCAGCTCGGTCAAGTTCGGCGCCACCGTGACCTATATCGATGAGGACACCGAGGAAGAAAAGACCTATCAGATCGTCGGCGATCCCGAAGCCGATGCCTCGGCTGGCCGCATCTCGATTTCCTCGCCCATCGCCCGCGCCATGATCGGCAAATCCGAAGGCGATTCGTTCGAAGTGGCGGCTCCCGGCGGCGCGCGCAGCTATGAAATCCTCAAGATCGTCTATGCCTGACACGCGGCAATTGGTCTTTTGCTCACTATAAGTGTGATATTTCCGCGCGTTCCACAGGCCTGTGCCGGGTGCGTGAACGGTTTGCCTTGAAAGAGTACCCCTTCGGCCCTTAACTAGGCTCTGAGGGAGTACTTCCATGAGTTGGAGAGCGGTGCGATGCACGCCAAAGTTGTGATCATCGGGTCCGGCCCTGCCGGCTATACGGCCGCGATCTATGCAGCGCGGGCCATGCTCGAACCCATCATGATTCAGGGTCTGCAGCCCGGCGGCCAGCTGACCATCACCACCGATGTGGAAAACTATCCCGGCTTTGCCGATGTGATCCAGGGCCCCTGGCTGATGGACCAGATGAAGGCCCAAGCTGCCCATGTCGGCACCCGCTTTGTCAGCGACATCATCACCCATGTCGATTTCGACCGCCGCCCCTTCGTGCTGACCGGACATGACGGCGAGATCTACACCGCCGACAGCGTCATCATCGCCACCGGCGCCCAGGCCAAGTGGCTCGGCCTGCCCAGCGAGCAGAAATTCCAGGGCTTTGGCGTGTCGGCCTGCGCCACCTGCGACGGCTTCTTCTATCGCAACAAGGAAGTGCTGGTGGTCGGCGGCGGCAATACCGCGGTCGAGGAGGCCCTGTTCCTGACCAATTTCGCCTCCAAGGTGATTGTCGTGCATCGCCGCGACGAATTCCGCGCCGAGCGCATCCTGCAGGAGCGCCTGTTCAAAAATCCCAAGATCGAAGTGCGCTGGAACACCGAGATCGCCGAAGTCGGCGGCTCGGCCATGCCGCCCTCGGTCAATACCGTCACCCTGCGCGATCTCGCGCTCAACCGCACCTATGAGCAACCCATTGACGGCATTTTCATCGCCATCGGCCACGCCCCGGCCACCGCGATCTTTGCCGGCAAGCTCGACATGAAGCCCGGCGGCTATCTCCAGGTCAAACCGGGCACCTGCCAGACCAATATTCCCGGCGTGTTCGCCGCGGGCGACGTCACCGACGATGTCTATCGTCAGGCCGTTACCGCTGCGGGCATGGGCTGCATGGCCGCGCTGGACGCCGAACGTTTTCTCGCCGAACACGAACTCGCCGAGGCGGCGGAGTAGCTCGACCGACGACCCAACTAGAAAGCGTCGCTAACATGCTCGACTGGGACAAACTGCGCATTTTCCACACCGCCGCCGAGTCGGGCAGTTTCACCCATGCCGCGGAAAAGCTGGGCATGAGCCAGTCGGCCGTCAGCCGGCAGATTTCTGCCCTCGAGGACGATCTCGGGCTCAAGCTGTTCATCCGCCATGCCCGCGGCCTCGTGCTCACCGAAGTGGGCGAGCAGCTGTTCCGCACCGCCCACCGCATGCACTGGGAACTCCAGCAGGTGGAAACCCAGATGTCCGAGAGCCAGGACACCCCCACCGGCCCGCTCATCGTCACCACCACGGTGGGTATTGGCTCGACCTGGCTGAGCTCGCGGCTCGACGAATTCCTCAAGCTCTATCCGCTGATCCAGCTCGAGATCCGCCTCAACGACGCCGAACTCGACCTGGCCATGCGCGAGGCCGACGTCGCCATCCGCCTGCACCGCCCCAACCAGTCCGAGATGATCCAGCGCAAGCTGTTCACCGTGCATAACCACTTTTACGCCTCGCGCGGTTATATCGAGGAATTCGGCACCCCCACCAGCGCCGAGCAGCTCGACGAGCACCGCATCGTCAGCTTCGGCGAGCCGGTGCCGTCCTATCTGGGCGACATCAACTTCCTCGAACGCATGGGCCGCACCGATTCCAGCCCGCGCCGCGCCTCGCTCAAGGTCAACGCCATCTATGGCATGATGCAGGCCTGTCGCGCCGGCATCGGCATTGCCATGTTGCCCGATTACGTCACCGAGCAGGAAGATGGCCTGGTGCAGATCCTGCCCGAGACCGAACTGCCGGCCTATGAGGCGTTTTTCGTCTATCCACCGGCCCTCAAAAACTCCAAGCGCGTTGGCGTCTTCCGCGACTTCCTCGTCGCCAAGGCCCGCGAATGGGCCTTCTGACCAGGCCCCCTTCGGCGCCGTGAAACTCCTCCACGCCTGAAAAAGCGCCGCCTCGCCTGCAAATCGGGCGAGGATGGATCGGCGCCGCGCGATCTCTTGTTATTGATTTGTCACGTTAATTTCGCATCCCATGCAATGACTGCATAGCTATTATACGCCTTGCTTGATTGTTAGGCAGCGTCATGCCGCCTATATCGACCGGACACAGCAGGCGCTTCTCCCTCCCTCCCTTGCGCCTCCTGCGTTCCCTCCTTGTGGGGACCTGTTCCCACAATCTTGTGGCTCCGCTCTCCCCTCGGGCGGGGCCACTTTTTTTGCCGGCGCCGTGCAAGGGCTGCATGGCTGACATGTTACACCCCCCATTGCCGCCCCTCCCCCTGACGTTCATAAGGGGCCCGTCGCTGAGGCGCGTTCCGTATCCTCCTCCCTCGGAACAAGTATCGCGACACCGAACCGGGATCGTATCCTCCTCCCTCGATCCAGGTTCACCGGCAGAGCGCATATCCTCCTCCCTTGCCCTCTGCCCTACTTTCGATTTGGCTTCGGCCCTATCATCAGCCCTGTCTTCGGACAGGGCTTTTTTTTCGCCGTCGGCACGCCGCCCCACCCTGCAGGCAACCTATCGCTCACGACCGCGTTACCATCCATGCGCGGCAGTCGCGCCATTGGAGACTTACGTGGGCACTTCCGTTCTCATCAGCATCCTGATCACCTTCCTGGTGGTCGTTCTCGTTCTCTGGCTTGTCCAGCGCCTGCCCATCGAAGGCGGCCTGCGCCAGATCATCCAGATCGTCGTCATTGTCATCGGCGTCATCGCGCTGCTGCGTTACCTCGCCGTATTCTAGCGCCGGCGCCGGCCAGCACGCGGCCCGGTCAGCCGACCGGGCCCGCCTGTAACCCCCGTCCCGCTTGACAACTTGTCGCTGTGTCAAATGCATGGCAGATATGTTGACCTATGCATTGCTGACCAGTCGGTCAAAATCTATATGTGTACCTGTCGCTGGCGACGCCGCTCCGTATCCTCCTCCCTCGGACCCGCGTTTAGGCGACACGAATTTGAGCTGCATCCTCCTCCCGCGGCTCAGGTTCACCGGTCAGGCGCATATCCTCCTCCCTTGCGTCGGGCCCTACTTACGATTTGGCTTCGGCCCTATCATCAGGCTCCAACTTCGGTTGGAGCCTCTTTTTTTCCCGATTGGATTCTTTCGACCGGCGCGTCCCGCCGATAAATCTGCATGGCAGCGATGCCGATTGGGGGTTTGTAGGACGGCGCAGGCTAAACGATAATTGGGACGATCAATTGCGGCGCCCACCTGCCGCCCGCCAAGGTCAGGCGCTTCGGCGCTTGACCCCTGGGCCCTGCCCTCCCCTCGGGCGGGGCCTTTCCTTTCCGCCATTGCTGCCGCCGACCCGGCAAGTTCTGCCGGGCCTTCCTCGTCGCAGCGCCCCGACGGCTTGATTCTGTTCATTATTTTCTCGGCATAGCGCTTGCATGGCCTTCTGGAGATCGATCGCAGGAGGCCAGCATGGTTGCCGTCAGCGCCGCTTACCCCACCAACGCCTATACCGCCGCCTATGGGCAGACCGCCAAATCGGCGACCACTGCAGCCAATACCACCAGTTCCGGCGGCACGACGAGCGCCTCCGGCAGCACCGGCAGCGCCGCCACCGAAATCACCCTTTCCAGCGAGGCCCAGGCTGCCCTGGCGGCCAAGGACTTCGCTACCGTGCTGGCCGAGACCAAGTCCAAGCTGACTGCCCTGTTGATCGAAGCCGGCCGCACCTCCCCGCTGCAGAATGACAAGCTGGCCGTCGACCTTTCCAGCCTCGACCAGCGCGAGCTCTTCGCCATGGCCAGCGATGACAGCTTCAGCAGCGACGAGCAGGCCGCCGCCGGCCTTGAAATGCAGCGCCGCTTCGAGGCCGCCATGGCCGGCCCCGCTGCCGTGGCCAAAGTCACCGGCGACTATACTGGCCTCTACAAGGCCGCCGCCGCCTATCTCGACAGCCTGGGCGACGAGGAGAAGAAGGGCACCGACTGGATCGCCGGCCGCGAGGCGGTCACCGACGGCCTGAAACAGCTACAGTCCGATCCCAAGACCATGCCCGAGGCCGGCGATCACGATCCCGTGGCGCTCTATCTGGCACTGGCCAATGCCGGCCAGACCCAGCAGCAGGACATCAAGGACGTCGCCGCCGGCGCCCGCGCCTCGCTCGATGCGCTCTATGCCAAGGCGATCAAGGACGGCAAGGCGCCCACCTTCAACAAGAACACCGTTGTCGGCACCTATATCGACCTGTCGAGCTTCCCCAGCCGCACGCTCTCGGCCATTGCGCTCAATACCGACAATAAATTCGCGCCCGAGGAAGCCAGTGCTGCCCAGGCCGCCCTGCGCGCCAAATCGGGCGCCGCGCTGCTGGCCGGCTTCCAGAATGCCGCCAAGTCGAGCGACCCCACCGCCTTCTCCCAGAACATTATCTCGATCTTTTCCTCGATGAGCGCCGAGGAACGCCAGGCCGCCGGCTGGAGCGACAAATTCTACCAGGCCGCGGTGCAGAGCTACCAATCCACCAGCAAGCTCACCCAGATGTTCGCCGAAGCCGGCGGAAACGCGACGGGGTTCATGAGCTGGATGGGCAAGTAGGGAGCCGAGTGGCGTCCCCCCTCTCCCCTTGCGGGAGAGGGACGACCTGACGCGTTCAGCGGAAGGTCAGGGTGAGGGGTGCTGCGTCATCCCATGCCAGGTGCGCCAGAAAGGAACCCCTCATCCGCCGCTTCGCGGCACTTTCTACCTCAAGGGGAGAAGGGGGCCACGGAGCTAGACGATCCCCGCGCAGAAGCTCTGGATGCGGCGCAGCGCTTCTTCCAGCTCGGCATTGCTGGCCGCGTAGCTCAGCCGGAAATGCCCCGCCAGGCCGAAGGCCGCCCCATGCACCAGCGCCACGCCGGTCTCCTCGAGCAGGGCCAGCACGAAGTCCTCGTCCGTGGTGAGCTTGGTGCCGCCCGCTGTGGTCTTGCCCAAGAGCTGCTGGCAGGAGGGGAACACGTAAAACGCCCCTTCCGGCACCAGGCATGTCAGCCCGGCACTGGCATTGAGCCCGGCCACGACGAGGTCGCGCCGCGCCTGGAACACCTTGCGCCAGTCGTCGAGAAAATCCTGCGGGCCATTGAGCGCCGCCACGGCCGCCCATTGCGACACCGAGGTCGGGCAGCTGGTCGACTGCCCCTGCAGCTTGGTCATGGCCGCCAGCAGCGCGCGCGGACCGGTGCAATAGCCGATGCGCCAGCCGGTCATGGCATGGGACTTCGACACGCCATTCATCGTCAGCGTGCGCGCCTGCAGCCTGGGCTCGACCTGGGCAATGGTGGCAAAGCTGCCGCCATCATAGACCAGCACTTCATAGATATCGTCGGTCAGGATATGCACCTGCGGATGGGCCAGCAGCACATCGGCCAGCCCCCGGAGCTCGGCCGCCGTATAGGCCGCGCCGGTCGGGTTGGAGGGTGTATTGAGGATCAGCCACTTGGTCCTGGGCGTGATCGCCGCTTCCAGCACTGCCGGCGACAGCTTGAACCCGGTCGAGGCATCGGCCACGGCAAAGACCGGCTCGGCGCCGCATAGCCGCACGATTTCCGGATAGCTTACCCAATAGGGCACCGGCACCACGACCTCATCGCCCGGATTGAGCGTGGCCATCAGCGCATTGAAAATGATCTGCTTGCCGCCCGAGCTGACAAAGCAGTCTGCCGCCGTGACGTCGAGCCCATTGTCGCGCCGGAACTTGGCGGCCACCGCCTCCTTGAGCTCGGCAATGCCATCGACATTGGTATAGCGCGTCTTGCCGGCATCCATTGCCGCCTTGGCGGCGTCACGCACATGCAGCGGCGTATCGAAATCGGGCTCGCCAGCCGACAGCGCGATGATGTCGCGCCCCGCCTGCGCCAATTCGCGCGCCTTCTGGCTGATCGCCACCGTCGCCGACGGCGCCACCCGCGCCAGTGCCTCGGACAGAAAAGCCATGATCAATCTCCCGGAAAACCCCGGGCGCACTGATAGAGAATGCCACCGGCCCCGGCAAGCGGCGCGATCAGATTCCGACGCCCGCTTCGCGGCGCAGCATCACCCCGGTCACCCGCCAGCCCGCGTCTTTCTCGTCCTCGAGCTGGTAGAGCGCCTCGTAGAGCCCCTGATCGGGCCCCACCAGCCGCACCACCTGCGCGACCGTGCTTTCGCTGATCCGGTTGAAGGCCCCGAAACTATGCGAGCGCGACTGCACCACCGGCCCATAGCCGCTGGCCAGGATGGCCGCGTAGAACGCCTCGGGCTGCCCTTCGAACTGGGCGCGAAAACCGGCACCGGCCAGCGCCAGAGCGGCCGCGCCATCGACGGCGCGAAACGCCTCGATCTGTCCGGTAACCGTCGCCTGCCAGGGCGCGGCCTCCTCCTGCGCTGCACTCGCCGGCAGCCATATCAGCATCATCAGCAAGGCCAGAAATATCCGCATGTCAGCCTCCTCTCCCCGGCACTGCGGGCCCATTGCCACAGTTTCGCCGCGAAATGGTACCGCCGCCACCCCAATCGGCACAAACTCGAACCGCATTCGCGTGGCTAATTGCCGTCACTGCGCATTCAAGGAAAGGCGACCATCCCATGCAAGAAGTTACGTCTCCCAAGCGCAGAAGTTTCAGCCTCTATGCCATCGTCTCGGGCGCCCTGGTCACGGTCGGTGCCGTGCTCGGCGTGCTGGCGGGCGTTGCCCCGGCCAGCGCGGCCTCCATCGCCACCAATCCCGATACCCAGGTCATGGTCTTTATGGTGCCGCTGACCCTTCTGGTTCTCGCGCTGATGTTTGAAGTGGCGCGCTTTGCCTTGCGCAATGTGGCCCTGCCCGCCGAAACGCCCCGGCAGCGCCCGACCCGGCGCTATTGGTCGCCCGGCCGCAACGAGGGCTGATCGCCCGCTCCTGATGTGACCTCTCCCTCCTGACCACCTGACAGGGCCAGCCAAGCGCTGGCTCTTTTTTTGCGCGCAGCACGGCACAGGGCAAAAAGAAGGGGCCCCGCTTTGGCGGAGCCCCTCTGCCGATCGTGACCTGTGCCGCTAGTGGCCCAGCACCTTGGCCATGGCGTCGGGCTGATCATGCACTGCCAGCTCGTCCATGATCGTCGCGCTGGCATCATTCATGCCCACCAGCTCGACCGTGACCCCCTCGCGGCGGAACTTGAGCACCGCCATGTCCACGGCATTGACCCCGGTCAGATCCCAGATATGGGCCTTGCTGACATCGAGGCGCACCCGGTCGAGATCTTCCTTGAAATCCATGGCGTCGAGGAAGCTCTCGGCCGAAGCGAAAAACAGCTGCCCTTCGACCACATAGTCGCGCTCGCGCCCATCCGCACTCAGCACCGAGCTGACGCGGAAGATCTGCGCCACCTTCCAGGCAAAGAAAATGCCCGATAGCAGCACGCCGACCCCCACGCCCAGCGCCAGGTTATGCGTGCCCACCACGGTGATCACCGTGGCCAGCATGACCAGGCTGGAGCGCCGCGGATGCCGACGCAGATCGGCCAGCGAACCCCAGCTGAAGGTGCCGATCGACACCATGATCATGATGGCCACCAAAGCCGGCATCGGGATCAGCCCGACAATATCGCCCAGCACCAGCAGCAGGAACAGCAGGAAGGCGCCGGCGGTAAAGGTCGACAACCGCCCCCGCCCGCCCGATTTCACATTGATCACCGACTGGCCGATCATGGCGCAGCCCGCCATGCCGCCAAACAGGCCGCTGGCAATATTGGCAATGCCCTGGCCGATGCTCTCGCGGTTCTTGTCGCTCTTGGTATCGGTCATCTGGTCGACGATCGAGGCGGTGAGCAGGCTTTCGAGCAGCCCCACCGCCGCCACGGCGATCGAGGTCGGCAGGATGATCCAGAGCGTGTCGAGATTGAGCGGGATCTGCGGGAACAGCAGCATGGGCAGCGCATTGGGCAATTCGCCCAGATCGCCGACCGTGCGCGTATCGATCCCCAGCATGAGGCCGGCAAGGGTGAGCAGCACGATGCAGACCAGGGGCGAGGGAATCGCCCTGGTGAGGCGCGGGAACAGGTAGATCACCGCCAGCCCCGCCGCGATCATCACATAGGTTTCCCAGGTGACGCCGAGCAGCTCGGGCAGCTGCGCCATGAAGATGAGAATGGCCAGCGCGTTGACGAAGCCGGTCATTACCGAGCGCGAGACAAAGCGCATAATGCCGCCCACCCGCAGCCAGCCCGCCACGATCTGCAGCAGGCCGGCCAGGATACTGGCGGCCAGCAGATATTGCAGGCCATGCTCGCGCACCAGCGTGCCGAACAGCACGGCCGTGGCCGCCGTCGCCGCCGAGATCATGGCCGGGCGGCCGCCGGCAAAGGAAATGACGATGGCAATCACCACCGAGGCATAGAGCCCCACTTTGGGGTCGACCCCGGCAATCAGCGAAAAGCCGATGGCTTCGGGGATCAGCGCCAGCGCCACCACAATGCCGGCCAGCACATCGCCGCGGATATTGGAGAACCAGTCGCGACGGAAAGTTTCGATAAAGGTCATATGTATGTTCCAGACGTCTCGGTGCGGCGGCCTGCTTTGGACCTGCGGCTATGGGAGCGTTTTGACTGGAGTGTCCGGCGGATTGGCGGCCGGAAGAGCCACCCGGATTTGCACCGGGTCCAAGTTGACTGCCCGCCTTGTGCACATTCTGACGCAGCGATGCAAGCCTGGGGTGAAACCAGGCCAGGCGACACCCGGATTGAACGGTCACGGCGCGGTCCGGCTTTTCCGCCGCGCCGCGCGCCAAGTCTAGCCGGGCGCCATGCCGCCACGCCGGACATGGCCGCAATCGGGCGGCAATCCGGCCTTTTTGCGGCTCGTGCAGCCTCCCATGATTTATTTTCTACTTGGCTCAGTCAAAAAACCGGAAAGCCGACAGGCCGAACAACACAACGCGCCATGTCATGGAGAACATTTTCATGTATCAACGCTTCGGCATTGAAGTCGACTGCAGCCTTGTTACCTGTGATGCGCATGTAACTGCAAATTTGACATCGATAGACTGGGGACTTATCCTGTCGCTACATAAATAGCACGGAGAATATCCCTCATGATGTTGAAAACCGGTGGCGCTGCCGCCGCGATTGTTGTTGCCTTGATGGCCACTGCCGCTACGCCTTCCTTTGCCCAGGACACTACGGGCACCTGCGGCACCGACCGCACCATTGATATTGCCGAGATGACCTGGCCCTCCGCGGCCGCCTTGGCCCATATTCACGCCAAGGTCCTCGACGCCGGCTTTGACTGCAATGTCGACATCGTTACCGGCGATACCGTTCCCACCACCAGCTCCATGGTCACGCGCGGTTCGCCCGCTGTCGCGCCAGAGCTGTGGACCAGTACGGTTCAGGAACAGTGGGACGCTGCCCTGACTGAAGGTTCCGTGGTCGCGCTGGGCGACGCCATCAGCGATGGCACGATCGAAGGCTGGTTCATTCCGCGCTACACGCAGGAAGCCAATCCCGAGATCACCTCCGCCGAAACCGCCATTGCCAATCCGCAGGTCTTTGCCGATCCCGAAGAGCCCAGCAAGGGCCGCATGTATACCTGCCCACCCGGCTGGGGTTGCGAGCTGGCCACCGGCGCCCTGTTTGAAGCCTATGACATGGGCGACACCTGGAACCTGTTCTCGCCCGGTTCGGGCGGCGCGCTCGACGCCTCCATTGCCCGCGCCTTCACCCGTGAAGAACCCATCCTGTTCTACTACTGGGGTCCCACGGCCATTCTGGGCAAGTATGACGCCGTCGCGCTCGACATGGGCGAGACCAAGCCTGACGTCTATGCCTGCAATACCAATCCCGATTGCGACGAGCCGGCCGGCATAACCGCCTATCCGTCTTCGCCTGCCATCGTCGGCGCTGCCAACTGGATCCAGGAAGAAGCACCGGCTATTGCCCAGTACTTCTCCAAGGTTGGCCTGACCAACAAGGAAATCAGCGAATTGCTGGTCTATGGCGACGAAAACCAGGCTGATGCCGAGGCGACCGCCGTCAACTTCCTCAAGACCAAGGAAGATGTCTGGACCAACTGGGTTTCCCCTGAAGTCGCCGACAAGGTGCGCGCCAGCCTGAGCTAGGCGCCGCCATCCACGACAAAGCCGATACGGCCGGGTTAACGCCCGGCCGTTTTCCGCGTGAGGCCCGAACGCGTTTGCCGCGCCTTCCGGTCTCGCGCGCCCGCCCTCCACACGAGAGAGAGAAACCGTGTTTCCTGAATTGATCGATACCCGCCCGCTGCGCCGCGCCGTCGACGACGCCCTCAACTGGGTGGTGCGCGAATGGGGTGGTGGCTTCGAGGCCGCCGCCCATCCGCTGCTGGTGCTGCTGCGCGGCATCGAGAACCTGCTCGTCGCCACCCCCTGGTGGCTGATGATCGCCGTGCTTGTCGGCATTGCCTTTCTGTCCACCCGCAACTGGAAACTGCCTGCCGTCGTTCTCGGCGCCCTGCTGTTTTTGGGCATCATGGACCTCTGGGAAGACGCCATGACCACCATGGCCCTGATGATCGCGGCGACCCTGACCGCCATTGTCATCGCCATTCCGGTCGGCGTCTGGATGAGCCGCTCGCTCAATGTGCGCAAATCCATCACCCCGCTGCTCGACCTGATGCAGACCCTGCCCAGCTTCGTCTATCTCATCCCCACCGTGATGATCTTCGGGCCCGGCAAGATCCCGGCGCTGATCGCCACCATCGTCTATGCCTCCCCGCCTTTGGTGCGCCTCACCGATCTGGGGCTGCGCTCGGTCGATCCGGCCGTCATGGAAGCCAGCCGCGCCTTTGGTACCAATCCGCGCCAGCGCCTGCTCGGCGTACAGATTCCGCTCGCGCTCCCCACCATCTTGGCCGGCGTCAACCAGACCACCATGATGGCCCTTTCCATGGTGGTGATCGCCTCCATGATCGGTGCCGGCGGCCTCGGCTACCAGGTGCTGCAGGGCATTGGCCGGCTTGAAGTCAGCCGCGGCCTCTTTGCCGGCCTGGGCATCGTTGCCCTTGCCATCATCTTTGACCGGGTCACCCAGGCTTTCGGCAAACAATTGCAGGCCCGTATCGGCCTGGCGGAGGCGCGCTAATGTCTGACACCACCACCAATCCAGAGCTCGCCATCGCCATGCGCGGCGTCACCAAGATTTTCGGCGACGATCCCCAGACCGCTCTGGCGCTGCTGCGTTCGGGCAAGTCCAAATCCGAGGTCCAGACCGAGACCAACCACGTCGTCGGCCTCGACAATGTCTCGCTCGACATTGCCAAGGGCCAGATCTTCGTCGTCATGGGCCTGTCCGGCTCGGGCAAATCCACCCTGATCCGCCACGTCAACCGGCTGATCGAGCCCACCGCCGGCGAGATCATCGTCAATGGCAGCGACGTGATCCAGATGACCACCGACGAGCTGCGCGCCTATCGGCGCACCCGCATCGCCATGGTCTTCCAGAAATTCGGCCTGCTACCGCACCGCTCGGTGATCGACAATGTCGCCTATGGCCTCGAAGTGCGCGGCGTCGGCAAGGACGAGCGCCTGGCCACCGCCGCCAAATGGATCGAAATCGTCGGTCTCTCCGGCTATGAGCAGAGCCAGCCGCGCCAGCTGTCGGGCGGCCAGCAGCAGCGCGTCGGCCTCGCCCGGGCGCTCGCCATGGATACCGACATCATCCTGATGGACGAGGCCTTTTCCGCCCTTGATCCGCTGATCCGCTCGGGCATGCAGGACCAGCTCATCGAGTTGCAGAAATCACTGGGCAAGACCATTCTGTTCATCACCCACGATTTCGACGAGGCGCTCAAGATCGGCGACCGCATCGCCGTGCTCAAGGATGGCGCCCTGCAGCAGGAGGGCAAGCCCGAGGATATCGTGCTGCGCCCGGCCAATGAGCATATCGAGGAATTCGTGCGCGAGGTGAATAAGGCCCGCGCCATCCATGTCCGCTCGATCATGCAGGCCGGACCGGGCGAGCCCTGCAATATCCTGGTGCCGCGCGATGCGCGCTGCGAGGATGTGCTGCCTTTGTTTGCCGAGCATGAATGGGTCGGCGTCAAGGATGAGCACGGCACCCAGATCGGCTCGATCACTGCC
>TARA_R110002020_G_scaffold120146_3_pt1 | contig 14035 bp, 17 predicted proteins | sample TARA_R110002020 | Tara Oceans TARA_R110002020 (sample SAMEA4396489) | marine metagenome | biome: Westerlies Biome; feature: [MES] marine water layer (ENVO:01000295) within the mesopelagic zone...; material: water (ENVO:00002006), including particulate matter (ENVO:01000060) such... | reverse complement strand
TTAATTGATAAATTGTCTCTTTCAGCAGCAGTTTTTGCCTTACCCACATCGTCTCTTACTTCTAAATTACCAGATTCAATTCCTAAACATACCCAATTAAATCCTGCTTTCTTCATCTTAGCTAGGAGATCTTTTTTAATAGTTGTAACTCGAGCATATACCCACATATTGAGATCATATCCGCGTTCAATTAAAATGTCGCAGAGCTCATGTACTCGTTTAGGGTGAAGAATAAACAACTCATCGTCAAACCTAATATTTTTAACTCCTTGCTGTACTACTCTCTCGATCCAATATACAAGCTTCTTAACAGACCAATATCTAATACCTGACCCTCCAAATATATCATTAATCATACAATAATGACATGCGTATGGACAACCTAGAGATGCTTGGAATGCTGCATAAGGGGCTCTAATATCTAAAAAGTGTGGATCAGTACTCTTTTCAAAATCTTGCAAGCATTGATGCTGATGAGCTCGGTACTTGTTGAATGACGGCAATAAATCCCAAGCGTAATCATCCAATGTGTCGTCAAGATCTGTTACATTCTTACATGGCTTAGTTGAGACTACTTCACCCTCACACTCAAAATATAATCCCGGTACATCTTCAAATTTACCATTACCGGCTTGCGCTTGAAGTAATCCTTCGAGAGTATAAACTGCCTCACCCTTAATGACATAGTCAGCGTCTGTCTCTCTGACAGTTTGTTCAGGTAGCGCTGATGGGTGTTGACCACCTGTAACAACTAAAATATCGGGATGGGTCTCTTTGACTTCTCTAATTATCTTAGTGGCTGCAGCCATCGTTTGGGTCGACGCTGAGGGTTGGTGACCATAAACCATAACTGCTACGAGCTTAGGATTATAGTCCTTGATTTTACTAACATCCCATCCGTCAATATTAGTATCAAGAATAGCTGTATCATAGCCTTTCTTACGAGTGTAATTAGCTAATAGAGGGGCCCAAAAGGGTGTTGATACAGATGTAATACCTTTATCTTCTAGCTCCTGATATGTAATTGCTTGATTACCTGGGTGAATTATTAGAATATCTAACATTATCTATCTCTTCCGTACAGTATAGGGTTATTTATAGGCCACTCTACCTTTAATCTAGGATCGTTCCATTTAATAACAAATTGTAAGTCAACATCACTATATTCTCCATCATACGCTAACTTGTAATGAAAGACAGCCTCGTCAGACATTACTAAGTGTGCGTTACCAAAACCGGGTGGTACTAATACTTGTAGTTTGTTGCGGTCACTGATAGTAAACGTTTCTACTTGTAAATACGTGTCTGAATGTGGGCAGTTATCAACAACTGCTAAAAATATATCTCCATAAACACATGATATCAATTTCCATGTTCGCTCATCACCGTGAAACCCTCTAAGAACGTGCTTACGAGAGCGGGAAAATTTATCATGACAAAAATTTAACTTAGGATAGAATGCGCCTTTATGTGGCTCCTTTGACCAAGTTGTGTATATCTCACCTCTAAAGTCCTCAAAGCAAGTAGGCTTAAATGTTCTTACTTTTAAAGTATCAGATCTCATCACGCCAATAATCTAGTAAGTCCTGACATATGTGCTCAACGCCTTTTGTGACGCCCCAGCCGGTATCGTTTTTAAATTTAGTACAGTCTGGTATTTGTAGTGTTATATCTGTCGGTCTAACTCTCGCTTGGTCAACTACAACTTCGAATGCTTCAGGATTAGTGCTAAGACTAATAAGTGTATCTAGTGCTTCACCTACTTCACACGTTTCTTCACCACCAATAATATATACTTCACCTATCTTTCCCTTTTCAATGCACAGCCAATATGCTCGTACAGCGTCATCAATATGATTATAGGTGCGAACTGATTTTATATTACCTACGCGGATTTGATATGGTCCGTTATCTGGAAAATTTTCTGATTTCTCATGTGTTGCAATTTGGTTTGCAAAGGATGATAATGCAAACATCTTACCTCTACGTGCACCTTCATGACTAAACATTCTAGTAATAATAATTTTTAATCCAAACGCGCTATGATAATATTGAGACATCAAATCTTGTCCAACTTTACTAATTGAATATGGATTTGCTGCTCTTATAGGATTCCTTTCTGAGATAGGTACTTCTTCAGGACGAGGATTACCATATACTTCACTAGATGAAATGCTAACAATAATAGGATCAATGTTACTGTCTCTATGTATACAGTCTAATAAATTAGTTGTACCGATTATATTCGTTCGCAGTGTATGTACTGGTGTATAGAAACTCGTCTCAGGTAAGCTCTGAGCTGCGAAGTGATACACTACGTCTGGCTTAGCCATATTAAGTGCTCTCTTAATTGATACCGTATCATCAAGATCACCGTTTAGTAATGTTACGCGTGGATGATTTAATAGGTGAGCAATATTTTTCTCATCGCTTCTCCACCTCTTAAATCCATATACATGTGCATCGTCGCTTTGTTTAAGAATGTAGTCGGCCATATGGCTTCCTACAAACCCTGTAATACCTGTTATGAAAAAATTCCTCATATTATTTGTCAAATGGCTTTAATAGTCTATCATAGAGCGCACTGGTAGTCCACTTACTCATATATTCATCGTGTGCATTTTGCGCAACTTGCTCATATGTATTCCAATCGGCTAATATACCTTTGATTTTATTCTCCAGATCCACTTCGTCATCAAAGTATATAAAGTGCTCATCAGGTTTTAGGAAGTGCTCAATTTCATTCCATGGATCTCTGTGTACTAATAAGAGACATTTACCTATACAGCTATCTGATACTCTACCCTTTAAGTGAGGTACCCAGTTATCATCTATTCTACTAGCCCATTTATACATGTCCCAGTTCGGTAAATTTCTAACTGTAGTTGAGTAGTTACCAAAATGTGAATTTTTAATTACAGATATCTTTGTCTCATTCATTATCTGCATTCGCTCAGCGTCAGTAACTTGATCATGCGTCGCTGTTTCACTGTCCATATGAGGCCAATGCGATATATGAACTGAGTCTGGAAACTTTCTTAGAGTTTTTACAAACGCTTTAAGTAGAACATCATGTGTACCGCCGCAATATGCTACAGAATATTTCTTCTCTGCATCTGGGTTATACCACTTTGGATTAACAGGGTTTAGAATTGGTGCAAATTTATTTGTTTTATATACATCGTTGAGATATTCCGATACACTAGGACTGTGAGGATGTACAATCATGTCCCATTTATCAATGCTCCATGGCACAGGCTCATCTCTTTCGTGAGGTAGTTTTCCAGACTGAAATCCAATCGGTTCTTCTCCCTCGAGGTAGACGTAATTACTATACCCTTTAGGTAATTCCATTCTAAAGCCTGCTTGAATGCCCCAACAAAAAAGTAACTTCCTTTCGTCTTTGTCATCAGAGCATAGATCATCAAAGTTCATCGTATAGTGACCACCGAAATGGTAGTCCGACGTCATGTCATGTAGTATATGCATCTAGTCCCAGCTAATTTCCCAGTCTTCAAACTCAGCAGCTAAGCAATCAATCTTATAGTCTTTTCTACCGCCGAGAATTTCTTGAATTTTATTTTTTGCGACGTTTCTAAGTCCGTTTAATCCGTGTGTAAGTTCAAGCTTATTGCCATCCTTAACACCCTTACGGTAATTAGATTCATTATGCCAGATGTGTAAGTTCATTTGCGCTGTGACAATAATAGCTCTTAGTGTTTCACCGTCAATATACACCCTACCATTTTCATCAGTCTTAACGTCCTTGACAACCTGCGTACCACAACTTTCATCCTCTAGAGTGACTCTATCATCACGTCCTTTCAAGATCTCATTGATGTCGTGGACAATCTCTTTTATCTCCTGTGCATATTCTTCTTTATGTTCTGGAATAAACACTTCTTTTAACTGTATGATAGATAATCTATCAATCAGCTCCGCCAATGTTGGTAAGTATTTTCTACTCATTTAAATATTGCTCCGTTTATTGTGTCCTTATTTTTATCAATAAAAATTGAATTTGTATAATCAGCATATACCTCTCTATATTCATTCTCATGCAAAATGTTAACAGATTTTATACTGTTGTCAACCATGTCTGGGAAGTTATTAATAAAATGCGGATCACGATGCCGAGTTTCAATGATAACTAGATGCGGTCGGTACAGATTAAAATCATATATATCTAAGATTGTATACTCAGCCCCCTCAACATCAATACTAAAAAGGTCATAATTTTTCGGACAGTTACCTTCTTCAAGGATTTCATTAACCGGCTTTTGTGGAACGCTTATAGGTGGCATTAAAGTACCTGGTTTATCACCAGGAGGAGGGTACCATCCTAATTTATCGAAAGCCTCAAACACATTCTTAAAAGTTGTATCTCCATGTAGCTCTAACTCATCGTGGGAATTTCCAGCACAGCATTGAAAGCAGGTTACATCATTGTCTTTGTGCCTATCTACGCATTCGTCATAATGACTCGGATGAGGTTCAACGTATATTCCCTTCCAGCCTAAATCAGCTAAGTCAGCTGTATTGCTCGCTTTGCCTTTACATTCTCCAACACCGAGTTCAACAAAGAAACCGTCAGTTTTATATTTAAAAACATGATTATACATACGGTCTAATCCATTAATTTGCTGCGCGCTCATATGTGATAGCGCATATTTCATTTCTTCGGTGTGCATACTATATATCCTTGCTGCTTGTAAAATTTTTGTATATCATGTGTATCTTTGAACGCGTTTTCAATGAAGCTTGCATCACTCCCACACAAGTCTTGTCTCGTTTCACCGTTGTGGTGTATCTTCATCCAGTCATTAAACGAGCCTGTTTCGAATGGACCGTCCTCGTACAACCATAAATCATCAATTACAAGTACATCTTTAAATTTGCCTGCTCTTTGTGATATAATTTTGATTTCACTCTCTAGAGGTACACGACGATCATAAACATTTTCACCTCCGGCAGTGCTGTGCTTACTATCGGCGCCTGGAAAATGAGCATCAAGCCAAAATAGTATGCTTGTATCTATTTTTGGTAACAATTCTTCTAGGACATCTGCCGAATGACCTTGATGAATCTTAATTCTATGGTCATCTGCGAATTTGTGCTTAGCTGCTTCGGCTAAATTTGAAATAATTTCAATTGAGTGTATTTGTTCGAACGGGAAAGCTTTAGCATACTCAACTCCCTCACCGTGAAGTGTACCAGTTTCAATAAAAGTCTTGACACCTGTCTTTTCGACAATTTGCTCAACATCAAATGCTTGTATACATCCCATAAGTCTACTTATACATCAAGGTAATTCCAGTCAAGCTTGAATAGATTGCCTACATCGTGCCACGATCCTGGTGTAAATCTCGAATATAAATTTTTAACTTTTGCTTTCGGATTTAATTTGTCGTAGATATAATTAAAGCAAGTATCAACCATGTGTATCTCTGTTGCGTCTTCCAATACTCTACACCAATCAAGGACATTATAGTCATCTAGAAATTGAATATCAATTCTCTTCATATTAACTTCTATATTGCTCATTGCTTCTTTAATAATAGTATTCGGAGGTGTACCTACATACGGATTAATAAAAGCATACTCCTCATCATCCTTCAATCCTAGCACATCGTAATATAATCTGTCTTCTTTTTCTTTATTTCGCTTAAAATTAAAATAATCAGCCCAGTCCTTCCAGTCAATACCAGCATAATCATACTTGGCCTCCAATACGCTCGTACATTTAACACGTTGATCAGCATTTTGTAGATCTAAATACACATCCGGCTGTACCTCCTTGTCATTAACATGAACTTTTGTACCTGGACTGACAAAATGTACACCAGGTGAGTCTAGATAATCGTTATACCATAGAAGATCTTCTCTAACTGGCCATATAACTTTATATCCCTGCTTAACATAGTGCTGAGCGATCTTTTGACCGAAGAATACATCACCTATACCTATTTGTTGATTAATATAGCAAATTTTCATTGTAGGTAATTGTCACAAATCCAATCGTCAAGTACATCTAGCTCTAATGTTTTATTAAGATTGTTCTTAATGTGTTCCATTTTGGATTGATATAGGTCTTCTGTCAGTGTACTGAAGTCAAACGTACCTGTTAGTGAAATAATTCCTCCAGCGTCATAGTGATCTCCGATATTAGGTGGTCCAATATAGATTGGTACTGTACCAGTAGCGAAGCAATCTAGCAATTTTTCAGTATAATATGTCTCATAACTATCGTTTTCAATTGCTATTGAAAATCTATAGTCACATAAACCTTCTTCCTTAGTATCAATCGGGTTAATCTCTCTTCCATACATGTCTACAAGGTCACTATCTCTTAATTTCTCAATAATTTGACAACGTAACCTATGTAATTCAGTAGAATTTTTACCTGAAGATATCATAGAGCAATTTTTTGTCTTCGGATACACTTTGAGTTCTTCAATATATGTACCATATGCAGGACACCAGACAAATTTCTCATGGAGTTGTAATAATTCCTCATGGTGAGTGAATATTTGCTCATATGTTTCCAGATAATTTTCTAAATTTGACTTTATATCGTCAACAAACGGTTGAGAAATAAATCTTGACTCTAAAATCCAAGCATATTTCTTTTTACCATCATTTTTATCTTCTAATCCTCTCGGAATTCCGCTGTCACAATAAACAGAAACAGAATTATCCTTACTTTCATAATCCCATACCAACTTTTTAGGCTTCTTCCACCAAGTACTGCTGTGTGCGTGCTGAAACCCACCACCAATTAAGTTAAAATGCTTCATTGACTCTTAATATACAATGCGTCACCCCAGGTTTGCCCGGCCCAGTCTGTTTCGATGCGTACAAATTGATGCTTACCTAGAAAATAATCTAAGTCATCTACGTGAGGACAACCTTTATATACTTCTTGTCTATTAATTTCTGCGTAGATATAGTCAACGTTATGAAGAGTTCGTCTCGCACCGAGAAAAACATTCAGTTCAAACCCTTGAACATCAATATTAATCATATTCAATGTTGAATTTGGTTGAAATTTATCAAGAGGTTCGACACTTACTTCATACGTATCATCAAATGTAATGTTTGGATACTGTTGTAGGTGAATTCCTGGTTCTAGAATTGAATTAGACTGACCTTCATTGGCGGTTTCCTTGTTCATCTGTGCTTTACATGAAAAAGGACCTAGAGCTTTGTTAATACATACAACAGATTCATCGTCACCAACTGTTTCTTTTAACTTTGCAAAGCTATCTGGGTCAGGTTCAAAGAATATTATATTCTCGATGGTAGGATACTTCTTATATGTTTTATATTCTTGACCAAAATGAGCGCCGATGTGTATTACACCGGTGACATTCATACCATACTTGGTATATAATTTATCAAAATCTAATAACATTATTGTTGTTCCCAATGATCACAGTAAATGTCCTCATAGTCTTGTGGCCCACCTGGGCCAAACCATAATTTAGGTACAATTACTCTAGGATTATTATTATTAAGCCATGCTCCCCACCATGCGAATGTACTATTTGACATAATCACATCGTCGCATTGTGTTAACATATACATATCTTCTAATTCATCCTTACTATTACATAAAATAGTATTGTCATTGCATAGATTACTAGCTACCCAATCAGGAGTATCGGTTGCAACTACAAACACACTGTCGTCAAACGTTTTTTGAGCATATTTGTAGTAAACTGGGCTACAAGTTGGGTGAATATGAGGATTATCTAAATAGTCTCCTCTGCGTACATGCATACCTACAATACGCTTACCGTATGCTTCACGAATTTTATCAAACGCTTTATGTATTCGATCTTTTACATCATCTGGAAATGTAAATAGTTGTTTTACCTTGTCAGCATTGTGTTTAAAATACTTTTCACTCTGTAAGTACCCGTGTAGCATCATTCCTGGCTCTTGGTAGGGTATTTCTTTGTGATGATGGAAGGGTTCCTGGTATTGATTTACAGGAACCTCATCTGTTGACGGGACATTCTTAAATAAGTTGTCCTTGTATTTGTGCTTTGTATTACCTTGTAATAAATGATGCTGGATATTGTAATTAATACCGTAATCATCATTATTATCAAGCGCTAAGCTATAACCAGCTGCAATTTGAAACATCTGGTTACCTACTCCACCGCATATGTTATTAATAATCATCTATAGTCTCCAATTCTTTATATATTCTCTTAATGCTGGTTGGTCATGCTGTACTGACTCAACATATGATACGATTTGTCTATTGTGTTCATAAAATTCTTGGTGCTCTTTCTTTGACCCAGTACCATCATAGTGATGTAGGTGCCAACACGGCTTGCGTACACCGGGTAACCTTCCAACATCAAATCCCAGTGAATTAATTCTAACTGGAAACTCATCATCCTCATATCCCCATCCCTTAAACAAAGGATTATACCCGTTACATTTAATAATATTATCACGTCGCCCGGTAACACAACCACCCTTACTATGTACATGACCAACAAGAACGTTATTATACGTTTTATTGATATGTTGATGATACGCTTCTAAGTTCGTACCAACGTTACCGTCATAATTTAACAATTGGTCTGGAAATTTATTATCCAAAGTATCAAAGTCGCAGTCCGACTGTATAAACTCTTGTTTTAATTCACTATCTGTGCATAGAAATAATCCATTGAATGGATATATTAATCCGCATGCAGGATTTTCATTAAGCTGATGATGTGCTTCAAGAATCTGTAATGGATGGATAATAGCATCAACATCATTAAACACCAATGTATTTGTCTTTGCTAATTTAATGCATTTATTATATCCTTCACACTTTCTCCACTCTGTAGGATTATATTGAAATGTATATACATCGTTTTCTGTCAATTCTATTAATTGAGGTACTTTAGACTCTAATCCGTCCTCTGAAATAATGAATCGTACATTGTCTCCATAACGACGATAAAAAGATACCATCGCCTTTAGGTTTTGTTGACGCTCTTCATTGTCAACCCTACAAAATACACAAAATGTTATATCGTTAAGATCGTATTTCACTTCTACTATATCTTTCTTTAATTAAATTAAGTCTACTTACAATTTCCTCTTCGTCTGTATCAGGTATTTCACCAGGGGCGAAATTATTTTTCTTGATAAAGTATTCAGCACCTTTTTGTATATTATCTGCCCATTCTTTTTTCGGTACCTTCTTCTCTGCGTCTTCCCATCTAATGACAGAGCTCTCCTCACTACAAGCTTGCTCCATCAAATAATCATACGAGTTCGGTAAGTCTGGCCACCACCAATAGCCTGGTAGTAATCCCGCTTTAACAATTTGTAGCGAGTGGTCAACATGCTCCCAGGCGTTTTTATATGTCTCATCCATTAACCCTACATGATCTAAGACATTTTTATGATAATAACAAAACGCACCCACACAGTGTGTATTAAATGCTACTTTGACACCATTAGTATAATCCATTATCATTCTAGGTAACGGTAACTTAGACACGCTGTTCTTATTCGCAGGGCCGTGATAGCCATACATCATGTGCCAGACACCAGATACTTTTGCAGCGTTAATATATGCTTTGAAAACACTTGTATTGAGAACGATAATGTCATCTTCGATTAAGAAGATATGATCACAATCTTGATCTATCAGATGCTGTAGAGCCTCATTCTTTGTAATTCCAACACCTTTATTGTGTTCGTGCTGGAAATATACATCTGATTTAATCTTGAGATCCTCGTAAGGATCACCGTCATTAACCGTTACAATCGCATCTAACTCACAATCATTAAGACTATACAAACATCTTTCATAAAAATCCTGCCGATTACAGGTTATTATACCAACACCAATCTTACCCATATAATATATTATATAGTATAATGAAGATATTTCAAGAGAATAAATACTTATAGATGAGAAATAAACGTCAGACTCGTTCTAGAGTCAAAGCGGAGACAAGGGAGATTATAGATGAGAATTTTATTGATCCCTGGGACAACCCAAATCCTATAAAGCGTGTTATTAAAGTAAAGCAATTTGCTTGGACAGAAAAGCAAAAGGATTTCTTCAAAATAGCTCTTAATCATGATACTAAGATAGTATTCGTGAATGGACCAGCAGGTACTGCTAAAACCTTATTATCTGTGTATTGTGGTCTACAGCTTCTTAATATGAAGGCAATTAGTGATATTATGTATCTCAGATCCGCGGTTGAATCTTCAGACAGCAAGCTAGGTTATTTACCTGGTACAGCAGAAGATAAATTAAGATTCTATAATATGCCGTTTCTTGATAAATTAGATGAGTTGCTACCTAATACACGAGCAGAAAAATTAGAGAATGAAGGGCGTATAAGTATGTTCCCGGTAAACTTTGCTAGAGGTATGAACTGGACTAACAAGTGTGTGATATTAGATGAAGCACAAAACAGCTCTATGAAGGAGATAACCACAGTGTTAACGCGTCTTGGTAAAGGAAGTAGATGCTTTGTATTAGCTGATCCCATGCAAACTGACCTCAAGGGCAATATGGCATGTGGAGGATTTGAATCTATGTTTAATACCTTCTCTGATTTAGAGAGTGTAGATATGGGAGTTCATACCTTCAATTTCACCGAAGATGATATTATGAGATCTGAATTATGTAAGTTTGTAATTAAAAAGCTTAACAGCGCTTAAAATTTTCTCTTACTTCTTATCTTTGTTCTTATCTTTGAGCGCTTTCTTCATGGACTCTTTTTTATCACCGTCGCCATCAACGTCAAGGTAATCTGGTTTCTTTTTACCGGCGTAACTGCTGTGCTTCCTTGGCGTTTGGTCCATCGCACGCTTAGATCCTCCGAAAGGTTTACCAGTATCCCTGTGATACTTCCCTGAGTCAGGGTCAAACTTCATGGTATTCCTCTCTTCTAATTCTTGAGCGGCTTTCTCCTCGTCAATTTTATGATATTTACGATCTTCACCAGCGTGAAATTTCATAGCTTTACCAAAGCGTTCAACTAAACTTTTTACATTCTGGCCTTCACCGACTAATCGATCATATTCTCTGTGAAACGCATTGATAAAATCTTCGCTTAGTTTCATGTTTCTAGGATAAAACATGCGTCGTGATGCAATTGGCTTATAGCCTTCTATAATTTTATTAAATTTATCGCCCATATCAATAATATTTATTGATATCCCTTTGGATTTTGTAAGGCTTTGGTAGTATTATCTGAAATACCGAATTGAGCCTTTAACATTTCTTGCTCTCTTATGTCTTCTTCTGTTAATAGTGCTGCTTCACCTTCACCGCCCATCAATTTTCCATCTTCATCAATATAAAGCTTGGATATCTGTACTCTTTCTTGTTCAGAACCAAATACATCAATGATAGCTGGCTTATCTCTCGGATCAAATATCTTAGACCCTTCGTTAATACTCCAGTCATATTTTAATGCTTTAAAAATGTTATCAATCTCTTCATAGAATTCGATATCTTCATCTGTTGCATCAGTATATTCCATTGGAGATACTGAGGTAATAGGCATAAGAAAAATCATATCGATATACGCCATTGACTCCCTCACTAGGGTAACGCTTTTCTTAACGAATTCATTGTCAATATCACCTAAGTCCTTACTATAAGCCCACATAGTATACGCTAGATTATCTAATGGACCGCCGTTGTAAATTACCTTGTCATCTTTTGAGTATGATTGGAAATTATCGATCATACAATTAAGAATCTTCCACTGAGTGTCTTTATTAGTCGACTGAGCGTGAGATAATTTTTCTTTCTTTAGAACTTCGCGGTAAGTCTCCGCTGGAGTTTCATACATACTCCATTCATCTAAGAAGTCTTTAATGAATGTGGACTTACCCTGACTCTTTGTACCGCTTACACATATACGCATATCAATATATATTATACCAATATACAGATTAATCCATATATCTGGAAGTATCTGTTTCGTTTACCTGGCGCCAGGTCTTATGCTTCTGGGTCTGATCTACCTTTGAAAATATACGTGAGTTTGATTCTCCGGTAATATCTATCCCGTCATCGGCCGTCCTCCATAACTCGTCTGGTGATGTAGTGGTGAGAATATTGTGTTCTGCAGAATCGTCCTCACCGGTGATATATCTGATAGAAGGATATCTATCCAGTAATTTCTCACGAATCTTACTTTTCAATGTCACATCAGACACAACATCATATGTTTTAACAATTTTATCTATTGCAGCTTTTTCACTACGATAAATATGCATTTCAGCTTCAACTAGTGGAAATGTTAATACATGATACAGATACAAGGCACCTGTATCTGATAGACCTGGTTTACCGCCCTCACCGAAGTTAAGGTTTTCAATATCACTTAATACGGGTGCAACTGTTGCATCTGTTGTAACTTTAATCTCCTCTGTTTCTTTAAATATATCCGGTTGATGCTTCTGCATCTTAGCTTTGAGATTACCAAGTACATTATCAAACATAGCTGGAGCTATAGCTCGAACTGCGTCATATTGCCTTCGTAACGTATCCCATGACAAATGACCGCTAGTTTCCTTTACCTTCTTACCCCCGGCCCAGCCAAATATTCTTTTTGTCCCATCTGGCATAATAATTCTAAACCCTCTGTCATCCTCTTGCCCGTTTTGTAAAATTGTATAACCAATAATAGATGATAAGGTATTCAACGCGTGGTACTTCAGGACATCACTTCCTATGTCAGCTGACCCTTCGCCTTGTGGCTTATATTTTGCCCATAGTTCGATAAACATTTTTTTAAACGTCTCTTTATCAACCTCAATACCGGGCTGAGATTCTTTTTCTACCTCCCTGTTCATGTGCATATCTGCTATTCCACCTATCTCAATCTCGGGAGTATTCTTTAACGGGCCAAATGTTATGTCAGGTAAACCAAACATACCCATTAATAGTAAATGCGCACCGTCAGGTTCGCCCAAATAAAGATCAACTATCTGCTGAGCTATAACGGTATCTGTCTTAACAGCATTAAGAACTATACTATATACGTCTTGTTGAGCAGCGGTACCAGTTACACCACCAGCTGGCATAGCTTCATTTAATACTGAAAACCATTCATAACCTGAAAATGTTTTACCGTTATTCATATTCGTTTTACTGACTTAAATGCAGCTGCTAAAATTAATGATCTCTGGTACGTATCAAGATTGCTAGTCTGTAATAGTCTGACTATATTATCTTTTGTTGGTTGTTGCCCTACACCACCTTCCTCGGTACCCATAGCAAATGCTTTTACTGTTTCAATCCCTAGGTTCTTAAGCAGTTCAATTACTTGATCAGGAGGAATAAGTTCACCGGCTCGCTTTTGTAGATTAATTAGTGTAGGCAGCTTACCTGCAAGGACTGAATACTTAACTCCAGGCTTTGCATCTAGGTTGTTTAATCTTGATAATAACTCAGTAACATCAACACCGTCTTGTTTTCTTCCTTGCTCAATAACAGGTCCTAGTTTAGTTGCTAACCAGTTAGCAGCACGTTCACCTTGAAATTGTTCTTTATCTGCTTCGTACTTTGCAGGGTCACGGAAGAGTTTTCCAATTTTACCTATCACACCAGGACCGCGGTCACCAGGAAGCGTCTGCAGATCGTCTCCATAGTAAGCCTTCCTAGCCCAATTACCTATTCTGCTATATGGAACTGCTTCCTCTATAACCTCATCAGGTATAATAGCGGATTCTTGAATGTACTTCACACAATTATTTATGAATACTCAACTTATTACCTACGTAATTAACCCAAAACGCCCAGTTTTTCGAAATTGTTGGATACCCGATACTCTCAAAAGCCTTCTTACCTATTGATTCACAATGCCTAACAGATAATCCCTTTCTTCTTATAGTTGGAGTAAAAAATGTTACACTAACAAGACAATCATCAGCCAAATCTGTGTGTGGTTTAATACGTAATACTTTTGGAGTTGCGAATTCTAGAATGCCTACGAACTCTCGGTTATCATTTATATATCTTGAGTATGTTTTGTATACG
>TARA_R110002020_G_scaffold273457_4_pt1 | contig 14044 bp, 20 predicted proteins | sample TARA_R110002020 | Tara Oceans TARA_R110002020 (sample SAMEA4396489) | marine metagenome | biome: Westerlies Biome; feature: [MES] marine water layer (ENVO:01000295) within the mesopelagic zone...; material: water (ENVO:00002006), including particulate matter (ENVO:01000060) such... | reverse complement strand
GCATGGGGCTGGGACTTAGCCAAGAGTGTGGACTGGACCGTCGGCATTGCGCTTGCGGAAAACGGAGACGTCTGTCGGATTCAGCGGTTTCAACGACCGTGGCAGGAAACACTGCAAGCCGTGCGCGAACACACGCAACAGGCGCCAGCGCTGGTGGACTCGACAGGAGTGGGCGACGCAGTGCTCGAGCAGCTACAACGGCCACTGGTTGACGGGCATCCGATCTCAAGCGGCCAGAACTTCGAGGGCCAGAAATTTACCTCGGGGTCTAAGCAGCAGCTTATGGAGATGCTCTCAGTCGCTATCCAACATCGCCATATCAGGTTTCCAGACGGCATCCTGTACGCAGAGCTACAGCAGTTCGAGTATGTGTACACGCGAACCGGCACACGTTATGATGCCCCAGAAGGAGCGCACGACGACTGCGTTGACGCGTTGGCTTTGGCTGTATCGCGGTGGCGCAATCCACCACAACGATGGGGAGCGATCTGATCGGATTTTGGGATCGTGTCCAGACGAACGTAGGACTCAAAAAGTTTTTCACGCCTGTCGCAACAGACGACAGCTTGGGCCACCTACTGCCGCAAACCCGATATAACTATCAGGCGTCCTATGGCAACTCGGGCGCGTTATTGCGTAGCTCGGCAGTTGGGGCGTGCGTCAACTGGATGGCGAGGACGTTTCCTGAAGCTGATTTGTCCGTACGCAGATTCGATTCGCAGACACAACAGTACGTCACCGAAGCCGACCACCCGTTACGCGTACTGCTAAACCGCCCGAACCCATACTTTTCAGGGCGTCTGGTGCGTATGGCACTTGCAACGGATTTTATCGTCAATGGCAATGCGTTTTTGATAAAAGTTAGAGCTGCCAACGGGGGCGTAGTGCAGCTATGGTGGGCGCCAGCCGAAACGATGACGCCGCAAAGCGAATCCAAGCATTACGACAACGGATACCTTGCTGAGGCAGGTGACAGCAGCTTTATCACGCACTACGAATACTCAGTCGGCAGTGGAGCGTCGGTCGAGCTGCCAACCGAAGACGTGATCCACTGTCGCTACGGGATTGACCCCGACAACACACGCTTGGGGCGCAGCCCGTTAGCGTCAGTTTTCAGAGAGCTTTTTACGGACGATGAGGCGGCGAATTTTACGGCATCCTTGCTACGCAACAGCGCAATTCCTGGCGTGGTGTTAGCTCCAGGTGAGGGCGTGGGCGCTGTAAGTGACGAAGATCTCGAGGGCATTCGCGATAAATGGGCCGACCAGTTCGGGTCAGACAATCGAGGACGCTTGATGATTATGCGCGGAGCTACCAAGGTGACACCGGTGTCGTTCAGCCCACATGAGCTAAACCTTCGAGAGCTGCGACGCATTCCTGAAGAGCGGGTCAGTGCGGTGCTGGGGGTCCCAGCAATCGTGGCAGGGTTAGGTGCGGGATTGGATCGCTCGACGTTTAGCAACATGGCCGAAGCCAGAGAGCAAGCATGGGAGTCAGGGCTAATCCCGATTCAGGCGCTTATCGCCGATGACCTGTCGAGCCAACTGCTTCCCGATTTCGATGACGATAAAACAGCGGAAGTGTTTTTTGACTACCAACACGTGCGCGTGCTTCAAGCAGATGCGACTGATCTAGCCCGACGCTGGCGGGAGTTGGTCGAGGGTTCGATAGCCAAGCGGTCTGAAGCTCGTGCGGCTCTTGATATGCCCATCAACCCAGGTGACGACGTGTACCTGTTGCCAATGAATAAGATCGAAGTGGGCGGGGATGCACCGCCGCCACCCGAAGACGACGAAAAGTACGACGTGATCGTGGAGCACAACCACAGCAACGGCGTCCTTGACGACCCTGACGAAGTGGCCGCTTCCGTTGGCCGTCTCGACTAAGGCGCTTAGCCGACAACGCGTTAGGCGCATCGCCAACCAAACGAGGCGAGCTGAGCAGACTGTCGGGCGCAAGTTTCGGAATGCCATGCGGAAGTTTTTCCGCGAACAGGCTGAACGGGTCACCACGACCTACGTTGAAGCCGATGGCTACGTCGAGCAATTTAACTGGTTCGACGAGACGAATGAGTACAAGGCGCCACGCCCAACGGCGCAAGGATTTCCAGGCACGCCGCTGGCTTGGATCACTGAAAACGAAAAGATTGTGGCTGCATCCAGACCGTATGTGCTCGAGATGACCGTGACGGCGGCAAACAATGCGGCGCAAATTGTGGGGGGTCCCGTGTTAACGGCCACCGATCCGGCGGTGATCGTGCTGGCTGACATGAGCGCTGAGCGTGTGGTGCGGGTGAACAACGCCACAAGGCGGGGCATTCAGCGCACGATAGCGAGCGGGGTGGTCGCCGGATACTCGCCGTATGAAGTGGCCTATGGATCGACGGCAACCCGCAAGGCAGGCTTTCGACCGTTGACCGATGTCGTTGAGCACTTGTATCGAGGGCGCCCAGAGTGCATTGCACGTACCGAGATGGCGTATTCCAACAACGGAGCGTCGCTCTGGCGCTACGAAACGCGTGGACTCAATCGCGTCGAGGTGCTGGATGGGCCAGGGTGTGCGCTCACGCACCATGTACGAGGTCTGAAAAAAGGGGAAAGCTCACCGCAGGACATTAACGGTGCTGTTATTCCGACTGAACACGCCAAAGAGTGGCAACTGGCGCACCCAAACTGCCGACGCGTGTTTGTACCAGACGTGCTGCCGCCGGTGCCGCGAGCACGAAAGCGACCGCCGCCGATTGGGGACTACGGCGTACAGGCATTGACGGCGCAACAGCGCAGCCGCATAGCCACAGACATGCGCCAGACAACGCGAGTGTTGCCAAAGACCCCGCCGCCTAGCACGGTGCCTCGACCGGCAAACCCGTTTGAGCGACCTGATCTGCGGGACTTGCAGACGCCCGATGACTACATCGCCTATGGGCAGGAACTGGAAGCCCACGTCGGAACGCTGGCTGCGCCCAAGGAACGTATCGTCCGCGACAGGCTCACCAAGATGGAGGCTGACATCGACGAACTGTCTCTCGAGGTCGAAAGTGCACAGCAGATGCTGAAGCTTGCACGAAACCGATCCAATGCGGCGGCACGCCGGTTGGATGTCGCGCAATCACAACCACCGGACTCGTGGACGTATACGAATTTGTTTGGACAGGAACTTACGCCCGACGAAATGGACGCCTTACGAACACGGGCGGCGCTGTATGGTAATCAGGAAAACGATGCCTATCGAGCGTTCTTATCCAAGCGGCGACAGCTTGCGGAGAAAACAATAGAACAGGAAACCGTGACGGTGGAGCTGCTGGCAATCAGGCCAGCCATACGCCTGGAAGAACTCGCCAAGTCTCGACCGATGGGACCGCCAGTATCAGCCACAGGGAAAAAGCAATACACGAAGATTGACGGGAGCATCACCGCAGGTAATCGCCGCGCCATACAAGACGCACAGGACAAACTGCCTACCGCGTGGCTCCAGAAGACAGACGACTTTTTTGCTGACGGGAAAGGGCTTAAGGTGCAAACCGCAAGGAACGAAAAGGGTCTGCCACGGGGCAGTTACAACGCCAAAAAAGACCGGATAAAGATCCACAACGACAAACTGGGCAAAAGCGATAATGACATGGTGGCGCTGCATGAGTACGTGCACCGCGTCGGGGCGGCTGATCAAGATCTGGCGCTCTTAATGCAGCGGTACTATTTTGAGAATGTGCAGAAAGGTCTGCCCACGACGCCGGACATGCGGGAGTTTTTCCGGCGCCGAAAAGGAGCAAAGCCAGGATTTCAACCGGTGATGGAGTGGGACGATGATTGGCCGTCGTGGTACATCGGCAAAGGATACGGCAAGCCGCTAGATCTTACGCCAGACATGACGTTTGACGAATATATCGAAGCGTCGTTTGGCCCGCGATATAGAAACACCCTGCATCAGTTGCAGTTCGGCTCTTCGCGACATCTTTCCGACGAAATACTGACAATGGTTGTGGAAACAGCGCTGGGAGTGCCGCCCACATCAGGCGGCAAAACCCAGGTGCAGCAAGACTACGCGCCGTGGCGACGCGACGAGGTAAACGTGAAGATCGCCGCCGACACAGAACTCATGTCATTGATCATGGGCGTCCTGGCAGGCTTCTGATGGCCGCGTGGACGCTACGCATACACCAGACGCATACGGGCACTGCTGTGAACGAAATGAATATGGTGGTGAGCTACGACGACGGTACGTTTGTCGTTAAGGACAGCGACGGCGACGACTACCTCATGGCTTGGGAAGCGTGCGGGTTTTTGGAGTTTGAGTTTGATGTCGTGCCGCTACCGCCCACCGTCGATCCAATGTTCGTGTTGCCGAGCGACTTGATGGTGCCCGTGACAACTGTTCGCAACAACCACGCCGCCGCCTATGTGTACGTGACGACGTTCATGCGGTACGGCCCGTGCGACACCTTTGACTTTACGACGCTCGAATACGAAGGCGATGCGCTCGACGTGGCGTGGGCTGAAGCCATAGGCGTCGCCAACATCGAAGGCGATCCAGCGGATTTGGACTACTAGGTACAGCAGGGGTACAAATGGGGTAACGCGTTTGGTGTGCTCTCCTAACGGTGTGTTATCATTAACCGTAAGACAAAAGGAGAAAAGCCATGACCGCAAATGTACAAAATGACCTGAAGCTGGTGCGAGAACTTATCGCCCGCGAGCTTGGTGTGCATGACCTTGATGATGAGCACCCCGAGGCACTCTGGCAAGACCGTTTTGTCAACGGGATCGAAGCCGACAACGGTCACCTTGACATGAGGACTCTTGACGACCTGGGTCCCGACGAGGTTGACGACTTTATTGAGTACCACGCAAAGCGCAACGCAGAGCGTGCCCGCAGAGACAAGCTAGTTGCTGCTTACCGCCGCATTTACTACCAGCTCACTAAGGAGGAAGTTGGCTAGTAAGGCTAACAACGTGTTAAGATAGAGCGTAAGACAAAAGGAGAGCAACAATGACCGCAAGACCAATCACAACCCAAGATCTAGCAGGCACGGTTCTTTTGTTAGAGCCGGTGGCCAAAGACGTTCTTGACGCAGCTCACGCTCGAGTGGCAGACATTCTGGCGGGCGGGGGCACACCCTGGGCGATCACTCGACACGGTGCTTTGCACGGCTACTACAACTACCAGACTTACAACAAAGTGGTCGCGGTGGTTGAGGCACCGACCAAGCGCAAGGCGCAGGCGGCGTTCCGAAAGATCCGCAAGGGCTTCGGCGAAACCGTGAAGTTCGGTCGATTCGCCCACGACGCGGTTGACCTGACCGATGAGTTCTACAAGAACGACGAAATCGGGTTGGTCCCGTTGAAAGACGAAGGCACCGGCGAAGAGTTCGGGCACATGTTTCAAATCGTTTACAAGTTCCGAAATGTCGTCCGCAGATAACTTAACAGTGTGTTAAGATAAGGCGTAAGGCAAAAGGAGAGAGCGAATGAATGAACGATACGAGCTACACCACGATGACCTGGCTGACTTGGCCGAGGCTGACGAGGCTGCGTACATCGAGCGGCTAGCACGCGAAGCTGGCGACGTAGATCGGGGCAAGTGCACGTGGTGCTGGGAAGCGTTCCGAGCCAACGAACCTATCGCAACCGTGGCCGAAGTTACCGGAGGCGACGACCTGATGGGCGAGGGCATCACAGTCGAGTACGCCGAGATGCACGTCGGATGTGGCATGAAAGCCGCCCACGTAAACCGTAATGTCACACTGGCCAACGCGCCATTCTAAAGAAAGGAGTTCAACAAGTACGGCGACGAGTTACCGTTCTAGAACCAAAACATTACACGCAATAAAAGGAGCAAGACATGAGCCAACGACTAGCCACCATCGAGACTGCCAGCAAGGAAGCCTTGGAGATTGGCACTGAGATAGCCCCAAGCCGAGCTGGGCGACAACAACAGTTCGCCACGCTGACTATCGGCAGCGCCGTCGTCAGGGTTCCGGCCAAATACGTGCCAGTGCTAAAGGCAGCGCTAGACGCGGCAGTCAAGACCACGTAACAGCAGGCCCCCCCTACGGGGGGGGTCCTCTTTTCACGCAAGGAGCAGTTATGTTTCGATATGAGAAGTACGACGAGATGGGCGATGACCGGCCAGAATATGTGGTCTTTCACGATGGCAACTGCACGCGGTACGTGATTGAAGAGCAGAACTTCGAGGGTGAAGAAAAGTATTGCCTGATCCGCGTGAAGTGCCCACGGGATCCGATGTTCGGCAACCCTGATTATGAGCTGCATGACACGACCAGCGGCAACCTGGCTCTGGTGAACGCGAAGCGCAAGGTGGAAAAAGCCATTTTGGATGAGCTGAAGCCCGACAGCCCAATCAACCCGTACGTGCGGGCCGAGAACAATTGGGAAGTGGAGCGCAACGACTAGCTGTCAATTAGATCGACACTGCAACGAATCGAGGTTAAGATCTTGACCAGATAAGGCGGGACGCAGTAGCGAGGCGACCGCCGTATGTTAAAGACCTGGACAGGACAGACCGAGCTAAAGGCCGAAGGTGACGGTCTATTTGCGGCACGCATCGCGACGCTCGATGTGCTGGACAAGGACAACGACATCACCGTCAAGAACGCCTTTGCTGACGCGGGCGTGGTCAGGGTCAGTCGGTTCAATCATTCCAGCGCTGTACGTGACGACCTGCCCGTAGGCGTTGCCACCATCCGCGAAGATGGCGACCATGTGATCGCCGAAGGCAAGCTCAACCTTGAAACCGATGGCGGCAAAAGCCTGTACGACACGCTGCGCTTTGAGCAAGAACATGGCGTGACGTCAGAATGGAGCTATGGCTTTACCGTAGTCGATAGCGAGCAAGAAACGCGAGGCGAGAAAACCGTACGCGTCTTAAAGAAGCTGCACCCGTTTGAAGTCTCGCCCGTGTTGCGGGGTGCTGGCGAAGGCACGCAAACCTTAATGGTTAAAACAGCTACAGATTTTGTGGATCTCGAGTTGTACGACCGCGACTACCGCTGGGATTCGTCGCAAGCGCTCAAGCGCGTCCGCAAGTGGGCGTCGAGCGATAACTCAGGGGATTCCGAAACTATTGACTGGGAAAAATACAAGCGTGCATTCCTGTGGTACGACCCAGATGATGACTCGAGCTTTCAGGGCTTTAAGCTGCCCTATGCAGATATTACGGAGCAAAAGCTATACGCCGTACCACGCGCCATCTTCGCCGTGGCTGCGGTATTGCAGGGTGCTCGAGGCGGAGTCGAGATCTCGCCGCAGGACCAGGATCACGTCAAGGACGTGGTTGACCGCTGGTATTCCAAGATGCGCGACAAATTTGATGACGACACGATCCAGCCACCGTGGACCAAGAGTCACGACGGCTTATCAATGAAACACGAAGGTGATTTACTGCTTACCAGTATTGACACCTTCACCGACCGCGTGCATCAGCTTACTGAGTTACGCGTCAAGCAGGGTCGCACGTTAAGCGCGGCCAATCGGAAACGTCTTACGTCTCTGGTGGACAGCATGGGATCTGTCATAACAGATCTTCAAGACCTGCTGGATACGACAGACGTGGACGAAGCACAACAGGCTCGAAGCGCGTTGGCAGATGTCGCCGCGTTTCAGCAAACCATCGCCCAATATGGGCAGGAGTAACCATGCCATCAGACAATTTCACCAGACCCGAGACATTTAAAGAGGGTCAGGAAAAGTTAAAAGCCAAGCAGGACGAGCTTAAGGAAATATTTGAAGTAACCAAAGAAGGCGACGGCTACGACTACCGGAAGCTGAAGACGTTGAACGGCAACCCCGTGAACGACGTTGAAGTTGCCGAGCACGTGCACCAGCGCCTTGCTGAGATTAACGATCTCGGTGAATGGGTCCACAGCCAGCGTGAAATGAAAAAGGCTCACGAGTCTTTGACGAACAACATCGTGGCCGAGACTGAGCCAGTCTGGACACCACCGCAGCCTGAAGGCCCACAAAGCCTCAAGGGATTTGGTGACATGTTCGTCGAAAGCGATGCCTTCAAGGGTTACAAGAACGGGCAATCCGCAACCGCCACGGTTGACATGGGGGCGCACGAACTCAAAACCTTGATGACGACATCCGCAGGCTGGGCGCCTGAAAACCTTCGCCTTGGTCGGGTGGAACTCAGCGCACAGCGGCCCATCGCGGTTGCTGACCAGATTCCATTCTTCAACACCGATCAAGCTGCGGTTGTTTACATGCGAGAGAGCACCTTCACTAACAACGCGGCAGAAGCGGCAGAGGGGGCAGCGTATGGAGAGGCCGCGCTTGCATTGACAGAGACGACGAGCACGGTGCGGAAGCTGGCTGTGTTTTTGCCAGTGACCGACGAGCAGCTCAGCGATGTCAGTGGCGTACGAGATTACATAAATCAGAGATTGTCATATATGATTCGCGCCCGTTTGGACTCACAAGCCCTGGTCGGAAATGGTACCGCTCCGAACCTAGAAGGATTGAACTCGGTGACCGGCATCAACACTACGGCGAAGGGTTCCGACCCGACACCGGATGCCATTTACAAGAGCATTCGCAAGATCCGTAGCGTTGGGTTTGCCGAGCCGACAGCCATCTTCTGCCACCCGAACGATTGGGAAGCAGTGAGGCTGCTCCGAGACACCTCGGGTAATTATATCTGGGGCAATCCAGCATCGTCTGCGCCAGAAACCATCTGGGGGGTCCCAGTAACCGTGACGACCGCTGCCACCGAGAACACGATCAGCATGGGCGACCTACAGGGTTACTCAGGACTCTTCGTGAGACGGGGAGTTGACATAAGTGTCGGATACACAGGAACCCAGTTTACAGAGGGTGAGGTATCCATAAGAGCCGACATGCGTGTGGCACTGGTGTTCTTCCGAGCAGCAGCCCTGGCCACAGTCACAGGCGTCTGAAAAAGTTAAGGAGAGCAGTCATGCTTAAAGTCGAAACTAAGGGCACTGGGGCTAGCCGTACGTTCGTTTTTGGGGAACGCGTGGTGGTTGGTGACGACGGTGCGCTTATTGGGGAAGCCGGTAACCAGTCAGGAAGCCTGCTAGCAAACGCTGGCAAGGTGCTGACAGTTACTGAAGCAGAGGCTTTAGGTGTGGCTGCTCAACTTGATGAGGCGTCAAAGCCAAAGGCCAAGGCGAAAGCCAAAGCCGAGGTGAAAGCCGAACCGGAACCAAAACCCCGTAGACGGGGCCGATCTAGAAAGAAAGATAAATAATGGCTGTTATACAGCAAGTTACAGCGGCGCAAGCCGCAGGTGCGTCACTCCCACCGTGGGCAGACTGCACATTTACCATAGGTACTGAGAGTGCCAACGCCATCACCACGAAGGTAGAGATCTTGGGATACTCCGAGGCTCTGGCACTGCCCGTCGTGTTCGATGCCTATCTATCCGAAGCCAGCGATGGCGAAGGACTTACAGGAACGGCATTATCTGGCGATTGGGCAGATGGTGGGGACGGGAACCTGCACTTCCAAATCGTAACGGGTAAAGCGGCACGATGGCAGACCAACGATGCAGGCTCGTGCCAAATCACGATGACGCACAGCGGTGCCAGGAATGTTTATTTGTGCATCCTTGCACCGACGGGCGTTGTAGTGGTTTCAGACGTCATAGCGTTTACATAGTCCGATGGCGGTTATTAACAGCAAGGTAATTTCGGGCGAATTGCAAGGGTCGGCCTCGGCGGTTCAAGGGCCAGACATCGACTGCTTGCAGGTGACGTTTAAGGCGCTGGCGTCGAACGCTGGCAACGTCTACCTCGGTGCAGCGGGCGTCACCGTCGCAGATGGGACCACTGACACCACTACGGGCATCGAGCTGGATGCAGGAGACGAGATAACTTTGGTGATTGGTAATTTGTCGAAAATTTATAGGATCTGCGACAACGCAGGTGACGATATCACCTATATCGCTCTTACAGCAGGTGCCTGAGATGGCACCCATTAACAGAAGCCGACCAATGACCGGCGTGGGCTAATGACCTCTTAGCCTACGTCGGTTGTTGGCTTTAACGCCTGTGCGGGAGTCAACAAGTGGCAGTAACAGACGCCTATGCGACAGCCGCGACCTATCGCGCCATGCTGTCAAAAAGTGACACGGCTGAAGACGCGGAAATCCTGACCGATCTCACCGCCATCAGTCGGTATATAGAACGCAAGCTCGGTCGGTTTTTCACGACCGATGCAAGCAACGTGACACGCGTGTACCAAAACACGCTGTATACCAATCAACCAAAGACCCTGTTCGTTGACGATCTGGTCAGCATCAATACGTTAAAAGTCGATGAAAACGATGACGGGACGTTCGGGGAAAGCGCGTGGGCATCGACCGATTACGAGCTACTCCCACGCAATGCCGCCGATGGGCCTGAACCGGCGCCGTACACCGAACTTTTTATCCCGCCGTGGAGCACCAAAAATTTGTGGGGCCATCACCGCGTCGAGCTTAACGGCAAGTTCGGCTGGCCCAGTGTGCCGAGCGCGATTGAGCGAGCCTGCGTGCAGCTCACTGGCATCCTGCGCCTCGAGACGCCACGCGGGACCCGCCAGGTCAACATCGGCGCTGAAACGGTGCTGGAAACTAGCGAGATAGCTCAAGACATTGTGGCTGACCTGCTCAACGTGTATGGCAAGCGGTCGTTGTTTTAATGGCTAGCAAAGCATTTTCCATGCACATCGACCCCAAAGACCTAAAACGGTTGCATGAAAAGCTGGGGGAGCACGCCTACTTGGAAGCCATGACAAGCGTGATGCACAGCGCGGCAAACCTTGCGGAACGTCATGCCAAGCAGAATGTGCCCGTGGACACTGGTGCTTTGCGGCGCAGCATTAACTCGGACGCCAAACCGCTGTCAGCGCGGGTGTTTTCCAATCTCAATTACGCGGTGCCGGTCGAAGTTGGGCGCAAGCCAGGCCAAAGAATGCCGCCGCCTAACGCCTTGCGAGGGTGGGCGCGGCGAAAGCTCGGCAATCCAAACCTTGCGTTTGTGGTGGCTCGAGGTATCGCCAAGCGTGGCAGCGCCAAGACCAAGGGCGGCAGGTACATCGGGGGGCGTTTCTTTATGCGTAAGGCGCTCAACGAGGTTAAGAAAAAACTGCCCTACTATATGGAAGAAGCCGCGCACTACACCGCAGAGCAATGGGGTCGCAAATAACCGTGAGCGACATCCGAACCGCCATCACCAATCTCGTCAGCTTGCAGGAAGACCTGTCGATTTCGTCGCCGGTCAGCAGCTCTATAAAGCGAGCGTATAACTATACGCCCAATATGAGCAGTAGTCTGCCGGACACACCGTGCTGGCTCAATACGTGGAGTTTACAGCGTCAAGAGCTGGATGTCGGGTTGCGGATACTGACGTACACCATCCGCATGCAATTGATGGTGTTTGACGCAGACTTCAGCCGCGCTGCTGATATGTGTAGCGCCTACATGACCGCATTTATTACCGCCCACAATGCAGATATCACTTTGGACAGCTCGGTGACCCAATGCGCGTTGCGCGGCGGTGACCCGACGTTGGGAGTGTTGTCGTGGGCAGGCCAGGAATACGTGGGACTGGACCTGTACCTCGACTGTGAAATCAAGAGCGCCGTTTCTGTAACTTAAGGAGGTTCCGATGGCGTGGAAATATGTTGGCAAGGGTGCATTTCACCCTGGCATACCGGCTCGGGATCTCTCGGATCGGGAAGTGAAGGAGCTAGGTTGCGAAGCCGACGTTGAGGCTTCCGATCTATACAAACGCGAATCAGCACGGCCTAAAAAGGCCGTAGAAGGAGATAAATAATGGGCGCCGCTATATTGCCATTGACGCTTATCCAAGTGGGTAAGGAATCGAGCGCTGGCACTGCTGTTGCAGCAACTCGGAGGCTACTCACGAAAAGTGGTACGTACCGTCACCAGCAGACACAGGAAATGTTCGAGGGGCAGTTGTCGGGGGTCTTAAGTCGCGCAGTAACCGCACCTGTGATCACTCGCGAGCACACGCAGCTTGAGATTTCTACCGATTTGGACTTCAACCAAGTCTTACTGCCGTTACTGTCAGGCATCAAGGGTGGGGTAACCCCATCGACACCTGGCAGCGGTGAGGCTCGCTTGTGGACGTTTGCGCCATCGCAGACGGCCCCATCGGTTGACAGCTACACCGTAGAATACGTGGCGGACGACGGGTCCACGAAACAACAGCTCGAGGCTCCGTTTGCTGTGACCACATCGCTAGAAATCTCTGGGGGCACCGAAAGTCTTCCCCAGATCACATATACGATGGACGCTCGCAAGAGTGACCAGTCCACATTCACGTCGGGCGTTGCGTTGCCAACGATGACCAAGGCGTTCGCGTCGAATCTTCGATGGGCCGTAGCTATCGACGACACATGGGCCAACGTCGGTAACAGCACCAAAAGCGGGCAAATCTACTCGCTGAGCTGGGCGCAATCGGCACTGGTCATGCCTCAGTATTACCTGCAAAACCGTGACGACCATGATTTCGCTAACGTAGAGCCGCAAACTCGAACGGTTACCCTGACGATGGAGCTAACGCTCGATACTGGGGGATCTGGCGTGTACGAAACCGAGTTGGCCAAGAAAGCCGCTGGCAGTCTGCGCTTTATCGAGTGTGTATTGCAGGGCGATGCCTTTGGTTCGCCTGATGCGTCGCTGAGCCGTGAGGTGAGCTTGCGGGGATGCTTCGTGCATGCAGACGATTCGCTGGCTGAGCTTGGGACAGATCGTGATGGAAATTCAGTGGTGTCGTTATCGCTAGTTTCACAATACGACCCGACAGGGGCCGTGGACGTCAACTATCTTATCCAGAACAATTTAACGTCGTTTCCATAGTCTATAGATAGCGTAGGAGGTCAACGCATTATGGGATTAGTTGCACATACCGCACCGCAAAAGATATCGGTGCCACACGAAAGCGGGCAATGGCTCGAGGTTCACCCATTATCGTGGGCAGATCTCGAGTCGGCCCGCCGTGTAAAAACGGAAGGCGCCATCAAGCAGGCCGCGATGTTTGACGCTGAAACAATCCAGTCATTGCAGGGGCAGCAGTCGCAAGGCGGCGAGCCTGACCCTGGCGACAGCCTGGATATGGCATCGGTGTTGAACGCGGGCGTCAAGAACTGGAGCTATGACGATCCAGTGTCGCCTGAAAACATTGCTCGATTGGATGAACCAACGGCACTGTGGGCGTTCGACGAAATCGTCAAGCGATCTGTGCTGACGAAGGACGAGGAAAAAAATGGCTCAACGCCTGTGAGCGGGCGTACTTAAATGGCTCAGCCCTGCCCGAGCAGCTTACCGAGGTGTTTTTAATGCAGGAGCTTGGCTTATCTTGGGACGAAGTGACACAAATGCCAGCTCGAGCAGCGCTGGCGTTGCGTGTCGTGCTGTCATCCAAAGCATCAGCCGAGAAAACGCAGGAGCGCTGGTCACAGCGTGAGGCAAGGACCAAAGGCACGAGCTAATGGCGTTAGGTACTGCCGATCTGCAAATCCTGATCAACGCGAAAGACGACGCGTCCAAAACCTTCGGCAAGGTTGGAAAGACCATTGGCAAATTTTCCAAGCTGGCCGTGCTCGGGGCTGGAGCCGCCGCCGTTGCCGCCGCAGGAGCCACGGTTGCTGCGGTCAAGATGGCACAGGGCTACGAAAAAGCAATGGCCGAAGTCGCGTCGCTGGGCGTCCCTGTGGACCAAATGAAGGTGCTCGAGGACGGGGTGCTAGATTTATCCAAACGTCTCGGCGTAGACGCTACAGAGGCCACAGGAGCGCTCTACCAGGCCATTAGCGCAGGCGTACCACCTGAGAATGCGCTCGCCTTTCTGGAAACGGCATCGAAAGCAGCTATTGCGGGCGTTACCTCTGCCGAGGTTGCCGTCGATGGGATCTCAAGTGTCGTAAACGCGTTTGCCTCGCAAAACCTATCAGCGACTGAAGCGTCAGATCTGCTATTTGCGACTGTAAAGGCTGGGAAGACCAATTTTGAAGAGCTGTCGGCGTCGATTGCGAATGTTGCACCGTTAGCTAACGCA
>TARA_R110002020_G_scaffold155810_1_pt1 | contig 14048 bp, 16 predicted proteins | sample TARA_R110002020 | Tara Oceans TARA_R110002020 (sample SAMEA4396489) | marine metagenome | biome: Westerlies Biome; feature: [MES] marine water layer (ENVO:01000295) within the mesopelagic zone...; material: water (ENVO:00002006), including particulate matter (ENVO:01000060) such... | reverse complement strand
AAAGTCTGGGTACGTTATAGAGAAAAGTCTACAGGAAATTTTATTACTATTCCTATAAATATAAAAGAAAATAATCTTACTTATAAAAATATTTTAAATGATAAGCTTATACAATTTACTTTTAGTTTTGATATGTCTTTTGATTATATAAATAATATTAGATAATGCAAAAACTACAACTTTATATAGACGATAATCCAGACGGAGATATAATAAACTATGTTAGAATAGATTTATTTCAAGACGAAACGGTTTCTATAAGTCAGTCTATACAAAATATAAAAGACCCAGCTAAAGTATTTGTACCTTTTACTAAAAGCTTTACTATACCAGCTTCTAAAACTAATAATAAAATCTTCTACCATTATTATAATTTTGATATTTCACAAGGTTATGACGCTAGAAGAAAAACTCCAGCTAAAATAGAATTAAATAATATAGACTTTAAAACTGGTTTTGTAACCTTAGAAGGAGTCGAACTAAAAAAAAATGCACCTAACGCTTATAAGATAGTATTTTACGGAGAAACAGTAGGGCTTAAAGATTTACTAGGAGAAACTAAACTACAAGCTTTAGCGTCTTTGTCTCAGTATAATTTAGAATATAATTCAGCTACTATTAAAGCTAGACTTCAAACTGCTAGCGGTCCTATACTTTGTCCTTTAATAACTTCAGGAGCTTCAAATAAAGATTCAGATTTAATTCCTCCGCCTTCTAGATTATATTATGACTCAGTCACAAATACTCAAGCTAACGGAAATTTATTTTATGTAACAAACGATGACAACGGAGTCTTATATTCAGATCTTAAATATGCTATTAGAGTCAAAGAAGTTATAGACGCAATTACTGCTCAATTTCCTACACTAATATTTAGTGACGATTTTTTAAATGCAAGTAATACAGAGTTTTATAATTTACATTTATGGTTACATAGAAAAAAAGGAGGAGTACCAGATGAATCTTTAGTAGTAAGTTTTCCTAGTCCTGTTACTGGATTTGGACCTCCTAATATACTAGCTACTAATATGTTAAATGGAACGGGTTTAGTAATACAAAACAACTGGCTAGACACTAACGGAGTATTAGTTTCAGGAATACCGAACACTTTACAAAAATTATTTTTAACGACTTCTAGTACTGATTTGTTTACAGTTGTAATATTTAGAAACGGAGTAACTAGAGCTACAATAGCTAATCTTTCAGGAGGAGGTGGTGCTATAGTAATTTCTGCTGCAAGTTTAGGAGGTACTTTTGATGCTGCTATATATACTATAACTATTTTTTCTGCAGTTCAAATTATTTTTACTGAGATTAAATGGGACTTAGGAGGTTATGATGCAAACGTACAAGTGGGCTGGACTGATAACTATACAGTAGCTTTTACTGCTACGGCAAGTTTTACTTTTGATATTCCTACTCAAATTCCAGATATAAAAATTATAGACTTTTTAACTTCTATTTTCCGTATGTTTAATTTAACGGCTTATTTAGACGATAACGCTTTATTAGTAAACGGCAGTTCGAATCCAGACTTTGGTAAAATTAGAGTGCAGACTTTAGACGATTTTTATACAACTAACGTAGCTACCTACGATATAAGTGAATTTGTAGACGTAGAATCTAGCCAAGTAAATATAGCTTTACCTTACAGGGCAATTAATTTTAAATATGCAGAAACCGATACTATTTTAGCCGAGCAATATAGCCAGCAATTTGGTAAGCAGTGGGGAGCAGAACAATATACAGGGTCCTCCACTTTAGGAGACGGGTTTGACGGTCCAAACTCTACTTATACAGTCGAGGTCCCTTTTGAACATTTGATGTACGAAAGATTAAATAATACTGGATCTGGAATAGCTCCAAACACTAGTACGTCTGTTCAATACGGTTATTTTGTAGATCAAAACCAAGAACCAATTTTAGGAAAGCCTTTGTTGTTTTATCCTATACACCAGCCAGCAGGAACTGACACTACAGTTATTTCTTTTAAAACTGCTCCTACAGGATCTAATATAAACTCACCTTTAGATAATTATTTTATACCTAGCAATAGCTTAGGTCTAGATCCTACTAGTGCAACTGATATTAAAAATTTAAATTTTAAAGATGAGTTTAACGAGTATACTGGATCTACTGGTTTTACCTCTACTTTGTTTAAAGAAAATTACGATACTTATATTTCAAATGTATTTAACGGTAAAAGAAGACTAATAAAACTTAAAGCCTTTTTGCCTTTAAACATAATATATGCTTTAAAACTAAACGATACAATTACAATTAATAACCAAGATTATAAAATTAACACTATAGACACAAACTTAATAACAGGAGAAAGTGATATGGAATTATTAAACGAGGTATGATAAGAAACATAATAGAACTTTTGCGTTATGCAGACGGAGAAACTGATAATATAAAGTTTGCTCAGGGATCTAAAAAACTTCCTACAAATTTTAAAGAAACTATGTATAAACTTAAAAAAGAAATAAATGGCAGTAGTAGAAAGTCTTAAAGTAGAAGGTGCTGACGAAGCAGTAGCGGATATAAACAAAGTACAAAAATCTTTAGAAAAATTTAATAAAGGTGTACAAAAAAATAGAGATGCTACTAGGCTACTAGATAAAGCTACAGGCGGAGCAGTAACTAAATTTCAAGATTTACAAAAAGGTTTAAGTCAAGGTATAATAGGCGTAAAAGGTTTAGCCACTTCTTTTAAAGGACTTAAAGGTGCTATAGCTGCTACGGGTATAGGATTAATAGTTGTGGCTTTAGGGACTATCGTAGCGTACTGGGATGAAATTAAAATTTTAGTTTCTGGCGTTTCTTTAGAACAGGACAGACTTTTAAAGTCACAAAAAGAATATACTACTCAAACTGAAGATGCTTTTAATAATATTTCAGCAAGTGCAAACATTTTAAAACAACAAGGCGTTACAGAAAAAGAAATCTTAGATTTAAAAATAAAATCTACTGACGAAAGTATTACTGCTTTAGAAGCTCAATTAACTACGCAAAAAGCAATTCAAGAGACTCAAATAGAAACGGCAAAACGAAATAAAGACTTGTTAGAAGGTGCTTTAAAATTAGTTTCTTTACCGTTATTTGTTTTACTAGAAACTTTAGACTCAATAGGTAAAGCTCTAGGTAAAAATCTTGGATTAACAGAGGGTTTATATGGTAGTATTGGAGACTTAGTATTTGATCCTGAAGGCGTAAAAGAAAAGGGAGAAGAGAGTATTAAAGAAACTGAAAAACAATTATTAGCTCTTAAAAATAGAAAGGCAGGTTTTGAAATTAATATAACTAAAATAGAACAACAGGAATTTGAAAAAAGGCAAGCTGCTAAACAGGCTCAATATAAAATAGAATTTGACGCTTACAAAAAGCATCTTGAAGAAATGACTCAGCTCACTATAGATGATTTAGAAAGGTTAGGTAAAATTAGATCTGATTATAACGCTAAAATTGACGAACAAGCCGTAATAGACGAACAAACTAAATTAGATTTAGATAGAGAAAGAGCGTTAAGAGAAATAGACGAGCTAAAAATTAACGATGGCTTAAAAGGAAATGCAAGACTAGCAGTTAATACTTTTTTTGACAACCAACAATTAGCTTTAAATAAAAAGTTTGATGACGAAGACACTGCTAATAAGTTAGCAAAATTTGAAAGTGATAAGCAAATAGAAATGATGAAAATGGATTTGCTAGGAAATTTCGGAGGATTTCTACAACAAATAGCAGGAGAAAATAAAACTTTAGCTATAGGCGGAGTAATTGCGTCTCAAGCTGCAGCCGTTGGAAATATTATTTCTCAAACAGGTATAGCTAATGCTAAAGCAGTAGCAGCTTTTCCAATTACTTTAGGTCAACCTTTTGTAGGATTAAACACTGCTTCGGCTGGAATAAGTATAGCTTCAACTATTGCTGCGGCAGCTCAGTCTATATCTAAAATAAAAAGCTCAGGAAGTGCTGCTAGTACTATGAACGCTAATGTTCCCTCACCTACAGGAGGAGGAGCTGCACCACCTCCAGCCTTTAATATAGTAGGGCAAACTGAAACTAGCCAGCTATCTGAGACTATTGCTAGTCAAACTCAGGAACCTGTTCAAGCTTTTGTAGTGGCAAATGACGTAACAACTGCTCAAAGTTTACAAAGAAATATAGTACAAGGAGCAACGATATAAATACAAAACAAATTATTAACCAGTTATATATATAGATATGAAAATAGTAGAACTTATAATAGACGAAGACGATGAGCTAGGAGGAATAGAAGCAATAAGCTTAGTAGAACAACCAGCAATAGAAGAAAATTTTGTAGCTCTTAAAGATCAAAAAGAGTATCAGTTAAAAACTCTAGACGCTGACAAAAGAATAGTCTTAGGAGCATTACTAGTTCCTAATAAAACTATCTACCGTAAAGACGGCAAAGAGGAATATTATATATACTTTTCAAAAGAGACAGTAAAAAAAGCTAGTGAGTTATTCTTAATGAACGGTAAACAAAATAACGCTACTTTAGAACACAAATTTGATATAGAAGGTCTAACCTTAGTAGAGTCTTGGATAGTAGAAAACAAAGAGAAAGACAAGTCAGCTATTTACGGTATGGACGTTCCAGTAGGTACTTGGATGGGTGCGGTAAAAGTAAACAACGAAGAGGTATGGAAAGACTTTGTAAAAACAGGTCAAGTTCTAGGCTTTAGTATAGAAGGTTTCTTTTTAGACAAAGAGGAAAGACCTAAAGAAAAAATAAAAGATAATTTGTCTTCAGAAATAAAGGCAGGTTTACAATTACTAAAACTTAAAGAACTTTTAATTAAAAAGAAATAATATGTCAGTAAGAAGACGTAAACGTAGGTCCACTAGAAACGATCAGTCTATGTCCTATAGAGATCGCTGGAATCCAGCCAGTCCAAATAGTAGTACTAGAGCTTGCTATTGTAAAGATGAAAACACTTATTCTAGAGAATGTTGTGACGGGTCTTTATGGTCTCAGGGAATAGGTAGAGTTTAACCAAAATGCAAATAAAATTATAAGGTAGTTATATAAGTAATGAATCCTCTAAACACGATTACGGAAAGGTTATTTAAGGATAACTTAAACCTACCCTATATTTTAAGACAAGTAGAAAAAACGGAAGTAAATCTACAGGACTACCCGTGGGACGAATGTATAGCGGACCAAACTAAAAGATATGGATCAGAAGCAGCTCCTAAAATATGTGGATATATAAAAGAAAAATATGGGAATTAAAATTAAACAAGTAGTTCTAAACAAACTAAAAGAAAACAGAAAACAAGAACTTTCTAAAAAAGTAAGTCTATCTGCAGTAAAAGATTTAGAAGAAAAATTTAAAGTAATTGATGAGGGAACAAATAGATTATTAAATGATTTAGGAAATATAGGCAGACAATTAGAAGCTCAAAAAAGTGAAATACAAAGATTACTTGACGAGGTCGATAATAGTAATGACATATATATTTTAATAGGAGACGCTTTTTTTGATCTAGGACTTGATATTCCTTCAGATATATTCTCAAATATACAACAAATAGATGCTAACTACAATTTATTAATTGAAGCTAGAGATAGAGTAGAAGTGGCAATAGACGGATTTTACGAACTTGAAAATTAAAATATGAACACAAAACAATTAATACTAAACAAACTAAAGAACGCTAGGAAAGAAAGTCTTTCTAAAAAAGTAGACTTAGGTCTTATAGATAATTTTCTTTATGACGATTTACAAGGTTTAGAAGACGAAGTAAGTAATTTAAGTTATTTAAGTTATGACTGGTTTGACGAAAATTACGAAAAATTTAGAGATGCTTTTTTTGTTTTAAATGACGTGTTTAATATGGGAGCAGGAAACCAAGTTTCTTATTTTGACGTACAAAGAGACGAAGAACTTTTATCTGAAATTGCTTTAAAAGCTGACGAATTAGGTTTAGCTCCTCAGGAAGTTTACGACCAATACGATGAACATTTAAGACTAATAAAAGAAGTAGAAGAACTCGATAAAGTATTTCAAGAAAACAAAGATAAATTCGAGAGATTTTTACCATAATATGAACGCATTTAAAACTATACTAAAAAAGTTATACTCAGGAGACAATCCAGTCTTCGCAGTATTAAAAGCTGAAAACAAATTAGAGTTAGCAGCTATAGACGATTTAGATAGTGCTTTAGATAATGCTGAAATTTATAGCAGAGTAATTAATATAGACGAAGCTACTAGAGACTCTCAAGAGTTGGTAGAAAAATATAACAATTTAAAGTCAGATGCAGAAATTCATTATAACACATACGAGGTTATAGAAAACTGGTATTCTACTTTAAAAGAGTCAATAGACTCACTAGAAGAAAAACTTAACGCTTACGAGCAGCTTTCTGACGAACTAGGAATAGACCCAAATAATTCGGAATCATATAGTTATGGTGACAGATTATTGTTAGATATGCAAGACGAATACAGAGAATATGATAGTAATTATAATACAATATCTGAAGCTATGAAAATAGCTAATGAAATTTAAAATAAACATTAATAATTAAATAAGTAAATAATGAAAGCAACTGAAATGTTAAAAAAGATTAATACTCTTCTAGGTTTAAGAGTAGATCTTGAAGAGCTTATTTTAGATAACGGTACAAGAATTTTTGCCGATAGCTATGATAAGGGAGAAAGCGTTTTTATCGTAACAGACGAAGACGAAAGGGTTCCTCTACCCGCAGGTGAGTATATGATCGAGGACGGTCGTATGCTTATTGTAAAAAGTGACGGAATGATAGACGAGGTAAGACTTGAAACTATTCCTGAAGCTGAAGAGGAAGGATATAAAGACGGGATTAAAGACGAAAAAGAAGACGTAAGAGAGGATATGGAAGAAGAAGTTATCGTAGACGTTCCAGACGAAGTAGCTCCAGAAATGGGAGAAATTATAGCTGCAGTAGTCGAAGTAGTAGCTCCTATTATCGAAGAGGTAAAAGAAGAGATAGAAGAGCTAAAAAAGAAATATGGTGAAGTAGATAAAGTAAAAGAAAAAATGAGCAAATCACCAGCTAGAAAACCTCTAGCTCACGCTCCAACAGATAAACAAAGTGACACTTTCCTATATGGTCAAAACAGACCAGAAACTACTATGGATAGAGTGTTAGCAAAAATAAGTCAAATTAAAAAATAATAAAAACAATGAGTACATTTATACACACAAGTAACGATGAGGTAAGAGTACAAGTATCGCAAAATACTATTTCTGCTTCATTATCAATTCCTGCTGAAGACGCAGGAGTAGACCAAAATGTTGCGACAGACGCACTAGTTATTTCTCTACCTAAGATTCATACTGAAAATTTAGGATTAACATATTTATTCAGAAATACAGGAGCAGACGGAAACAACATAATCACTTTAAGCCCTCATTCTACAGACGGTTTTCACGGATCTATCGCTAACGCTGCAGCCGATTCAGTAGCAAGCGGAGTAGTAGACAAAGACTGGGTTAACACTAAAGCAACTGCAAACAGTGGAGACTATGTAATAATCAGAGCCGTAGCTTTAACTAAGTGGTTTATAGTAGGCGGAGTAGGAGTATGGGCTTCAGAAGCATAATAATTAATTAATAAAAAATAATAAAATGAAAAGAAATATAAAATTAGCGACTACAACTTCAATTTCTACTACTTACGCAGGTGAGTTCGGAAATCAGTATATCGCTGCCAGTCTTCTTTCGGCTAGTACAATCAATGACGGAGGAATTACTGTAAAACCAAATATCAATTTTAGAGAAACTATTAAGAAAGTAAATACTGGATCTTTAGTACAAGACGCAAGTTGCGACTTTAATCCTACTTCTAATATAACTCTTACTGAAAGAGTTCTAGAGCCTGACAATTTACAGGTTAATTTACAAGTATGTAAAAATGACTTTTTAAAAGACTGGGAAGCTCAGTCTATGGGATTCTCTGGGTTTAAAAACCTACCTCCTCAATTTTCAGATTTTATCTTAGCTCACGTTGCAGCAGAGATAGCTCAAAAAACAGAGCAAACTATCTGGAGAGGAGTAGCAGCTAACGCTGGAGAGTATGCAGGTTTAGTTACTTTAGCAGCAGCAGACGCTGACATTCCAGCCGCTCAAAAAATAGCAGCAGGAGCAGTAACTTCAGCTAACGTAATTGCTGAAATGGGAAAAGTTGTAGATGAAATACCTTCAGCTTTATATGGAAAAGAAGACCTACACTTATACGTTTCTCAAAATGTAGCTAGAGCCTATGTAAGACAATTAGGAGGTTTTGGAGCAAATGGACTAGGAGCAGCGGGTACTAACTCAATGGGTACTCAATGGTGGAATAACGGAAGTCTTTCTTTTGACGGAGTTAAAGTATTTGTAGCTCAAGGAATGAATGACAATTCTATGATGGCTGCAGAGCGTTCAAACTTGTATTTTGGTACTTCTTTAGTAGGAAATATGAATGAAGTTAAGTTGCTAGATATGAGCGATTTAGACGGAAGCAGTAATTGTAGAATTATCTGTAGATTTAGTGGAGCGGTAAATTATGGTATTGCTAGCGATATTGTAGTTTATTCTTAATAATTAATTAACCAAAAAAATCTGGGTAGGTGGGATGTCTGCTTACCCTTTTTTTTTATAAAAATATAAAAATATGAGTTGTTCGATACTACAAACGGGACGTAATTTACCCTGTACTAAGAGTGTAGGTGGCGTTAAAGCTATTATTCTAGCAGACTTTGGAACTTTGGGAACCTTATCGGTTACTGGAGCTGAAGTAACTGCAATTAGCACGACACCAGCAGGATATAAATATTTAGTAAAGCCAGGATCTTCGGGTATGACCCAAACGATTACGGCTAGTGCTGAAAACGGTACGGTTTATTATGACCAAAGTGTAACTATACAGTTACAGAAACTTGACAAATTAACGCAAACTGAAATTCAAGACGTTGCAAAAGGAAATCCTCACGTATTCGTCCAAGATTTTAACGGCAATACATTTTTACTAGGAGCTTATAATGGATGTGATGTTACTGCAGGCGATATAAACTCTGGTACTGCTCTTGCAGATTTTACAGGATTTAATTTAACCTTTAGTTCTCAAGAAGACTTACCAGCTTTCTTTTGTGCTTCAGCAGTAGTTTCTGCTTTACAAATAGGAGCGGCTATTAGTCCTTCTTAAGATTTTTTTCTGTGTTTAGTTTAGGAGTAGGGGATTTGTCCCCTATTTCTTTTTAATATAGTTTTTACAAATAATTTTTTTTATACGTTATACTATTAAAGGATTAAATGATAATATTAACTACGTCTACTGCTCCGCAAACTTTTAGTATAATTCCTAGAGAATATACTGTAGATGCTACTATCTGTATTAGAGACGAAAGCACAAATATTGAAACTTGCGTTTTAACAAGCGGTAGTCTTTGGAATACTTATAACTTAAACTGGGAACTAGCTACTAATGACTGGGAAGACGAAGTAGGTATAATTATAAGTAACGATTTAGTAAACGTAACTATGAATTTAAATCTAGTAGAAGGTAGATATTACGATATGAAAATAAGTAATACAAGCGGAACAGTTATATTTAGAGACAAGATATTTTGTACGGACCAAACTATAGACCAAATGAATAATGAATATTACGATATGAATTTAGGAGTTTACAAACAAAATCAATCAGGGAATAACGACTATATAATATTTTAAAATATGAAGGTTAATTTTTTACAACTAAGCACGTACACGACACCAGAAATTAAAGAAGTAAGTAATCAGGATTTTGTCAGCTATGGAGAAGACAATATGTATTTTCAGTTTCTTATAGACCGCTTTTTAGGATCTGCAACTAATAACGCTATTATAAACGGAATGTCTCAAATGATAGTAGGACACTATCTAGACGCTACAGACTCAAACAGAAAACCAGACCAATACGCTCAGATGAAATCTTTACTTTCTGAGAATATGCAAGCAAAATTAGCGAGTGATTTAAAACTAATGGGTCAATGTGCTATGCAAATAATATACTCTGAGGATAGAAGTAAAATAGTAACAGTAGAACACTTGCCTATAGAAACTCTTAGAGCAGAAAAACTAGAAGCAGGAGGAGACGGAGAAATACAAGCGTATTATTATTATTACGACTGGTCTGAATATCAAAATGGAGACGTATTAGAAAGGATTCCAGCTTTTGGAACTTCTAATAATGAAATAGAAATTTTATATATAAAACCTTACAGAGCAGGATTTAAATATTATAGTCCTGTAGATTATCAGGGAGGTATACAATATGCAGAGCTTGAAGAGGAAATAGCTAACTATCATTTAAATAATATTATGAACGGTTTAGCTCCTTCTATGCTTTTAAACTTTAATAACGGAACTCCAACTGAAGAGGAGAGAAATATTATAGAGCAAAAAATAGCAGCTAAATATCAGGGAACCTCTAACGCTGGACGTTTTATCTTAGCTTTTAACGATGACAAAGACTCTGCGGCTACTATGGAGGCGGTCCAATTAAGTGACGCTCCGCAACAATACGAGTTTTTATCTACAGAAAGTATGAAAAAAATAATGGTAGCTCATAGAGTTACTAGCCCTATTTTATTTGGTATTAAAGATATGACAGGCTTCGGAAATAATGCAGACGAAATTGTTACTGCTAGTACTTTAATGGATAATACTGTAATAGCTCCCTTTCAGCAGCTTTTATTAAATGCTTTTGACGATATACTAGCCTATAACGATATAGTGCTTAATTTGTACTTTAAAACGCTTCAGCCGCTTGAATTTAACGACTTAGCAAACGCAACTAACAAAGAACAAATAGAAGAGGAAACAGGACAAAAATTTAGTCTTAAAAAAATAGACGGTAAAACTGCATACGAAACTATAGAAGAAGCTGAGAGTGTAGCTAACGAAATGGGATGTATGGGTTATCACGAACACGAAGAGGACGGTAAGACTTGGTATATGCCTTGTCAAGATCATACGGACTTAAAAAAACCTTGTTGGAACGGTTACGAACAAATAGGAACTAAAATAAAAGATGGCAAAGAAGTGCCTAACTGCGTTCCTTTAAATATTAACGAAAAGTTAACTAAAGCTCTTTTAGACGAATTAAAAAGTAAAGGTGAAGACGAAGAAATGGAGGGTTACGAACTTATAGATAGTAGACCAGCTAATCAGTATGACGAAATACTTAATCATTCTTTAAAGTTTGCTACAGAATTAGCTTCAGTACCCACTAGTACTCCAAATAAAAAAAGCTCTCAAGATACAAGTATAATAAAAGTACGTTATAGGTACTACGGATCTAATAATCCAGAAAGAGAATTTTGTCGTAAAATGTGGGCAGCTAAAAAAGTTTACCGTATGGAGGATTTAAATAAAGAAAGCTCAGATAATTCAGAGTTAGCTCCAAAAGGTTCTAATACTTATAATTTATGGCTTTACAAAGGAGGAGTTAATTGTCAGCATTACTGGGAACGTAGAACTTACTTAAGAAAAAACAACGAAAGGATTACAGTAGCAGAAGCTAGACGTAAAATAGCAGCTTTAGATCCTAGCTTAAAAAAAGAAGCACAAATAGAAACTAACGTGCCTGAAGTAGCTCAAGTAGCTCAACCTAAAAATGACTGGTGGTCCTTAGATCCTAACTATAGAAAAAATTAATTATGGCTACACCTTTATTTATATCTCGAAACGACTTAGTCAAAAACTCAATTATAGACGGGTCGGTAGACACGGACAAGCTTTTGCCTTTTATTAAAATTGCTCAGCAAATGCATATCCAGAACTATTTAGGAACGGATCTGTATAATAAAATTTCTGACTTAATTACTGCTGGAACTTTAACTCAGGCTGCAAATCCAGACTATTTTCTGCTAGTTAACGAATACGTACAACCTATGCTAATAATGTTTAGTATGGTAGATTATATGCCTTTCTCAAATTATGCAGTAAAACAAGGCGGTACTTATCGTCACCGTTCAGAAAATGCTGAGTTACCTAGCAAAACAGAAATAGATTTCTTAGTTCAAAAATACAGAGACTTTGCAGACTTTTATACTAGAAGGTTTATAGACTATATGAATTTTAACGCTTCAACAAAGTTTCCAGAGTACTACTCAAATAGTAATGACGATATGTACCCTGACGGAGAGGCTAACTGGGTAGGCTGGGTATTATGAAAAAAGAGTATAACATAAAAAACAAAAACGTAAATAAATTAATTGTTTACCTAAAAAAGATAAAAAATGAGTACACTAACGGGAAATAAAATAAGTTTAACTTATAAAAGTATTTTTAAGACTTCAGATAATGACATTTTAACTGCAGCTTTAAAGCAAATGTCGGATGGGTTAGGGAATAATTCAGGTATATATTTAAATACAGGCGGAGACCTCAAGTCTACTGGAATACTAGAATTTGCTAATTTTAAAGGGACCTCAACTGCGGTTTCTATAAACAGGTTAGTAAACGAGGCAGACGGCATATCTAACAACGATAATGACACTTCCCTACCTACTTCGGCTGCAGTAAAAGATTATGTAGATACTCACGTAACAAGTCAAGATCTAGATTTTAAAGGAGACTCTGGAACTGGTGCGGTAGATCTAGACAGTCAATTATTAGATATAGCGGGAACAACAAACGAAATAGTTACTAGTGCTTCAGCTCAAAAATTAACTATAGGACTTCCTAATAGTGTTACGATAAGCGGAACCTATACTGGTGCTACTTTCTCAGGCGACCTTAGCGGGACGATAAACACTGCGACCACTGCTACTACTCAGTCTGCTGGTGATAATTCAACTAAGGTAGCTACTACGGCTTATGTAGACACTTTAGACGCTGCTAGTGACTTAGACTTTAGCGGAACTACAGGAACAGGAGACGTTAACTTAAACACGCAAGTTTTTGCAGTATCAGGAACGGCTAACCAAATAACTACTGCAGCTTCAAATCAGGGGTTACAAATTTCTTTACTTTCTACAGGTGTTACAATGCCAAACGGATCTGTAGCTACTACTCAAAGTGCTGGAGACAATTCTACAAAATTAGCTACAACCGCGTATGTAGATACACTTGACGCAGCAAGTGATTTAGATTTTTCTACTAATACTGGAAACGGAAGTGTAGTTTTAAATACTCAACAATTACAAGTTTTAGGAACTACAAATCAAATAACAACGGCAGGAAGCGGACAAGCTATAACATTAAGTTTACCCTCTACAGTACATAGAAATCTACAAGGAAACGTAACTGGTGATCTTACAGGAAATGCAGACACTGCTACTAAATGGCAGACTGCGAGAAATCTTAGTGTAAGTGGGGAAGCTACTGGAACTATATCAAATGTAGATGGGTCTTCGGCAGTAAGTGGAGCCGTAACTCTAACAAACTCTGCAGTAGTAGGCAAAGTACTAACAGGACTACCTACTCCAGCCGCAGGAAATATTCAAGCCTCTGACTCAATATTAGAAGCTTTTGGTAAAGTTCAATCTCAAATAAATTCTATATCTAGCGGTTTAATTTTTAAAGGTAGCTGGGACGCAGCAACTAACACTCCTACTTTACCAAGTGGAGGAGGAGAAGTAGACTCTGGAACGACAGACGGAGCTACAACTGCTTTTAAACTTATAGACTCAAGCCAAAACTTTAACACTACAGTAAGTGTAGGAAATAAAGTTGTTAATCAGGTAGACGGAACGACTGCTTTAGTATTAGTTATAGATAGTAATACTCAGTTAACTCTAGATACTGATATAATGCTAACTGGTGAAGCTTATACAATAGACGCTAGTCCTTTTATACCTCAAGGAAATTATTATGTAGTAAACTTTGCAGGAACTACTAATTTAAACGGAATTAATAACTGGTCTATAGGAGACTGGGTTATAGCTGATGCTGACAACAGGTGGTCAAAACTAGATCATTCTCAAGTAGACGGACAGGGAACTATAGGAAACTTACCAGTATTTGCTACTGCTACAACAATAGGAGACTCTATAGTCGCA
>TARA_R110002020_G_scaffold64632_1_pt1 | contig 14059 bp, 24 predicted proteins | sample TARA_R110002020 | Tara Oceans TARA_R110002020 (sample SAMEA4396489) | marine metagenome | biome: Westerlies Biome; feature: [MES] marine water layer (ENVO:01000295) within the mesopelagic zone...; material: water (ENVO:00002006), including particulate matter (ENVO:01000060) such... | reverse complement strand
TATTTTCTTTTAGTAATTTTTCCCACTTCATGTTAACATCTCCTTAAACATACCTTTCATTTATTTCTATCCATTTACCCAATGCTTCATAAAATGTTTTAGCAGCAGGTAATAATTGTTGAGGACTTCCTGATTGTACAACTTCTCTAAATCCCTTATATCCATTTCGAAATTCTAACAAAACTTCTTGAATATAACTTTGGGTTGCTTCATCTTGTGGAATTGCATTTAATATTTCTTCCCAACTCATGTAAGCAACTCCGCAACATCATCTCTAATTTCTGTCCATATTTCGGGGTATCTTTCAACTAAAACTCTTTGAATAACTTCCACCTGTTGAATGATAACCGTTTCTTCGCGCTTATGCACTAATTGTCCCTTAAACTCTAATAGGTATTTTAATGATTCCCTTACTTCCTTTGCTAATTTGGTTAAAGAATCAATTTGTCGAGTAGACAATTCAGTGTTCTCAAGTAACTCATCTATCTTATCCCTTAAAACACTTACGTTACCTGATAGTATATCTACTTCATTTAAATCCATTCTTGCAATATCTAATGCAGCATGTTGTTGTACAATAGGTTTTAAATGATTTTTAATATGTAATTGGATTCGGTCAACAGAACATCCTAAGATTTCTGCTGCTTCGCTTGGTGCTAAATCACCTTCTATAATTCTAACCTCTAATTCCGGTCTACTTGGATGAGTACATAATGTACATGATGGGTTAGAATTATCATGATACTCTCCTAAATGATTCTGCATATGTTTCTTTGATGTGCCGGACCACCATTCCTCTACCTTATCTAACTCATCTGTTGATAATGTATTTGCAAGAATCTGTTTTTCTAATTCATCTCGGTCTGCGTGTTGGCAAAGTTTACACGACTTTCTAACTTTTCTACTCATGTTAATCATTCTTCCATCCAATCTCCGGCATCTGCTTCATAACGAGCACTTTGTTCTACACGGGGCGCATCTCTCCAACCTTTAATAAATTCTGCTCTTAAATCCTCTTGTACTTCTTCCCAAATTTCATCAAATACTTTATTTCCTAATTGTTCCCATTCTGCTTGATGAAAAGCATCTGTATCTAATTGATAATAACTAAGGAACATACCTTTCATTTCAGTTGACGCTTTTTCCCAAACTTGTCTTTGAGGATTAAACAATTGTTTTAATTCACTTCTCTTTCTTGGAGTAAAAATTTTCTTTACCCACGTTGTAAAATCTGACCACATGCCCTTTTTTAATTCTTCTTCCCAACTCATATTTGCAACTCCCTTGCTTCTTTAATACTTAGAGTAAGTTGTTTTCCTATTGGTGACAAATTATCTCTTTTTCTTGGCATTCCTTGATAAATACCATAATCACCTAAACTACTAAAGAAATACCATGTTTGTCCATCCTTATTAACTTTGTATGGAAATTGATGTGATGGAAATGCCATTTCTTCGTCCTCCTGTTCTTCTTCTGGTAAAGGTAGTTCTGGATATTCATCTTTTATAGGTACAAATGTGCCGTATTTTTCATCCCATTCAAAGTCTTCATCGTTTTTAAGTATATCTTTCCAATTCATCTTTTCCCTCTCCTCTTTTTCCACCCTTTCTTCTTTTTTGAAGTCGGAGGCATTTCACCCATTGTCCTATGTGTGTCGGCTAAAGACCCATCGTTGGATAAATCTAATATAGATTTATCAGGATTTTTTTCTTTTGCACTTAATATTCTTTCTGCTTGTTCAGGAGTAAATTCCATAGATGAAGCCATAGCATTTCCTTCAGTAACTACCGGTGGGTAAATACTCTTATTTGCATTCCAACATATATCAAAATCTTGAACTACTTTCCTTGCACCTTGTATTTCCTGTTCTAATAATCCACGAGTAAATATTTCAAAATTATATGCTACTCTATCTGGGTTTTGCACCATCGCCTCCATCATATCCATAAATGCTGCTGCTGGCATTCCTTCATAAAATTGTTTTCTAATGCGTTGTGATGGGTCATTCCAAAGTTGTTCAAGAACTTCATGTATCATATATTCACGACCGGCTTCTGCACAATCTGGACCATTTCCTCGTAAAGTTTTTCTCCCTCTATTCCCGCGAGGTTGTGTAGTCCAATCAAATTTACTTTCCCAATTTTTTAATATATTTTTCCAACTCATCTATCTCACTTCCAATATTTCTACCCAATTTTTAGCCTTTTGTTTTAACACTAATCCGGGCTTTGCATCTCCGCTTCGAGATTTAGGTGTTTCATATGTATCTTTTTCATCACCTAATACTGCTCTAATAACTTGATTAAGTGATATGTTACTTTTGGGAAATTGAAATCTAATTTGTGTAATATTTTCTACTCCTACTACATCATTCCACCCTCTAACAAAACTTAATGAATCAATTTCATCAGGGGCAATAGCATACACTTGTTCAGTAAATGCTGCATTTAATCTATCTTTGACTGGCGCTCTTGATTTTCCAGCAGGATAAATATTAGTATTTTGTAATACTTGATTTACCTTTTCTCGCACACTTGCAATTTGAGCAATTTTAGCCATATTGCTTGCATTACCATGTAGAATAATTGTGCTATCATCACCAATTGTTACACCTTCAACGGCTTCTGCCGCTAATCTTGCAATTGCAATAATGCCTGTTTCTTTTTCTCCTGTAATTGCTTGCCAAAGAGGAGGTTCTGCCTTCCCTTCTTTTTTATTAGACCATATTTCCTTAGTAGGTGCAAGCCTTCCTTTAAAATCTGGTTTGTTATCCATAGCCCATTCTACATATTGGTTATATTCCATTGTCCTATAATGACCATGCATTTTACCACGTTCAATGGTAGGTTTTTCACCTTTATTACCTTCTGTAAAACCTATAACTGTGTGAAAAGGAATATTACGTGGATTCCATTTTGGATTTTTAATCACGCCTTCCATTTGTGTAATATCTTCAATCAATTGCTTTTTATGTTCTGATAAAATTACATCTCCGTCGAGAATTTCCATCATAGATTCTAAAAGTGCGCCAAGCCCTTCAATTGTTCTTGCGCTATCACGAGCATATGTAGCCTCACCGTGTTCTAATACTTCTTCTAATACTGTATCAGGTAATGTCTTTTCTCCTGTTCCACCAACAATGCCCCACTCTTCTCCGGCATCCCATTTAGTTTTCCAAGCATTATATTTTGCTTTAATCCTACGGAATTTTCCACGTTGGGTTAATTGTGCAAAATCCTTAAACTTAGACATTTATTACTCACCACAATCACATTGCTTTTTAGTTAGTTCTCCACATTCACAAGGTTCACTATATCTTAGATTATGCATAGCCGGTGCAAATCCTTGACTTGTTGTTAATGTTGGTCCTGTATTTTTTAATACGTCCATCCATGATATAGGAGATGTATTTGCTGAAGCGCGTTTATCCTCAAAGTCGCGGCGTCTTTTCTCAGCCAATCGCGCATTGTATTCAGCATCTGTTTCATTGGGCTTTCTTGGAATAGGTATATCAGCACCAAGTCTTTCAGGTCTTTTATAGTTTTTAGGTTCTCCTTCATTAAATAAATTAGGGTCAATAGGCAAACTTGCGTCAAAGTATTCATCTTCTGGTTGATTTGGTTGTTGTCGTTCTGGGTCACGTTCAAATCCTGTTGAATATCCTTCTGCTGGTTCCGCACCACCTTGTTCAATAATAGATTGTGGTTGGTCTGCCTGCTTTGATTGAGCAAGCGTTTGTAAAATATTAGGATATTTGACTATAAACGAGAATAAAACATATCCCTTAAATTCTCTCATATTATTTCTAACTTCAGGAGTATCAAATACCTTCTTAACATTATCTGCTATTGCACTTGCAATTTTTTGTGATACTTTAGGTCCTGTACTATCTCCTTCTACTGGTTTTAAATTAGCATCAGTTAAAATGCCAGTTAATGCCTTTTCAAAATCTTCCACAATTTGAGGTAATTCCTCTTTTTCAGTTTCTATATATCTATCTGCCATCTCCATAAATTCTTCAGGAAGTTCTTCATTAGGATTCAATGGGAACTTTTTCATTTGTGATACATCTGCAGGGTCATCATGCATCTGTTTAACTGTTTCGTAACAATCATCAAAAACTGCAGACATTAATGTTTCAATAAATTGATATGCTTTTTCCCATATAATTTGATATTCATGTGAACCATAAATACCGTCAACATTTGAAGGTTTATCTTCATCATGTAATTCATCTGGGTTAGGAGTTCCTCTTGGTTCTGAAGTTACATCTGTTGCACCAGTAAATGTAATTGAATCTTGTATACTTTTCATATAACCTTCAACAGCAGCAAATAAAACATCTGAAGCAATATCAATACCTAATATTTTAACTTTCTTTTTATTTAAAGTATCATATTTATCTCGTTCTGTTTCGCCCGTAGTCATATCTAAAGATTCCACTTCACCAAGGCTAATATTACCTAACATTTCTTCAAACTTTTGTTGAATCGTTTGAAACCAATTAGCAATATCAGCATCTTGAATTTCACCAAAGTTTTCTTGAAACTTCCATTGTTCTCGGTCTGTTCTACCCGTTTTAGGTTGAGCATATTTTCTACGCTTTTCCGGTGGAATAAAATCAGGTGAATCAGGGTCTAATTCTTCAGATGTATAATCTTCTGGGTCTTTTACTCCCGGTGATGGCGAAGTTCTTTTCTTCCATTGTCTTGAATTCGTTTCAGGGTCCCATTCCTCATCATCATCTTCCTTTAAAATATTTCTCCAATTCATTTTTCTCCCTCCGATGCTTTCTTGAGTAATTCAATAACACTTAAAGGTATTCCTAATTCCTTTCCTTTTTTGGTAAATGCTTTCAATGCAACTTCCCAATCTTCTATATCTTCATCAGATATTGCTTTTAAATAATCTTCCCAAGTCATTCTTCTTCACCATGCATTCGAGTTTTTTCTTCTTCACCATGAAGTTCTGCTGTTTCTTGAGCCGTTTCTAATTGTTGACATTTAGGACAGAATATTTTACCTGACATAGTATCTTGTTCTTTTTCTCCAGTTACCTGTCTTTGGTAACCTTTGCTACGCCATTCGCTTCCTCTTTTTTGGCTTCGCTTCTTTTTTAATATATCTTGCCAATTCATTATAATCACGGTCCTCGTCTTTTTCGGCCAAATTTAGTGGGTGGCTTTGTTGTCCTCTCATATGTTTGTCTGTATGTAGGGACTAATAAACGTAGTGCTTTTGAACTGATTTTTTCTAATAATCTATCATCCAAATTTAATTGTTTAGCATCCCATTGAAATGTTCCAATAGGAATAAGTTCATCATCTGATGTAACACCGTATGTTCCATCATCATTTTTCACATAATCAGTCATATAAATTTGTAAATAATAATCATCTTCGGCATCAACCCATACTCCGATTTTGCCTGCTTTATGAATTAATATTGGTTCACTACCAATATCAGAAACTTGGGCTTCATGCCCTGTCATTTCATCTGATTCTTTTGCAAGCCATACTTGTATGGCGCGCTCAATTATTTGTCCAAAATCCATTTCTATATCTGCGATGGATTGTCGTCTGCGTAAATTATCTGTTTTTAATATGTTAAACCAGTTCATTTGATTACCCCTATCATTACTCATTAATTGATTAAAAAAATCTCTTGATACTTCACTTGTAGCAGGTCTTTGTTTTCTTTCTTGTTCAGTACAATTTCTCCATGCACTATACGCTTGGACTCCAGCAGTTTTAACAGCATCAGCGGCCGCTTGTAATAAAGTAGTAGGCATTTGATTTAATTTAGGTATATATCTTGTTGCAAGACTATTAATTGCACCAACAATATTTGTATTTCCTGTATGTGTAATTGCCTGTAATTTTTCAAGTAATTGTAAAAACGCCTCACAATCTAAATGTTTAACTGATAATTTATCCGCATGATTTTGCGCTCGCATATCTTGATGCATATTAAGCCTATCTAAAACGGTGCGTTCCCATACTTCTTTAGCCATAGCACAACAATTTTCTGAATATTCTAATTCACGTTGGTTACCTTGAAATTCTTCCATCTCCCATTCTTGGGATTCAGGAATTGTGCGAACTCTTAGTTTAGCCATAGGTATCTCTCCGGTTGTCAATCATTGTTTTACTTTATTAATGTATTTATCTATGTGGTATGCTATGCGTTTCACATGCTCTACTTGTAGCCTCCTGAAATTGATACTTAAATGTATCTGCTTTTTCTTCAGGCATATTACTGTTCCATACCATAGTTATTACGACGTGGTTACCATAATGTATTGCGGTTCCTCGTTTATTTAATACAGAATTAGGAGTAAATGATATAGTTTTAAATACTCTTCTGTCGTGTGGGGCGGAAGCCGCCCTCGAAAACCAATCTGTAAATCCATATTCCAAAAGGTCACAATAAAATTCATCATCTTTTTCATCAGGATACCTTATTTTTAAACTCATATTATAAACTCCAAGATTAGACCAATGATGAGATTTAAGACCGAGCGTGGATTTTTTATGTTCTTTAAAATCTCCCTTAAATTCTGCTCTCATCAATTCATGTTTTATTTCTCTTTCCCAATCTTTCACGAAGGCCATCCATCTTTCCTTACAATTTTTCTCTTTCTTTTTCTTCTTAGGAACCTTTTTAATGTTAATATCAGTAACAGGTGTCGTAATCTGTTTGACCTTTAGAATATCAGTCCACATAATTAATCTCTCCCTTCACATTCATCCCATTTCTTCAATATTTTCGCATAACCTTTTTGCTTCTTTCGGACCTGCGGGTCAGTCAATATCATTCTTAATGTTTGACAGTTTCCTTTTCCTTCTGCAATCTTTCTATATTTTCTTCTGAGTTCATCTGTATAAGGTGGGTACCATTCTTCAAAGTCCTCATCACCATCATCCTCATATATACCCTTAATATATTCACCCCAATCTTCAAAGGCATCTGCACAACAATCTCGCTCTTTATCAGGTAATTCTTTTACATCGGGCGGTGCCACTTTAGGTTTCTTAGGAACTTTTTTGATATTTATATCAGTAACAGGAGTGACAATTTGCTCAGGCTTTTTCAAAATGTCTGTCCACATATTAATCACTCTATTTCTCTTTTGAATCTTGATGGTATTCCTTTGATTTCTATAATACCGGGAAAAATTTTTAGCGTGGGATTTCCCGGTCGTGCTGATGCACATTTTCTTAAAAATGCTGTAATTCCACCTGCTAATTTAGGGTATATTTCTGCCTTTACTGCTATTTCATGTGAACTCATTACTTCGCCGCCATCCATAGCCTCGTAGACTTTTCGCTGTTGACTCATAGATAATTTATTTGGTGATTTTAATATATAGCGCCACATTATTCAAAACCTCCATACTCTACATAAAATGGGTACACTTTAGCAATCTTCTTAAATTCTGCAATTCTTTGTTTGCTCGGATTGAATAATTTTGCTTGCATTTCTTTATATTTTTTTGGTCCGTAATCATTATATGTAATAATTTGATTTTTATGTTCGCGTAACCATCTAATGTATTTGATTAACCAAGGCGGTTTTGTTTTTAGAATATCTTGCCAATTCATAAGAACCACCTAATAATTTTCCATAAGAAACTTGAACTTAACATACGACTGAATGCTTCACTAATCATTACCATTCCTCTGACCAATATGTTTTTGATGATAAATCATAATGATATAATGTAAGTGTTCCTGTACGTGACCAAGACTGATTCCACGCTTTTAAAAATGCTGTTAATATAGGGGTCATTCCTGTAACATATAAATCAATAACAAGAGGTACATATTCATCTGAATTTACTATACCCTTTACTGTTTGTATTTCATCCTCTTTATCTTCAAGCCATCGTGCAGCCTTTTCTTGTAATTGTGGTATTTTATCTGCTAAACCACCTTCTTCTGGTAATTGTTCAAATATATATTCACTAACAGGTAATGGATGCCGCCCTTCTACTAAACCTGCTTTTATAGCAGCCTTTAATAAAATTTTCCAACTCATATCATTCACCCTTAATCTCAATATCCATCCATTTTAATTCAGTAATCATTTCTCCATCGTCGTTGATTAAATAGGCATATACATCGTATTGCCCCGTAGTAAAATTACCTAATGTAATATTCCTATATCCGTAATCTGCATTATACACTTGAAAATCATCAATAGAATAATTTGAAGGTGCATCCCCATGAGTGCTATTAACCTCATATACTAAGAATTGCACTGTAACATCTTGTGTTTCATCACAATTAATATCTACATCATATTCAAAATATACTTGCGTTTCGTTATTTCTATAACCTGTCCAATTGTCATAAAAGAATGGTTCACATTCTACTTCTGGTTCGGGTTCAGGTTCAGGCTCAGGTTCTGGTTCCTCATATTCACAAGTACCATCATCCTCTTCAGCATACTCATCATAATTCATAGCATCATAATCAGTGCAACCATAACGCACAGGTTCAGGATAATATGTATCATCCTCCCATGCCCAATCATCATCTCCATCACCAGCAGGTGTTAAATCAATTATCCCTCCTAATTCTAATCCGCTACCTGCGACTAAAAGAAGAATTGGAATAATGGCTGTGAGTAATTTTTGTAGTTTTTCTGCTGTAACAGTAGCCTTATCAATGGCTGAAGTATTTTCTTGAATTGAGTTATTCAATACTCCATCGTCGAGAATATCTGCAATAACTTCTTTAGTAGTTCTACCTGTTAATTCGGCAATCTCCTTTGCATTCTCTAATGCTCTATCCACCATAATTCATTTCCTCCTTTGTTTCTTGTAATGTCCTTTCTAACATAGTGAAAAATTTTCTACTTCCTGCAACATATTCTATTGTGTAATCTTCTTCATTGACTCTAATATCTGCCCAATTATCAGGACCACCATGTTCAGGTGCATAATAAGGATTATCACCACTTTTAGGATTTCCTTCGGCTGCCGCCTTATCTTCCCAATCTGTTTCATCATTAAGAACAAACACCCTAATTACATCTAATTCATTTTCATCCAAATCTTGTGGTCTACCTAATGGGTAGCGCGGGTCATCATAACTAATGGCGTCCATCCATAAACCATTTTGGAAGGTTATATTATTCTGCCATTGTTGAAAGGGGTCCGGTTGCGGCTGTTTTAATATTTGTTTCCAACTCATAATATCACTTCTTGTATGTAAATTTTTCATTCAATTTTTCCCTGCGTCTTTGACAAGGTGTGCATGGTTTAATTCCTACTGCCTTTGTTGCTCTAGCAATAGTATCTCCTAATCCCTTATCATCCTTAAATAACATTTCTTTCCAATTCATTCATCTTCCTCCTTTTTTTTCTTAGGTTTTCCTTCGGGTGGATTTTCATCTAAATAATCTTTTGCCGATTGAATTTCTACAGGTTTTAATCTTTCCTCAGTCCATTGTTCTGACCCTTGTGTATAATCTTCTCTACGTGCAAATTGAGGACTTAATAGAGAGGACCTCCAATCTTCTTCATCAGACCTTCTAAATTCTAATTCAGCAGCCAACTCTTTATACTTTTCCATATCCTCTTCTGTTGGTACGTAGTCTACTGCTTTAACACCTTTGATTCTATCCATCATATCTATAATTTCTTGTTCAGTATAATCACTGTATTCTCTATTCCTTTCATGTAAAGGGTGAGTTCCGGGTAATGTCCAATCATCATATGCTAATTGTCCGGGTAATGCTGTTTGAAACCATTCTTTAGTTCCTTCTTCACCATAACCTGAGCCATCTGGTTTCTTCTTTAAAATATATTCCCACTTCATATTATCACCTCATATTATTGTATTTTTCTAAAATATCATTAACAATATTATTAATTTCCGTCATAACTAATTCGCCTTTAGTTTTATAACTCTTTGGTGGGGTTTGCTGCTGGTGCCAAAATTGAAAGAACCAAGAATGGGCAGTCCCGTTTTTTAATTTTAAGAAACCCATGTTTAATTCGCCATCCCCTATGTTACCACTTTGAATTGTCCATACCGGATAATTGGATAAATTTCTTGCTATCACTTTTCCTCTTGCTTCTAACAAAGCACAAGCCCTTTCTTCAGTAATTCCGTGCTTCGATGAATCAAGATAAGGTCCGTATCTAATAAATCCTGTTTTTTTACCACCTATAATTGTATTAAATGAATAAAAGGGAAGTCTAGTATCTCCTGAGTCATCAATAACTTCAACATACGTGTAATCTCCTGCTGAATATCTTACCATATCTGATTCATAAGTAGATAGAAAATCTCTAATTTCCTCTACTGCTTGTTTATATAATTTAATACAGGTCTTATCGTCCTTTTTCTTCTTAGGAACTTTTTTAATATTTATATCTGTTACAGGGACACCTATTACTTTAGCCTTATGTAATCTTTCAGTCCTCATTTTATATTGCCATGGTGTTGTTGATTTAGTTTGGGTTATCACTTTCCTTTTCTCATATAGTAGGGCGCCACCCGATTGACTATACATAGAGGTTACCATTTTACAATAATATGCAACTCTTGATGGTGAAACATCTAAATTTAACTCATTAATAATTTGAGTGGCTGTTCTCCATTTACCATCACTCATATGTTTATGAATTAATTTTGCCTGTTTATGTTTTACACCGGGAGCCTTTTGTATATCTGATTTATTTAAAAATTCAATGGGATATTTCTTCCCTTCAAGAACAACATTTTCTATAAAATCCGTAGCCATAGTAATTGCTTCTTCATTTAATAAATCCCATTGTTCTTCTTTCCATTGTGCTGTTAGATTTGGACTTGCATCTTTTAATATATGTTGTTTAAAATAGTCAATGAAGAATTGTGTACTTTCTTTAATAAATTTATTAAAATCCTCTTCCTTCAATAATGAATTAGATTTGTCATAAATATCCATGCTGGTAGAAACATCATCTCCGCCTTTCATTGAACCTGAACCTCTACCTCTACCAGCAACAGTTCTTCTAATATCTGCGCGAATTTTATTAAGAATATTTTCTCCTCTACTTGGACTACCTGATGTATCTATCCACAATACATAGGGTGAAGTTTTACTTGTTTTGAAATAATGACGAGTATGTTTTCGCTGTTTATCAAAACCAACATAGTGATAGCCCAATTTTTTAATTATCTTCTTTACCTTTTTAGGTAAATTTTTAACAGTAATTTTACCCTTTACTGTATCTTCCCAACTCATCATTCTTCCTCCTCAACTTTGCGCTTAAGTGTACTAATTTCATTACGCTTTGTTTTCAACTCTTCCAATATGGCTATTGCAGCCTTCTTATTTCCCTTGAGTTTTTCTTCCCATTCCTTCAGATTTAATTTAGATTGAATAATTTCTCTACTCATTGAATCTTTAGCATTTAGTGGACCACTTCTATATTCTCTTCCTCTATTTTCTCCTGTTGCCCAAGCATTCCAAGCAGTTAAAAATTCATCTTCTGTTTCAAAGTCCTCCCTTTTAGGTTCTATTGTGCGAGGGTCACGCTCTTTAATTATATCTCTCCACATGGTATCACTCCTCTTCATTCTTTGGTCTTTTAATAGCCCATGGTTTCCTACCTTTAACTCTTCTACCTGTTTTATGTCGCCAATCAGTTAATTTTTTATTTTCTTTTTGTTGAAATTCTGGTCCTTCCTCTCTTTTTTTCTTACGCCACTCTCTCATATAATTCCTACGCCATTCTCTACCTTCATCTGTAATATTTCCTTCTGCATCAACATGGCCTCCTGTAACTGCACCCTTTCCTTTATGAGATGGTGGCTTTCTTACAAAAGTATCTTCTCCTGTTTCATCAAAAGGTGCTTCATATTCTTTATCCTTATTCATTCTTTGAGCCATCGCATTATGCCAATTACCTTTAACTGTATCTCTTGGTTTTCCCGATGCAACTTGTTCTGTAACTGATGTTCCAAATATAGTTTCTCTTTCACGAGGAACTATTGGTGAGCCTCGTCCATGAGGATTTAAATTATATTTAGACATAGCCTCATGATAATTCTTTTTCTCCTGTTGTGTTTTAGAATTATATTCTTCTTCTGTCCATTCTACTCTTTGTTCATATTCAGCAGCAGGTGTAGGTCTTAATGATTGCATACCTGCTGAATTTTCTGCGTCAATATCAAAGAATGTTTCCCCTCCCCTTAACGTTTTACCTGTCCTACGACGAGCATCCATTTCTGTTCCCATTCTTGATAATTGTCTACTGTGAAATCGAGCCTCTAATCTTAATTCTTCTTCTATTGCTGTATCAGTATCTTCTTTTAGACGCTCTCTCTTTAATAATTTATTTAGAAGAAAGGCCATGGCTCTATGATAATCTTCCTTAGTTTGTGTATCAAAATTAGTATAATCTGCAATAACTATATCTGCAATACTTTTACCTCCAACAACAGCAAAGGTTTGTTGGTCATGGTCAAATTGTTCACGTAAATCAGTTTTTACAATATCCCACCACATAAGTAATCACTTACTCTTTTCAATTCTAATTTCGTTATCAGTTTTATTTGACATACGCCTTGTTTCAACATATTCCTCTTGTTCTGCATTCCACCTGTCAAAGAATCTACTAATTGTCATATATGCTGGTCCAGATAGAATACCTAATACTGCAATATATGATTCAATATCTTCTCTAACTGATGGGTCTGCAAATGCATTTTGAATTAACTGATATGATAGAACGATAAATACTCCCACTAATGGGAATGAAACTAACGCTACAAAAATACTATTAAGAGTAACGTGAACGTCCCAAACTACTTTATCCTTCACTGTTTCACCTTCCACATGTTTGTATCACTACTTATTTACTATTTAAATTATTCGAAGTCGGACTCTTCTCCATAGCGGTCAAAATATTCCTCCATAAATGCATCTATCAAAGGTGATGGATTTCCTTTTATATAATTCCCAATATTCCAAACAGCCTTAAAATATTTTCTATCAAAATTAGGTCCCTGTGTTAAAGTCCCTTTAAAGTCATTCCAATTAGCACTTACTTCCATATTAACAATAGTTTCTAAAGGAGTTATTACTTCATCATCTTCACCATCAGATGAGTCGTGTTCTTTTGCAATATATATACGCATAACAGCAAAATTGTGATAATCTTTAAATTTAAAGGCTATTTCTACATGATAACCCGATACTTCATATTCGAAATCATCGGCAGTTGAAAAGTTCTCATTTGGTTGAGAACGTTGTAATAAAATTCGTTTAATGATACACGCTAACTCTTCAGGGAAATCATGTGTCCATTCTAAGGCGTGTGCGATTGTAGCAACATTTGCCTCTTGATGTTTTTCAAATTCATCATATAATCCTTTCAACCAATCTCTACATTCAGTTTTATTTGTTTTCTTTTTAGGAACTTTTTTAATATTAATGTCTGTGGTAGGAGTAACTATTTGTTTAGTTTTAAGTATATGTTTCCAATCAATCATCTTTCTCTCCAACCCCTTATATGTTCAAAATACAATAGATATTCTATTTCACTTGTATCTCCATGTGTATGAACTGCGTCTATGTATTTCGAGTCGGTTAAAACTTTTACCATGAAACCTTCAAATCCTAACTGCCACCCACGTATAAGATAGTGCATTTCTTCCCCTTCAGTTAATCCTAAATTTCTACTTGATTCCCAACCTTTAGTTTCATACTTACCATTGTAAATATCTAAAGCAAAGCAAGCCACCTTTTCAGGCATTGGTCTATAATGAGCACGAACAAATTCACTATTTGAACTCCCTCTCTCTTTACTCCCTCTCCAATTTTCAGGTATTTTAGGATTATCGTGACTCTGCCATGCTTTTCTAAAATCTATTTCGTTATCTGCACCTAAAAATCTATCATCAGGAACTTCATGCTCTTCCTCATGAGTAATTTTTGAATATACATTTTGTGACCAATCATCTACTAATGCTTTTAATTCGGTATTACAAGTGCCTTTATCTTTTTTAGGAACTTTTTTAATATTAATATCCGTAGTAGGAGTAACAATTTGTTTTGTC
>TARA_R110002020_G_scaffold333304_1_pt1 | contig 14061 bp, 18 predicted proteins | sample TARA_R110002020 | Tara Oceans TARA_R110002020 (sample SAMEA4396489) | marine metagenome | biome: Westerlies Biome; feature: [MES] marine water layer (ENVO:01000295) within the mesopelagic zone...; material: water (ENVO:00002006), including particulate matter (ENVO:01000060) such... | reverse complement strand
TGTTCCATCATTCTTTCTGGTTTACCCCCACCTGAACCATGCATAAATAGGATAGACCACTGTGCTAATACCTTTTTATTATATTTGATTTCTAGTCCTAATACTCCACGACTACCCATGAATGTTAGACCGTTGGGAGTACACATAGTATTTTCTAAATATGCCCTGCTAATTTGAGGTATTTTGTAGTCATGGTTTCCGTGAAAAAAACCCCACACCTTTTCATTCTTTTGTTTGGCATGTATGTCAAACAGTTTCTGTGTAAGTCTTTGCCATGTCATTCTTTGATTGTCTATGTCATGTTCCAAACTCATGTCAGGATTAAATCGTTTATCATAAGTTGTGATTGCATCAAGTGCATCTCCACCAAAGAATGTGTATCTGTTTTTGTCTCTGCATATAGCAGCAATTCTTTTCTTGTAATGATCTTCATCAAAACCTGCATGACCAATATGTATATCACTGATAGGTTCTAAATGTATTATATCGTCTCTCTTTTCTAAATTTATTTCAATTTTTTTAGAAAACATATGGTTAGATTATAGTAATACACTTATTTAAATCTACTTATTATTAACCTTTGTCTAGGTGCTTATATCTATGATAATTGACATCGTTTCTATAATGTTTTAAATAGATATGCCTCATACCCATTTCCATGTGCCAGTCTAAGTTTGACATTGTTCTGCCATCAGGGTGGTACTTTTTAATATGTTTCTCTTTTTCTCCTGCCCTGCATTTTCCAAATTCTGATTCGCTGCATAGTTCACAAATATCATAGTCAGATTTACGACCCATTGTAACCTCCTTTGGTTTATTGCACCACTTGCCATTTAATGTCTTATGATTTTCTAACTTCCACTTGCCTGTCTTGCTATGAAAATCTTGATCCCAAGTAAGTCCTCTCTTGCCACACCTGTTGCATGATTTATCTCCCATACAATACGTATGTTATACAATAATTTAAATGTTATACTTGAGGTAGAATTCTAAGTATGCTTCTTGTGTTTGTAATGTCTGATATATCCACGCCAATGAATCTGAATGATTTAAACACTGAAATTTTCCTGCTGAATATTTTTGTCTTGTTTTCTACTATTCTATCGTGAATCTCTGATGAGAAAAACTTTCTATCGTCTCCTGCTCTTCCATAATAATCATCATGTCTTTGTTTCACTATTACATCTGGATAATATATCATGAGTATCATGTGTGCCAACTCGTGACAAACAACTGTCATGTTTTGCATTGTATACATATCATTATTGTTGTCTTGAACATAGCATGTTACTTTGCCAAGTCCTGTAACACCATGAGGTAATGAATAGTCTAACTGATCTTGTTTTGCTGTGTTGTTGTAGAAACTAGTTTTGAAATCAGAAGTTTTTTTGATTTCAATTTTCCACTTGTCCTGTTCCATTAATCTTTTGTAGTCTTTAAAATTATAATGCTCATATATGTAATACAGAATTAGTTGTTCGTATAACTTTTTGTTTATTCTCTTAGTAGTAAAAGTTATTTCCATACAATAATTTTATATATCTAATATTAAAACTTTTAGTCAAACACACCGTCAGAACAATCTACTACTGCTCCACAGTTAGGACATATCTGATGGCATACTGTCATCTTATCCATCTCTTCACCGCATCGGTCACACTTCATACTTGATACTCCTTGTCAAGTTTTTATTTATTCCTAGGTAATGACAGTCGTAACAGTGTTGTGATTTCCAACAATGTTTTCCAGTACATCCGCATGATTTGAATGTCTTATGACATAGTTTACATCTCATAATAAAAAAAATTATTGGGAAGGCTTAGGTGGGAACATTGATAGACTCAACATATTTCTGTTGGTTCCTTCTGCTGGTCTTTCAACAACCCAGCAGTCAAGTCCATCACTTGCATCCTTGTCTAAACACTTCTGAACTACGTCATTCCAGTATTCACTTTTTGCTTGACCGATAATGGTCTTACCAAAAGAGTGTTTTGTACCCTCAGTAGTTTTTATTTCTGCGACATCTGCTCCAACTCCTTCAACATGCTTTGTACTAAAGCCTTGGATAGTAATCTTATCCCCTGCTTTAAGTGCAACAGAGTTTCCGTAACTGGATTCGATGTCTAATACGTCACTTACGTGCATTTGATATACAATAATCAATGGATAATATAAAGGTTGTGAAAAAATTATTGCTTCTGTATGTCAGTGCAATACAGAAGTTGGTCTATGATCTTTGATCGTATCTGTCCAAATGTATGTGTGTTCACATCTAACTCTGGATAGAGTGATTTTGTTAAATGATGTGCAACAACTACGTATTGTTGTAATGTATCTGCTACTTGTTTTACAGTATCTCCTACTTCAACGTCTGGCAATTTTGTAATTATTACATCCTCTTTTTTATTGAAAGAGAACTGGCTTACAGTTCCACCTTGTTGATTGAAACAAGCTTCATCATTACAGATTGCTTTAGGATTTTTCTGATAAAATAGGTCATCACCTACAGCCCAATCGGCTCCACAGATTTTACAACCTCCATCAAATTTGGCTTTTATTTTAGAACCCATGCAGTATAACGTTTTAGAGATTATAAAAACGTATCTATAAACATTTATATATTTGTTTCAGTATTTATTTTTATGGTAAACAGAAAAATAGGAACAGTGTTTACAACCATATCAATATTATGGGAAGACAAAGATGAGTTTAGAAAGTTTGCAAAGTATTTAAAGAAAACAAAGAACGGCAACATGTATGAAAGTGATGCTGCATTGTTTAAAAGAATGTTAGAACTATTTAAACAGCATGAACAGGCTAATGAAAAACCAAACAATACATACCCTAGAAAATCTACTTCTCAAGAACGTGACCTGCAAGGTTAAACTTTCTTGAAATCCATTTTAATTTAATTTTGTTCGTAATCATGCGTGAACATTTGTCATGTAATAATATTAAGTTTGGTGTGGTTACTCTCCACTTACCGTTCATCTGATTTACTATAAGCATGGAGTCACTGTATATTGTAACCTGTCTGTGTTTGTATTTGTCACGTACATATCCGAGTGCATATAATAATGCCAAGTATTCAAGTTCGTTATTAGTGGGATTCTTTTTTCTGTATCTTACAACGACATGTTTGCCATCGACAAGACAGATATTAGAATTTCTAGTTCCACCATCTACGTAGATGTTCAACTACTTTGTTGTTCTTTTCGTTTGTTATAACTTTTTCTACAAACATCAGAGCAATAGATCTTCTGTCTTCCTTTATACCTATATGGTAAAGTGGCTTGACACTCTATACATTTTTTAGGCTCATCGTTTCTCATATAAAAACGTATCTACAGACCTAATATATAAAACTTTAGTAAGGATCTTTATCTTCTGGATCGTAAAACTCTCTTCTTATTGTTGGGTAAAACGGTCTCTTATCATAATTTTCTGGTGTCTCTGTTTCTTTTTCCTTTGCTTCACTGTCCTCTTTATGTGACTTTTCTCCACTGTTACTCTCCCCTTCCTTTGCGAGTAATGACTTTAGTTTGGTTATTGCTTTATGGCTCTCGTCTGTATCATATGTTTTATGTGGATCAAAGAACTGCATTTTTTGATCTTCTGTTAATTTGTCATATGCTTCAGGTGATATTGTTCTTTGTTTTGGTATTTTACCTATCATTGTTAAATAGTTATCAAGATCATCAACTGACTCTTTTGATTGTTTGATTTCTCGAAAAAGTTTAGCAAATCTTTTACCACTTTCTTTACCAGAATCAGTACCTCGTTTTGGATAGTTACCAGCTTGTCTTTCAGTTCCATGATAAAGTTCTTTCTTTGTTCCCTTCTTTGGTGCTGCCTGTGGTGCTTTACTTCGGTGTCTCTTCTTTGTCTTCTTCTTTTTTTCTGATTGTTTCAAACCTCTTTGCGAGGCATCTCCTAGTTTTCCACCTTGAGTACCACCTCCTCTTGCTTCTGCTGATAGTCTTGCAAATCTTTGTGTATTTAATAAATTAGGTTTATATTTACTGTCTGGATTCAATGCATCCTTTGCGAGTAATGACTTTAGTTTATCTATTGCAGTCAATCTTTCTTTGCTTTTTCTATCTCTTCCTTGGTTGCATATCTCAATCCCCAAGTGTTATGCTGTGATTCTGGAACACCTATTTTTTTTACTGACTTTGTTTTATATTTTTCTGGATTGTCTGTGTATACAAATTCTCCTGCTTTAGTAGTATGATCATCGTCTACCTTTGGTTTCTTTTCTTCGTACTTGAATTGTTCTGGTTTAGCCTCATGTGATTGTCCTTCGTAATCGTTTGGTGCATCTACTTTTGTATCAGTTGATACTCCGTTAGTCGTTCTACCTGCTACGTTACCATATACTCCTTGTTCTACATCTGATTTTAACTGTTCAAGTAATCTTTGTGTTGCTGATTTTTTTGCTCCAAACACTGGTTTCTTTCTTTCCTTACCACCTTGACCAGTTACTTTAACTTTGCCTCTACCATGTCCTTTACCAGTTTGATTTTGACCTAATCTGTAAAAGTTTTGACCGTCATCACTGTATACATTATCACCACCTACTGTTGGTGCTCCTACTGGTGTGTTTGCCTGTTGTTGAAATTTTTCTGATGGACTTTTAATATCTTTAGCTGGTTCTCTTTGCATGAGTTTTTTATTTCCAGTTGTCTGTTTCTTTGGTATTGGTGCTAATAGTTTACCTTTTTTTTGTAATTCATATAATACGCCTAATGCTTTTTTTAATTTTAAATCTTTTGGTGCAGATCCTGTTGGTGGTGTTCCTGTTTGTACCTCTTGTCCATGCTCTTTTAAAGGTTGCTGTACGGTTGGTTTGTCTGTTGCACCTAGATCCGTTTTAGGTTTTTTTCCAACTGGTTGTTGTGAACTGCCACTTTGTATTACACCCATCTCATTAACTCTTCCATGATTAGCTCTTGCATCAGCAGCAGAATCTTGTCTTGTCTGTGCTGTATCTGTACCTGATGGTGTAGTTTTCCTGTTTCCGTAATGTTGTCTGTAATCTGGTTCTACTGCTCCTTGTCCAGTTGCTACTTTAGTTAGAACATCCTTTAATTCCTGTGGCATCTGATTCCAAGCCTTGGATAATAATCTTGGAGAATAGGCTCTAGCCTTCTGAAGTTGTTCAGTTCTCTCTTCCATAGACATATCATCCCAAGCCTTGTTTACTATAATATCCTTAACAAAGAAAGTTTCGTCTAATGGAACTTGATAAAATTTGCCATCCTCTTTAAATACTGTAACATAAGTTGCACTCATCTTGGTTACTACACCATGATTTTCTTTCCCATTTACGAAGTAATTGATCTCGTCTCCTACCTTAGTTTTTATTATCTTGTTCATGGTCATTTTCCTTACCTTTACTTTCTCTAGATACTATATAAGTTTCACTAATATTACTAGGAGACTGTATTTCTCCTACAGGTTTGCCTATTAATGAGGGTTCATTGTAACTTTCCATAGGATATACATTTGCCACGTTCAAATCCCCATATCCACTACCGTCTTTTTCTAACCTGTATAACATGTCTAATGCTTTTTTTAATTTTAAATCTTTTGGTGCAGATCCTGCTGTTGGAACAGGTATTTTTGATGCAGCATTTCGCTGTCTTTCTTTATTACCATGTGCCAATGGATTCTTTCTCTGTCCGCCTCCATGATGGTTTTTTGCATATTTTCCTGTTGGGTTTCCTTCATTATCCATTATTTCTTGATATTTAATTTCTCCAACGTCTCCTAGTTTATCCCATTTACTATTGGGTGCTGATCTTTTATTGTCATTTCTTTGGTCATATCTTGCACCTGTCTGTTGTCTGGTAAATCTTTGTGAATCTACCATAGCATTATGACTTGGTTTTCCCATAATTGTTTCTGTCCACCTGTTTGTTAATGCATCTTTTTCTAGGAATTCTTCCATAGCTTTTATCAATGATTTCTTTTTACGTCTTCTATTACGCCTGTTAAATCCTGATTGAACTGATGGTTTGTTTGCCAATTCATTGACAAATTTACTGGTGTCTACTTCTCGATCAGATACTTCATCCATTTTTGGTGATCCACGAGAGAAATCACTGGTGAATTCTTCTGTCGATACAGTCTTCTTTCCTTTCTTTCCTTTAGGTTTTTCAACCTTCTTGCCACTCGTCAATGCCTCTCTTTTTTTCTTAGATGCTTCGTGTTCTCTTTTTAGTTTCTTTAATGCATCTCCTATACTTACTTCTTTCTTTTTCTTTTTTGGTTTCTCTTCTTTTATCTGTGAAGTTGATGCTGTCGCTGTCTGAGAAGTGTTATCGTCTGGTTTTGGTATTGCACCGCTTTGTGTTCTAGATGTTTCTGTAGATGTTGGTGTTGGTGATGTACTGCTTGTCAATGGTTTGTCTTTTTTCTCCTCTCTTCCTAATAATCTGTTTAAGAATTTTCTTGACTTTGATTCTTTTTTGTTTTCTTTTTTGTTTTGTTTACTTGAAGTATTTGTAATTGGTGCTGCACTGTCTTTTACCCCACCTGTAGTAGGTTCATCTGTTTTTACACCTGTTGAAACGGTTCTTGACAAAGGTGCTTTTCCTCCGTATGGTTGTTTGTTGCTTACTGCAAATGTTTCTGCTGGTTTCTTTTCAGTTCCTTTAGGTACTGCTTCTCTTACTTTAGGTTTTTCAGTGAATCCTTTCCATCCTGTACCTGCACCTGTGTTTAATAATCTAGGATCTTCACTACCTGAACTTCCTCCAGACAATGGACTACCTGTTGATCTGTTCCATCTTCTTTCTTTTGATATTTTTACTAATGATTTGTTTAATTTTGCCACTTTGTCTAGTTTCTTTTTTAACTTTTCAATCTCTTCTAACTTGCCATCTGTTAAATCCTCTAATGGTTGTTCCTTAGATTGTGCTGCTTTTAGTCTTCTAATAAGATCTTTTTTCATTTTGGGATTTTTAACATCTCTTATTAGATTGTCTATTAACTTTTCTAGTTCTCCCATATATAAAAGAGGTAGTGTTTGTATTTAAATTTAACCGAACATAGCCTTTCGTAAGTTCTTACCTACATCCATTACATGCCATGTTCCGCCTGCTGACATGGCTTTACATGCTAAAACAAGACTGTCTGGATAGTCGTCATGTTCATCTGATTTAATCTTCATTATGCCTGTCTCGGTATATTCTCTTCGTAAATAGGACAGTTGGTATATCAGTTTATTAACCTGTTTTAGTTTAATCCTGTGGTTCTCAAACAACAGTCTTAGGTTCTTATACATCTCTGCCTTCTCCTGTAATGAAAATATGACACCTCTTACTGGTGTTCCTTGTGCTCTAGCCAAGTCTACCAAACCTCCACCAAGTCCAGTCTCATCCACGAAGACTGTTTCTATACTATATTTTCTACAAAAGTCCTGTATTCTGCCTGATACCTGAACTACGTTAGATTGTGCTTCATGTTCTACCTCCTCTATAAATGCTACATCATTACTGTCCACACCTATTACTGTAAATACTGTCTCGTCTCTACCTGTTCTTGCTACGTCTACACCCATGTAATATGTGACTCTGCCTTTAGGTTTGTAGTCAGTAATAGCTTCCATGATAAGACTGTTAGGAATAAGGGCATCACCAATATCCAGAAAGTTACCTTCGATTTCCTGTACGTATGCATCTCTAGTCAAGTTCTTGATTTCCTCTACAAACGCAGGATCATCATTGATCATAGGGTTTTCAAGTGATGATACGTGAAACTCTGTCCATACACCGTCTGGTTTTGTAGGCTTGGAATTCAAACATGCCTCATAGAAATAACCTGCCTTACTGAATGGCGTGGATGTCAGCCATACTCTTGACTTTGTAGCCATACCAGAAGGTAGAAAAGCCTTGAGTATATCTGTCTTAATAAAACTGCACTCGTCAGCGATAATTACGTGTGGAGAATAACCTCTCAGTCCTGTACCTGTCTCACCAGTTGCTCTTGTGATAATCTTACTCATGCCTGAGTTGTCTAAGAAGTTAATCCAAAGTTCTGATTGTGTGTTCCTAACCACGTATGAACGCAAGAAATCACTGTTCATCACAAGCGTTCTGATTCTGTCAAACATGATACTAGCCTGATTTTGTGTAGGTGCTGCTATGACTATGGTACAGTCTTTAGATACTGTCTCTAATAACAAGGGAGCAAAGAAGGCAAAGTGAATTGTCTTTACTGCTGTAGACATTGTTTTTCCTACTTGTCTACCAGAACGATATACTATGAATCTTTCTTGACAGTCAACATAATTCTTATTATATTCAAACAGTTTATGATCTAGAAATATCTCACTAAATTTGCTAGGCTTTGTAATACAATCTGTAAGAGATTCCACAAAATTTTTTCTCTCTTCTATAAAAGTGTCTGTTGGTTTTACCAAATTAATCACTGGCTTTCTGAGCCTTTATCTGTCGGAAGATAGACTCTATGTCTCCTTGTTTGTTAAATCTTTGTTCTTCACTAACTACTATTTTGTTTGATATCTCTCCTATAGTGTTTATAATTTTAAGTAAAGTATTGACCTCTGATTTAGTATTTCTGTCTGGTATGTTGCCATCAAATTTTGATTCTGTCAATGCCATTAGTACATTTTCAAACGATAGTTTTGCTAACATGTCTAGCATTGTTTTTACATGTTCTGGATTACGTGTATCTAATTCATTAATTAATTGTACAAAGTCCTTCCTAATTGCACACATAGCACCTGCCTCATATTTTGGACATTTGCCATTTCCTCCTGTATCTATTGACCTGTATACACACTGATCACATAGAGCAGGTATGTTTGCTGTCTTTAGATGTTTTGCAGAGTTGAACGGTGATACTGTTTTTCTACCATCAACAACAACTTTTGCTCCTTGTTCGTCTAATGGCTGAATTTTAAATATATCAGACATATAAATCAGTTAAAAAAACAAATATTTAAAGATTAAAATTGTCTTCTAATATGTTTAATTGCTTGCACATTGGCATGTAAAGAAGTGCAAATGGTGCTTTGAGCAACGCATAGTATTCTCCATCAAGTATATCGTTCTTGTTTACGTTGATAATTTCTAAATATTCCTTGTGTATTTCACAAGCGTGGTTAAGCATAGGCTTCATAGACTTACCCTTATCTCCAAAGAACATGAAGTTAGTAGAGTTATTGTTCCATACCTCACATTTTTTTGACATGGCTGCTGATATCCATCCTGATGTATCTAATGATTCGAACTGTCTTGTCTGTGAAACATACCTTCCTTTTGCAAGTCCGTGATATTTTAGATTGGCTGGTAGTTTTCTTATCTGATCTTCTGTTTCTTCTCTTCCATGTATCTCTCCTAAACACACATAGGAATCTGGTTCTGGTCTTAACTGTGACAGATGATGAAGATAGTTTTCCTGCAATACTGGTATTGTCCAGTCTATTCCCATCTCCCTTTCTTTTCTGTAATACTTTAGTGTCTCATTCATATTGTAAAAAACGTCAAACTGAGTTGCGTAGTCATATGATTCTCTGTGTTTTTTTAGCAGTTCATAGTACCTGTCAGGATCAGTCTTTGTTCCTGCGACCACAAATATCTTATCAAATTTGTCTCTAAATTTTGTAATATTTGCATAAGAATACTTGAATGATAACATCACATTTTTTACCTTGCACTGATCAAGTGCTTCCATATGTGCCTTGTTGTTACCGTTGAAATATATTTTCAAACTTTGTCAAATCCAGTTACAGTTGGATTGCCTTGCACTGTTATCTGATCGTTTGTAAACTCCCAAACTTCTCCGTTAGATACAATACAGGTAAACAATTTTTGTGTCTCCATACCATACTCAGTTACTAGCCATATTCTTGCAACTCCTTTTGGTGTGTTTACTTTTATACTGTTTTTAGGTTCGTATATTATCATCCTACACCTATTACTTTATGACAATGACAGTCACATTTAATCAGTCCTGCATACTGAACTGGACAAGAATGATGCATTTTTCTTTTACATGCAGGGTATATCATTTTTCGTTCCATTTTTTCCTATTGTCTTCAAAACAAGTTGAAGCAAAAGGACACATACCGTCACATAAGAAACATTTTGTTCTCTCAGGTAGATTACATTCTACCATAGAATCTTTAAGTATACGTGCTTTGTTAACCATGTCAGCCAATGTCTCTTCTATAGGCTTTAGTTTGAATGATATTACTGATGGTTTGTCTCTAGAATCTTTTTCAATTCTATTTGATATATAAACTACACATCCAAATTCTGCATCTATGTCATAACATTTCTTAAGCAATACTCTGTATCTGTTGATCTGAGCTACGTGTGACTCACTTGCTTTAGATGTAGCCCTGCTGAAATAATCAATAGAGCCTGTTGTTTTTTTATCGCATATGACCCACTTGTCTCCTACCTTTACCAAGTCATCTATGCTTCCGTATATTATGTCAAGGTGTTCAGGATCTTCTGGTGGTATCTGTAATGCTTCTTCCCTTGTCAATGGCTCGTCTTTGACATAGTTGTATGCTAAAAATTTTTCATGATGCTGTGGTTCTGCAATCATTGAATTTGAGTGTACCACTTGTCCAAAATATAATGACTTCATATCTTCAGTACTCATCGTATGTGGTGTGATTTTATTATAAACTACATTCCTCATACATGGTTTTATTACATCTGATACATGTATGACACCTAACCTTTCAGTTTTCAATGCTTCCATCTGTGATCTTCTAAAACCAAAATATATTTCGTCTTGTATATCTGATAATTTTATCATAAGTAATTTACAACGATTAATTATATAAATCTATCTAGTAAGATCCTATTGATTCACAACCACAATTTTCTGATGGTTCTCCCTGTTCTGGTACAGGATATAGACATCCTTGATTACCTTCATGTGTTATCTGTGGATGATTACATTTATTGCATATACCTGAAACTATCTTGATTTCTCCCATTAGTAACTTTCCTCTATTACAAAGTTAAACGTACGTGATTGTTCAGTGATTACATCTGATGTTGATTTGATCTCTACTTCTCCTTCCCATATGCCTGCGTTTGCAAGCACTGTATCTGCTGCTGTTAGAGTATAACTCACAATACCGCTTGCTCTGGTTTCAAATGTTATGGTTCCATTTACTACTAGTGTTCCATCTGGTTTCCATACCTTCCATTTACCTGTAGAATATGATGTAGTATTTGATAAATTCAATGCTGTTCCTGTGTAATCAGTCATTGTTAATGTTAATTTTACTCTGTCTCCTACCTTTACACGGTATTCTACGTCTCTATAGTTAAGATTACTGCTCATGTTTTTACTTGATTTCCTCGCTTAAATATTTTAACTATCTTTCCTGTGGCTCTGCCCTTAGATACGAGTCCTCGTGCGAATCCACGAACAGGATTTGTGATTTGCTGTATGCCTAACTCTGATTTTCTTGCTATATTTTCTACCAATCCCACTGTTTCACTGACGTATTTTACCATTACACGCCTAACTGTGAATGTTTCGGATATACTTAATGTCTCATTTATATATCTTAATATTGATTTAAATCTAGCGATGTTCTCTGTCAATGCAAGAGTCTCATTTACAGGTCTTAGTAGTCCTTTAAGTCTGTTGTTTGTTTCTGTAGTCTCTTCTGTCTCATTCACCATATGTCTTATTGCTTTTAATCTGTTTGCTGCTTCGCTTATACCTAATGACTCGTTTGCATATCTGTATAACTGCATGACATCTCCTTGGAACTCCTGTATTGATTGATTTTCATTTATCAATCTGAACATTACTCTTGGATTTAGTAATGATTCAGTTATTCCTAGTGTCTCGTTTATATATTTTGCAATAGTCTTATATCTTGATATTGTTTCAGTTGTCTCCTCTGTCTCGTTTACATATCTGTTCATATTCATGAGACGATTAATGCTTTCCACTTCCTCTATTGTCTCTGCTACAACCCTGCGAAGTATTCTTGATATTGTAAGTGCCTCTGCTAATGATTCATTTTCATTTACAACCCTTGTCATTGTTTTTGGATTGAGTAATGATTCAAGTACTGAAACTGATTCAGTAATAATTCTGATAAGCAACTTTAATTTTGTCACATTTTCTGTAAGTGCAAGTGTTTCTGCTACTGCTCTTACCATACTCATGTTTCTTGTAATTGATTCGGTCACTGATTCACTCTCATTTACGTAGCGATTTATCTCCATTAATCTAGCAAGTGTCTCAGACATTGATAATGTCTCATTGATTGACCTAAGTATATCTCCTAATCTTGAAACTGATTCTGTTGTACTTTCTGTCTCATTGATTGACCTAAGTATTGCTTTTAGTCTAATAGGTGCTTCAGTTATTGCCTCTGTCTCACTAATGGTTTTTACCATGTCCATTAATCTTGCTACTGTTTCTGTAAGTCCTTCTGTCTCATTGACATATCTTGACATGGTTCTTGTTGATAAAAGTGATTCTGTCAAAGACTCGTCTTCATCTACTGCTCTAAGCAAGCCTAACAATATTGATGCGTTTTCAGATAGAGATTCTGTCTCATTAACATATCTGAACAACTGCATGACATCTCCTTGGAACTCCTGTATTGATTGTGTTTCATTAACTAATCTTGACATTTCTCTTTTCTGTGCATATGCCTCTGATATTGCTACTGTTTCTGATATTGATTTTAGTATTGTATTTAGAAATACAGTTGCCTCTGTAAGTGCAAGTGTTTCTGATACAATTTTTATTATTTCTGGTCTTACATCAAATACATTATTCTGAAACACATTCTTTTGATACGTATAGTCTCCCCATTCTTGTTGGTATGCATTGTTCTGAAATACATTTGACTGAAAAACTTTTGCTATTTTAACCAATTTAAACTACCTACAGTTCAGTCCAAACATTATTGTATAGAACGTACTCCTTGTTTAATGTAGTATCATAATATACTGCACCGTCTTGAACGTTTAATGATTCTGTACCGTCACTACCTAATACTGTAGCATTTGAACCTGTGTCATAAGAACCACTAGCAAGATTTACCATTCCATAAGTATCAATTTCATCACTTGTGTTTGTATATTTTGCTACTGTTTCCCTTCTATTTGGTGCATTACCTGCACCTGCTGTACTTTGTTCAACTGCAAAATATATTCCTAATTTTTCTTCACTAGCAATATTAATGACATATCCAATACCTAGAGTTGATGGTGTTCCACCTGCAAAATCAGCTCTTGCGATACTTGTAAGAGTTTCATCTGAACCACCGTTTTCTGATTTTCTAAGTGTATAATTGCTACCTGTATCTAAACTTCCGTTACCCATTCTATATGAACAAGCAGGTGTACCACTAGAAGCAAACTGATGATGCATAGTATTCATAAATTTATTTGAAGATAATGAACTAACTGTTATAGTGCTTCCTGCACTTCCTAATGTTGTAGTTCCTGCTTTTCTCCAAGCCATTAGTCAGAACCCCATACCTTAATCATAGAATGACTATCAAAATTACCACCTGATGAATCCAAATCAATTTCTGTTATCTGATTTGAAGTATTTGCCCATTTTCCAACATATTCAATTCTAGTGGGTGCTGTTCCTGCACCTGTTCCATCTGCAAGAACTGTATGAGCAATTACTAATTTTTCATTAGATGCATTATTAATTATGAACATATTTAGAAATGCAATTTGACTTTGAGAATACCCTTCTGCTATACTTGCCTGACCTGTAAATGTTGCATCTGTACCACCATTCGTAGATTTTCTAAATGAGTAATTAGAACCTGTGTCATTATTGAATGTAGTAGTTAGTGTTCCGTTTGAACTCTTACTATATTGAGCTTGAATCCACAAGTATTTTTTTGCAGTTATTGTGCCACTTGATAAATTAGCTGATGAACCACTTGCTGTAACACTAGCCAATTCTTCCCAGAAATTTGTAGTATGAGTGTCATCTGGATCGTAGCCTAGTACGACTACCTCTGAGCCTGTTCCATAAGTTCTACTACCGTATGCAGTTGTTGCTCTGATT
>TARA_R110002020_G_scaffold37872_29_pt1 | contig 14062 bp, 9 predicted proteins | sample TARA_R110002020 | Tara Oceans TARA_R110002020 (sample SAMEA4396489) | marine metagenome | biome: Westerlies Biome; feature: [MES] marine water layer (ENVO:01000295) within the mesopelagic zone...; material: water (ENVO:00002006), including particulate matter (ENVO:01000060) such... | reverse complement strand
GGGCCGGGGTTGCGGCCATCAGGGCCACGATCACCAGCGCCACGGCCACGCCGCGTGTCGCCAGCGCCGACAAAACGTTGACCTTGCCGTGCAGAGGCGGGATGGTCGGCAGCCGAAAGGGGCGGATGTTCAACATGGCCGCACATTGGGAGATGGGCATCGGAAACTCAACCGGATCACTCGGCCTTCGCCGCATTGTGATGGCGCTTGCAGGGGTGGCCTGCGTCTTGCTGTCCGGGATCCCGGACGCCGCGTGTGCACAGTCCGTCCCGCCCGCGCTGGCCACCGTGGAACAGGACTCCAGCCGGATCGGTGACGCCTCGCGGGGGCGGGCGCTGATCGAACTGTCGCTCAGCCAGCCGGTGCCGTACCGGATCTTCACGCTCGACGGCCCGCCGCGCGTGATCATCGACTTCCGCGAGGTCGACTGGGACGGCGTCGATCTGGACACGCTGCTGGACGCGGGCCGGATCACGGCCGTGGCCGCGGGCAGCTACGTGCCCGGCTGGTCGCGGCTGGTGGCCGAACTTGAAGACCCGATGGAGGTGGTCACCGCCGGGATGGACGTATCGGACCGGGCGGTGCTGAACGTCATGCTGCAACCCGTTGACGCAGATACGTTTTCGCGAAACACCGGCCCCCCAGTCGATGCCGGCTGGGACCTGCCGCCCGTCGCCGCCGCGGCCCCGGCTCCGCGGGATCCGGACGCGCCGCTTGTCGTGGTGCTGGACCCGGGCCATGGCGGGCTGGATCCCGGCGCGCAACGTGGCAACGTGCAGGAGAAGGACGTGATGCTGTCCTTCGCCCGCGAATTGCAGGCGGAACTTCGGCGCGCAGGCGGGTACGAGGTTTCGCTGACCCGCCATGACGACCGGTTCGTTTCGCTGGAGGCGCGGATTTCGCTGGCGCGGGCGGCGGGGGCGGACGTGTTCCTGTCGCTGCATGCCGATGCGCTGGCCGACGGCCTGGCGCACGGCGCGACGGTACATGTGCTGTCGGACGAGGCATCGGACATCGCGAGCGAGAAACTGGCCGAACGGCACGACCGGTCCGACATCCTGTCGGGCGCGGACCTCTCCGGTGCCGATGACGAAGTCACGGGCATCCTTCTGGACCTTGCCCGGCAGGAGACCCAGCCCCGGACCGAAGCCCTGGCCAGTGCGCTGGTGCGCGCCATGGGCCAGTCGGGCGGGCCGATGAACCGGCGCCCCCTCCGCGCGGCGTCGTTTTCGGTGCTGAAGGCGGCCGATTTCCCGTCGGTCCTGATCGAGATCGGTTTCATGTCGAGCCCGCGGGATTTTACCAACCTTATCAACCCCGACTGGCGCATCGGCATGGCCCGCGGCATCCGCAACGGGCTGGATATCTGGCGGCGCGAGGACCGGGAGCGCAAGGCGCAGGTCCGCAAGTGACCGGCCGCCCGCCGGTCCCGCACGGGCCGTTTACCGAATATCAGGGGGGATGCCCTTAGCCTGCCGTCATGTGCGTTACACAGGAATATGATGGCGCGGGCCCGGCAATCTGTTGCATATGGTCCGGAAATCTGGCCCCAAGCCCCAAGGATCGGTTTTGACCCCGGTCCGGGGCCCATATATATAGTGAGACCCAGGCCCGGGGTTTCCGGAACCACAAGAGGCGCAGCGTAGTTTCGTGACACGGTTTATCTTGTCATTCTTCGGGGGGATCTTTTCCTTCGTTGCCCTGGGCGTCCTCATGGTCGCCCTGACCATCGGTGGCGTCTTCTGGATGTACGGCCGCGATCTGCCCAGCCACGAATCGCTGGCGCAGTATCAGCCTCCCACGATCAGCCGGATCTATTCGGGCGAGGGCCATCTGATCGACGAATTCGCCAAGGAACGGCGGCTTTTCGCGTCTGTCGATGAAATTCCCGACCTTGTGAAGCAGGCCTTCATCTCGGCGGAAGACAAGAACTTCTACACCCATCCCGGCTACGATCCGCGCGGCATCGCCTCCGCCGCGTTCGATGCGGTCAAGTCGCGGGGGGAAAACGTCCGCGGTGCGTCGACCATCCCGCAGCAGGTGGTGAAGAACTTCCTGCTGTCGGGCGACCGTCAGGCCGAACGCAAGATCAAGGAAATCATCCTCGCCGCCCGGCTCGAGGATACGCTGTCCAAGGACCAGATCCTTGAACTGTACCTGAACGAGATCTTCCTGGGTCAGAACTCCTATGGCGTCGCGGCGGCCTCGCAGACCTATTTCAACAAGACACTGTCGGAACTGGCCCCGCACGAGGCCGCGTTCCTTGCCTCGATGCCCAAGGCACCTTCGGATTACCACCCGGTGCGGCGCAAGCAGCGGCTGCTGTCCCGGCGGAATTACGTTCTGCGCGAAATGTACCAGAACGGCTATCTCAGCCGCGAGGAATACGAGGTCGAGCGCGCGATGCCGCTGCGGTCGGTCCAGAACGGCGACTTCGACAGCTTCCGCCAGGAACTACCGCCGCGCGACTACTTCACGGACGAGATCCGCCGCCAGCTGACCGACAACTTCGGCGAGGCGGAGTTCTTCACCGGCGGCCTGAGCGTCCGCGCCACGATTGACGAGGAAATGCAGGTCCACGCCGCGCGCGCGCTGCGCGACGGGCTGGAAAAGTACGACCGGGGCCGCGGCCTGTGGCGGGGCACGGGGGAGAGCATCCCGACCGAACGCCTTGGCTCTGAAGAGGAATGGCGTGCGGCGCTGGCCGAAGTCGATCTGCCCCGCGATATCGTCACCGAAACCGAATGGTACCCGGCCGTGGTGCTGGAAGTGACTGCCGAAGACGCGCGCATCGGCATCGAAGGCGTGGACGAGGTTCAGGGCGGCCACTGGGTGCCCGCGAAAGACGCGCAATGGGCGCGGAAGGTGAACAAGGACGGCTCGCGCGGGAGAACGGCCCGGGTGGCCGGCGATCTCGTCGATGTGGGCGATGTCGTCTATGTTCGCCGCATGGTGGATGACGATGACGGATCGTTCATCCGCTGGACGCTGCGGCAGATCCCGCGCGTGCAGGGCGGGTTCATGGCGATGGACGTGAACACCGGCCGGGTACTGGCGATGCAGGGCGGGTTCTCGTACCAGGCGTCGGTCTACAACCGCGCGACCCAGGCGCAGCGGCAGCCGGGTTCCAGCTTCAAGCCGTTCGTCTACGCGGCGGCGCTCGATTCGGGCTACAGCCCGGCCACGATCGTTGTCGACGCCCCGATCGAGATCAACACGCCGCAAGGCATGTGGCGGCCCAGGAACGCGTCGAACAAGTTCTACGGGCCCGCGCCGCTTCGGACCGGTATCGAACGGTCGCGGAACCTGATGACCGTGCGCCTGGCGCAGGAGGTGGGCATGCCCGTCGTCGCGGGCTATGCCGAACGGTTCGGCGTCTATGACGACATGGGCGGCTACCTTGCCTCGGCCCTCGGGTCCGAGGAAACGACGCTCTTCAAGATGGTCGCGGCCTACGCGATGTTCGCCAATGGCGGCGAACGGGTGCAGCCCACGCTTGTCGACCGGATCCAGGACCGTTGGGGCCGCACGATCTATCGTCACGACCAGCGCCAGTGCCTCGACTGCAACGTGATCGATCTCGACAGCGGCCGCGCGCCGCGCATCGTGTCGAACCGCGAACAGGTGATGGACCCGATCACCGCCTACCAGCTCACCTCGATGCTGCAGGGCGTGGTTGAACGCGGCACGGCCTCCCGCACGGTGAATCTGGACGTGCCGACCGCCGGCAAGACCGGCACCACCAACGACGCGCGCGACGTGTGGTTCATCGGCTTCACGTCGAACATCGTCGCGGGCTGCTATATCGGCTACGATCACCCCTCGCCGATGGGCCGTGGTGCCTCGGGCGGAGGCATGTGTGGTCCTGTTTTTCAGCAGTTCATGGAAGAAGCGGTGAAAAAGTACGGCGGCGGCGAATTCGAGGTTCCCCCCGGTGGGCATTTCATTAAGATCCATCGCATCACGGGGGAACAATTGTCTCAGGACGCGACGGGCGATTACGTCGTTGCCGAATACTTCCGCGACGGGTTCGAGCCGCTGGGCGGTGGCGTTGTCGACGGTGGTTTCGCTATGACGGCCAATACGCGTCTGTTCGATGAGGTGCTGGCCGGGCGAACCGGCGGGCAGGTTCAGTCGAGCAGCGGACAGAAGGCATATGTCGGCCCCAAGGCCAGTGTCGGAACGATCAGTTCCGGTGGGCTGTACTAGGATAAACCGGTTCTCTGCGGCCCGATCGCGGGCTGCATTGGCCGAAACAACAAGTCCCCCGGCAGCCAGGAGTTGAGTTCTGGCGTGCCGACAGAAGGGACGTTACGGCATCGCTTGACGGTGCCGGGTCGCTCGGGCAGTCGCTGTTTCCCGGTGATCTTTTGACCGAACTGCGCAAGGGCAACCGCGCGCAGGAGGAAGAATGCGGGGAGACGCCAACGGATTTCCAGCGGCGCCAAACCTTCGTGTGCCCGGCCTTGTCGCCGGACCGCGGTTTGCTGACTACATTGGGAACCAGGGATGACCCATCCGACTGCCGAAACCATTGCCATTCTGGGTGCGAACGGAGTATTCGCGCGCCACCTGATTCCGGTGCTTTGCGACGCGGGCATTCCCGTGCGCGCCGTCGTCCGCCGCCCCGATTCCGCCGGGGTCGCCCGCGCCGCCGGGTGCGAGATCCGGACCGCCGACATCTTCGACACCGACGCGCTGGCCTATGCGATCGACGGGTGCGAGACGGTGGTGAACCTGACCTCTGCTTTGCCCGGGCCATCGGGCCGCGGAAATCACGAAGCCAACGACATCCTTCGCGACAAGGGCTCGCTCTCCTTGATCGAGGCCTGCCGCCGTTCCGGCTCCACCCGCTTGCTGCAACAGAGCATGTCGATGGTGAACGCCACCGGCGATGACAGCTGGGGCGGGGAGGATCGCTACTACCAGGGCAACGAGAACACCGTGTCCACCCGCGCCTTCGCCGCCGCGCTGACGATGGAAGAACGCATTCGCACGTCCGGGCTGGAATGGGTCATCCTGCGGGGCGGCATGTTCTATGGCCCCGGCACCGGCTCTGACGACAACTGGTTCAAGCTGGCCGAAACCGGGCGGCTGAAGCTGCCCGGCGACGGATCGGGTTTCGTGTCGCTGTGCCATATCTCGGACATGGCGCGCGCGACCGCTTCGGCGCTGCAGCAATGGACGCCCGGCGGCACGATGATCGTCTGCGACGATGAACCCGTCACCTGGCGCGACCTGTTCCATTACGTGCTGGAATCTGTCGGCCGTGTCGGCCTGAAAGAAGGGGGGGAGGAAACCTATCCGTCCTTCCGCCTTGCCAACACCCGCGCCAAGCAGACGCTGGGCTGGAAGCCCTTCTTCCGCAGTTTCCGCGAAGGGTTGGCGCGCTAACCCGCTTCCCGCATCGCCGCCTGCGCACAGAAGCACGAGGCCGCGACCGCCCGGTCCGCGCGGGCCAGTGCCAGATCCAGCCGCTGACCGACCTGCACGATTTCCATCGTCTCGCCCCGCGCCTTCAGGCAATCGTGAAGGCCACGCAGCGACCACACGTTGTCGGGATGCACCGTCGCGCGGGACAGTTGCCCGCCCAGCCCAAGATCCTCGCGGTAGACGGCCTCGGCCTCGGCCGTGTGGCCCTGTTCGAACAAGAGCGCCCCCAGCGCATGGCGGGCGGGCTGCATCCAGCCCCATGGTTCGTCATAGGGCAGCGCGTCGTCCAGCGCGACCGACCGGCGGAGCGCGGCGAAGGCGGCATCGTGATTGCCCTTCCGGTACTCGATTTCCCCCCGGGCCATTTCCTTGGCGATCTCCAGCAGGTCGACGACGCGATTGTTGTGCATCAGCCGGCTGTCCGGCACGCGGGCGCAGGCGGCCAGGAAGGTCTGCTCCTCGGCCTCCGCCTTTGCCACCTGTCCAAGCGCAGCGTAAGCCACGGTCCGGGCGTAGTGGATATAGGAGGTGCGGGTGCAGTAAAGCTCCTGATCGGTGGGCAGCTCCATCGCGATCGCCTCGTGCCAGCGGCCGAAGCGGACAAGCACGTGGGGCTCCATCGCAAGGTAGCTTTCGAAGTAGTCGGCCATGGGGGGCGAAACGGTGCGGATCATCTCTTCCGGCACGGTCGCGGCCATTTCGCGGATCGCTTCGATGGCGGGATCGTACTGGCCCAGGAACAGCGCGCCGTAGACGATGAAGTGATAGTCGTGCATCCGGTAGCCGGAGTAGATGTTGAACGCGCCTTCACGCTTGAAGTATTTCAGATCCGCCTCGGCCGCCTTCCGGTTCCAGTGCACGACGTTGTGGTAATGCCCGCACAGCACGTCGACATGCGTGCCCATATGGACAAGGTGCCCGGCATCCGGGACGGCCGTGCGCAGCGCGTCGGATGCCTTCAGCGCCTTTTCCGGGAAGGGCGACATCTCCATCAGGTGAACGTAGAGGTGAAGCAGACCGGGATGCGCCATCGCGTCGGGATCGGTGTCGAAGGCCTCTTCCAGCACGTTTTGGGCCTCCAGCGTCGCGGCCCCTTCGGCGGGGACGGCATTGGGCAGGTCCCACATCTGCCACGGCGTGAGGTTCAGGAGCGATTCCACGTAGATCATGCGCAAATCCCTGTTGGACGGATCCACCTTGAACGCCGCGCGCATGGCATTGGCGAAATCCAGGTCCCAGGCGTGCATGTCCTTGATGACCTCGCCCTGCGGGTAGCGGGCGGGCAGGGCGCGGATGAGCGCCTCCTCCACCGGGGAGACGGGGCGCTTTTCCAGCGCGGCAATGGCGGCTTCGGTCGCCGCGCGGGCCTCGGCCAGCGCATTTGCGCGGCCGCGCGCATCGAAGCGGTTCCACGGCATGTTGTAGTTGGGGCCGGCGGCGTAGGCCCAGCCCCAGTGCGCCATCGCGCAATCCGGATCGGCCGCCAGCGCGCGCTGGAAACAGGCCACCGCCTCGCCATGGTTATAGCCATAGGTCCACAGCAGGCCGCGGTTGAACCAGGTTTGCGCCTCGGGCGAGGATGTGGTGACGGGGCACGAATATGTCCCCAGATCGTAATCGTAATCCGACATGCATAGGCTCCCTGATATCGCAGGGAGCCTATGACAGAGCGCAGGGTTTCGGAAAGTCTATTCGCCGGGGGCCGCGGGCGGTGTGACGGGGACGCGGCCTTCCAGCCGTTCCATGTGGCGCATCAGCAGCACGCAGATGGTGCACATCACCGCGATGCCCAGGGCCGCCGGTGTCAGCCAGCCATTGAAGGTCAGCCCGAAGGGCACGGCCAGAAGCGAACCGCAGAAGGTGGCGATCGCGGCCACGACTGAGGCCGCCATCCCGGCGATATGGCCCACGGGTTCCAGCGCGATGGCGTTCAGGTTGCCCACGGTCAGGCCGATCATTGCAAACACGGTGCACATCCAGATGATGTAGATCGGGAAGGCGCCCGTCATCTCGGGGTTCCACGCGGCATAAACGGCCACGAAGGACGCAACCGCGATCTGCACCGACAGCGAGGTGACGACCAGCCGCCGCATGCCCAGCCGCATCACCAGCGACGCGTTCAGGATGCTCGCCCCGCCCGACACGATGGCGACCATGAAGAACCAGTAGGGGAACGTCTCGCCCATGCCGAAGACATTGAAGAAGACGGGCTGCACCAGCAGAAGCATGGTGAACATGCTGGTCATGACCAGCGTCTGCGTGATGGTCGACAGACGCACGGTGGCATTGCCGACGATCTCCCGGAACGCGGCTGCCAGCTCGCGCCGGCGCAGGGGGCGACGGCGTTCGGGGGGCAAGGTTTCGGGCAGGCGGATGGACACCCAGACAAGCTGGATCAGCGCGAAGACGACAAAGCCCGCGAAGATCCCGCGCCAGCCCGCGAAGGACATGATCAGCGTGCCGATCAGCGGCGCCACGGCGGGGAAGAGCACGAACAGCATCATCACCAGCGAAATCAGCTTGGCCATGGCGCGGCCTTCGTAAAGGTCGCGCAGAACGGCCGTGCCCACGACGCGCGGGGCCGCGGCGCCCGCGCCTTGCAGGAAGCGCGCGATCAGCAGGGTTTCCAGCGATTGCGCCTGCCATGACAGGACGGCGCCCAGAACGTAGACGCCCACACCGCACAGGATCACCGACCGGCGGCCGAACGCATCGGAAATCGGGCCCACGATAAAGGTGCCCAGCCCCAGCCCAAGGATGAAGACCGTCAGGATCAGCTGCGAAAGATTGGCCCGGTCGGGGCTGAGTTCGGCACTGATCTGCGGCAGGGCGGGGAGCATCGCGTCCATCGAAAACGCGATCGAGGCGAACATCAGCGCCAGAAGGGCGACGAGTTCGGGACGGGAAATCCGATCGTTCATTTGTGAAGCCTTTCGATACCACCCGGCGCTAGCATGCCATCCCGCGTCAGACCAGACGCAGAAATGCCAACAAGCTTGCGCATTTCTGCACAGCGGCAAAACTATTGGTTGAACTGTCCGGCGGTTTGCGCGGGGTCGCGCCCGCGCAAGACGGGGCCGTCCGGCCCTCAGGCCACGGGGATCTGGGCCTTGATCTCACCGATCACCTGCAACCACAGATCGGGCGGCTGGGCGCCGGGAACGGCGTGCTTGCCTGCCACGATGAAGGTGGGCACCGAGGTCACCCCCATCTTGCGGCTGTGGGCATCGCGGTGGCGAATTTCGTCCCGGTCGGCGTCGGAGGCAAGCAGCCGAGAGACCATGCTGGCATCCATACCGATCCCGTCGGCGATGTCGGCCAGCACCTCGGCCTCGCCGATGTCGCGGCCCTGCTGGAAATACGCCTTGAACAGCGCGTCGACCGCTTCGGTCTGGACATGTTCGATCCCGGCCCAGTGGATCAGCCGGTGCGCGTCCAGCGTGTTGGGCGTGCGCTCCATCGCTTCGAAATCGATCTCGATGCCCGCAGCGCTCGCCTGTTCGACGATGGGCATGTAGGCATCTACCGCCGCCTTCTGGCCGCCGAACTTGGTTTCCAGGTACTCGCGCCGGTCCATGCCGCCTGCGGGCATGTCGGGGTTCAGCTGGAACGGATGCCATTCGATGGCGAAGGGATGGTCCTGAAGCTGCGCCAGCGCGCGGTCAAGATAGGTCTTGCCGATGAAGCACCACGGGCAGATCGGATCCGACAGGATATCCAGGCGCACGGGCAGTTCGATGGCCGCGCTGTCGGCCTGTTCATTCGAGTCTTCCATTGTGTCGGTTGTGTCGCTCATGATCCCTCCGTTCCCCGATGCTGGTGACTGCAGCGCCGAGGCTGCGAGATCCGTATCAAATATGTTCAGCCGGTTTCAGTCCCTGGCGGTTCCCGGTCCCGGGAACAGGCCACGCAGCGCGCGGCGCGAGAGTTTGCCATTGGCCCCCGATGGCAGCTCCGACAGATGTACAAACGCCCGGGGCATCTTGTACCGCGCGAGCCTTCCCGAAGCGTAATCGCTCAACGCGTTTTCGTCCAGAGGGTCGGGGCCGGTGTAGAAGGCGACGATGATCCGTGTGTCAGCCTTGATCTCGACATCCGTGACGCCCACGGCCTCGATCCCGGGATGGGCGGCCAGCGCGGCCTCGACCTCCAGCGGTGACACGCGAAAGCCGCCGGCATTCATCATGTCATCGTCCCGGCCGAGATAGGAGATTTCGCCGTCCTCGCCCATCGCCCCCAGATCGCCGGTCAGGAACCAGTCGCCACGGAACCGGGCGGCGGTATTTTCGGGATCGTTCAGGTAGCCCAGCATCAGGCCGGGATCGGACCGGTGCACGGCGATGAGACCGGCGCTGCCATGGGGGAGCGGGTCGGTCACGGTGCTGTCGCCGCCGGGGAGGATCGCGACCTTGCGGCCCGCCTGCGGCCGTCCCAGCGTGTCCGGGTTCACCGGGTGCGCGGGGCTGGACGAGATGAAGGTCGAACATTCCGACATGCCGTAAGCTTCGTAAAGCTCGGTGCCGGTGGCTGCTTTCCATGCCTCCAGCAGCGGACGGGAGAGTTTCTCGCCCGCGGTCAGCCCGTGGCGAAGGCTGGGCAGAGCAAGCCGGTCCTGTCCCTGCAGGATCTTGCGATAGACACCGGGGGCGGCGGCCACCAGCGTGGCGTCGTGGTCCGAGAGCAAACCCGGCAGGGCCGAGAGGTCGGTACCGGGCGCCGGGATCAGCGCGGTGGCGCCGGCGGTCCAGGGATCCATCAGCCCGGTGCCCAGCGTGAAGGTCCAGTTGAAGGCGCCCGCATGCAGAAGACGGTCCCGCGCCGTCAGCCCGTACCAGCCATCGAACATCATCTGCCGCGCCCAGATCGCGCGGTGCGCATGGGCCACGGCGCGGGGTTTGCCCGAGGTCCCGGAGGTATAGACGATATAGCCCAGACGATCGGGATCGCCCATGTGCCAGTCGCAGCGTGCGGCGTGCCGCATGGCCTGCAGGCGGTCGAGCGGGATCGTGTGATGGTACGGCGCGGTCGCGACGTCGGGATCGTGCAGGACGGCGCCGGGGGAAAGCTCGGCCAGGATCTTGGCGACTTCGGGTTCGGTGAGTTGCGGGGACGTTGGCACCGGGACCAGCCCGGCGGCCAGCGCGCCAAGGTAGGCGACCGGGAAGTCGACGGTATTGCCAAGGCGCATCACGACGATATCGCCGGGGTTCAGACCCGCGTTCAACAGGCCGGTGCCGGTGCCGCGCACCATCGCCTGAAGCGTGGCAAAGCTGCAATCGCCAGGGCCGTCGGGGCCCAGGATCGACAGGGCGGTCTTGTCGGGTGCGGCGTCGGCCCGGCCAAGGACATGGGCGGCCATGTTGAACGGGGTCGGGCATGGCGCGGGCGCGCCGGCGTTGAAAAGCGATACCATGCGGGATGGGCTAGCCTCTGGCTGCACATGGTGCAAGCCGGAGGTGCTCTCAAGGGGGCTCGGGCTCACCACAAAGATGACACCGCCATCTTCACGGAGCCGCCATCGCGTGTGCTGCCTCATCCATCGCGCCCCACCCGTCAAGGGCAAGCCGCGCATCCGCGCGGGGCTGCGCCCCCTTGACGGGCAGGGCGCGATGGCTCCGGGACGGCAGCGCGACAGCGGCTCCGCGAAGATGGCTGGGGCAGATGAAGCGGACGGATCCCTGGGGGAACACGGTCCTACCGTCCAACGGTTTTCAGACCGCGTCTTCCGTTGCCGGGCGCACGAAGCTGATCTTGTCGAGATGGTGCTGGAGCTGGACGCGATCGAGCTGATCGAGGGGCAGGGCCGCGAGTTCACGGACACGGTCGCGCAGCAGCATGTAGGCGTCTTCGAACGCTATGCTGTCGGCTTCCTTGGGGTCCTTCGTGCTCCAATGCGTGCAGAGCGGCCGGCCCGACCATGCCACGCCGCCATTGTTGGCGGCCTGGTCGCAGACGGTGATGATGATGTCCATGCTGGTTCCGTCGGGCCCGGCAAAGTGCTGTGCGTCGGTGCAGGACAGGCCGTCCGTGTCATGGCCCCGGCCGGCGAGAAGCTTCAGCGCCTCGGCATGGGGGCTGGGGGCGGGCCGGGTGCCGGCGGAGAACACGTTGAACCGGTCGCCGGCTTCGGCACGCAGCAGCGCTTCGGCCATGATCGAGCGGGCGGCGTTCGCGGTGCAGACAAAGAGCACGTTCAAACGTCCGTCGGCGCGCCCTTGCAACGGGATAGCGGGATCTTCGGCGACGCCGCAGATATCGGGGCGGTTCTGGCAGCATCCCGTCACCAGATCATCGAAGAGACCGCGCAACGCGGGCAGGGCCGCCCGGTACTGGAGCGAGGTGCCATGCCGGTACTGTTCGATCAGGCCCGCCTGCCGGAGTGCGGACAGGTAGGTCGAGGTGGTGCTCGCCGGAAAGTTCAGGATGCTGGCCACCTGACCGGCGGGCAGCGCGTCGGGGAAGCGTCGCATCAGCAGGCAGAAGATATCCAGCCGGTTGGGATGCGACAGGGCCGCGAACTTGGTGTGCAGAGTCGTTGCCATGGATCCGAGATACCGAAATTGTTAAACAGATCAACTTTTACGGAACCGAAAGGTTCCCGAATATCGGGACAAAGCCTGGCAACCGGAACACCCTGCTTGGCTCTTCGGGACGCGTACAAAAACAAACTAACAGGTTCAGTTATTGTTCCACCACCAGAAATCGGGCATGAAATAGGGTCCGTCGCCATATATTGGAATATTATTGCTATATTCCATCTGCTTGACATGTGCGATGCGGCCGACTTCGTAGTTCCAGATCGGGATGATGTAACGCCCGGTTGTCAGGACGCGGTCCAGCGCACGCACAGAGGTCTCAAACGACTCGGGCGTCTTCACCGACAGGATCCGGTCGATCATCGCATCGACGGCGGGCGATTCGATCCCGGGCAGGTTGCGCGTGCCGGGGCTGTCGGCCACGTCGCTGCCCCAATAGAAGCGCTGTTCGTTCCCCGGAGACAGCGACAGCGCCCGGCGGAATGGGATCATGTCGAAGTCGAGCGAGGCTTCGCGTTCGGTGTATTGCGCGTCGTCCACCTGGTCGATCCGCACGGTGATGCCCAGCTTTTCCAGCGCCTGGGTATAGATGTCGAGCACGCGCGCCATCGTCTGGTCGGCCTGCCGCAAGAGCACCGTGAAGGTGAAGGGCTGTCCATTGGCATCGACAAGGCGGCCGTTTTCGACTGTCCAGCCGGCCTGGGCCAGAAGGCGGGTGGCGCGGCGCAGGTTGCCGCGGTTGCGCGCGGTGCCGTCGCCCACGGGCAGGTCGTAGGCGTCGAGCGCATCGGGCAGGAGCGTGTCGGCGAAGGGTTCGAGCAGCGCGCGGACCTCGTCATCCGCCGGCCCGTGCCGCATCGCCAGCTCGGAGCCCGAGAAATAGGACGTGATCCGCCACTGCGCGCCGCCGGTCATCGTGTCGTTGATGAATTCGAAATTGAACGCCAGCAGCATCGCTTCGCGCACGCGCCAGTCGTCGAAGGGCGGGCGGCGGGTGTTCATGGCGAAACCCGTCATGCCCGATGGCTTGCGGTGCGGGATTTCGGATTTGACGATGTCGCCGTTCTGGATCGCGGGGAAGGTGTACTGCGTCTCCCATTTCTCGGCGTTGAACTCGCGCACGGCGGAAATCTCGCCGGCCTTGAACGCCTCGAACAACACGGCGTCGTCGCCGAAGAACTCGATCCGCAATTCGTCGAAATTGGCCGCGCCGCGCACCAGCGGCAGATCCGCGGCCCAGTAATCGGGGTTGCGGCGGAAGGTGACCGACCGGCCGATGTCGTAATCGCTGACGACATAGGGGCCTGTGCCGATGGGAATGTTCTCGATCAGGCCTTCGGAGAAGCTTTTCCCCTCCCACTGCGCCTTTTGCAGGATCGGGCGCAGGCCCGCGATCATGGCCAGTTCGCGGTTGTCCTCGTTGAAGGTGATGCGCAGCGACCGGGGGCCGGTAGGCTCGATACTCTCGATCTTGGAGGCGAAGGCAAGGTAACGGGGGTGGCCTTCGGAGCCCAGTGTCTCGAACGACCAGATCACATCTTCGACAGTGACGGGGCTGCCGTCGGAAAACCGGGCCTCGGGGCGCAGGGTGAATTCGACCCAAGCGCGGTCTTCCGGGGTTTCGATGCTTTCCGCGATCAGGCCGTAGAGCGAGAACGGTTCATCCCACGACCGGCCCATCAGGCTTTCGTAGCCCCAGAACGACATCTGCCACGGCACGCGGCCCTTGGCGATGAACGGGTTCAGGCTGTCGAAGCTGCCGGCATTGCCGAATACGACGCTGCCGCCCTTGGGCGCATCCGGGTTGGCATAGGGCAGGTGGCTAAACCCTTCCGGCAGCGCCGGTTCTCCGTACAGGGCGATGCCGTGGACCGATTCTCCATGGGCGGGAATCGCGGCGAAAAACACCGCGACAGGACAGATCGCGAGCGCCAGAAGGCCCCGCACTTTTTGTAAAATTTCTGGGGGCACTTGCGCAATGATTCCGTATCGGCCTTGTTTTGTTGACCGCAACGCTATCCGTGATCCGTAGCGATTTCAAACTTTTGGCGAAGTTTTGGGTTGGATGAAGGCCGCAGAACGCTTATAAAGAT
>TARA_R110002020_G_scaffold19996_2_pt1 | contig 14075 bp, 30 predicted proteins | sample TARA_R110002020 | Tara Oceans TARA_R110002020 (sample SAMEA4396489) | marine metagenome | biome: Westerlies Biome; feature: [MES] marine water layer (ENVO:01000295) within the mesopelagic zone...; material: water (ENVO:00002006), including particulate matter (ENVO:01000060) such... | reverse complement strand
TATGGATTAAAAGGCATAGACTTGTTGAAGAAAAAATGATTAAGAAAATTGCAAGTGTATTAATACTAGCCATACTTGTTATGGCCTGTTCAAGAACAGAAGTTATAGGTGACGATAATAACAATGTTTCTGGTGATAACACTCTTATTTCAGGAGGATATACATCTAGTTCATCCACAACGTACGAATCTGGTAGTGATAGCACTACTACATCTACCACTAACAATACAACCAACAGTAACAGTAAATCATATCCGAATGTTTCAACTGCTTCTGCTCCTCCTACTAGTTCAGGCATAGATGTTTGCCACCTAGGTAGCTCTATGGGACTGCAATCTAGTGTATTTGGATTTAGTTCTTCTTCTTCTGCTATTGACGAAAATTGTGTTCGCATTAAATTAGCTCGTGAGCTAGCAAGTGTTCATAATATGAAGGTGGCTGGCATTGCTATTTTATGTCAAGATCCTAGAGTTTTTTCCGCTATGGAAATGGCAGGCACAATTTGCCCATTTGAGGGTAAGATTGGTAAGGAGGCTGCTCGTTTGTGGCATAAGTACAGCGATCTTAGACCTGATGTTATTGAACAAAAAGAACGAGAAGAAATAAAATCCAAGGTTAAAGCTTTAGAAAACCAAAACAACAGAGCTAGATAATGAGATGCTGGGTATACTTATTCCTTTCCTTGTTTGTAATATTAGTTGCAAGTGCAAAAACAAGTGCAGACGTTTCTAACAATGTACTTTCTAATAATTTTATGGATGATTGGACTGGGACTAATGACCACTTTCATGGCAGCAGCATACTTGCTGGTGTCCATGACGAATATCGTGAACAGACTATTACCTTATCGGATCATCTCTCGCCTGTTCAAATCCAAGGAGTAACGTCTACAGAGTTTAATGCGGAGGTTTGGTTTTGGAATCAATACGATCAATCAGTAGATTTAACACAAGAGATAACAGATTCTAATGGCCTTACTTATAGCAATACTATTACTATGTCTGGTAGTTGTAACACTTTTAATGGTTGTGGTTATCAAACCTCACCAACTAACACCATTATAATTACTAATCCAGCTAGTGATTATGACATTACAGCAAGGTTTGATTTTTCTGTTCCTGCACAAAACAACGATAATCACTATGCCGCTGATGTTAAAGATCCTAACCTTGTAGTAAACTACGAACCTTTTAGCATAGACTTATCCACAACAAATGATCTGTCTTTATGGCTAGATGATTTTGAGGAATCTTTTACACAAGAGTTTAGTGAACCAGATTTTTTTATTATGGAAGATATATTTGAAGAAGAAGAATTATTGTTCAATGAGTATTTTATTTTTGAAGAACCTAGTGTAATCTTTTTGCCAGAAGAACCAACAGAATTACCAGAAATAATGTTTATGGAAGAAGATTCAATATTTTTTAGTGAAGAAATGTTTATTGAAGAACCAATGAGTATGGAAGAAATGAGAGATGAAATTATATCTGAAATAGAAACTATGATGCCAGAAATGTCAGAGGAAATGGTAGATGAATTAATCGAAGAAATTATTGAAGAAATGCCAGAAGAACCAGAAGTTATAGAGGAAATAATTGAGGAAGAAATTATTACAGAAGAAGAACCAGATCTTGAAGAAATAGAAAGTATAACAGAAGAATCAGAATCACCACAAGTTGAAACTAAATTTGTAGAACTTGATATTAAAGATACTATTGCCACAATAACATTAACTGGGTTAGATCTAGTTGTAAAAATAGATCAGTTATTTTTTGATGAAATGGTAAAATCACAACCAGTATTACAAGACAGTAATTTTTACGACAATGTTGTTTTATATCCAGACCAAATAAGTTATACTGATAGTCGTGATATATATCCAAATGTAGTTTATGTTGCTAACGATCCACTAACCAAATATAACAATAGTATACAGGAAAACCAGAAGCAAACATTTAAACTGCAGTATAAATTAAGGAACATGAAATGGATGGATTGAAAAAAAACCTTACAGGGATAGTTTCCCTGATTGCAGTAATCGGAGCTATCGGTAGTGGCTTTGCTACATATGGGCAACTCATTACAACTATAACTGTGTTGGAAGATAAGATTGTAGATCTTGAATCAAAAGAATATGTTTTAAACCAGACTGTTGATTTAACAGATATTAATAACAAAATTAATTCTAATTATGAATCTGTATTAGATAGGATTAGTGAAGTGCAAAAAGATATTGGTAAGAACAAAAACAATCTTGATGTACTTTCAACACGTACAGATTTACTTGATAATTTATACGAGGACATGAATTTACAAAACAGTAATCCCATGTTGAGATAATGTATGGAGATTACGATAACTGGACATATAACTATAGAAAGGAGAGTTTAATGTTAGATAAACTAAAAACTATCGTTCTAGGAATAGGCGTGAGTAGGCTGTTTATAGAAAAATGTGGCTGTGGTTACAAAAAATACAAACGCCCTGTATGGATTGCGCTAGCCGCTGTAGGACTATTTTTAATATTAGTATTCTAAAATGCCTAAAAAAGATAGCAAACTTAAAAATGCAGGGGTTAGTGGTTATAACAAACCAAAAAGAACACCTAATCATAAAACAAAATCTCATGTTGTTGTTGTTAAAACAGGTGGCAAAACTAAAACAATAAGATTTGGACAGCAAGGCAAGACAGGTGATAAGACTAATACAGCTAGATCTAAATCTTTTAAAGCAAGGCACGCAAAAAATATTTCCAAAGGCCCAAGCTCTGCTGCGTATTGGGCAAACAAAGTAAAGTGGTAAAGACAAAACCTATAAGTTATTTAGCTGCTCCTTATAGTTTAGGTGGTAGCGATACAGAATATTATAGGATGCAAAGATATGGCATGGTTACTCGTGCTGCTTGGGAGTTGTTTAAAAACGGTATCAATGTATACAGTCCCATTACCCATCATCACACAATACAAAAATATGGCAGGATAGAAATGAGTACATCAGAATGGATGAAGTATGATCTACCTTATTTGTCAGTAGCAAATAAATTATATGTGTTGATGATTGATGGATGGAATATTTCAGATGGAGTACAACAAGAAATAGACTATGCCAAAAAACATGACATACCAATGGTGTTGTTAGAACCTAACGAATTTATATTAGGTTCTTAAACTATTTTACCAATCCAATCGCCATTATTATCTAGCACCATAGGGAGAAGTCTTGGTATTCCATCAATAATAATTCCACAACCTAAAACAAATCTAGCATTAAAGTTTCTAGCATACGCAAATGCCATTGATTTTTGATTTATTAAACAACCAACAGCCATTCCCCAATACAGATCATCTGGGTTTGCCCAATACTGGATATTAAATTTTGTATGAAAATGTCCTTGTACTGCGTTCATTCCCATAGTTTGTGATACCTTAATAACATCTGCTGATTTACCATGTGTAAAGTAAACTCTCTTACCGTTACTTAATTCTAAGGTCAGATCATCTACCCACTTCCATTTCTTTGTACCAAGAAACTCACCGTATGGCCTAAGGAACTGTGCAGACATACCATACTTGATAGCTCGTCTATAAACTAGAGAGCTGTGGTTACTGTGTACTTCTGTTACATCAGGGAATACTGATTCTAATTCTTTGATATAATTTTTTGCTAGGGTTAATTCATCTCCAGCAGAAGGTAGGTCAGGGTTTGTTTCATGGAAACTTATGGCATGGAAATCAAGCAAATCTCCTATATTGACTACAAAATCAATTTTAAATTGCTTCTTAATTTCTTTCAAAAAAGCAAAACTATCTTTATGGTGATAAGGAATATGAAGATCACTTATTACCAGCACGCATCTATTCATATTGAACTCCTTTCAATATATGATATACTAACATTGATTTTAAAAAATAACAAGGAGGTACGTTAATATGCCAATGGGTAAAGGAACTTATGGATCTACTAAAGGTAGACCACCAAAAAATAAAATGACTAAAAAACAAAAGACATTACCGCCAACTTTAAGAAAAGCGATAATGAAATCTAAGAAGAAGTAGTGTTATGGCTGATGTATATAAACAAGGTTTTATAAATGGTAATTCACCTGATCAAGTTTTAAGAAATATTACTAGACCTAGATCTTTCCCTGCTCTTGGAATGTATAGAGATGGTGAAAGAATGCAAGCTCCACTTTCAAAAGAACAAAAAGAAAGTGGCCAGAAATTTCAAGAATATGAATCTCTTTTAAATAAAGAAAACAAAACAGATGCAGAATTTAAAAGATTAGGTCAACTAGCAAATGAGTTAAACATATTTGAAAAGTACGAAGGTAAATTTAATAGGTAAAGGATTACAACATGGCTAAAACTGGTTTGTACGCAAACATCCACGCAAAACGTAAAAGAATAGCGGCAGGAAGTGGAGAAAAAATGAGAAAAAAAGGTGCTAAAGGCGCTCCAACTAATGCTAACTTCAGAAGGGCAGCTAAAACTGCAAAGAAAAAATGAAGTGTTGGCATTGTAACACAGAGTTAATCTGGGGTGGAGATCACGACATAGAAGAAGAAGATGAAAACTATAGCATGGAAACAAATCTTTCATGTCCTAAATGCGATAGTGTAATTCTTGTGTATCTAGCTAAAGATCCTGTTCACTAAGTATTTGTCTTACTTTTTCTAAGTACACTATGGCATCCCATAGTTCTTCTTGCGTATCTTTTATCCAATCAACTGTTGGTTTTGTTGCGTCATCCATTGTATCTCCGTACGTAACTATGCCTTCATTAGCACGATCATTTGCACGTTTAATAATGGCTGCAACTATCTTATCTTCTGTTAATTTAAAACTCATTAAAACACCACGTTATTCCAGTAAGAGCAAAACTTGTTTACATTACAGTAATGAGCGCAACGTGTATCTTCTCCTTTGCGCAGTACAATAAGACAACCTTTGCCTTCCTTTAAGTTATTATCTTCTAAATATTTTTTAGCATCTGCAAGTGTAGGTAGCAATCTTAAAGCTGACTTACGACCATTTTTCATAATTGCATATTGATCTTCTTTGCGCCATCTTTCTTGTGGACTACACACAGTTGGTTCTTCTATTTTTTCTGCTTGCTGATGTAATGCAATACGTTCCGCAACATAAATGTCTTGTTCTTTTGCAGTCCATTTTTTTATAGGGATCATTACACTTTGTTGTTTAGGATAGTTTTCTGAAGTCATAGCTTTTAACTTAGACCAATCACGCAGTATGGCCATAATAGACAATGACTTTACTTTTATAGGAACTTTGTCTTTGGTATTGCGTATTAGCCAATCCAGTATATTAAGTTGCGCTTCCCATTCTGATTTGCCTTTAGTCAAGGCATCCATTGCTGACCACGCAGATGTTGTTTTAAAATCTATGAGTGATCCGTCTTTACTTAGATAGTCAAACGTGCCAGATAAAGTCCAACCATTTGTCATGTCATTATTAACAAACACTCTACGTTCTGTTATATCTTCTGTACCTTCTGCTGCACGTTCTATAACGTGATGAACTGATTGTCCTAGCAAAGACCAGATCCTATCAGAAACATCTTCCTCTAGCACTTCCCAAAACCGTTGTTCTAATACACGAATACGTGGTGGTTTTAATAATCGTGTAGCTGATATGTCGCTACCTTGCGCATCATAAGGATCGTTTATTACTGCACGTTCTATAGCAGTTGGTAATTTTTGTTTATTTGTAAGTATCATTTTTATCTCCTGCATGGGGTATCCCCCACCTAACACCAGTCTGCACTTATGGTTAATAATAAAATTTGTTAGGTGGGAAATTCGTTAAAAGGGAATTTGATCGTCATTAGTAAGGTCAGGCTCTTGGCTATTACCACCATCTCCCATATCATGCCCACCTGATAATTCTTTGGAGCGCATAATGATATTCCTTATTCCCTCTGATAATTGATTGTATGTTTCTCTATTACCTTTTTGATACTCGTCTACAGAAAACATTAAGTCTGGATGGAACTGATCGTCTATCTTCTCATCCTTTGGTAGTGGCATAACAGAAGCAATCCTTGGTCTGCCATTCTTACCTTCCATGACGTTTAAGTAACATGGCACTCCCAATAGATTAGTAATATCAAAACCTCGTTTCTCTGTTTCTGTAAAAGGCCTACCTCTCCATGCAGTAAGATCTGCGCCAAGGTTTGACTTCTCATGTAATGATAACGTATAGAATTTACTAATAGTTAGTGGCTCTCCAATGTCATTCTTTTTTGCAGGCACTTCCCATATAATCATACATTGTCTTTTGAAAGATATTTGGTTCTCGTAATTGTTTTCTTGTGTTCCAAGATCTATTACGTTTACGCACCTTGCTTTATGAACACCAGTTTCTACTTGTGGGTACTTTGTTTCTCCGTCATTTGTTTTTGCTATTATATTCATTCTAATTCCTTTTTTTATATTTACTATTTATCCTAATATTATTAACATTTATTAATCATACGGTCAATACATTAGTTGACTTTAATTAACAAATAAAGTACGGTTAATAAAAAAGGAGAACATATGAGTTTATATGAATTAGCTAAAGAACGCAAAATAGAGATTGTTGGTAAATACGGTGGAAGAAACCTTGCAAGGATCTTGAACATTAGCCATCCAGCAGTATCTAAATGGGAAGTCATACCACAATTAAGAGCATATCAGATTGAGCATTTAGGGGATTATAAATTAGAATACATAAGACCTGATTTAATTAATTCTTTTTCGGTCAACACGTAGAGGGAAGTGGCAGCTCCCCTCATTGTGTTTAATTATTACTTGTTCCACTTGGCCGAAAAAGCAGCTTCATCTTCTCTATCATAAACATGTTCCAGTTGCATCATTTCTGATAATGAAAGTTTACCATTATTATAATCTTCTAATTCTAACGTGTGATACCATCCAAAAGGCGATCTGCGAAAACTCGATATAGAAGAAGGATTGAAACATTTAATAAAATTTGAATCAATAAATGCTTTTGTATATTCATAGGCCCTTTGTTTACAATCGATATCATGCGCCAAACTTATAGTACCAATGGGTTTATCGTCTAAACAAAAATCCCAATAAGAACCTTCGCATTTATAACTAAGATTGTGTTTTTTACAAAGTCTATACAGTTTTGCATAAACACGTTTCTCATCTTTTTCCCATTCATATAATACTTTTTTAGGTTTGCCTAAGTTTATTGTAAGAAAATTTTTACTAAAAATCATATTATTCGACATTTTAAAACCTTTCTAGCTTTAATTAATAAAGTCTCGTATTTACTTTTTAAAGAACTACTTATTTGCATAAGCAATCATTAACCTTATCGCTAATGATGTTAATAGCGTAGCGCATATATTAACTTAAGTCAACAATTATTATTTTATGCAATGATTACAATGACTTATGCCTGTGGATAAAAAATCGAAATCGGTAGCATTGCCATTTTTTTGCCATTAACAAATTATAGCTTTTCATCTTCATCTTCAACTTCATCTTCGTACAAGATAGGATAACTTAATACTACTAATCGAAAGTTGTTGACATAGGTTAATTACTTCATTAGTCTATGGTGTTAGGAGAGGCAATGAAAAAAACATACACACAAGAACAAGCACCTGCATTTCAATTCTATGCAAATGACTGGATTAGTGATCCAAGTAGAATGGCAATGACTTTGGAGCAACAAGGTATATACATATTATTGTATTCACATTGTTGGAGAGCCATAAAGTTGCCATATGATTATAAGATACTAGCAAAGTATTGTGGTACAACTCCAAGTGTTATCAAGAAGGCATGGCCTAACATGAAACATTTATTCCACAAAAGAAGTGGATATATATATTGTCTACAAGCAGAAGAAGAAAGACATAGACAGGCAGAGTACAGGATGAAGAAACAAAACGCAGGTAAAAAAGGAGCAGAGATAAGGTGGGCAAAAGATGATGTACGACAAGACTAAACAATATGCACAGTTCATGGACAGTTTTGGAACGCACCATAGTTTCCAAACATTTGGCGATAAAGGATTAGATCGTGTATTGATAAAACAATTTCATGGCACACTAGAAGAACACATAGATAAGTTATGGAAACTTAATCGCAGAGGAGCAGGTGTATTCTTTACAGTAAATCAAACAGATCTTAAAGGTAGAACAGCAAACAATATAAAAGCTATACGTTCTGTCTTTATTGATTTAGATGGTACACCATTACCTAAAAGTTTTGAGTTGCAGCCAAATTTAATTGTAAACACTTCGCCAAAAAAATATCATTGTTATTGGTTGGTGGATGATATGCCATTAGAAAGTTATAATTTATATCAGGAGGCACTTGCAACAAAATACAAGAGTGATCCAGTCGTAAAAGATTTACCACGAGTTATGAGAGTTGCAGGATTTTATCATAACAAACACGATCCATATCCTATACAGATTATTGATCAATATAACACAAACAAACCATACCATATGGCAGAAATACGTGATAAACTTAAACTGAAAAGACCAAAGAATAAGATGATCGTTGGTCGTATGATCCCAAGAAGTACTGATTATAAACCAAGAAGTGTTATACATGGCGCACCAAAAGGTAACAGACATGAAACACTTGTAAGGATGTTAATCTCTATGCGTTTACGTGGGGAAACCATTGATTTTGCAAGGAATGAGGCACTTGCATTCGCTAATGCTTGTAACCCACCAGAAAACCCTAGAGAAGTGATGTTTCAATTAAATGATATATGGAGAAGATATGCGCCTACGTGATTACCAACAAAAAGCTCTTAATGATTTAGGAGAAGCAGGATATACAAATAAAAAAATACTATTAGTTGCACCAACTGGTAGTGGCAAAACTGTAATTGCAAGTGCGCTGATAAGCAATGCACTTAATAAAGGCCACAAGTGTTTATTCGTTGCCCATAGGAGAGAATTGATTATGCAATGCAGTAAAAAGTTGCATGACTTTGATGTTAATCATGGTGTTCTTATGTCTGGTAAAACAGAAACACCAAGAGCAAGAGTGCAGATTGCTAGCATACAAACTTTTACTATTCGTAATAAAAAAGAAACTTTTAGAAAACCAGAGGCTACATTAATTATTATTGATGAAGCGCATAGAAGTGCGTCAATATCATTTAAAAAATTAATAGAAGAATATCCAGACGCATACATAATTGGTTTGACTGCTACACCATGTAGATCAGATGGTAAAGGATTAGCTAGTGTCTATGACAAATTAGTAGAGTGTAGCAACATTAAAGAACTTACAGAACTAAACTACTTAGTGCCTACTAGAATTATTGCACCAACTTTGCCAGACCTGAATGATCTGCGTATTATGGCAGGAGATTATGAGAAACGTGGATTAAATAAAAAGATGAATACACCTAAGTTGGTAGGAGATCTTGTTACTCATTGGATACATCATGCTTACGATAGACCAACGGTTATCTTTGCAGTTTCTATAGCGCACAGTAAATACATTGCAAAAATATTTAATGAAAACAATATACCATGTGGCCATATAGACGGAGAAATGGAGGAACTTGAAAGAGAGCAAGTGCTACATGATCTACGTGCAGGTATTATTACAGTCTTGTCTAATTGCCAAGTGCTAACGGAAGGTTGGGATATGCCAAAAGTATCTTGTGTGATCCTTGCTAGACCAACTAAATCTTATGGTATGTATTTGCAAATGGTTGGTCGTTCACTTAGACCTTATGATGATAAAGATGATACACTTATCTTAGACCATGCAGGTTGTGTATATGAACATGGTTTCCCAGATGATGAGCCAAATTGGGAACTAACAAAAGATAAAATTAATGTCAGAGAGCCAAGAGAAAATACACCAATAGAAAGACAGCCATTCACTTGCGTCAAATGTAAGACTGTTTACAAACCTACAAGAAGTAATAGGGAGTGTCCTAGTTGTGGTTACGTACTGAATGATATTGATAAGAAAGTATTAGTAAAGCAAGGTAGGTTAGTTGAGATCAAAAAAACTATTGTCAAATTAGATAACAAAAAGGATTGGTATGCGCAGTTGTTGTATGTCGCAAAACAAAAAGGTTATAGAGAAGGTTGGGCAAGTTACACTTTCAGGAAAAAGTTTGGTCATTGGCCACATTCAAAAAAGGTATTACCTAGACCTGCTGATGATGAGGTAAAAGGTTTTATAAAGCATTTGCAAATCAAAAAAGCTAAAGGAGGAGATTATGCAAGATATTAGTAAAGAAAATCAATTAAATAATTTACGTGAGATAGGCAAAAATCATGCCCAAGCAAAAAGAAAAGTAACGATCTTGGAACATGGTAGGCAGATATTGTTGGCAGACCTGATGAAAAAATATATGTTAGCAGGAGAAAAAACTGTTGCAGGGCAGGATCGTGAGGCAAGAGCAGACGATAAATATAAAACTCACATAGAAGCATTAGGCTATGCTATAGAAGAAGAACTTAAATGGGCATGGGAAAAACGTATCGTTGAAATAAACTTTGAGAAATGGAAAACAAATATGATCAACAATACTATAGAAAGAAAACACTATGGCTAAACCAAAGACCAAACAAGAAACTAAACACTTACAAGCAGTAGCAGATCTTGGCTGCATTGCTTGTGCTAAGATTGGTATTTACGATAGTCCTGCAGAAATACATCACATAAAAAGCAGAAGTGGTATTGGTCGTAGATCTACACATTTTGAAACCATACCATTATGTCCTAATCATCATAGGAATGGAGCTTTTGCCTATCATAATAGTCCAAAGAATTTTACTGAAAGTTTTGGTACTCAAGAAGAATTGTTAGAAGAAGTTTTGGAATGGTTGGGTAATGATGGTTGCCCTTGTGGTTGTGTTGATGAACATAATAACAAAAACCCTGAAAATATTTATGCACGTAGCAATCTATTTTATATGTAAATAGGGGGTATAGTTATATCATAAAAACTATTTCCCCCTACTGTATGGCCCTTAAAATCAGTTATTTTTAAGTAAATCTTCTATTTGTAAACGATAAGCAGTATCTTTTGAACTTTCACCACAAATAGTTTTCCTTATATTTAATTCGTGTAGTAATTTTTCTAGTTCTTTTTTAGTCATTGGCCACTCCCTATTTCTACAAATATTAATTTAGTATCACCTTCTAAACTGACACTATTAAGGCAAGATGCACAAGCAACATTATCATAATCATCTCCAAAAGCTGTGCCATTTGAAAAGCAATCCCCTTCGTAACACTTTATGTGTTGGCCACAAAAATCACAATATAATTTATCTTTCATTTTATTTACTCCTCTCCAATTAATCTTACTTCGCCATAAAGTTCATAACCACTTTGTCCTTTTTGCGAAACTTCAATACTATGTAACCAATAATTTTCAAAATTCTCATTATCTAAATTATTTTCTAATACTCTTACAGATAAACTTTTATCTTTTACAGTATTAAGTGCGTCAATTAATTCTTGTACTGTCATTTTATTCACCCCCTTGTGCATTTAGCCAATATTGATATTGATACTCATTCCAGATCGTTTCAATATTTTCGTAAAAATATTTATCAGTATGTAATAAATTTCTGTATTGTTGCATTTCCTCAAATACATCCTCTACACAACTATTCCTTTTTATTACTTCGTCTAAAATAGAGCCAAACTTTTCTTCCATCTCTATTAATTGATTTTGATAAAATCCCATTTTATTTCCTTTCTATTATTTCTAATGCTTTATCCAAATCTTGTGCGAACTCTTTACACATAGGAATATTCCATAATTCGTTTGATATCTCTTGCATTATTCTTTTCGCATAATCAAGATTTGTTTCAATAATTGGAATAGTAAATGCCTTATTATCTTTTGTTTTCATTAATCTTCTCTCCTATTTGTTATTACTTTGCCCAAATCCATTTCAAATACTGTTTTTAGATCATCATAAGCAGTACAATCTAAACCTCCAACATTCCAAGTTTTAATCTGGCCTAATTCAAATCCACGATCTCCACAATAATTCTTGCCATTCTTCCAATTATAGATCGTAAATACTCTACCATCCTTAAATTGACCATGCCACTCAACATCAGTTTTACAATGGTAACCTTTTATTGCTATAGGTTTAATTAGATGATTGCCCATAACTTGAAGTATCTCGTCATAGCTTACTTCTAAGTATCCTTGTAAATGAGTGCCACTAATGTTAGTTGTTGGTTTTATGTCCTTCAGTTGTTCATAGTAGTCAGATTGCAACTCCTGATCATAGCAATCAACAAAACTTTGTGTGTACTTTTTAACTAAGTTCACAAACTCCACCTTGTCATAGTCTTGGTATTGTTTTTGTAATGCCCACATTAAATGCAGCACTTTTTCTCCATGATCATAGACACGATCAAAACTATTTTTATTATTAAATTGTAACATTTGTATTCCCTCCATGTTTATTAACTAATATTAATTTATATTTATATTATTTGCAAGTTCATTTACTTTATTAAACATCATCATTCCACCATACTCGTTTGTAACATAACTAGCAGTTTTAGAAACGAACTGATTTATGTTTTTATGTAAGCTTGGTTTCAGTAAAAGTATTGCATTGCCATTTATATAGTCAGTTAGTCCATGACTAGCAAAGAATATAAAACTTGCGCAGTAGTTTGGTTGCAAGTTCATCAACTTCCCCTCCTCATTAATAATTAAATGCCCATTGTCAGTTGGTATCATCTCAATACGACCATTTACATAATCTTGCGACTTGGCCAATGACCATTCTCTTTTTATAATTTTAAATTTAGTTTCATTTTCTTTATCAAAATATGAATTGCTAAACTCTCTTTTTGTTTTGTTAAGTATTTTCATTTTTTTACTCCTATATTTTATCTTTCATACACTACTACAGCAGATGGAAATGGAGCTGAGTTACTATGACCACCAAATTTCAATCTGCCTTTTACAAATCTAATTTTCTCATTAATAACATATTTGTGCCACCAATTTGTATCAGTTCTACTTGGCACAAGCATTACTATTTTATTGCAGTAATTTTTTTCTATTTCTTCATTGGCCTTCCTTACCCAATTAATAATATCTCTACCATAAGGGGGATTGCACCAAACATTACCAGTCCAATCTTTTTCTAACCCATTCATTTCTTTGTCAAAGTATTTAGAACATTTTGCATTATCACTATTAGCACAAACATCTAAAGTAAAATTAAACTCATCATTTAATTTATTAAAAAAATCCTGTGGCGTTTCCCACAAGTCAGTAGCGCTACTAAACATAACTGAATTTTTCATAACTTACTTCCTTTCTAGTTCCTTTAAAAGATTTTCTACATCAGTAATTAAATAATCATATCCATCAATTTCTGATTGTGCATCTATCTCGTAATCTCTTGCAACCTTTATTATATATTTTAAATTATCAATTATCTTTTTTCTGTTCATTATATTTCCTTTCTAACTAGTTAAAAACATATAGAACGCTAAGAAGTATCCTATAAAAAATAGTATCATTATTAGTGGCACGAATAGATAAACGTATAGTTTATCAAATAATTTATATAGTTTCATTTATACCTCTTTTCTAAAAAATTTAATTCCATTTTCTTCTGATATAACAAATTCCTTTTGTGATACCAAATCTTGTACAATAAAAGGATTTTTTCTGCTCCTTATTTTGTAACCTTTCAAAATGAATTTCCTTGTTGGGTTCGATTTTGGTTCTTCATATATTTTTGATAAGTCTAAATCCAATAAACTTGCTACTCTTTTCAAGTCTGATTCTTCTTCAGAATCTCCATCTTTCATTTTAAAATTTAATTGAAATTTTCCATGTGTCTCTCCAAATGAACAATTACCAAGCTCTAAAATTATAATGCTGTTATCAATTTCTATATCTTCTAGGCGTTCTTCTATACGTTCCCTTAATAATTTTAAATTCTCTTTGTTAAACTTCATTTTATTTCCTTTCTATATTAATATTTTATTTTCTATATCAATTATGATATTGGCCATAAAATCAAAGTATCCTTGCTCTACTCTCTCAATA
>TARA_R110002020_G_scaffold341196_3_pt1 | contig 14076 bp, 20 predicted proteins | sample TARA_R110002020 | Tara Oceans TARA_R110002020 (sample SAMEA4396489) | marine metagenome | biome: Westerlies Biome; feature: [MES] marine water layer (ENVO:01000295) within the mesopelagic zone...; material: water (ENVO:00002006), including particulate matter (ENVO:01000060) such... | reverse complement strand
GGTTGATCTCATAGGCCTTACGAATACACGAGCCACAGCGGGCGCAACCGGCCCCCGTCCTCAGAGCCTCCCCTATGAGGGCATTCCTAAGGCGCGTACGCCTCCGGCTATGGAATACCCACTCGTCACGCTCACCAGGTAACAAGTACTAGCGCCCTCCCCCCTGGGTGCTTCTCACCTCTCACGATGGTCAGCATATCCACTTGATCATCATCAAGAAACACCCCCCCCTCCCCTTGGAGGGCGTCCAATATCGGCTTACCTCCAAAATTGTCTATATCGAAGCGTCTGTTGGTCGGCGGCTCAAGATGCACATGGACGGCTATATCAGAGCACTCAAGAGGCAGATCGGTATACGCCTCCTGAATAGCCTCTTTGGCGGCTTTCAGCCACAGCCTCCACTTCTTGGTTTTGATCGCCCGACCGGCTATACACCTGAGCCAGCTATTAGTAGAGACCGGCCAAGGGAGCTGGAAGCATGTAGAGTTCCGACCGGGGGGCGGCTTCTTCTTCTTTGCCTTTGCGACCATCAAAGAATTCCTTTCAGAGCTGTACCAACTTCAGCCAAGGAGCGGTAGGTTGTGCCGGGTGGGTCTGAGATTGCCTCTTGATCACTTGAACCCTTTGATAGTGTGATCCTATTGGCTCTCATTGCGAGGGCTGGGCGCTCACATGGTCGGGGCTGGGCGCTCACGTGGGGTGATCCCCCGTCGATCCTAATCCGGTACCTTCTCACCCCGAATATAGAGCACCAAGAGACCTCCTCAGACAGTAGTTTTGCCTCCTGGATCTTCTTGATATTCTTCCCGACCGTCTCCCGGCTACAGCCGATCCTCTCGGCTATGGTCTGGTGTCCTATCCGGCTCAGGAATCCCTTTTGTGGTGTTGACGCTATCAGCTGCAAAAGGATCGCTTGTTGGATCCAAGTCAGAGCCGCCAGCCGACCGGCTAGGGCGTTGAGTGCTTTAGCTTCCATGCTGTGTTCCTTTCTAAAATGGCACATTGTCCCAAGATGGTTCTGGTCTTGGCTTGGTCTCCACCTCTGCCGGTCGCTGCAGGAGGACCGGGTCTTCTATGTTGGTCCACATGCCCGCACCGTCGGCCTTGGGCTTGCGACGGACTACGAACTCCACCAGAGAGCCTATCTCCATCTTCATCATCTCCAAGGCGTGCTTGTCCCAGGCGCTCCCTTTGGTGGTCGTCCTGTTGTCGTAGTCCTCGAAAACACAGTAGCACTTCTTCTCTGAGTCCTTGTTCATCTGGGTCAGATACGCCTGGACCCTCCTACCGGCGTTTGGGGCGTTCTTTGGTTTTGTCATGGCTTGAGGCCTCGGGGCTTGGTTGCTCCCTCCTGGGCCATCTGGGAGCGTGTGAGAGTCGTACAGGCTGAGTGCCCGCTCCAGTAGCTCCGACCACTGCTCAGGGGGATAGTTAGCGATGATGGGCTTAATACATGCGCCCACCGTTTGGGGGTTCCGTCCTCGCATAGTTGTCTCCAAGTTAGAAAGTGGGCCAATGGCCCCCAAGGGGACCAAAGGCCCTAGAAAGAAGGCCCACTCAGAGCCTCGCGTTTACTCGACCAAAGAACCGATGGCACCAGGACATCATCCAAAGCGCAAAGGGTATGAAAAGCTTGAGTTCTAGCACGCTCACGCTGCACCCCCAGCCAGGTCGTCAGGTTGGTCCTCTGGTCTCAACAGGGCAAGGTACCCCTTTACCACTGTGAGCCGCTGCTCATGCCACCAATCGAGGTCTACAGCGCGGTTGCCTACAACGGCCAGCGGCCCGTATCGTCCCTGGTCTTTAAGCCACTTCTCCAGCTGGTCGGCAGTGATACCGTCCAAGAGTGATTGCTCTACGTCAGCCAGCGCGTCTTTCATTTTGCTCATAGTTGTCCTTCTTTCTAGCCCTACTTGGGCCAACAAAACCCTACATCGGCTTGGGTGGCTTGTCAACCTTGAAAGAAACCAACGAATTTAGCCACGCTTGCCGCTTGGCACACCCGCACCCCTTCCGCTTCTTGATCCCGAGGCCGTGAAGGACAACGGCCACCAGATCACCTAGTCCCCTGATCTTGTTCGTCGGGGGTTCTGGCTCCGGCCTGGGTACTCTTCTCGGGGTGTCATTTATGAACATGAATCATCGTCACAGTTGGCCCCTTGGGGGGTTTCACTTGGGCACCGTATAGCATCGGCGACACCTTTGAAGATACCTTCTCCCCCGCAGCAAGTGTTGTCTGGGCTATCCGACACCCGGATTGCCCGAGACACTGAGAACGGCATGAGGTGTGTGAGGTTGGCCCGAGGGGGGGCAATGCTCAGGTCGCGGGGTGCTTGGTCGTAGGGGTCGGTTGGCTCTTCATCGGCCTCATATCGCCAGAGGTACGCCAAATTGCATATACACCCATACGGTGTGGAGTAGGTCGCTGAAGGGATCTGGAGTTGGTAAGCATAATAGAACATTACGACACCAAAAACACAGTTACCGATCACGATATCACCGTCGCAAGGTTCGCTCAGGCTGCTCCCACATATTGGAGAAGGGTCCTCTGAGCACCCTCTTGGGGTTACTCCGCAAGGGTCACAGCTCCCGCCCGAAGAGCTGCAGGCGCAGCCGTTGCCGGGAATAGGTGCAGCCGTGAGGCAGGAATCTCCAAAGTTGCTGGACGTGCTGAAGCGGAACGGGAGCTGAGGCCAGTAGGTCTCCAGATAGGCGGTAGGGGTGGCGTGGAAGTCGTGGCAAACAAAGGTCCAACCACCAGAGCGGGCAAAGGTGCGGAGGGTGTCAGTATTCCCGGAGGTGTAGGTGAGGGTGATCTCCCAGGGTTGCTCAATGCCTCCGCCTGGGTCAGAAGGGTCACCAAGTATGCCGTCGGCCTCTAAGATGTCCGTGATGGCCTTGGGTATTGGCTCGTCCAGGTGTATAGCTTCGAAGAGGGTATCTTTTTGGGCCGTGCTCAGGCTGGAGGCCATCACCTGGAACCCTGTAAGAACGACACCAGCTGAGGACCATAGCCAGTATTGGGGGGTTCGGTCGTCGGCTGCGTTGCGGTCGGTTAGGGTCCCCCCGTCAACATCCGCCCGGGTGAGACTGTTGTAGGTTCCAGACTCGGCCGCGTCTCTTGTCCACCACTTCTGCCGATGGAATACCGCGAGGACACAGCGGCTCAGCTTGGTCGTAGTTTGAGTGTCATCAATGAAGTTCGGACTACTGGAGGTATTCCAGAAGTATCGGGTATAGGTCTCAGAGCCGGGCGCGGTCTCATTCCAGATACCATCAAGCCACTTATACCCGTCACCATAGGTACACCCTTCGGCATTTTGCCCGACCGGCGCATCAATCAAGGCCGGGCTATCACCGTCTTGGATTATCTTCTTTTGGTTTTCTGAAGCGGGCCAGCCGTCTTCCTGATACCAGCCGGAAGCGCAGTCGTCGGGGTCATGGCCGGGGCCAGTGTTACAACAGTCGGCGTCGTCGTTGTATCCGCAACACGCAGTACCGACCGGGGGGAAGGTACCAGTACATGGCGGGTATAAATTGTCTTTTTGGTACCACCAGACATAGGTCTCTGTTGGATCCTCATGTTGAAAGTGGACATACCGGCAGACAATGTCAGAGGAGGAGGGGCAGTTGGTGACCTGAAGATATCCGTAAGTGTTCAAGCAACCGCAAGTAGGCCCGGAGGCTTGCGAATAGTTTATTAGGGTATGGGCTGAGTCGAACTCTGGGCGCTCACAGCGATACTCCAGCCGCTCCGTCAGGGTGTGGCAACATACACCACCGGCAGAGGTTGCCCCCTCCCACACGAGGCAACTCTCCCCACAACAGCAGAGGCTTGGACTCATTTCTTCACTGCCTCTTCGAGTACCTTCTCGCGTTTCCGCTGGCCTGGGCTCGGCACCATGAAGCCAGCAGCACCACCAAGAAGCCCGGTCAAGATAGCGGGCGCGCCGATCATGGCCGCTGTTTCTTCAATTAAGCCAAAGGCGCGGGAGGTCGTGTCGTCACCTTGGGCGGCTAACTCGTCGAGGAGTTCGGCCTCTTTCCTAGCAGATGCACTTGCCGCCCGGAGCTGGGATGGTGTCGCCAAGCCGTCCTTAATGTACTTAAAACCGGATACTTGACAACCGGCCAAGAGATACACCGCGAGAACCAGTAACACCGCAATAAGGAGACTAAAAAGGATGTCTTGCCGTACTTGTTTCTTCATGGCTATCGGCTCTCCAGCATCTCAACACGCCTTGCTAGGGCGTGAAGTTCGGTTTGGGTTTTGATTGATGCCCCGGCAAGGTCGCGGGTTATCTCCGCAAGCTCAGCAAGGTCGCGGGCATTCACTTCTATCGTCTTTCCTGAGCGGCCAATGCTAACACCTACAGCAGCAAAGCCGCCTATGAGGGCGAAGAGTTGAAGCCACTGGACTACCTCATTTTTTGCCATTTCTTTCTCTCAAGTTATGTGACGATATCGGCAGTGAGTGGGGAGCCCGAAACTGTAACGTTAACGCTGCACTGTTCTGCTGTTACGTACGCATTATAGTTGTCTGTGCCAGCCGTGCCGGTTGGTATTGTGATCGTTGCCGGTTGGTCCATTTCGAGCGTGCCATCGATTAGATAGTTGATAGTGATTTCCGGGGCTGGGTCTCCTGTAGCCGTCCAACTGAGAGTAGCGTCTGATTCTTCTACCGGGCTAGCTGGAGACACCGCAAGGGAACCCACTGTGGCCGGTACGACTTCCCGCAATGTTGCCGCAAGTTCTAAAGTATCTGAGCCGACTGAATTGTATATCGTGCAAACGAGCCGGATCTCATCTCCTGCGCTGTAGCTCTCTCCATCTGGAAGGGTAGTGCCGATGTTGTTTAGTGGGTGGATAGGGACCCCTGTATCCTCCCAACCTGTCTCCAGTTCACCCGGGATGAGCACGTCATTGACATACCATGCGCGTTGCACGTAAGTAATGCCGGGTACTCCTGCTGAAAAATTCAATTGAACTTTCCATATTTTTTCTATGAACGGCACCCCGTCCCAGGTGGAGACCGCAACGAGCCCGTCGGTTTCATCGAAGTATGGAGCAAAGGCTCCGGAGATAGTCGGCACTACTTCGGGGGTTTCAAGATAATCCCCGGTGCCTGCGTTGTTGATTCCGGCAACTTTTGCGGTGAGCTTCTTCCTTACCAAGCCAGCGGGTGGGCTGAAGGTTGCCGCGGTCGTCTCAAGCTCAACAACAGAAGCCGCTTCGCTGATGTCGTAGGAAGTGCCGACCGTTGCCCCGAGCGCGTTAAGTGGCTCATAGAAAGTACCACCCTGAGAATTGCTATAGCCAGGGGAGGACATGCCCCGAGTTGAATACATGCCTCCGTAAAGCCAGCCGTGAGTAGGGTGGAAAAAGTAATAGGGTGAGCCTGAATCACCGCTACCTACTAGCATATTCTTGGCTCCGATTCCCTCATCCTCAGAGCTTGTTATAGGGTGGTTGCCATAGTTTGCGGCGTGGCTTGTCGCTTTGACATTCCAAAGGCGTGCCGCTTTGCCTTGGGAGTCAACCAGCAAGATCGGAAAGCCAAAACCGAAATCCGCCTTGGACCAGAAGTCTTCATCCCAGGGCGTGAAGAACTTGGTCCCGGCCCGGGTGAGGCTGCCATCCGCATCGGACTCGCTTGAGTCAAAGGGAACCGCGACCAAGTCGCCAGCGGTTTGGACCTCACGCCCGGACCAATCCAAATCATAAGTAAACAGCGTGCCGGAGGAGTTGCGGAAAGATACGTCTGAAAATTGGTCCGGTACAACGTTGGCAAAGTGTGCGCAGGCGATCACGGTTCGCGAGTCCCAAAGGACCATAGGGCAATATCCGCTGTTGTAGTGGTTAACGTCTTGGGGATCTGTGGGCGTGCCGTAGATCCTATTGTTGAGCTTCCTATCCCTCAGCCCAATACCTGAACAGTCAAAGCCAGACCAGACACCAGCAACCGGCCAAGAGCTGGTCCGAATAGACGTAATTGAGACAGGGGAACCAGAAGAGGGCGTCCCGTCATAGTTCCAGAGATCCCAGGTGCCGGGGTCGCTTACGTTGTAGCTGGAAAGATACATGGTTAAATTCCGTAGGTGTAATACCACTTATAAGCGGCTGAGGTGATCTCGATATCTGTAGTAAAGTCAACAGAGCACTCAGAAACACCCGCAACAACTGGGTCGGGAAGAATCGCGGCCGTCTCAACAGTTGGAGAAAAAGCCGCATCTTCAAGTAGCCAACTGAGGACCAGTTCATCTGGCAAATTGGCGTCGATTCGTATCACTGCGTTCGTTTCACTTGTTGCCGTTGGGGGTCCGGCGTATACCTCGAGCCGCCCCTCAATACTTCCCAAGGTCTCAGTAGATAAAAGGCAATCGTAGATGCCGGGGGCGAGCTTGGTGGTCTGCTCTGCTGTGAGTGTGCCGGTCTTCTTGTGTTCGTTGCCAGTTCCGGCCACCTGGGCAAGTGTGGCGGTAACGGACGCATAGCCGCGCACGCTCACCTCCGCATCCTCAGAGGTCACGTCTACCGGGAAACCGTCGTCAATGTTGAAAGTTGAAGTGTCCCAGAAGTACACCTGAAGCGGTTGGGAATTTGTTTGGATTATTCGCGGCATAGTTAGCAAACCACCAAGTTGGAAACGTCGATATAAGCCCCAATAAGCTGGACGCGCTCATCTGTTGCTATGGGCTTGACAGTGAAGGAGGGCCAAAGGGAGCGCGCGTATCCTTGGTAATGGGTTGAGGTGTTCCCGGCTTCGCGGAGGTTGCGCACGTTGGCAACTGTTCCGGTAGCGGTTTCAACTTCATAGTCCCAGATGTCAGATTCACCCGCTGCCGCTGAAGCTGAGAGGATCGTCCCCGATTGCGGGGAAGGGATAGCCGCTAGATATGGCTTGCCCCCGAGCACCGAAACGGGCACACAATATACGAGGTTGTTCTCCTCGAGATGCCAGCCGCCCAGGTTGAAGGCGCGGAGTTCGTAGTCTCCTAGGTCCTCATATTCTGGGTCTTCTTGACCGTCTTGGCTGTCTTCAATGTCCAAGGGGATCACGTCAACCGTGTAGTCTGGAGCCGCATAAGTTGACGAGACGCGATAAAGCCCTATCGGTTGGTATTCGTCGCGGTAACCACTGAACTCGGCATCCCCGCGCACTTGGTCTACCTCGCCACCCATTGAGGCGATACGGTCGCTCAGTTCTGGTAGTCCTTGGATATTGAAGGGGGGCAAGAACATCAGGAGCCAATTCCTTTGGAATACACCCACGCTCTCAAGTCTAAGGCGAGATCATAGTTGCCCCAAGTTGTACCGCCTTCAGTGGTGCCGATCATAGAGAACGGGTCGTACCTTGTCGCGGTTGGGCTTGGATATCCTCGGTACCCGGTCAAGTTCATAACGAACGGGTACGGCTGGAACCACTTGCAATAGGCATGGAGTATGTTGTCATCTGGGTTGGGTTCAAAGTAGAAACCGCCCCCGCTTCCACGCGCTGGAATTTGTTGCATAAAGGCCAGCGCGTCATAGGTGAATCGAAAATCGGCCCGGCTCCACTTTGGATTAAGTGGCGTGACGTTCACCCCGTCGAACTTAATAGTACCGGCTGGACATCCGAACATAGGCCACGCGCTCCGGGTGTTCACACACCGATCTGCCAGATATGGCGCGTCCATGCTTGAATCGATTACGCAGTTGATAGAGTAAGTTCTCTGAGGTATTGGCAGACTGATCGCGGCCCCGGCTGCGTCGATCCCTTTCCACTTGTTGGGGTCGGCAGTTCCTCCCACGCTATCGGCTCCGGGGTCGTTCCCGTCATAGGTGAGCCAGTGCCCGTTGCCTTGCCCGTAAATCTTTTGTTCATCTGAGGCGCCAGCGTTAAAGACTTCAAAAGGAATCCATGAAGACCAGTTAAAGCCCGCCCCGCTTCCGTGTCCTGATAAGGGGTCCGACTGAGGGACATGGGTTACGTCGTATTCGTCGGGGTCTGTGGTCGTGTCGTCTTTGAGTGTGATATCCCGAACCCGGTACAGCTTGAGAGAGCGAGTCCCGGAGGCCGAGGAGAATCTCCGGTACTGTCCGAAGTAACAGGAATCATCCGCCGAATCCTGGACCGGCCAAAACACCTCCGCGCGGACGGTGACCTCAAAAGTGAACGGGGCCGCTAGGGGCCGGGCATCAATCGATGTAACTATCGGCCCGGGTCCCTCATAGCTTGAGCTACAACCAGCCGCCCACCATTTAGAATCCGTGATCTCTTCCCCTACGCGGAGATTCAATTGATACGGCAGCGGGGGACTAGAGGGGAGCTCAGTCAGTGCGCGGATAGCATCCTCAGCCGTTGCGGTTGGTGATACTCCTTCGTCGGGGTCCTCTTTGAAAATATACACGCGGGTATAGGTCGAGCCGGAAGCACCATCAACCGAAGACACCGCGCGGGAAGATGCTGTCTCTGTGAATATCCAATCGAATGCCGTAGTCATGGGGAACGCCTAGTCATCCAGTCCTGGAAGATTAGCTCTCCCGACATCACAGGGAGCTCCTTTTTGCTATCGCCAATCAGCCAAGATAGGAAGTCATTGAGATACTCCAAGACCTGAGCCAAAAGGGGTCCGATCTTGTCCGCTAGAATCATCTGCATACGCTCAAGTGTGTAGTTCAGTTTCACTTGCTGGTTTTGGAATGCTGGCGAGTACTTCGCAGCCGCTCCTACCGCTCTTTGGGCTAAGCCACTCGCCCCGCCTACCGCTCCTAATCCAAGCCCCGCACCAACGCCCAGGGCTGCGCCTTTGACTGCTGTCCCCGCTGCACCCGCTGCCGCGCGCGCTCCTCGTCCGAGTGTGCTGTTCACCGACTTTGAGAAGCCGCGCACCATGCCCCCGGCTTTTTTTATTCCTCGGGAGAGGCCTCGGGTATTGGCACCGATTGAGACGATGAGGTTGCCCAACTTACCAGCCATTCGTTAGCCTTCCTTTCAGCCTCTTCGCGGGCTCGTCCTTGGTCCTGTGTTTCTCTGTCTAAGTATGCCCATTCAAGGAACTCTTTTCGGCTCATACTTTCGATTGTGTTAACTGTCGTACCGAGTTGTTGAGCGAGGCCGAACATTGCGCGCCGCTCTTGGGTCAATTTCCCCGGATGGCTTCCTCGCCGAAACCAAGTTCATTAAGTATCCGCTGTAGCACGTTCACTGGAACCTTTGCCACTTCTTCAGTTGAAGAGAGAATCGGCTCCCCTTCTTGCGTGCAGACGCACGCCTGGAGAAGAGCAAGACCGGCCTCCTCTGTATCGGCCCCGTCGGGGCTGTTGTATTTGTCGGCTATCTCCTGCGCTTCTTTTTGGGTTATGTGGCGGAGATAGACCTCCCCGTTCAGCTCGGGGATGTGGAGCGGTTGGAGCTTCTCACCGATGAGGTCTGCCTTGTCTATATTCATGAGGGGTTCGCGTCCTCGCATTGGAATTCGTAGGTAACTTCTACGGTCGAGTCGCCCATGATTGATATAGAGGGCGTGCCGTTTATAAACGCATGCCAGCCGTCGGTAGTGGCTCCGTCTGAGTATGAAATAACCAGAGAGTTGCCATGCCACGTCGGTACGGTGGCGGTTCCAGCCGCAAGTGCGAGCGCGGTGTAATGACAAACTACAGTTATTGAGGGAGCCTGAGAGCGGCCGGGGCGTACCTTTTGGTACGTATCGTTGAGCGTGGTAACTTCGATCACATCGCGAGGGGCCGCGTTAATTGAAACACTCACCACGTTAGATATTAAAACCTCAGAGCCGGTCGGACCAAAAGAGACGGAAGTTCCATAGCCAGGAATAGCCATTTTAAGATTCCCAATAGAATACTAGAGTAGTCACAGTTCGAGTGTATACCGGATCGCGGGAGCCATCAAAGGGGGGAGAGGCGTCTCCGGCTGTGTCTTGAATCACAACCACACCCGAGTAGCCGGTTGGAGTTGTTCCCCTGAGTGCCTCTTCTACGTCTCCCGATAAGGTTGCCGCGTCGGCTTCGCTTCTTGCGATACAGTCAACTTGGACCGTTGCCACACGCGTACTGTCGTTTTGGATAAGTCCCGCAACGCGCTCGTCGGCTTCTACGCGGTAAGCGATCCGGGGGAATTCGGTACCCTCATCGTCGATATATGGGCTCACGCGGTCGGAGACTTGGCCTTTGATAGCCGTATCAGTTGAGAGCATTGAATGGATTGAGGTTTCTAGGCTCATCCCCTCTTCCTATCTGCGCGGCCTCGACCGGGTAAAGACCGGAGGTCTTTGGCGGTTGCGAGTTTCCCGGTTGCGCGGAAGTGGTCAACTTGCTTCTTCATGTTCTGAGATACTATCCGGATCATCTGTTTCCGCATCTTCAGGGCGGTGCCCATACGCGGCCCGGTACCTTTTGGGAACCCCTTCCACTTCCTACCGTCGTAAGTGCCCGACTCCATCCAGTGGAGCGGTACCTTGCTCACGCCTTGGAGGAGCCGGAACCCTCCATGTTTAGTTTGACCAATTGCGCGCCGTTTGAACTTCGACTTTGTTAACCCGCCCCGCATCCGGATCCAACGCGAATTATTTGAATACTTCTTCTTTGACAACTTGCCGCGCCGTCCATGCGGTACCGACCGGACCGCCTTGATAGTCTCAGCCGCCAAGAGCCTCTCTACATCGTTGAAGGATCGTTCAAGGGCGTATTTTTTAATCTTCCCTTCAAAGGCTTTGAGGCTTTGCTCGATGTCCCGATATTGGACAGCCATATCTATGTCGAGCGAGCCGCCGACGTACCTGCCGCGCTTGTTGGCTTGCTTGTTGGTGAGTTGTCCGGATAACTGCTTGAGGGCGCGAGCATATCGGTGAGGCCATAAGGCGTATTGCGCATTGAAGCGAGGGCCCCGGCTTATAGTAGCCCCAGTGCGGACGCCCCAACGACTGGAGAAGGCAGCCGCAGCGCGGACGGCTCCAGCAGCTATACCAATAAGGGGAAATGGCATCAGGTACCCGCCTCTTCTACATCAAGCAAAAGCTCCCTGTGCCTCATCTTCACATCCTCAGTGCCGGTAATTTGCCACTGCCTACCGTCATACAAAAGGCGGTAAGTAGTGTCGATCTTCAGGTCGGGCATCCACCGCATACGGAGTGTGTAGCGGTCTTGGGTAACGGTTCCTTGTGACTCTTCGAGCTGATCGCTTGAGTTCTGCAATACTGCCGCGAATACCGTCCGCGTATCGGTGAAGGTGTAGGAGGCTTTGCCGGTCGAGTCTCTGAGGACTGTAGGCTTTTGGATCACAACTGGCGTACGTAGTTGGCCCGTTTGCATCAGTTGATCCCGGAGAACATCGCGACTAGGTCGTTGTAGTTGTTCGGTACTGTTCTCAATTCAACCGGGGCGGTTGCTTCTCTTGATTCGTACCAGTGGCAACAGAGTTGAAGAATGCACATCCTACAAAGTGTGAGGATGACTTCGTCGGTTCCGGTTGTGTACTCAATCTCAACCGCTGTTGTATCAACTCCCGACTCGAACTCCACACGCGGGAAAGCGTAGCGGTGCAGAAGTGTAAAGTCCTCAGCCGCTACCGTTTCTAGGCTGTCCTCGTCTTTACCAGCTTTGGGAAAGCCCGCGCTGATTGTTGGGGACTTGGTGCGGTTAAGGTCTACGGTTTTGCCGCTGGTGAGGAGTTTATACTTTGCACCGGGGAAGCTCTGCCGGGTGTCTTCTTCCACTTTGAGTTGGGCCGCGCGTAAGAGTGTGAGAATGTATGCATCGTCTAGCTCGTGATTGATGCGCATGTGTGCCTTCGCTTCTTCAAGAGAAACAACAGAAGGCGACACGCTGAGAAGGTAGTTGCTCATTGAGTGAGGAGGGCCCCGAGGGGCCCCCCCTCCGCGAGGACGGTAATCAGATCAGGCGGAAACCATCTTTGAGAAGGCGGTTGCCTGGGTGAGTTTGAAGTCTGACCGCATACGCGCTATGAACTTAACAAGCGCGGCAGAGCTTTGGCTGTAAGGGTCTTGGAACATCTGAATCCCTGCACGTTGCCAAGTCTCAGCAAAGGACCAGTCGCCAATGATCGCGTCAAGTGTTCCGTCGGTAATGTTCATATATGGACTCACACGGTACGGGATACCGCCGATAGTGCCGGGGACACCGTCGCGCAGGTCTGAGTACCTATCGGATGGCTTCCAGATCGGCAGATCATCACTACCAGAAGTCATCTTCCGTAGTGCCTTCACAAAGTCATCAGAGCAGAGTATCGCGGTAGTTGGCCGGGACCTGTACTGAGGAGATACGCCAAAGATAAAGTCCCATACATTCGCATAAGTTAGGGCGTCCAGATATGTGGAAGAGTCCGCTACTCGCTCGGTCTCTTGAGTTACCTGGGTCTTAAGACCAACCGGCTCGGTTGTTCCACCACCTTGGATCGAGTCGTTCTCCTCACCACGCCCAACGAGCATACCAATTCGGCTGCCGACGTAGCTCTCAAGGTTGAAGCTCGAATCCTGCAAGAGTTCAACAGAACACCATACCTCCGGTCTACGCATGAAAGCACCAACCGCAACCGATGAGGTTGCGAGACTTGCTGTGTCTGCTGCTTCAATCTCGGTCGTCTCCGCTACGCAGTCAGCTTTACCAATTGCCGCGCCTTCTATCACGATGTTGGTGTCCATCGCTGAAGTTTTGACCTGCCCTAGTTGGCGGATTACGTTCTCTTGGTAGAGCTTCTCGACGATGTAGTTGGTCCACTCTTCCGGAACCTGGGCCGAGTTGGTGCTTGAAGTCATCACCGCCCGATATTCTGGGCCAGCTTCGCGCCTCATCCAATTATCGAAAGCCCGATATTCAGAGTCAGGCGCAGCGGTTGCTAGGTCAGATCCAGCTTCTGCCGATGGTCCGAGCTTCAAGCCGGGCCGTTCTACAGATTCCCCGAGAGACTTAAGGCGGCTGGTTCTCTCTTCCTTTTGGATTTTGTCGGTGATGGCGTCCGCATCGGAGAACATCGCGTCAACTTTGCGCTCCTCCTCCGCTGTGATCTCTCCATCATCCTTCTCAATAATTGCGCGCGCCTGGGCATAAAGCGTAGCGCGCTCTTCCATTAATGTTGTGACGCTCATCGTGTAAGGCTCTCCAATGTCCGAAGGGCGCGGTTGCGCCTGGGGTTTTTTAACGCTGCGCGGCTGTTGGGATAAGCCCCAACATCTACCAAGCTGCACTCAACAAGAACCGCTTCGCGGATAGTTCTTTCTTTGTATCTGTCGCCATCGGTCCATTCGTCGCGCTGCGCAACAAAGCCAAAGCTCATTGACCCATCAAGCGAGCCGTCGGCAAGCAATGCCGCAACGTCGCGCGCTTGGGTTGTATCTGCTAGACGCGCTGAGAATTTGATCCCCTCGCTATCGGCCTCCAAGGTCAAGCCTGAGCGCGTGGTTGTAAGTGGTAGCGCGGAGATGTCGTGGTTCCAGTACAGCCCAACCGATCGCTCGCTTGAGAGGGAGCGATCGAAGGCGCGGGAGTCGATGGTCTCGATGAAGAGCGAGCGGCCATCCGGTAGCGGCCTGGACGGCTCGCCAAAGCGCACCGCGTACCCTTCTAGGACATTCCCTTGTATTGAAGCACTCGCAACCCTCCGCCGTTCAATCTTCACGCCGCCGCCTCCTCTTCTTGTGGCTTCACTTCTGGGGGCTTCTGCCCCTTCTGGCTCTCCACAATTCGAGCAGCGGCTTCTGGATCAACACCGGCTGCGATAATCAATTCCTGAGCAGCAACCGAAGATATGGTGCCGAGCGTGATACCTTCCAACAACTCAAGCACTGAGGCGATCTGAGCGCCGTTGAGACCCTCGGCCACCGCTGGCTCCTCCACATCGGCAGAGGCGGCGGGCTGGGCTTGGGTTGGTTCTCCTTCGCTCTCTTCGGGTTTGAAGGTGAGGGAGTCGCCGTCTTGTTGTTCTTCTTCTTCCAGAGGTGGAAGCCCGAGCCGATCGCGCGCCTCAGTTGGAGTCAGTAACCCAGAGCCAACAGCCTTGGACAGTGTGTCCACCTGGGTGGCAAAGGTTCCACCAGCTATGCGAGTGAAGTCGAACTCAAACGA
>TARA_R110002020_G_scaffold34324_2_pt1 | contig 14087 bp, 11 predicted proteins | sample TARA_R110002020 | Tara Oceans TARA_R110002020 (sample SAMEA4396489) | marine metagenome | biome: Westerlies Biome; feature: [MES] marine water layer (ENVO:01000295) within the mesopelagic zone...; material: water (ENVO:00002006), including particulate matter (ENVO:01000060) such... | reverse complement strand
CCGGCCAAGCCCAAGGCGCTGCCCAAGCCGAAAAAGCCCAAGGCGACCGTCGACAAGCAATAGTGCCTTCGGCACAGAGACAAAGGCCCGGAGCGATCCGGGCCTTTTGCTTGCTCTGTCATGGAAATGCTAAACAGCTGCGCTATCGGCCTGTGCTGCCTCGCTTTGCCGGTTCATCTTGCCAAACCATATCCTGCGTTACCTGTTCGTCCTTGCCATCGGCCAGAACATTGGCTGGGGCACGGTTGGCTTTTTGGCCGTGGTGGGCAGCGATATCGCTGCCAGTCTGGACCTGCCGCCGCCGCTGATCTTTGCCGGCAGTTCGGTCTTCTATGTCAGCATGGGCCTGTTTGCGCCGTTGCTGACGGCAGCCTTCATTCGTTTCGGCGCTAGAACGCTCCTCGCCGCGGGGTCACTCGGCGCCGGGCTCGGCTTTGCCGTCATGGCTGTCAGTCAGGAGGCCGTGTCCTACCTTGCCGCCTGGGCCATTCTGGGGCTTGCCGGATCGGCATCGCTGTCCACGGCTGCCCATATCGCGCTCAATGAGGCGCTCGGCGCCAGGGCCAAGAACGCCATTGGTGTTTTGATGCTGGCTTCCGGGCTATCTGGGACGCTGTTCTTGCCCCTGACCGCCTTCCTTGCCCACGCAGCCAACTGGCGCCTGGTCTGCGCCAGCTATGCCGTGCTCCTGCTCGGTGCCGCCGCGCTCTATACGCTGGGACTGCCGGCCCCCAAGGCGCCGGGCGCCGCTGAGCTGGCAGCGACCGGCAAGGGCGCGCCTGCGGCGCCCAGCACTTTCTATCTCATTGCCGCCGCCATCGGACTGAACGCCTTCGTCACCTTCGGCTTTTCGGCTATTCTGATTGAGCTGCTCAAGGGACTGGGCGTGCCGCTGCCCACGGGGGTGGCGCTGGCCTCGTCGCTGGGCGTCATTCAGGTGCTGGCTCGCGGCTTTGATCTGCTGGGCCGGCGGTGGGACGGACTGGCCACGGCCCTGGTCGCCGGACCGGCTTTGGTGGTCTCGCTGATGGTGCTGCTGCTGCTCGGCCCGTCCTGGCCCGGCCTTATCGGTTTCATCGCGATCTATGGCGTGGGCAGCGGTGCCCTGGCCGTGTCCCGCGCTACCATGCCTCTCGTTTTTTACGACAGGGCCGACTATGCCCGCACCGTAACCCGCGTGGCCCTGCCGCTCAATCTGGTCTCCGCGGCCGCGCCCCCGACGCTCATCGCCTTGCTGGACAGCGTGGGTCCCTCCGCGGTCCTGGTTGCAGCCTTGGTCTGTTCAGGTCTTGCCGTTGTCCTGCTGCTGCTGCTGAACCGGCGCCGGCCAGCGGCCTCGACCACCGGGTAGCGAATGTCCGCCCGTGCAGGGGCTTTACCATGCTGTATCGCCGAAAGACCGAACCATGCTGGCCTGATTGCGCGCTGTCATGCCAGCGTCACCAAGCTCTTCTATCGAAGTAATGTTACACCATTACGGAGACCGAGATGATCCGCCCTGGCCTTTATGCAGCCCTGTTGTGCCTGCTGCCTGTGATCCCCACTGCCTTGGCGCAGGATGAGCATGACCATGAAGCCAGTATCGGCAGCCTGACTATTGTGCATCCCTGGGCGCGGGCTGCTGCGGCAGGCGAGGATACCCTGGTTTTCCTCGAAATCGACAATGACGGGGCGGCCGTGCAACTGGCCGGGGCGGAGACCGGCATAGCCAGCAGCGTCGAGATTGTCGGGGCGGCTCTGGGCGCTGATGGCAAGATGATCTACCAGAGCGTGGGGGCAGTGCAGATCGCGCCCGGCCATTTCGCCCTTGAGCCCGATGGGTTGGGTCTGCGGCTGACCGGCCTGTCGCAGGATCTGGTGGCAGGCGACGAATTCGAGCTCGAGGTGATGTTCGGCAATGGCGATCACCTGGATCTGCATGTCGAAGTCGAGGCTGCCGATGCCACCGCCCATAGCCATGCGGGCCACAGCCACTAGTCATCCAGAAATCGGAGCCCGGCGGAGAGGCGTAGCTTCCTGGCTCCGCCGGGCCTCTGGTGGGGGAGTCGCGTTAGCGGCTCCCTTTTGGTCTAGCGCAGACCTTCGACGACGGGCCGGCGATAAATGAGCAGAGCGGGCAGGGAAGCGAGCACCAGGCCCAGTCCGACCAGGGCTCCGACCAGGCGGAATTCGCTCATGCCGATCTCGGCCCGCATGGCGACCCCGGTCTGCTGCGCCAGCGCTTCGGAGACAATGGCGGCAAAGCCCCAGCCCAGCAGCAGGCCGATTATGGCGCCGGTCACGATCAGCGCGGCGACATAGACCCAGACGGTGGCAAAGATGAAGCGGCGTGACGCGCCCAGCGCCCGCAATACGGCAAATTGCTGGCGCTGCAGATCAAGAATGGCGACGATGCCGGCCAGAATGGCCGCGACCACCAGGGCCTGGGCCGCCAGGGTCAGCGCGCTCATGATGGCGGTGGCGTCGCCCAAAAGGCTATAGAGCTCGACCAGCACCTCGGCCGGGAAGAAGGCCGTCGACTGGGACGTGCGATAGGCGCCGCGCAGACCATAGGCGGCCGCGACGTCCACGGGCTTGACCACGACGGCAGGCAGGCCGGGCAGGCTATCGGGGTCAAAGGGCGGGCCGATATGGCTGTCGCCGGGCAGGTGGCCGGTGCCCAGGCCATGGGCCGACCAGTTATATTCGATCGGCACGACCACGGCGCGGTCCCAGGGCGTGCCGGTGGGCTGCATGCGGCCGGTAATGGTGATGGCGGGATGGTCGCCATCGCCGCCGGGCACCGCGATGCCGGCTTCGATGGCGTCGGCCGCGGCATCGGCATCGGTGCCCGTCGCGCCGCCATGGCCATGGGAGACTTCAAGCTCATCCCCGATGGCATAGGAGGAGAGGGCGCCCACCACGGCCTCGTCGAGCGCGGCAAAGACGCGGCCCTCGGCCAGCCCGCCCGACAGATGCTCGACAAAGGCGGCGGTGGTGCCCACGACCGGCGCGTCACCGATGGCGTCGCCAAAGCCGATCGGGGCGACGAAATCGGCCTGGTCGTCTTCGAGCAGCAGCCGGGTAATGGCGGGGTCAAGCAGCGGCACGGCGCTGGGGTCAAGATAGACGGTGGAGAACAGCACGTCATTATGGCTGCCGGGCGCGGCGACGATGAGGTCGAACTTGTCGGCGGCCCGGGCGCTACCCAGGCGCAGAGCACGCTCCTGGGCGGAAATGGCAATGCCCAGGGCCACGGTCAAGGCGACAATGGCGATGAACAAAATGGCGGTGAAGCGGTTGCGGCGCAGCGAGGCCCAGGCAATGGGGAAGGGATTCACCGGGCAGCCTCGCTATGCAGCGTGCGGCCGTGATCGAGCTGCACGGTGGTGCCGGCCTCTTGGCGCAGGGCGGCATCGTGGGTGGCGACCAGCACGGTGCGGCCCTGTCCAAGCGCCAGATCACGTAACACGGCGATGACGGTCTGGCCTGAAGCCGCGTCGAGGCTGGCGGTGGGTTCATCGGCAAAGATCACGGCGGGATCGCCGATCAGTGCCCGGGCAATGGCGACGCGCTGCTGCTCGCCGCGTGACAGCAGCGCGACCTGGGCGCGGCGCTGCGGCACCTCAAGCTGGTCGAGCAGTGCGATGGCGCGGGGGCGGGCCGCGGCGGCCGAGAAGTGGTCGAACCAGAGCGGCACCAGCACATTGTCGAGCGGGCTCAGCTCCTCGATCAGGTGAAAGTTCTGGAAGATGAAGCCGGCATGCCGGCGCCGCCAGCGATCGCGCTGGCTCTCGCGCATCCCGGCGAGGTCCTGGCCGGCCCAGGCGACGCTGCCGGCGTCAGGCTGCAACAGGCCCGAAAGCAGATAGAGCAGGGTGGATTTGCCGGAGCCGGAGGGGCCGGCCAAAGCGGTCAGGGTGCCCGGCACCAGGGTCAGTTCCGGCAGGTCGATAATGCCTTCGCCCGCAAAGGCAAGGCGCAGGCCGGCTGCGGCCAGGTTCAGTCCGGGCATGGAGCGCTTTCAGAGGCGGGTATAGGTGGTGTCGAGCAGGCGCACCTTGCTGACAAAGCCGGTGGCCGCGTCGGTCTTGATGCCGGTGTCGAAAGTGCCTTCCACCCGGATAAGATTGGAAAAGCGGGTGAATTCCATGTCGCCCTCGAAATAGGAGACGACAATGTCATTGGGCCAGTCCGCCGCGTCATTGCAGAAGGGGCAGGTGGCCATGGGGATCTTGGTCAGCACGAAGAAGTTGATCTCGGGCTTCAATGGCGGGGCCATATAGCCGGTCATCTCGATGCGCTGGCCCTGCAGGGCGATAGCGGCTTCGGAGAGATCCTTGCCGCGCGCATACATGTCGCGAAAGCGCAGGCTGGGCGTATTGGCAAAGGCGGGGGTGATGGTGGCCAGGAGCGGCGCGGTGGCGAGGGCGCCGAGAAATGTGCGTCTGTCCATGAGCATTATCCCTTCCATCTGATACGGAGCTCAAAATAGCGCCGTCAGGCATCAGGCATATGACACTCACTGCTTCGTGAAAAGACAGGGCCGCCGGCGTGAACCGGCGGCCCCTCAGGCGAGGCTGCTTACTTGGCAGCGTTCAGTTCAAGCGCCTTGGCCATGACGTGGTAGATCATGTTCTGCTCGATGACGCCGTCGAACAGGTAGCCCTGTGGGCCCTGGGCGAAGATGGTGACGTCGTCGCCGGCATGGCTTTCCGAACCCATGGGGATCAGCGCCTGCTGCAGGAAGTCGATATCGGTGGTGTCGACATCCTTGAGGTCGGCACGGATGGTCAGCGGTGCATCGGCATCGGCGCCTTCCGGACGGGTCGGGGGGTTGGCTTCGTCATAGGAAGCGGCGCCCGGGCCGTTCATGTAGCCAAGCGTGGTATAGGCCTTGCCATCGTCGGCCGTGCCGGCAATGCCCAGGATCGGGTTGCCGCGCACCGGGTAGCCGGCAATGGTGAAGACGTGGCTGTGGTCGGCGGTGACCAGGATCAGCGTTTCTTCGGGGTTCACGGCGTCATAGGCAGCCTGCACGGCCTCGGACACGGCAATGGTGTCGGTCAGGGCGCGGGCGGCATTGCCGGCATGGTGGGCATGGTCGACGCGACCGCCTTCGACCATCAGCACGTAGCCGGTGTCGTTCTTCTCGAGAATTTCGATGGCCTTGGTGGTCATCTGGGCGATCGAGGGCTCGCCACCGGCATCCTTTTCGCGGTCGGCTTCATACTGCATGTGGCTGCCGTTGAAGAGGCCCAGCACGCGGGTGGTGTCGGCGCCCAGGGCGTCGAAGCCTTCCTGGTTCCACACATAGGTGCCGTCATTGTGCTTGGCCTGCCAGTCGGCGATCAGGTCGCGATCCTTGCGGGCGCCCATGCGGGTGGCGTCTTCCGGGTCGGCCTGGCTGTCGAGCATGAAATTGGCGCGACCGCCGCCAAAGGCGACTTCAAAGCCGTCACCGAAGGACCAGTCAACCAGCTGCGCGGCAATATCGGCGCAGGTGCCGACGGCGTCTTCTGGCAGCTGGGTGTCGTTTTCCCAATCGCGCGCCACGGTATGGGCATAGGCGGCAGCCGGGGTGGCATGGGTGATGCGGGCGGTCGAGATGATGCCGGTAGCCAGACCAGCTTCTTCGGCCTGTTCGAAGATCGACTTGGTGGTCGAGCCAGCCTGGCTCGAGCAATCTTCCAGCACGGCCGTCTGGTCGACACCGATGGTGCCGTTCAGTGACTTGACGCCCGAGGTGATGGCGGTGGCAGTCGGCGCGGAATCGGCGACCTGGCTGTCATGGGTATAGGTCTTGACGAGGGCCGTGTGCGGCAGCAGCTTTTCGAAGGCGAGCGAATGGCTCTCGCCGTCGACGCCGGCATTCTGGCCTTCCAGGATACGGGCAGCGGTGATGGTGGGAACCGACAGGCCATCGACGATGAACATGATGACATTCTTGGCCTTGCCGGTGTTCGGCTGGACGGCTTCCTTGGCGGCAAGTTCAGCCTGGGCGGCGAGGAAGTAGCTGTCATCAGCCTGCGGCAGGGTCGACTGGGCAAAGGCGGGAGCCGTGAGAGCAATCACGGATACGCCAGCCACAAGGGCACGGGCGAAAGAGGTCATGGGAGCTTCCTGAGTGTCATTGATGGGCCGTAACACGGCTGCGTGAACACTAGGCAATGGCTATGACAGATCGATTGCAGGTCTGTGACGGTTACCAGACAGCGCGGGCAGGCATCGTCAACCGGTAACGTCGAGGTTACTATATAGTTGTTTCAGGCCATGACCTTGGCCGGGCGGCGCAGGATGAAGGCGACCAGAAAGCCCAGATAGACCAGGCCCGGGACCAGCAGGGCATTGAGGCCCAGGCCGGCATAGCCCAGCCCGCCCAGCAGGCCCCCCAGCAGCAGCGAGAACCAGACCAGCAGATGCTGGGCCCAGCGCCAGGTCGGCGCCAGGCCGCGCAAAGCCCGGGCCAGGTCCTGGCCGGCGGCGAAGAGCGTGCCGGTGACAAAGGTCGTACCCAGCCGCACCGAGCCGGTCGAGGGCAGGATGGCATTCTGCGCGCCGGCGCCGGCGGCCAGGAACAGCATGAACTGGCGCGGCGGGCTGCCCAGAGCCGCGCCCACCAGCGTGGCCACAAAGCTCAGCACCACCAGGGCCGTGACCAGGCTCGAGCCCCAGCGCGGTCCGGCCAGCAAAGCCAGCAGCGAGCCGAAAAAGCTGCCGACGAAAAACAGACCCACCAGCGAGCCGGTGAGCAGCGCCACCGACCAGGTGCCCAGCGCCAGGGCATCGCCAAGCTGGGTAGTATTGCCGCTGACAAAGGAGGTGAAGTGCCCGCCCAGCTCGATGAAGCTGACCACATCGGAGAAGCCGGCCGAGGCGGTGAGCAGCAGGCCCAGGCTGAGTTGGGGGGTAGGCGTCATGGCGGTGGCCCGGGGGTGAGTCGCGCGCGACAGCCGCGCGCCTCAAACTGGCCGCTGGCGTGGCCCACGGCAAGGGGGTGGTGCACCGCGCCCCGGCAAATGTTAACAGCCTGCTAACCAATAGTTCCCAATCCCCGCTGTTCCCGCTGCACACACTCGACAAGAACAAAGCTGGAACATATAAGAACATTATAGCAACACGGGAGATGCAGATGCTGACCTTCATCAAGGACTTTGCCGCATTCGTTACGCTGGGCGCCTTCACCATCGGTTCGCTCACCTGGATGGATATCCTGGCCCGACTCGTGTGATCCTGACCCGTCTTCAGCAAAAGGGGGCGCCGGTCCTGCGGGTCGATGCCGCAAGCGGGCGATCCTCCTCTGGCTGCGCTGTGGATTGCAGCGTCGGGACGGTATGATCCGCGCCCCGCGTCCGTCATAAAGGTTGTCATGACAGGCCCCGGTTTTATCCATCTTCACGTCCACTCCGCCTATTCCCTGCTGGAAGGGGCTTTGCAGCTGGAAACCATCCTCAAGCTGGCGGGCGAGGACGCGCAGCCGGCGCTGGGCATTGCCGATACCGGCAATCTGTTCGGAGCGCTGGAATTTTCCGAAAAGGCCAGCAAGAAGGGCATCCAGCCGCTGGTCGGGGTGGAACTGGCCATCGACTTCGCCGCCGGCGAGGAGCGCATCAACGAGCGCGGTCACGTCGCCTGGGCCGGCAAATCCAGCGTGGTGCTGATCGCCCAGAACGAGACCGGCTTCGGCAACCTGTCGCGGCTGGTGTCGCAATCCTATATCGAGGGCGATGGCGGCACGGCGCGGGCCCAGCTCGACTGGCTGAGCCGCGAGCGGCTCGAGGGGCTGATCTGCCTCAGCGGCGGGCCCGAAGGCGCGGTGGATATGGCCTTTGCCCAGGGCCAGGACGGCAATGCCATCCGCCGGCTCGACCGGCTGGCCGAGCTGTTTGGCGAGCGCTTCTATATCGAGCTGCAGCGGCATGGCCGCGTGCAGGAGGCTGCCGTCGAGCCGCGTCTGGTGGACTATGCCTATCGCAAGGGCATTCCGCTGGTGGCGACCAATGAGCCCTTCTTCAAATCGGTCAAGGAATTCGAGGCGCATGACGCGCTGCTGGCCATTGCCGGCGGCACCGTGCTGGCCCAGACCGAGCGGCGCAAGCTCAACGACCAGTATTATTTCAAGACGCGCGCCGAAATGGCGGAACTGTTTTCCGACCTGCCCGAGGCGCTCGATTCCACCGTCGAGATCGCCCGGCGCGTCTCCTATCGGCCGCTGACGCGCAAGCCGATCCTGCCCAAATTCGCCGCGGCGCCAGACCTGAGCGAAGACGATGCCGTGGCCGCCGAGGCCGAGGCGCTGCGCGCCATGGCGGAGGAGGGGCTGCGCAACCGCCTCGCCAATCCCGGCCCGGCGCCCGGCAAGACCGAGGCGGAATATTGGGAGCGGCTGGAATTCGAGCTGGGCATTATCGCCTCGATGAAATTTCCCGGCTATTTCCTCATCGTGGCCGATTTCATCCGTTGGTCCAAGGCGCAGGGCATTCCGGTGGGGCCGGGGCGTGGTTCGGGCGCCGGGTCGCTCGTGGCCTATGCCACCACCATTACTGACCTCGATCCGCTGGCTTACAACCTGCTCTTCGAGCGCTTCCTCAATCCCGAACGCGTCTCGATGCCCGACTTCGACATCGACTTCTGCCAGGACCGGCGCGAAGAGGTGATCCGCTATGTGCAGCGGAAATACGGTACCGAGCAGGTCAGCCAGATCATCACCTTCGGTACGCTGCAGGCGCGCGCCGTGCTGCGCGATGTGGGCCGCGTGCTGCAGATGCCCTATGGCCAGGTCGACCGCATCTGCAAGCTGGTGCCGGCCAATCCGGCCGATCCCTGGTCGATCGAGCGGACGATGAAGGAAGTGCCGGCCTTCAAGCAGATGGCCGACGAGGACGAGACCGTGGCCGACCTGGTCGCCATTGCCAAAAATCTCGAGGGCCTGTTCCGTCACGCCTCGACCCATGCCGCCGGCATCATCATCGGCGACCGGCCGCTGCATGACCTGGCGCCGCTCTATCGCGATCCGCGCTCGGACATGCCGGTCTGCCAATACAATATGAAGTGGAGCGAGGCGGCGGGCCTGGTCAAGTTCGACTTCCTCGGCCTCAAGACGCTGACCACGGTGCAATATGCCGTCAACATGGTGAACCTCGATGGCGGCAGCTTCCGCATCGAGGATATCCCGATCGACGACAAGCCCACCTATGACCTTTATGCCAGGGGCGATACATTCGGCGTGTTCCAGGTCGAGGGCGCCGGCATGCGCCGGGCTTTGCTCGACATGAAGCCGGACCGCTTCGAGGACATCATCGCCATCGTGGCGCTCTATCGGCCGGGCCCGATGGACAATATTCCGATGTTCTGCGACCGCAAGCATGGGCGCGAGGATGTGGAATATCCGCACGAGGACCTCTCCAAGGTGCTCGACGAGACCTATGGCATCATCGTCTATCAGGAGCAGGTGATGCAGATCGCCCAGCTGCTGAGCGGCTATTCGCTGGGCGAAGCCGATATGCTGCGCCGCGCCATGGGCAAGAAGATCAAGGCGGAGATGGATGCCCAGCGCGAGCGCTTCCGCGAGGGCGCGATCAAGCACGGCCTCAAGCAGGGCCAGGCCGACACGATTTTCGACCTGTTGGCCAAGTTCGCCAATTACGGCTTCAACAAGAGCCATGCGGCGACCTATGCGCTCGTCTCCTACCAGACGGCCTATCTCAAGGCGCATTACCCGCATGAATTCCTGGCCGCGTCGATGACGCTGGACATGGGCAATACCGATAAATTGGCCGAGTTCCGCAGCGAGGCCAAGCGGCACAAGATCGAGCTGGTGCCGCCCTGCGTCAACGGCTCGCAGGTGGTGTTCTCGGTCAAGGACAAGCGCATTCTTTACGGCCTCTGTGCCGTCAAGGGCGTTGGCCGCCAGGTCGCCGAGCATATTGTGGAAGTGCGTGGCGATACCCCGTTCAAGGATCTGGGCGATTTCGCCCGGCGCGTTGATCCGCGCGTGCTCTCCAAGCGGACGCTCGAAACCCTCTGCAATGCCGGGGCGTTCGACGCCATCGTGCCGCGGCGCGAAGTGGCCTTTGCCGCCATCGAGGCGGTGATGGGCATGGCCCAGTCGCTGACCGCCGAGCGCAATGAGGGCCAGTGGAACATGTTCGATGCCGGGGAACCCGAAACCGTGCGGTTACCGGAAGGCGTGCCGGGCTGGTCCACCACCGAGCGGGCCGATCGCGAGCTCAGCGCCTTCGGCTTTCATCTTTCGGCCCATCCGCTGGACGCCTATGCCGACATGTTCGATAAGCTGCGGGTGCAGCGTTGGGCCGATTTCGAGCGGGCCGTCAAGGATGGCGCCTCGGCCGGGCGGCTGGCCGGCACGATCAGCGGGCGGCAGGACCGGCGCACCCGCAAGGGCACGCCGATGATGATCCTGACCCTTTCCGATCAGACCGGCAGTTTCGAAGTCATCGCCTTTTCCGAGCAGATCAACCAGTTCGGGGCGATCCTGTCACCGGGCAAATCCGTCATCCTGCAGGTGGGCGCCGACGAGCGCGCCGAGGGCGTCAGCCTGCGCCTGCTTTCCGCCGAGCCGATCGATGGCATCGAGGACAAGATCGACCGGCGCCTGACGGTATTCGCCGCCAGCGCCTCGTCCCTGGGCTCGATCAATGCCCAGCTCAAAAGGGGCGGCGAGGGGAAGGTCAACTTCGTCGTCATCCGCGATGGCGGGGCAAGGGAATATGAAATCGAACTGCCCGGGGCCTATCGGCTGACCGCCGAAGTGGCCGGCGGCATCAAGGCGCTGGACGGCGTCACGGATGTCAGGTTTCACTGATGCTGAGCCACCTTTCGCTTGGAGTATGGGACCTCGACAGGGCAGCAGAGTTTTACGACGCCGCGTTGGGCGCTCTGGGATATGTACGCCTTTGGACCGGGCAGCAGGGACTGGGATACGGACCGCCTGGCGGTGGCGAGCAGCTCAATCTTTTCCTACATCCGGACGCAAGGCCGGCCGGGCCCGGCTTTCATCTGGCCTTTGCAGCATCCGCCCCCGCTGAGGTGGCTCGCTTTCACGCCGCCGCCTTGGCCCAAGGTGGCATTGATCATGGCGCTCCAGGTCCACGGCCGCATTACGGCGCGAACTACTACGCGGCCTTCGTGGCCGATCCGGATGGGCATAGGCTGGAAGCGGTGTATCAGTAGCGCGCCAAAGTGCGGTGTAGGAGGAAGCAATGGCCAACAAGGTTACGGGAACGCTGGCCATTCTGATTGATGGTGACAACGCTTCACCCAAGATCATCTCGGGCCTCTTGGCGGAAATAGCCAATTACGGCGTTGCCAGCGTCAAGCGCGTCTATGGCGACTGGACCGGCCCCAATCTCAAGGGATGGAAGGCGAGCCTGCTGGAGCATTCGCTGCAGCCCGTGCAGCAGTTTGCCTATACGACCGGCAAGAACGCTACCGACGGGGCAATGATCATCGATGCCATGGACTTGCTCTATACCGGCCGGTTCTCCGGCTTCTGCATCGTCTCCAGCGACAGCGACTTTGCCCGGTTGGCGGCGCGGCTGCGCGAGCAGGGCGCCACGGTCTATGGCTTTGGCGAGCGCAAGACGCCACGCCCGTTCATCACGGCTTGCGACAAGTTCGTTTATTTTGATGTCTTGGGTGGCGAGGCGACGGACGTCGAGCCAACGCCGGCAATGCCTGCGGTGAAAGCGCAGCCGGCCGTGGCTCCAGCAAAGCCTACGGGCAGGGTCCCTTCGCTGGACAAGGCGGCGCTCGCCATGCTGGCGACAGCGGTTGAGGCGTCGGCTGATGAGGATGGCCGGGCCCATCTCGGCCAGGTCGGCCAGCACCTGGCCAAGCAATCCCCCGATTTCGACGCGCGCAACTATGGTTTCGCCAGGCTGTCCGACCTCGCCGAGGCATCGGGGATTCTGGTCGTCGAACGTGTCGAGGGTGGGCCCATCATGGTCCGGTTGAAACCCAAGGCGAGTGCAAACAGATAACGGTCGAGGCGGATATGAACTGGGTCTTTGACCCGTTCTCAGCTAGGCTTGCCGCGACGCGCACCACTCGACGCGTCACAAGGTGCCGGGCCGGGTTTGCCTGGCCCCCACTGTCAGAACCACGCGAACAGAAAGTCGCTTCGCCATGCATATTCTGATCATCGGTGCCGCCGGCATGGTGGGACGCAAGCTGGCCGGGGCGCTGGCGCAAGCCGGCAGTCTGGGCGGGGTGCCGGTTGCAAAACTGACCCTGGCCGATGTCATGGCGGCGCCGATACCGGCCGGCTTTGCCGGCGAGGTCGTCGTCGCATCCGGCGATATGGCGCAGCAGCAGATCACGCGCGACTGGGTTGCGGGCCGGCCGGACGTGATCTTTCATCTGGCCGCCATTGTGTCGGGCGAGGCCGAGCTCGATTTCGACAAGGGCTATGCCATCAATCTCGATGGCACGCGGCATCTGTTCGAGGCCATCCGCGCCGAGGCAATGCGGGCGCCCTATCGGCCGCGCGTGGTCTTCACCTCCTCGATCGCCGTATTCGGCGCGCCCTTTCCCGAGAGGATCGACGACGAATTCTTTCTCACGCCGCGCACCAGCTATGGGGCGCAGAAGGCGATGGGCGAATTGCTGCTGGCCGATTTCAGCCGCAAGGGGATTTTTGACGGGATCGGCATCAGGCTGCCCACCGTCTGTGTCCGGCCGGGCGCGCCCAACAAGGCGGCATCGGGCTTTTTCTCCAATATCATCCGCGAGCCGCTGGTCGGCCGCGAGGCCGTGCTGCCGGTCGACGACGATGTGCGCCACTGGCATGTGAGCCCGCGCCGGGCCGTGGGCTTCCTGCTGCACGCGGCCAGCCTCGACCTCGAGACCCTGGGGCACCGGCGCGTGCTCAACATGCCTGGCCTCTCGGCCACGGTGGGTGAACAGATCGCGGCCCTGCGCCGCATCGGCGGCGACAAGGCCGTGGCGCTGATCCGCCGGGAGCCGGATCCGGCCATTGCCGAGATCGTCGCCGGCTGGCCGCGCGATTTCACGCCCAACCGGGCCCTTGCACTGGGCTTTGTCGGCGACGCCTCGTTCGACGAGATCATTGCCATCCATATCGAAGACGAACTGGGCGGCAAAATAGGCTGAGCCGACCGGTCGGCAGACGACGGCGCCGGCCGGCGCCAGGTCGCTGCTTGGCGTGCCGAGCCATTTTGCAGGGCTCGACCATGAGCCGGGTGGCTCTTGCCCTTTTCAGCCGCTTCGCCTATATCGCCCCTGCGTTCGACCGTGTGTCGGCGCGATTTCACACACGAGGCAGGCATTTTGGGGAACCGGAATGCCATCCGGTGGCGGGTAACCGCCGCAAGGCTTCGTGGCGGCATCAACCGGTAAACAGGAGCAGCCACCATGGCACTGCCCGATTTTTCTATGCGTCAACTGCTTGAAGCAGGCGTTCACTTTGGTCACCAGAAGCACCGCTGGAACCCCAAGATGGAGCGCTATATTTTTGGCGTTCGCAACGACATCCACATTCTCGACCTGAGCCAGACGGTTCCCGTGCTGAGCCGCGCTTTGCAGCTCGTCTCCGACACCGTTGCTGATGGCGGCCGCGTGCTGTTCGTCGGCACCAAGCGTCAGGCGGCTCCCCTGGTCGCCGAGGCTGCCAAGCAGTCGGCCCAGTATTTCGTCAATTCGCGCTGGCTCGGCGGCACGCTGACCAACTGGCAGACGATTTCCAAGTCGATCGCCCGTCTGCGTGAACTTGAAGCCATGGGCGATGACGAGCTCGCGCTGCGCACCAAGAAGGAACGCCTGATGATGAGCCGCGAACAGGAACGCCTCGAGCGCGACCTGGGCGGCATCAAGGACATGGGCAACCTGCCATCGCTGCTGTTCGTGATCGACACGAACAAGGAAGCCAATGCGATCAAGGAAGCCCGTCGTCTGGGCATTCCGGTCATCGCCATTGTCGATACCAATTGCGATCCCGATACCGTCGACTATGCCATTCCCGGCAATGACGACGCCTCGCGCGCCCTCGAGCTCTATACGTCGCTGATCTCGCGCGCCGCGATCGACGGCATTGGCCGCTCGTCCTCGGCCCTGGGTGCCGATATCGG